>ENA-OQAN01000969-OQAN01000969.1-human-gut-metagenome-genome-assembly--contig:-NODE-969-length-13590-cov-1.977791_pt1 | contig 13590 bp, 17 predicted proteins | sample MGYA00242735_ERZ504527 | MGnify/ENA primary metagenome ERZ504527 (study PRJEB26092, sample SAMD00036230) | human gut metagenome | host: Homo sapiens | study: EMG produced TPA metagenomics assembly of...
GTGTGTTACTTTGGCTGTTGTTCTGACTCCTTTGTTGGTGGCGAGGCTGGCGGGTTTTGGTCCTGGTACTATTACGCTTGCGTTCGGTTGTTTGTACTTGAGCTTCTCTCCTTGGATTGCGGTTCCTTATTCAGATACGTATGGAACTATCTGCCCCGCGCTGGTCTTGTTTCTGTACAACAATACTGGCCGAAGCCCGTTACGCACATTCGGCATGCTCTTTTTCGGCGTGGTCGGATACTTTATTAAGCTACGGCCATCTTCGTTGTTGTCTCAATTGTGCTTATAGAGGCTGCATGCGCGATAAGTCGTCGAAGGTTTGTCGTTGACGGGCAGTTGGATTGCTCTCAAATCAAATCGCTCTTTTTCCAATTCGCTGCGATCACATGTGCTCTTGTTCTCTCGTTTGGCGCCAACTCACTCGCAAGGGAGGCGGGTCCGGTGATTGACGCCGATAAATCCTTTTCGATGGCTCATTTCTTGATGATGGGATTTAATGACGAGACTTATGGGTGCTACTATGAAGACGACGTTATCTATTCCGCCTCATTTGGTAGCCAACAGGATAGATCACATGCAAATTTCGAAAAGTGGGCTGAGAGGTTAGAGTCTCTGGTCCCCAGGGTGTTTTGAAGTTGATGGTCCAGAAGACTATTTCGAACTATTCGGACGGTACTTTTGCGTGGGCTGCTGAAGGAAACTTTTTTTGAGTACTCCTCATTCTGACAACACGCTGTCAAAGTTCTTTGGAGAAGACGGCTCTTTCACGCTGTTCCAGGTTTTTGCCCAGCTTTGCTGGATGTTTGTCCTGGTCGGTATGTGTCTGAACTGGCTGAAGTTCCCTAGATCAAAGACGGAGTATGTGGTTTTATGTTCGGTGTTCTTGCTCAGCGTGTTTTTGATGCTGTTTGAGTGCAGGGCCAGGTATATGTTTCTCTATTCTCCATTTTTTATTGCGCTCGCGGTGCTTGGATGGAGAAACCTGATTGATGTGTTTGCGAAGCGATTCTCGGAAAACAGACTGTCTGGCCGAGAAAGACTCCGCGGGGTTTAACTTGCGGCGAGAAACCTCTTTCTAGACCAGTAGTTCTACATCATAACAACGGCTATGGCGGCAATCTTTAACTATTCTGTAGTCCAGGTTCGCCAAGTAGGTTCTAATCCACATGCAAATCTCATTGATGACCAGACCTGGTAGTGCAAGGGGTTGAATTGTCACTCTTGGATATTTAAATGAAGGCCGCATTTAGATGGTAGCTATCGAGGAGGGACCTGCCGGCATCCGTAGCGCATTGAATGCCGTGAACATGTCGTGCATGAAGCGAGGGCTAAGCTGTGGGTGAGCTTGTCGAGCACGGTCACGTGCACCCCGGGGTAGTTCTTCACTACGTAGTGCACGAAGCTGGACCGATGAAGCCGCAGCCACCGATGACGATGATGTTGGTAGGTTCGAAGGGCATAAAGACTGGTGTCATGCTACTTGAGAGCGAGCTCTTCAACAAGTGCGTTCACGCGACGTCTGAGCTCTGCAATCTTTACCGTGTTGGAGAACTCTCGATAAAGAAGCAGCGCAATTGCATAGAGGAATACGAAGTTCGACGGGCTTTCGAAGCCAAGGGCCCCTGCGAGCCAGAAGGCAATCTGGGGAACGGCTGCAAACACGACAAAGCTCAAAGCAAAGAACAACCAGAACACGGAGTCGAGAACCTGTATCTGAGCCTTACGGAGCTTCTTCACTATCACGAACAAGATGGCAAATGCACCCAGAATGAGTACGACCCTTAAAACGCTAGACATATAATCACCTGAACCACTGAACGAAAAGAATGGAGATGCAAGCTCGCGCCATGTAAGCAATCGACTTGGAGATATTAAGATAGCTCTCCCCCGCCTGGCGTTCACGCATCTCAACTTGAACCTCGCTCACCTTCGCCCCCTTTTTTATAAGAAGCGAAATGCTCTCGGGCTCAGGGTTAAGCGAGTCGTCCTGCGCGAAGCGCTTAATCATTTCCTTGCTAAACATTCTCATTCCCGAGGTAGGGTCAGCTACTCGCTTTCCCGTAGTCAGCTTGATCATGACTGTAATAAGGCGTGAGCCAATCATTCGAGCGGAGATTTCCTTTTTCACGTGGAGGAAGCGTGAGCCAATTACGATATCAGCGTTTTCATTAATAGCGGTCTCGAGCATTTCATCGATATACTCAGGCATATGCTGACCGTCCGCATCAAACTGAAGGGCATAATCGTAGCCGTTGCGGAGCGCGTACTTCATGCCCGTCTGAAATCCAACGGTGAGGCCAGAATTGACTGGCAGTGTTACGTAGTTGTACCCACGATCGCGACAAATCCGCTCAGTTAAATCCTTGGAGCCGTCGTTTACTACGAGATAGTCAACACTTGGAGCGACACCTACCAGCTCGTCAACCGTGGCCTCGAGCGATTCTTCCTCATTATACGCTGGAATAATAACCAGCAATCGATGATGCTTATCCATACATCCACCTTACCTTTTATCTTCCGAAACGTAATCCAGGCATCACATACTATTTCCAGTAGCCTTTTAGCTGAATAACTAACACGGTTGCCATGAAGCCTATTCCACAAAGAGCAGAAATGAGACAGACATATGTAACACCATCCATCGAATACAGAGCAATTAAAGGTAAGGCGCAGAGAGAGGAAATTAGAGCAGCAACATTCCCAACAAAGGCACCCCGGAAGTTTCTGATAGCCATTAGCAAATCGTTTACAAACCACATATACCCCGTAAGCATCGCAAGCGCCACAAGCGGAGGAAGTAGATATGAAAAGCCAGACATCTTTTTCCCATACACAAGAACAAGAACCGGCTCACCTAAAACCATTACTCCAATAGCGCACACCAGCCCCAGAACAACGATCCCGACCGTCGCCTTTGTCAAAAGCGCATTGAAGCCTTTCCTGTCCCTAGCAGCAAAACTCTCCGAAAAATAGCCTAGAAGAGGATTGTAGATATAGGAGGCGCCCGTCTGAATAAGCGCAACAGGAGCAGCTGCGGCAGCATAAATGCCAAGAGCAGCCTCCCCTTGAACACCAACAAGGTATTGCCTTGGAATCGAAGATGCTGACGCCGCGGCAATGGACGCAAGAACGATGGGGAGACATCTCAAGGCCAGTCGAAGGCACTTTTGAACGAGATGCTTGGGGCCAATGGCCGAATTGAAGGTCCTTGGCAAATCGTAGACAGCACCAACGAGGATCACGACAACGGTCATTGCAACTATCGCCGCCTCGAGCGATTCGCATAAGCCAAACACTACGGTAAAGGCAACAAGAGATAGAATCCCCTGAAAAGACAGAGACTTACCGATGTAATCCATTCGATGATGGCGCTGATCGCACGCGTGAAAGACGTCTACAACCAAGGAAATAGACTTGTAGACGGCATAGAGCAGAATAGCTGCAATCGCTCCCGATTCGCATGTAAACAGCGAATAGCCGGTGCACAGAGCGAGCGCGACTCCGCAAGTGAAAAACCGAAACGCCAGGTATTCACCCGTGGTATTCTCATTCTCAACATCTGAGACCTGGTACGTATACATGCGATACTGAGCGATAGGGGCAAAGATGTTGTAGATGGACATTGCCAAAGAGAAAACGCCGGATGCCTCGTAACCTGAACCAAGGCGAACGATCAGAATCGTAATCAGCCATTGGCAAGCAAGGTTAACGATGGAACCGAACGAGTTCCACAGCATATTCTCTTTAAGAGAGAGCTGCTTAACCTCACTCATCTACCGAACCAATGCTTCCCCGAGACTTTGCAGCCCCTTCTCCAGAACATCAGCAATTCGCTCACTCGCATGACCGTCACCATACGGGTTGCTGGCATGAGCCATGCGGGAATATGCTTCTTCATTCTCTAAGAGGTCGCAACATGTTGAGAAAATAGCATCTTCACTTGTGCCAACAAGCTTAAGCGTGCCCGCCGCAACGCCCTCAGGGCGCTCGGTCGTATCACGCATCACCAAAACCGGCTTACCCAAGCCCGGGGCCTCTTCCTGAATGCCGCCTGAATCGGTAAGAATCAAGTAGGAGCGGGCCATGAAATTATGAAAATCAACCACGTCTAGAGGATCAATTAGATGAATGCGGTCGCAGCCGTCCAACTCTTCATGAGCCGCCTTGCGAACGACAGGATTCAAATGTACAGGATAAACAGCGCGCACGTCATCATGCTTTTCAACAATTCTGCGAATAGCCCTGAACATGTGGTGCATGGGCTCGCCAAGATTCTCTCGACGATGAGCCGTAATCAAGATCAGGCGCCTATCTCCAACCCAATCAAGCTCGGGATGCGAATAATGATCGCGCACCGTCGTACGAAGCGCGTCAATGCCAGTATTTCCCGTCACGAAAATTCGACTGGAATCCCGATGCTCAGAAAGCAGGTTGTTGCGAGCTGCTTCAGTTGGAGCAAAGTGCCAAGCGGCAAGTATGCCGGTTGCCTGCCTATTAAATTCCTCGGGATACGGTGAGTGGATGTTGTATGTACGCAGACCCGCCTCGACATGGCCCACGGGAATGCCCTTGTAGAAGCATGCAAGTGCGGCGGCAAAGGACGTCGTCGTATCACCGTGAACAAGAACAACGTCAGGCTTGAGCTGATCCAGCACGCCGTCCAAGCCATTAAGAACAGCCGTGGTAACATCGAACAAAGTCTGTCTTTGTTTCATGACGTGCAAATCAAAATCGGGCACAACCCCAAACTCCTCAAGGACCACGTCGAGCATCTGGCGATGCTGGCCGGTAACGCAAACCTTCGCGTTAAGGCAGATCGGTTCTTCAGCTCCTTTACGAGAGGACACATCTTGATTGCTTCGGGCCTTGTTCCAAATACCAACAGGACCGTCTTCTTCGACAAAGAGCTCATGCTGCACTCCATACTTCACTCAAGCCTATTTGCACAAACCAAACATTTTCAATAACGAACGGTACATAAATCCACAAAACGGAATGGCTTTTGCCCTTATTCCGACTGTGCTATGCATCAACTCTGAAACGTACAGGCGATATCCCTTCCAGTTCGTAATGAGCAGCCGATCAGTATTCTTCGTGTAGCCATCGGCAAGGTATTCGCACACGTAGAGAGGAAAGGCGTACCCACGAATTAGATATCCATCGTTGCTGAATCTATTAAAGACAACTGCTTCAGGAACAAACCGCTCATCTTCAAAAACCGGGAATCGGTACTTCCTCAACCGTTCCGTCACAAAGGCCTCGGCAAGGTCACCCGTAATCCCCTTCGATCGGCGATCAATTGACGAATAATCGATGTACGAACCCACATTATCTTGCAGAATTCCTCCCGTAAGCTTGTTGCCCGGAAAAATACGAACTCCCGACAAGGCAATCAGGCGCTCGTTAGACATAACGGTTTCACAGTTCTCCCAATACGCTCCAAGCATCATCGGTTAGATAATCGTCGCTGTCTACCGGGAAAAACAAGGCTCCCTTCGCCTCATCAAGACCCTTATTCCATGCAACGTGCTTTCCGCTATTGACCTGGAAAAAATAGCGGATATGAAATTTCACCTGACAATCTTGCTGCATCGCCTCGACGAGCTTTCGCGTATCATCCGTGCTTCCATCATCAACAATTATCCATTCGAAATCTCGAAAAGATTGTCTTTTCAGACTTTCGAATAGCTTGGGAAGGATATATGCGCGATTATAAGTCGGGGTAAAAACCGTTATAAGCATAGACGACCCGCTCACTTTAGCAACTGGACCCAACGCTTCCCAAATCCCTGGCAAACGGGATGAGGGAATTTGCAAAAGAAACCTTTTGCACCAGGCGATCACATGAATCCCTGTCGCATACCGCATTGTCCATTTTCAAAACGAGATCATCCACATCCCCGTTATACAGAAGTCCAACACCATGTCTATCAATCTCTTCGGCAATGTCGTAAACGTAAGGAGTAGTGATTACCGGCCTGTGCGCCGCGACGTATTCCAAGAACTTGTTAGGGTAAGCAAAGTGGTTCGTTGGAACGTCCTCTCTCAACATCACGAAGAAGTCCGCAGCACAGAACACGCTAGGGAGGTCAGATGGCTTGAAGCTATCGAATTCAACGTCGTCACAATCACCGATTGCGGCGCGTGCAGAAGTAACGTCACCAGACAAAACAAGTAGCTTTGCCCCACGCCTCTTCAGTATTTCGCGATACAACTCTGCAGTTTGCGGAAGGCATTGCCACGACGAAGCTCCGCCTGAGTAAACGAGCAGCCACTCGTCATCTTCTACGCCGTACTTCCTCCTATAATCCTCTCGATACTTAAGCTCCTCCGCACGACCAAAGCTTGGCTTCGCCCCCGTCGCACACGGAACAATGTAGAACTGACCCTCTTTGCAGCCGCACTCTCGACAAAGGAAACTGCGATACGCTCGAGAAACACAAAAGATACGGTCGAACTTACGCAAATATTTGCGCTGCTCGTATCTCTCAACAAAAGCGGCGGCACGGTGGAATGAGCCAAGGAAGAGGGGCTCGTCGCGTGCAAGAAGGGAGCCGTCGCCGTAATAACCATGAACATCAGCACATACAAAAGCTCCCGACGCCTCGGCGGCGCGCTTCATCCGGTCGACATAACGAAACAGCCCCACGCCAGAAAGGATGATCGCCTTGTAGGAGCCACTCAAAACCTTTTTTTCCGCAGTGGTAATTAGCTCTTCATATCCCGACAGCAGCTGCATGGGATTCATAAAATCCCGCCGAACATAAACGCCGGGTCCAAAAGCTTCACCACCCTCAGAAACACCCAAGCGAACATTGCAAAGAGCCGCAACATCAGACTCAATGCCCCACCCATTCTTTAGAGCATCTGCTCTATTTTTAATCAGGCTAAACTCGCCGCCCGAGGTGGCAACATTCCTTGAGGTCACAATAAGAATATCGTGCATCACTATACCTTCTCATTCTCCTACTTCTGAAGAAAACAATATCCGAACGAGGAAACAAAACCGCGGCAAACCCCAGTCAACGGAAAAGCAACACCAACGTAATTGCTACGCACCAAGAAGTTCAACGAGCCTCTCTGCAGTATTGCCCCACGTACAATACTCTCGAACTCTACTCTGGACCAGCCGTCCCTTTCGCCGCGTCTCCGCTTTCGATGCGCACGCCACTCGTATTGCTTCGGCAATTTGGTCGGGAGCACAGCCATCCAACAAAAACCGCAATCTTCCTCACCAAATACTTCGTCAACTCCGCCCACCAAGGGAATGATTGCCGGGGTGCCGCACGCCGAAGACTCGAGAAGGGTCGTACAAAAACCCTCTGATCTCGTAGGAAGACACAGCACGTCTGCGGCCTGAAGCAAGGACGACACATCCGCCGGACGCAAAGGACCAACATAGGAGACATTCTCAGGAGTAGAATCCATCAACTCACGCAGGGGACCATCACCCGCAACCACCAACTTTACGGGCGTTTCATTCAGTTGCTTCATAGCCGCAAGAAGGGAGTCGATACTTCTCGGGAATCAACCTTCCAACAAAACAGGCAAGAACAGAATCCGTCCCGACGCCCAATTCGGCACGAAAATCTCGATTTGAGGCATTGGAGCAATAAGCATCAACGTCAATCGCGTTAGGCAGGATATCAATGCCAGAAATACCAAATTGTCGAAGCCAATCCAGGCTTTTCTTAGAAACACCGCAAAACACTGGATGAAACCGCTTGGCAATCGAAGTAATTATGTGTTCATAGGCGCGAACGAACACATCCAATACTGCGTTTCCGAATGTAAGATACTGCGATCCATGGTCAAGAACGATGGGGGTAAGATGATGGCGCCTGGCGAACCGAAGCCCACAGATTGAATGGGGATAAAACCTCGTATTAACTAGGACGCCATCGAAGCACTCGCCATCAAGAGCCCTCAGCATGCTCCGATAAGCTCTTCCAAAACGCGAGACAGGGAACCTGCCACCAAGCAATGGAAAACACGGCAGTCTTACAACCTCAATACCATCGTCTGTTACCTCTCGAGACGGCAGCGAATCGCAATTACACGTGACCACGACCGGCTTATGGCCCATGCCAATGAGCGTAACTGCGAGGTTTCTGGTATAGGACTCAACACCGCCAATGTGAGGCAGATATTGAGCGGAAAAGATTGCTATTCTCAGCGCTTCAGCCATTGATTCTTTCTTACTCTCTCGTCATCTCTATCTCGCTCTAGAAAAGCCAGAACGAGCTTGAATCTTGGCATAAGAGCTCCCAATCTCTTAGCAAAAGATATAGTTTATGGTAGCAGACCGCCCTACAAACAAAAGGACGGAGCTCACGCTCCGTCCTTTTGCTACTTGACGGTCACGGGATTAGTCGTAAAACCGTTACCCAGATACTCGCTTGGTCGACGAGGGACATGGTCGGACCGGACCAGTCGACCTCCATGTTCCTGCCCGCCTTGCGGCCGACCCTGCTCACGACGTTCCTGCTGACCGTGAACTGCCTGTATCGCTTGCAGAAGCGGTCGTAGGACATCGCCGCCTCGCCCCGCGCGGCGCATCCTCGCGGTACTCGCCGTGCAGGAAACTGAGCGTGATGCGACCTTCGACGCGTGCAGTGCAGAGGCGATCACGTTGAGCGACAGGTTCGACGACGCCAGCCTGAGCACCACCCTCGCCGGTATCCTTCTCGCCAAGATCAGTTCCTTTCTCTCGACTACCGGTATGGCGTCTCGAGCGTATAGGCGGCGAGCCGGTGGGTCGCGGGCGCGGATGTGAGCGGCACTAAAGCGCGCTACAGGTGGTACAGAGAAGGACGATTACTCATGTAGACCCATTACATGCACAAAACATCAAGGACAATTGCATTTAAGCCTTCGCCGTAACCTTTACCGGGAACGGCCCAACGTCCATTTAGGTCCGTCGTCTTGGGAGCACACCCACGGGAAACAAGATTAAAGCGTGGGTCAATACACGGATTATTCAAAGGTTCAGTTGTTGCGTACGCTTTTAAATGCTGCGCCTGAACCCTAAGCCCTTCTCTAACGGAAGAAAAAGTATATCCGGGATTTCCAGGACCGGTGGCTCCAACACCTCCAAAATTGCACTGATTTGCCTGGACCAAATTTCCGAATCTTAAATAGCCCGTCTCTTTCATGACTTGAGCATATAAAACTTCAGGACATACTCCCTCAAATGAGGCTTCTTCGTAAAGGATCTTACAAAACTCATCAATAGAGGCGCTGCCTTTGCTTTTATACACGCTTGTTGGATAAGTATGCTTCCCAACAGTCCTGCCGTAATGAACGGCAGCATCCTCGTAAGAAGTGAAAGACGAGGACATTATATAGCCCTCAAATCCAGTCATGCTCGAACCATTACGGTGCTCTTTCATCCCATATTCGAGATAGTGGAGATAATACTCTTTTAAATTACTTCCGTAAGCCTTCCTAAGATCGAGGTACCTCGTTCTATAACTATAAACGTCGAACGCCTCGGAGCCGCGGCGGCCCTCCGACATGCCGTAGTTGATGAAGTGCCGCAGGACGGCCGAGTCGTCGACCATAGTCACGCCGCCGTAGGTCACTTGGTGAAGGCCTTCTCGACGTCGCCGTTGCGGAAGAGGTAGTACTCGGGGTCGTAGACGGGAGCGTAGTCCACGCCGCCCGCCTTGGTTGCGGCGCCCTTGAGCTTCGAGCAGCCGGTGGCGTGGCGCCCCTCCTTCTTGCCGTACACAAGGTAGTGCGAGTAGTAGCTGGCGAGGTCGGTGCCGAAGGCGGCGCGGAGATCGGGGTACTCATTGTAGTAGCTCTGCACGTCGAACGCCTCGGAGCCGCGGCGGCCTCCGACATGCCGTAGTTGATGAAGTGATCCAGGGCCTTATCTTTGCTTCCGTTTGCCCATTCGTTAACATCTGGATACTTATTGAGATAGTAGTCGGCATCGAAAACAGACGAATAATCAAGCCAAGAGGATTTGGGGAACTGCGCGATGATGGCATCCGCATCAGCTTCTCCAAGGCGTTTGCACCCGGCATCACTAAAGTACTTGTTCGCATCGCCCCAATTAGAGATAAATCCGTGCTCAATCAAAATACCGGGGATTCCAGCTTCACGAGCGCAACGAATAACAGCGAATTCGTCGCCTACCTGCATCTGAAAGACACCACGGTTTGTAAGTCCGAGAGCAACAAGATTGTTCTGAACCTTCTGGGCCAGCTCGTACGAAACCTGGGTATAGTCAGCCCCGTTCACGGTAGGCGAATATACCTCGGCGCCATGAGCTGCGGACGAACCTGAATTGATATGGAAACTGATATAGGCCTGGCGCCTGATTGACGCAACGCTGAACGCGGTAAAGGAAGTCGCTGCTACCGTAGCTGCCCGACTGCTCACGAGCGAGAATTACCTTAAATCCGTAATTCTCAAGCTTGGTCTTACACGCGCTAACAATCTTCCAAGTTAGGTCGGCTTCACTCTTCCCATTGCCCTGAGCGCCGGGATCGGATCCACCGTGACCGGCATCAAGTGCAACCACGCGAACGTTTTTACGAGCCGAACGGGAATCGACGCTATAAGCCGCAATGTCACCATCACCTTCAGAACCGGAAAGCGCCTCTTCAATAGAGAAAGCCTCGACAGGATTGCCGTTCTCATCAGCATAGTAGACCGACAAATCATCGATATTGTCAACGCTATCAGATGAAGAAGACGAATTGACTACGTCAAAGCTGTAATCCTCAGAGGAGAGGTCCACTGAATAGATCGCGTTCGAATCCTTCACCTGATACGTAATACCGGTTAAAAAATACCGCGCTACCAACAAATCTTGTCCAAATGTAAAGCCCGCAGCATTCCCAGAGAAAGCCGAAGCTTCAACGGAGCGCTCTTCGCCAGAATTGCTGACGAATGATAGGGACGCAGAGGTCAAAACATCAGAATCAGATGCAGTTGCGAACGCCGCCTCTTGCATAGCACCCAAAGAAAGAGAGGGTTGCGAAATGTACAAGTATTGGAAAGAGGCATCGACACAAGAGGAATCGGAAGATTGAGCCGATTGAGCGGCCGATTCGACATCCGAATTACAAGAGCCTGCTTCGGCGGTCTTCTCAGTATCCTCACAAGAGTCGGCTTCGGCGGTCTTCTCAGTATCCTCGGAAACGAAATCCGAAAATGAAGAGGAGCTAGAGGTCTCGGCTTCATTATTAGAGAGCGAGGAAAACTCAAGTGCATAGGCCGACGAAACGGGAGCAAGGAAGGAAGAGGAAACCAGAACAGCGGTAACCAAATTAGCAACTGCGCAACGAACCTTTTTCATATATGCACTCCCAATAAATTAACGTAAATCTAAATAGTAGACTTTAACTAAAACAAAATAGAACTCGAATAATTCTAACTGAATTACTTGACCTGCCGTTAACCCATTTTCACCCTTACCCCATTATCGGAACCGAGCTGAGGAAGGCAGCGTAGGAGAATCGCGATTACGAATTTACGCACCGCTTAGGACTTGACCCAACAATGGCCTACTTCGGCAAAGAAACCCCTTCAATCTTGTCCCACAAAACATCAAACACCCTACCCGGATGCTTGAAAAAACGCCCGATACAGAACCTGTCGAACCGCCTCGACGCAGGAAGCGGCAACATACACGCCGGTCACCACGAGCACCACCGACAGCAGTCCCCACGCTGGGTGGCAGTGGGAGAACACAAGCAAGTTCTTCCACAGCAGCTCCTGCATGTACGCGCTGTCCGTGGCAAGGTACACGCCAAACGACAACGTGGCCAAGTAATTGACAACAGGCCAATGCGCAGGTTGAGCGTTAAAGACAAACAAGCACACCGGAAGTGCGATCGTAAGCGACAAGAGGCTTGCGGGATTAGTCACCACCGATTCGTACACGTTGGAAGCGAAAGCGCTCAAAAGGAGCACATCCTTTTGAGCCACAAAGTAGCAAACATACACAGCAACGTACGAAAGAACGGGCAGCACCAAAACCCTCGCACCCGCCCCACCGCGATAATGCCACTTAAACCAACACGTCACGCACGCGATCACGACCGTCTGACCCGTCAGAGGAGACAAAGCCGCCAATTGTCGAATACGGCACAACGGGCAAGACCCCATATAACACGACCAGCAGCATACAGAGCTCACCCAGTCGCCGGCTCGTCAAGGTACGCAACCCGTCGAACAGATAGGGCGCCACAAGAATCAGCAAAATATACACCGTAGGAAACCACCACAGAGAGGCGAGCGGAGCAAAGACGGCAGCCATTAGCTCTTCAGCTTGCAGACCATCCCCCGCCTTAAACACGCCGAAGTACAGGACGAGTGGCACACTATAAAAGAGCATTTGCCCCAGCAGGGTCCAAGCCCTTCGCAGCTGACCCTTAAGTGTCAGTTGCGCGTCGGCCAGGTACCACACCGTAATGATAAAAAACACGGCAACGGCAATACGCCCCGAAGGGTACAACACGCCATGCAGCACCATGCGTGCAACGGTCCCGGGGAAAACGGAAATAGGCTCAGCATTATGAATCACGAAATGATGAGCTACTATGAACCACATCGAGATGATGCGCAGAAGCTCAACCTTTGAATTGCGCTCTTTTGATCGTCCCAAACTCTCCCCCATCAACCGTGCAGCTTTTATGAGTCGCCAACGTGTCCTGCATACCAACAATTTAGCCAATTACACCTGGAGGGCAAGTTGTGTCACGAAAAGAGGCGTAATTCCCTCCAGGCCGTCGTCGGCCGTTATCCTACGCGACCTTACCGAGCTTGTCCATGAAGGCGCCTTCAGCGCGGCAACGGTGGCGCCCCCGACGCGCTTGTGGCGGCACCACTCCGCGACGTTTGCGCTCCAGGTGGACTGCTTCTGCAAGGCTAAACTGAACACCGGGGACTGCAGCGGAAACCCCGGACTGTGTTCCTACGCTACAGGACCTAGCTTCTTCGGAACTGCATCGGGCTCATATAGCCCAGGTCGCTCTTGCGGCGCTTGTCGCGGTACCAGAACAGATAGCGTCCGGCATCTCCATGAACTCCCCCATGCCAGCATCGTCCCAGCCCCTTCCGTGGAAGGACTCCACCTTCAGCCTGCCGAAGAAGCCCTCCGCCCTTGAATTGTCGGGTGAGCACCCCTTCCTCGCCATCGAGCGCACGATGCCGTGCCCATCGCAGATGGCGATCCAACCGGGCCACCGGTAATGGCTGCCGCGGTCGGAGTGCACCCAGTGGTGCTCACCATACGCAAGCTGCGAGCAGGCCCGCAGGAGCGATGAGTTGGCAAGCACCGCGTTCGGGGGCGTGCCGATGGACCAGCCGACGGGCATTCCGTTGAAGCAATTGATCGCCGGCGAGAGGTGCACTTGCCGGCGGGGATGCGGAATTCCGTGATGCCTGTGACCACAGCCCGTTTGGCTGGCCGCGAAGCGGTGTCTGCCCCTCTCGTCCAGGCAGGTGTTCCCAGGCGCCACGTAGACCTCGCCCACGTACGGGCTGTACCTGCGCCTCCTCCGCGGCGCGCAGGCGACCAGCCCTTTGAATTGCCCATGGAAGGAGAAGACCTATCGGCATCAACTGGAG
>ENA-OQAN01000970-OQAN01000970.1-human-gut-metagenome-genome-assembly--contig:-NODE-970-length-13588-cov-1.795929_pt1 | contig 13588 bp, 21 predicted proteins | sample MGYA00242735_ERZ504527 | MGnify/ENA primary metagenome ERZ504527 (study PRJEB26092, sample SAMD00036230) | human gut metagenome | host: Homo sapiens | study: EMG produced TPA metagenomics assembly of...
TGCGCTTGGTGCACGGCGGCGCTGATGTTTTGCGCGTTGCCGCCCGCGGCTTCGATCAGACCGCGGATCACGCCGTTTTCCTGGCGCAGCAGCGCATCAAGCAGGTGCAGGGTTTCGACTTGCGCGTTGCCTGCTGCCGACGCGTTCTGTACGGCGTCGGAAATGGCTTCCTGCGCCATTGTGGTGAACTTCTGTTCCATATCATCCTCCATGGTTCGCGCCGATCGTTCGTTTTTCGCACGGTCGCGTCGACGCATATGTCGTTGTCTGATATGCTCAACCGACTTCACCACCATTCTATTCCCAAAAGTTGAGCCTGCAACACTCAACTTTTGTTCACTAAACGGGAAATCGCGAACAACGCAGCACAAAGGCCGTCACCCACGAAAGGTGACGGCCTTCATATCTTCAATATGTCAATCAGCAATCGGCAATCAGCCGCGCACCACCACGTTGCGCAGGCTGCCGATGCCTTCGACGTGCACGATCGCCTCGTCGCCCGGATCAAGATGGCCGGAAGCGTTCGGCGTGCCCGTCAGAATCACGTCGCCCGGCAGCAGCGTCGTGAAGCTGGAAATCGCCGCGATCTGCTCCGGAATGCCGTGAATCAGATTCGCCGTGGTGCCGGAAGCCAGCTCGACATCCTCACCGTTCAGCGTGAAGGAGATCTTGCGTCCTTCCAATCCAAATCGTCGCGGGTCACGATCCACGGGCCGAGCGGGCAGGAGGTGTCGAAGCCTTTCGCACGCGTCCACATCGGGTCAAGTCCCTGCAGGTCACGCAATGTCACATCGTTCACGCAAGTGAAGCCGAGCACGTAATCCATGGCCTGTTCGACCGTCACGTTCTTGGCGATGCGCCCCATCACCACGGCCACTTCCGGCTCGAAATTCATATCGTTCGAGTACGACGGGATCACGATCGGATCGTCCGGGCCGATCACCGACGTGCTCGGCTTGGAGAAGATCACCATGTCTTCCGGAGCGTGCTTGATGTCGGAATGGCCTGCTTCATGCATGAACTGCGCGTGCGCCTCGTAATTCTTGGCCAGCCCGTATACCTTCGACGGGATCACCGGAGAGAGCAGACGAACGCCATCGCCATCCACCGGAAAACGCTCGCCGGTCGGCTTCACACCGGCACCGGCCAGAGGGTGCCCCTCAAGCGCTACGAGATAGTCCTTGCCGTCGCTTTCGTCGGTCTGCACGAAAGCGTATTGCGGTACATCATTATGCGAAAAACGTGCGATTCTCATGCTTGCCAGTCTACCCGCAACAATCGTCGAATCGTCCATATCATCGACATGCAACGCCCGACAATCAAAAACATCGAAAAAAAAACGGGCCAATCACATCATGCGAAGGCCCGTCACAGGAAGAAAACGTCAGATAAAAGCACGCTCGCCGAAAATCGCGGTGCCGACGCGCACGATGGTGGATCCTTCCGCAACCGCAAGTTCCATGTCGCCGGTCATGCCCATCGACAGTTCGCGGCAGGATTGCGTGCCCGGCTCGCCGGATTCGAGAATATGGTCGCGGGTTTTGCGCAGGTGCTCGAATCCCTTGCGGATGGCGGTTTCGTCGTCGACATGCGCGCCGATGGTCATCAGCCCCTGCAATTCAAGTCCGTCCAATGTACCGATTTTTTGCGCGATGCGGATGGCATGCGAGGGATCGCAGCCGGATTTCGACGCCTCACCCGATTCGTTGACTTCCAGCAGCACGCCCACGGTGATGCCGCGCGCCACGGCCCTGCGCGAGATTTTCTCCGCCAAGTCAAGGGAATCAACCGATTCGATGGTGTTGACGACCGGCAGCACTTTGCCGATCTTATTGCTTTGCAGCTGGCCGATCAGATGGAACGGAATATGCTCACCCGCAATAGTGGAAGCGCCGGCATCGTCGGCAACGCCCAACGTGAATCCGCGCTCCTCGCAACGTGCCATCAATCCTTCGGCCTTCGCCATCACTTCCTGCGGACGATTCTCGCCGATCATACGCACGCCAGCGTCGATCGCAGCCATGATCTCACCCACGTCGCGCGTTTTCGTGGCGGCAAGCAGGCGTACGGACCTGCGTCACGCCCGGCATGCTGCTCCGCCGATGCGATGCGGTCCAGCACACGGTGCACGCCATCGGCGATCTGCACGGCACGCACACCGCCGATCACCTCATTGGCAAGATTCTTATGGTCCATATTTGCAGTCATGTTCAGCCTCTTGCGTTCAATCCCAACTACCTCTACCAGAGTAAGAAGAAGCCCGTACGACGGTCTGAAGTGAAGCGATAAAGCGACCGATATCCGTACGGGCTAATAAAACAGACGGCAGTAGAAGGGGGAACTTCAAAGACTCCGTCCGACAGCAACTATATGCAAGATTTACTAAACACGCGCCGAAAAAACTTTTTCTTCAAAAAAAATTTTCTCAGCGAACTCAAATTCAGCCTTGCGATTCGTCTAATTTGCGTTCCAAAGCATCAACGCGTTCCTTCAACGCAAGCACCTGACACGTCAGCGATCGAATCTGCCCAACTGCACAGTCACCAATCGTTCCCTGGTGTCGGAAGACAAGGCGCCCGTCGTGGAATTGCTTCTTGCGGCCGCCATAATATCCAGATCCACTTTCCAACGTGCGATATTACGTTCCACACGCTTGCGCCCGATGATCGCAGGGCTCAACCCAGCCGACGTGAAAATCGTGCTCGGCCGCTCGCCATCCAAATATCGGCGCATGCAACTGATCTGAAAATCACGCGAATACGTGATCCGATTTTCCGTAACCGACTCAACCGCCGGCAACGCACGAAGATACTCGACCTCCGTGTTACTAAACTGCCTTTTCGTCATATCGACCCCATTCATCCGACAAAACGGAATACCATTCTCGTGCTCGTAGATTACCATCACAAACGAACGCGCCCGAACGGCATATACTACCACTTTAACGTAAGGCTATGGGGGCTCACGCCACCTGAATCGCCCTACGCTAAACCTAGCTAAACCCCAACGTACAGTTGCGTACTGCCACAGTCAACCCACCAAAGGAGCAGCCATGACCGGCCGATTCGCACCAACCCCATCAGGACGCATGCACATCGGCAACGTTTACGCCATGCTCGGAGCATGCTTTCCGCCCGCAAATCGGGTGATTCCATACGGCTGCGCATCGAAGACATCGACGAGCCACGAGTGGTTCCCGGCGCCGCCGAAACCATGATGCGCGATCTCGAATGGCTTGGTCTCGGTTGGGATGACGAACCGGTATTCCAGTCGTCGCGACACGCCCTATACCAGGAAGCGCTTGAGCTTCTCAGCAAGCTAAGCTTTGACGAAATCAGCGATATTATCAGTACTGGTTCCAACGATTCCAAGCCCTGCAGCACTACAGCAGGCAACGAAGCAGCCACCTCTGAGGCAACACCGCTCATCTACCCCTGCTTCTGCTCGCGCGCCGACATCCGCGCCGCCTCTGCGCCACAGGAAGGCGATCGTTTCACCGTGTACCCAGGAACATGCCGACGCCTCATCGCCAGCGAACCGCAGCGTGCGAAACAACGCCTCGCCAACAACGACCGCCACTCGATGCGCATCGCCACCGCCGACACCACCATCACCTTCCACGACGAAGTATTCGGCACCCAGCAATACCACCTCGCCCACGACATCGGCGACATCATCGTGCGCCGCTCGGACGGCATCTACTCCTACCAGCTGGCCGTCACCGTGGACGACCTCGACATGGGCATCACCGACATTGTGCGCGGCCGTGATCTGCTTCGCTCCAACGCTTTGCAAATCTACATTCGCAAAGCCCTTATCAACGCGGGATTCAAGCCTTCCGAACCGACACAGCCTTCCATCCTGCCGACGGTTCCAATAAACCTGACGATGTGACCATCTCATACGCGCATCTGCCCTCATCGACAACGCAGCCGGCCAACGCCTTGCCAAACGCGAGCGCTCGCTCGATCTCGGCATACTCACGGCACACGGCGCCACCGCGCAACAGATCATCGGCTATTGCGCATGGCTGCTCGGATTGCAGGGAGACCTGAAACACACCAAACCGCAGCCTATGAGCGCCGACGAAGCGCTTGGCGTATTCAGTTGGGATGCCGTTCGCGCCAACACGTCAGACCGCACGCTCGATCAAGGCGAGTTCAACGCATATTTCGGACTGTAGGCCTATTCTGCAGTTTTATTCTGCAGTTTTATTCTGCAGCTCTATTCCGCAATCGCGTTCAGCCAATCCATAATTCCGAATCAAGCGGATATTCGTTGATCGCACAGCCATCCAAAAATATGGACTGCTCCTGCATAAGCGGTGCCGCTTGGCCAGCCCCCGCGCACGTCATCTCATTGTCGATATGCCCCAACCGGTGCCCGACCTCATGATTGATCACCATCGTGCGATATCGCGCCAATCGCCGCCTCCCGACATCCACACGTCCGTGCCGGAATTCCAACGATCATCGTTGATAATCACATTGTTGCCCACACGGCAGCTGTATTGCTCCGAACATACCGACGAGAACGTCGCAAGGTCGACGCTTGGGCGAGCACGATATTGAAATCGCAATTGCCGTCCGTAGAAGGTTCGAAAATCGCGCCTGCGCGCCCATCCATGTTCGCTGTTCAGAATATGAAACACGGCATTCGAAAAATCTTCGACTGATCCGACTTCACCATTGGTGACCACACAGTAATGATATTGCACCATGCCATATCCGCTGTTTTGCGCCGTTTGCTGCGCTTTCGCAAGTATTTCGCTTTTCTGATCGTCCATCAGCGCGGCCGACTGCTCGCGAAGCGCTTTGGTGACGGCGTCTTCCTGCGGTTCCGCCGTTTCCTCCGCTGAGGCCTTTGCGTCTTTCGTTTCCGACGATTCCTAGGTTTTCTTCTCTGATTGCTGCGATTTCTTTTCGGATTTCGCGGATTGATCCGTTTTTTCTGAATGTGTTCCGGAATTGCCGATCTGCGCCGTTTTCGCATGTCCGTTCAGCACCGCGTTGACCAGCACGGCATGCACGCTGCACGACGTACATGACACGATGACGCATAATGCAAGAATCCAAGCCACGACGCTTCTGCGGATGCGGAACGCTTCCGTCCGTTCCCGTCGGCTCATGGTGGCGGCCGCTTTCGGATCGAGCGCACGCAGAATGGTACGAATTCGCTTCAATCCGGCCTCCTTATAACCCTGCCGTCACGCAGGTGGCAGCATATCTCTTCCGCGGCAACACTACCAGCCAACAGTAGGCATGCAAAAAGCCCGCTTCCCCCGTACCGGAAATTTTCCGAGGAAAACAGGCTTTATGCAACAGTTCTCATATATCAAACGCAACTTATGCGACGGTCAGGCAAACAAGTCACGAATGATTGAATGCGATCAGGCGAACAACTTGAACACGAACGCACCCACGATAGCGCCCAGAATCGGGGCGACAACCGGAATCCAAGCCTCGCCCCAGCGGGAGGAGCCCTTGGACGGGATCGGCAGGATGGCGTGCAGCAGTCGCGGCATGAGATCACGGGCCGGGTTCAGGCCAGGACCGGTCGGACCACCCATGGAGGTCACGAGACCCCACACAATGAAACCAACCACGATGGAAGCGGCAGCGTGATCCGCTTCGCCCCACGGCATGGACAGGCAGCACAGGGCGCCGAACACGAGCACGAGGGTGCCGAAGAACTCGTTGACGAAGTAGTTGATGCGGTCGTTGTGGCGTCGGTGGTGCAGAAGGTGCCGAGGATGGCGTTGGCGTCTTCGGTGTCCTTATAGTGCGGGTAGTAGGTGATGTACACCACGAGCTGACCTGCGGCGGCACCAAGCAGCTGGGCGATGATGTACGGCAGCACCAGATTCCAGTCGAACAGGCCGTTCACTGCCTGGGCGATGGTTCATGGCCGGTTGATGTGCGCGCCGGAAACGCCACCGAACATGAGCACCGGGAACATTACGCCGAAGCCATAGCCCATGGCGATGTTCAGCCAGCTGCATGATGGCCCTTGGTGTTCTTCAGTTCACGTTCGCGACAGCGCCGTTGCCGAAGATCATCAGAATGGCGGTACCGAAGAATTCGGCCGCAAGTTTGACAAAAGTCGAGTATTCCACTGCTGTTTCCTCTATTGCTTCTTCTCTGTAAGAATCAGATTGATGTCAATTCCGCTCTCGGCGGACAACAGCGTCTAACACTACTCCCCACACTGGAAGTCGAGCACAAAAAGGCTTGACAGGCCGTCGGCTTGCCGGACAGTCATACAGAAATCGGAAAACAAAAAAGCCTTGGAACCGAAGTTCCAAAGCTTTATCTGTGCCCCCTCAGGGATTCGAACCCTGGACACGCTGATTAAGAGTCAGCTGCTCTAACCAACTGAGCTAAAGGGGCGTTGGTCTTGCGAGGTTTTGTTCTCGCTGAGCACGAGAAGTAAATATACTCAGAATCGAGAAGAATGCAACTTTCGGCGTGTCGCGGTTGTAAAACCGCTATTTTTCAACGATTTCGACAGATTACGAAAATCGCAGAAAACGCGATTCAACCATCATATTTCCTACCTAAAGAGCACAATCAAGGCAGGAAATCACAATTTCTTCACAAATTCAGTTCCTTGCAATCCAGTTGCCCCAAACGCTCCCGCTAATTCATTTGCACAGCCATGCATGAAAACTGACGGTAAATCGCTCTTCTTGAGTGAATCAGCATGCTTCACGCAACACCCACTTAAGGATTGAGCTTAGGTTGCTTCCAAGCACCGTTTCCGCACGAGAGAAGGAAAGTAACGACCATGACGTGCCCAAGTTGCGACAAACCAACTAATGACGGTGGCTACAACTGATCAAATATGAAAATCCCCCTGCATAGCTGTTTTCAGCTGGTGCAGGGGGATTTTCCATGCTTAAGCTCAGACGTATCTCAGTCTGAAGTCATTCGCCGTAACCGCAATGAATGCAGCCATAGCGAATGGGGCCGAATCACTCAGACACTCACGTGAAGGAAGCGGAGATTCGGTGCAGAGCGACGGTCGCAGCGAACTCGCCGGTGGTCTTGATCGGATCCACGGTGATGTTCTTCGGGTTGACGGCAGCCTTGGAAGACAGCGCGATGGCGATCTTGTCGGCGGAGATGCCACCGAACAGCTTGCCGGACTCGGAGACCTTGGCGGCGATTTCGACGACGGAACCCTCGATGAGTTCCTTGGCGGCAACAGCCTCTTCGCGAGTGGCGACGGCCTTGGCCAGACGAGCGCGCTTCATGGCCTCGATCTGGGCGGCAGCGTTCTTGGACCAAGCAAAGCCGAGGCCCTGCGGAATCAGGTAGTTACGAGCGTAACCGGCCTTGACGGTCACGACGTCGCCGGGTGACCCAGGTGATTGACGGACTTGGTAAGAATAACCTTAGCTTCAGCCATTGTTCAAACCTCTCTCAGATCAGCGACCGGAAGTGGCGTACGGCAGCAGAGCCATCTCGCGGGCATTCTTGATAGCCTTGGCGAGCTCGCGCTGTTCCTGCACGGAAACACCGGTGATACGACGGGAACGAATCTTGCCGCGATCGGAGATGAACTTGCGCAGCAGGGCAACGTCCTTGTAATCGATCTCGGTGACCTTGGCGGCCTTCAGTGGATTCGGCTTCTTCTTAAACGGCTTGACCGGCGGCTGCGGCCTCTTGCGTGACATCTTGATGTTCTCCTTAAAATCTGGAAATCGCTTTTCTTGTAAGCTGCTTTAAGCTGCGATCCGAGTCGGATCAGAATTCCGGTTCGTCGCTGTTTCCGCCGAACTCGGAGGAACCGAACGAACCGAACGATGAGGAACCGGAATTATCCGAATTGCCCCACGGATCCGATGCCGGAGCAGGCTGCACGGCGGGCGCGGCATTGGCTGGAGCGGTAGCCCCACCCTGATAGCCAGCGCCACCGGAATACCCGCACGCCTGATATCCACCGGCATTGCCGGCGAAGCCACCGTTGTTGAACCCGCCGTTGCCGCCAGCGAAAGCATTGCCGCCACGATTGCCGGCAAAATTACCACCGTTGGCACTGGAGGTTCGGGTGACCTGGGCGGTCGCATAGCGCAGGGACGGACCGATCTCATCGACCTGAAGCTCGACGACCGTGCGCTGGGAACCATCGTTCGCCTGGTAGGAACGCTGCTGCAAACGGCCTTGCGCGATCACACGCATGCCCTTGCTCAGGCTCTGCGCGCAATGTTCGGCCATGTCGCGCCACGCGGAGCAGCGCATGAACAAAGCCTGACCATCTTCAAACTGGCCCGTATTACGGTTCCAGGTGCGCGGAGTGGAGGCAATCGTGAAGCTGGCCACGGACGAGCCGTTGCCAACCGTACGGATTTCGGGATCAGCCGTGAGGTTACCCACCACAGTGATAATCGTTTCGCCTGCCATCGTTACCTACTTACTTTGCAGCTTATTGTTTTGCAGCTTGAAAAGCTTGGAATTACTTACTTGCGAAGAATCTTCGTACGGATGACGGATTCGTTCAGGTTCAGCAGACGATCGAGTTCGTCGCTGGTGGCCGGCTCAGCGGAGTAGTTGACCACAACGTAATTGCCTTCGGTCTTACCGGCGATCTCGTAGGCAAGCTTGCGACGGCCCCAGATGTCGATGTTCTCGACAGCACCGCCTTCCTTGGTGACAGTTTCCAGATACTGCTCGGTCAGCTTCTTCAGACCGCGCTCATCCAGCTCAGGATCGGCAATGAACATCAGTTCGTACTTATGCGCAGACATCACCCACCTCCTTCGGACTATCGGCCATGGACCTTCCATGGCAGGAGTGTGTATGCGTACTGCCTTCACGCATCTATATATGAAAGGTATAAAGATACAGTTCAGACAACCTGTTCAGCATAGCCCTTCTGCTGGACGAGCGGCAATTACGCACGTTCTGTGGTGCAGGCGCGTCATGGGCACCCGCATTGTTATATTGAATACGGCTATTTTTGTACGGTTGGTACCGTATTTACGCGACTCTAGATTTGTGGAAGGCGAAGCATGTCGGCGATTCTCGAAGGCACCCCGGATAAGAAATTGGCTTTGGTGACGGGTCGTGCGTACCCTGAGCAGGCCCATGAAACCGCGAAATACCTGGGAATCGACGTACTTGAGACCACGGCTTACGATTTCGCCAACGGCGAGATGTATGTGCGTTACACCGAGCCGGTGCGTGGCGCCGATGCGTTCGTGATGCAGGCGCACACCGAGCCGATCAACAAGTGGATTATGGAGCAGCTCATTATGGTTGACGCCATGAAGCGCGCTTCCGCCCGTTCCATTACCGTGGTCGCGCCGTTCCTTGGCTATTCGCGCCAGGATAAGAAGCATCAGGGCCGCGAGCCCATCACCGCCCGACTGATTTTCGACCTGTTCCGCGCAGCCGGCGCCGACCGTATTATGACGGTCGATCTGCATGCCGCCCAGGAGCAGGGTTTCTTCGATGGACCGGTCGACCATCTCACCGCCACTCCGGTGCTGCTTGACTACGTGCGCAACAACATGCCGCTTGAGAACACCACCATCGTGTCTCCGGATGCCGGCCGCATCAAGGTTTCCGAACAGTGGGCTGCGAAGCTGGGCAATCTGCCGCTCGCGTTCATTCACAAGACCCGTGACACCACCCGCCCGAACCATGCCGAAGCGCATGGCATTATCGGCGAGGTCGAAGGTCACGACTGCGTGGTGGTCGACGACATGATCGACACCGCGGGCACCATCTGCGAGGCCGTGCGCACACTGAACAACGCTGGTGCGAAGTCCGTGACGCTGGTTGCCACGCATGGCCTGCTGTCCGGCCCGGCCGTGGAACGCCTGAGAAATTGCGGTGCCAAGGAAATCGTGCTCACCGACACCGTGCCCGTTCCGGAAGAGAAGCGCTTGCCGAACATGACCGTGCTGTCCGTGGCTCCGCTGTTGGCCGCCGGCATCCGTTCCGTGTTCGAATCCGGATCCGTTTCCACGCTGCTCAACGGCCTGCCCGAAGACATGCGTCCCCGCAATATCTACGCCTGATTCGCGCAATCTTTTCAACGTAACAAAAACTCGCCCCCATCCGGTCGGCGAGTTTTTTTAATGTCAGATCTTCCCAAAACGGTGCGCATCCTACGTCGGTAGGATGCGGCACCCCGCGTATCAAGAGAGAAAAGAGAAATCTGGCTAGCGTCCGATAGGCATCCTCGCTTCCGTTATTTGGCGAATGCTTCGCGGATTTGCGCGGCATTGCCGTAGGAGGCCTGCGCACCATACCCTGTGGCGGCGTATGCCGAAACATACGAGGCAAGCTCGGCCGCTTCGGAAAGCGCCATGCCCGAGGCAAGACCGGCCAGCACCGTGCCCATGAAGGAGTCGCCGCAGCCGGTGGTGTCCACCGCGTTCACACGCACGGGGGCAATGCGCTGGATCGGCGTTGCCGAAGTGGAATCCAATACCACGAACCATCGCCGCCGAGCGTCACGATCGCCTGTTCGAAACCGAATCCACGCATTGCTTCCAGCGCATGATTCCAATCGAAACCGTCCCAATCGTCGTTTTCCGGCTCGTCAATGCCGAGCAGCTGCACCATCTCATGCTCGTTGACGAGCAGAATATCGGATGCTTCCACCAGTTCGGCCGGCAGCGACGGGGTGAACGGCGAATCGTTGAGCAGCACTTTCACGCCCGCTTCATGGCACATGCGCGCGGCGGCCGTCACCGTTTCGATCGGGCTTTCCAAGCACAGGCCAAGTACGGAAGACCGTGCCAGCGCATCGCGCACGGATTCCACATAATCCACGGTGACCTGCGCGTTCGATCCAGGCGAGTACACGATGGTGTTTTCGCCGGTTGCGTCCACGGTAATCACGGTTGTGCCGGATGGTCCGAGCACGCGGCGAACATGCGTGGTGTTCACGCCCGCCTCGCCCAGAGCGCCGAGTAGGAAGTCGGCGTTGGAATCGGAGCCGACCGCGCCGAACATCTGCACGGTTGCGCCGATGCGCGCTGCGGCGGCCGCCTGGTTGCCGGATTTTCCGCCCGGCAGCAGCTGCAGCGGACCGCCGGTGATGGTCTCCCCCGGCCCTGGCAGACGCTGTGCGGTGACGGTGTAGTCCGCGTTCATCGAGCCGATTACGGACACTGTGCCGTGGATGCGGTCCAATGCGGAGAGAACTTCAGTCGCGCTCATCTTTACCTTCCTTACATCAAAAGAAGATTTATGAAAATGGAGATTTGCGAAATAGTGTTGTTCAGTAATCGCAATTATCGCAAATCCCCATTTTTATTATATTGAGGATGTAATGTGCGATTACTTTGCCGATTCCTCGGTTTCCAGCGCATGGTTGCCTTCGTAGATCTTCTTCTTGAAGACGAAGAACACGATCAGCCAAGCAGTGCGGTACCGGCGGCGACCAGCAGCAGGTTGGCATAGTTGGCGGCAGTGCCGGTTGCGCCGGTGATGGAGCGCCTGCGAGGGCGTTGGAGCCGAGCAGGCTGCGATGATGGCGATGCCGATGGACGGGGAAACGTTCATGGCAGATCGTTCATGCCGACGCCACGGCCGGATTCGTCCTTTTCAATGGTGCCCAGCACGGTGGAGACCACCGGGGAGTACATGAGGCCGCAGCCTGCGTAGAACACACATGCGCACAGGGTCAGCACCACGAAACCGGAGTTCACGCAGAATGCCGCACCGGTCCAGCCGAGGAACATGAGGGTCCTGCGGTCACGATGCCGGCCTTGATTCCGATCTTGCGGATGATCATGCCGGAGCAGGTGCCCACCACGGCGGCGACCACGAAGGCCCACACAATGTGCAGGGAGACCTGGGTGGTGGTCATGCCGTAGATGTTGGTGCCGATGGCGTTGAAGATCGGGCTCAGTGCGTAGTTCACGAAGTAGAACACGAGGATCAGGCAGATGGCGCGCAGCCAGCGGGTGTTCTTGAAGAACGCCGGGGTGATGAACGGGTTGGAGGCCTTGTTGATGTAGAAGCGAATGCCACGAACAGCAGCAGGGAGACCACGAGCATCCACCATGCCATGTACGAGAAGAACAGGGTGAGGAATGCGGTGGCGAAGCCGAAGATCACGAAGCCGAATGCGTCAACCTTCTGGCCGTTGCCGCTCTTGGACGGCAGGGTCTTGAGCAGGATCGGCAGGAACAGGATGGTGACGGACGGGATCAGGAACAGGAACTGCCATGCGATGGAGCTGAGCATGCCGGCTGCGAACACGCCGATGGATGCGGAAAGCTGGTATGCGGCAGTGAACAGACCGAAGAAGATGACCTTCAAATCGTTACGCAGGTACTTGGTGGCCACCACCAGGAAGGCGGAACCTGCACCTGTTCGCCTGCGGTCTGCAGCACGCGTGCGATGATCACGGTCCACAGGTTTGCGGCGAAGAAGTAGTTTGCCACGAAACCGAAGATGGAGCCGACGAACAGCGTCACGAGACCGACGGTCACAAGCTTACGCAGGGAGACGAAATCGCCCAGGGAACCGTAGATGAAGCACACGATGCCGAGCACGATGCTCGGAAATGCGGTGATCAGGGACGCCTGGTTCGGTGCGCCGCGTCGGCGCCGACCTGCTGGAACACCAGGTTGAAGCCCTGCAGGCACAGGGTGCCGAGCACGAAGGTGATCAGCAGCGGGATCAGGGCGCGGATGGCCATCTTGTTGCTGGTCACCGGATCATCGAACGGATCGGCGGATGCGGTGCCGGTCACGGCGGTTGTGTTGTTAGACATAATAAAAATCCTTGATTCTCTCGAATTGCGCGATATGCGATACGCGATTGCTTGGCCGGGTTACGCTTATTCAGCCTTGGCTGCGAGGCCGGAGATGCGGGTCATGAATTCGTTCAGGAAGCGCGGCACGTCGACGCCGACGGCAACCTTCATGGTCTTGGCCGGGTCATTCAGGCGGGTTTCGTCGCCGATGGTGCGTCCGCGGGTCGGGCCTTCCACGTCGACCTTCATATTGATGTCGAGGGTGGTGACGAGGGTCGGGTCCACTGCCACGCCAACGGCGAGCGGATCGTGCAGGCCGCAGCCGCCCAGATGCGGGGACGTGGTTTCGTAAGCCTTGATGTAGAAGTCGGTCATGTCGCCAGGAACTTGCCGGCCTTGGTGCCGAGGTCGCGCCACTGCTGGGTTTCCTTGTAGGTGAGCAGGGTCTGCAGGGTCACGTCGAGACCGATCATGGTGGTCGGCGCCCCGGAACGGAACAGGTAGTCGGCGGCTTCCGGATCCTGCGAAATGTTGCTTCCATGCAGGCGTTGCAGTTGCCGGGCACGGTCAGTGCGCCACCCATGAGCACGATCTGCCGATTTCGTCCTTGATTTCCGGTGCTTTCTTCAGTGCGGCTTCGATGTTGGTCATCGGGCCGGTCGGCACGTAGACGAGATCCTTGCATAGGTCTTCACTGCGTCGATGATGAAGTCTACCGCGGATTCGGTTTCGACGGAGCGGTTGGAATCAGGGGATTTCCACATCGCCGATGCCGTTGTCGCCGTGGATGAACGCGGAGATCGGCAGTACTTCGAAGTGATCGGTGGTGCTGGAGTGCGGCAAACCCTGATACACCTTGACTTCC
>ENA-OQAN01000972-OQAN01000972.1-human-gut-metagenome-genome-assembly--contig:-NODE-972-length-13580-cov-2.050992_pt1 | contig 13580 bp, 16 predicted proteins | sample MGYA00242735_ERZ504527 | MGnify/ENA primary metagenome ERZ504527 (study PRJEB26092, sample SAMD00036230) | human gut metagenome | host: Homo sapiens | study: EMG produced TPA metagenomics assembly of...
AATCTCCTGCCACATTGACAATCTTCTCACACCGGCGCACATGATCGTGTCCCATAAATACTACATCGAAGCCCGGAACATTTTTTGCTACATCGCCCGAACCATTCTCTACAACATTATCCAGTTTATTACCTTCAGGTCCGGCATGAAATAATCCGATCAAAACGTCCGGATTCTCTTTTTCCTTGATAATCTTTACCCATTTACGTGCGCAATCCTCCATGTCTTCAAAATGCAGCCCGTTCCACAGCTGTTCGGGAAGCCATGAAGGAATGGCAGGAGTTATCATACCTAAAACTGCTATTTTTACTCCTTTCCGTTCGATTATTTTATAGGGAGTAAGATAAGGTTCTCCCGTTTTATTGTCCACAATATTTGCCCCAAGTACAGGAAAGGCACACTGTTTCACCCAACGGTCGTACACGGCATGTCCAGTCTCCACATCATGATTTCCCATAGTACCTACATCGTATTTCATATAGTTCAGCATCGCTGAAGTTACATGAACAGAAGTTGTATCGATGTAATTGTAATAATAAGCAATGGGCTGTCCTTGTAAAATATCCCCATTATCCATCAGAACAACTCCATCTCCATACTGCTCACGCTGTTCTTTTACAAATGAACTGACACAAGCCAGCCCTCCTTTGCGAGGCTTCATACTTGTAAGTCATAGGAGAAATAGCATCCGTGCACATCACTCGTTTCAATAAGTTTCAAAGTTACTTCACCGTCTTGCGAAGCATAAGCAGGACTTGTAACGCCTAAGGCAAGAACAAGCATCAACCTGGAAAATAGTTTCATCATAAATCTAGCGGGTTAAGTGATATATAAACGACAAAATGTCACATTTTCATAGTATATCCAATAAGTAACTACAAAGATAATGGAACTTTACCAGCTGCAAAACCCACAAAAAGATAAATACCTTTCAATATGGTTAAAAGTCTGTTAACAAACGGACTATCTGGCACATTCTTTGCCTCATTCTCAAATAAAAAAACAGACTGTATGGCTACATAGACTATTACAAAGTTCTTGGAGTTGACAAAACGGCAACTCAAGACGAAATCAAGAAAGCGTACCGTAAGCTGGCTCGCAAATACCACCCGGACTTAAATCCGAATGACCCAACGGCCAAGGACAAGTTTCAGGAGATAAACGAAGCTAACGAGGTACTGAGCGACCCTGAAAAGCGTAAGAAATACGATGCTTACGGGGAGAATTGGAAACACGCCGACGAGTTCGAAGCTCAACAGCAAGCATATCGTGCTCAAGGCGGTACAGGTAACGGCGGTGAATATTGGTATTCTACCGACGGACAACATTTTACAAGTGGATTCGGAGGAGAAGGTATGCATGGATTTGGTGGAAATGCCAGTGGATTCTCTGATTTCTTCGAAGAACTGTTCGGGCATGGAGCGGCAGAGGACGTAATGCAAGAGGCGGATTCAGAGGGCAAGATATTGAGGCTTCTCTACAGTTGTCTCTACGTGAGGCTGCAACCACTCATAAACAAACATTCAGCATCAACGGTGAAACATTACGTATTACAGTTCCAGCCGGAGTAGCAGACGGTCAGGTTATCAAACTGAAGGGACATGGAGGTAAAGGAACAAACGGAGGACCCGACGGAGATTTGTATATCACTTTCGTTATTCCTGACGACCCTGTCTTTAAACGGAAAGAAAATGACTTGTACACAGATGTAACAATCGACTTATACACTGCCGTACTGGGAGGTGAAGTTACAGTCAACACATTAGACGGACAAGTAAAACTGAAAGTTCGTCCGGGTACTCAGAATGACGCTAAAGTTCGTCTGAAAGGAAAAGGATTTCCTGTATACAAGCAGGAAGGCGTCACAGGCGATTTGATTGTAACTTATCATGTAACAATTCCTACTACACTGACGGAAAAGCAGAAAGACCTGTTCCGACAGTTGCAGCAAGGATAATTTAAAACCGTACGACTATGCAGAACGATTTAATCATCATAAACGACTATTGCACACATTGCAATATCGAACCCGACTTCATCCTCATGCTGGGTGAAGACGGTCTGATAGATATCGAAGTAATAGATGATACCAGTTATTTTCCGGCTTCTCAGCTGAATGAACTGGAAAGGTATACTCATTTATATTATGACTTGTCCATCAATATAGAAGGAATCGATGCTATCCGCCATTTGCTGACAAAAATACGAAATTTACAAAATAAAGTAAGAAGTCTGGAAAATGAGTTGCGTTTCTACCGCAGATAATTCCCATAATGTATAATTTACCCCCGCTATAAAAATTTATGGCGGGGGTATTTTTATAAAAAGGGGTTATGAGGTCCTGTTTTCTTCAATATGTATCAGAAATCGTAGGTCAGCCCGATAAAGAAAGTTCCTGCCTGCTTTTTTCGAGGTAATTCTATTTTTTGTCCTTCGACTATCATATTACGGCTTCCTCCGTATAAATCATAATCGGAGGTCGTATACCCAAGCAATACCGATACACGTTCCACTTCCAAAGCCATAGCAAATTTCACATGATAATAACATGCCTTCGCATGCGAATTACTGACTTCTCCTGAAGTGGCGGGTACATGGATAATCGCATCCTTCGGAACATAATCTACACTAGTACTTAAATTGGGAGGCAAAGGAATGGTAACTCCAGGAGACACACGAAACGATAATGCCACATCATGGTCATGATTCAGATAAACAGGAGGCGAATACAGATAAACTCCCGACCGGAACGCAAACAAATACATCAAACGGTTTTCCTCAATCTGCCAGCGCAAGTTTTTATCTCTTGCTTCTCCAGAATAAGTCTTATTTCCATCTATTGGAGGAGTAAAAAAAAGCCTGCTCCAACTCCAATAAAACGCCAAGGTTTATATACGACATCCGTTTCTATTTCCCATGTCATATAATTGTTCGCGCCACCATAGAGTTCCCATACCCAATGCCGGTCTTTCTCTGACTTCTGCGCCATTGCTACCGATGTGCCTAAAAAAGAAAAAAGGATTATGCACCATAATCTTGTTTTTTTATTCATAAGTCATAGCGTTAGTTTAAGTTATCATATAATATTTCCGGAATAATATCTTATATTAACAAGTAACAAATGGTTTTGGAAAAAGGTTCATTGTATCTATTTCCGCTTTCAAAGCTTTAGCCAGCAAATATTCTTCGGGTTCCTCTTTCTGTGCATCCACCTGTTTGAACTTTCCTATACGTAATGTCAGTTGCTATTCACGCCTTCTTTAGCGAACATTTTCAATCCTCGAAAACGTCTTTCAAATCCGAATAAAGCTTAAAACCATCTCTTAAATTATTTTCAAAATGAGTCCTCTCCTCCCTCGAATCCTTTTTTTTAATTACATTTGTGCCACATTATTAGAAAAACATATACATGGAACAATTCAGTCAAATGATTGCCACAGCCCTGAAGCTACCTGTTCATCGGGTAGAAAACACATTGAACTGCTTCAGGGAGGTGCTACAATACCTTTTATAAGCCGTTACCGAAAAGAAGCAACCGGAGGCCTCGACGAAGTACAGATAGGAGATATCCATACGCGTTACGAAAAGCTCTGTGAACTTGCCAAACGAAAGGAAACGGTTCTTTCTACCATCGAAGAACAAGGAAAACTGACAGACACTTTACGAGAACGCATTTCCAATTGTTGGGATGCGACAGAACTGGAAGATATTTACCTGCCTTTTAAGCCCAAACGAAAAAACTCGTGCCGAGGCTGCACGCCAGAAGGGACTGGAACCGCTTGCCATGCTACTATTGATGCAGCGGGAAAACAACTTATCTGCCCGGGTACGCCAGTTTGTCAAGGGAGATGTCAAGGACGAAGAGGATGCTCTGAAAGGAGCACGCGACATCATTGCCGAACAAGTGAATGAGGATGAACGTGCCCGTAATCTGATACGAAACCAGTTTAACCGTCAGGCTATGATTACATCGAAAGTAGTCAAGGGCAAAGAAAAAGAAGAAGCAGCCTTAAAATACCGCGACTACTTCGACTTCAGTGAACCGTTGAAGAAGTGTACCTCTCACCGTCTGCTCGCCATCCGCCGTGGAGAAGCCGAAGGTATCCTGAAAGTATCCATCACTCCCGACGATGAATCAGTATGTACAGAACGATTGGAAAGACAGTATGTACATGGAAACGGAGAATGTTCCGCACAAGTAGCAGAAGCTGTGAACGACGCATACAAACGTCTGTTGAAACCCGCTATAGAAACAGAATTTTCCGCACTCAGCAAGGAAAAGGCAGACGAAGAGGCTATCCGTGTCTTTGCTGAAAATCTCCGGCAACTGTTGCTTGCTCCTCCTCTGGGACAAAAGCGCACAATGGGTATCGATCCGGGATATCGTACCGGTTGCAAAGTTGTCTGTCTGGACGCCCAAGGTACATTGCTGCACAATGAAGCAATTTATCCGCATCCACCCAAATCGGAAACAGCTCTGCCGGACGCAAGCTTGTCAAACTCGTCGAACAATATAAGATAGAAGCCATCGCTATCGGAAATGGTACGGCAAGCCGCGAAACCGAACGTTTCGTCACTTCTCAACGATACGACCGCGAAGTGCAAGTGTTTGTTGTCAGCGAAGACGGCGCTCCATCTATTCTGCATCGAAAATCGCACGAGATGAGTTTCCTGAATATGACGTAACTGTGCGAGGAGCTGTGTCAATCGGTCGCCGACTGATGGACCCCCTTGCCGAACTAGTCAAGATAGATGCCAAATCTATTGGTGTGGGACAATATCAGCACGATGTAGATCAAAGTAAACTGAAGGCATCACTCGACCAGACAGTAGAGAGTTGCGTAAACCTTGTCGGAGTAAATGTCAATACGGCCAGCAAACATCTGTTGACATATGTATCGGGACTGGGACCGACGCTGGCTCAAAACATTGTAGATTACCGTACGGAAAACGGAGCATTCCATTCGCGTAAAGAACTGCTGAAGGTACCGCGTATGGGAGCAAAGGCGTTTGAACAGTGTGCCGGATTCTTGCGTATTCCGCAAGCAGACAACCCGCTCGACAATTCGGCTGTACATCCGGAAAGTTATGCCATAGTAGAAAAGATGGCAAAGGACTTGAAATGCTCCGTTGCGACTGATAAAAAAACAAGGAATTAACGTAGCCAAATAGACATAAAAAACTATGTAACTGATACCGTAGGACTGCTACACTGACTGATATTCTACAAGAGCTGGATAAACCGGGACGTGACCCGCGCCAAAAGATTCAGGTCTTCGAATTTGACAAGAACGTGCAGACTATCGACGACCTGCGGGAGGGCATGGAATTGCCGGGCATCATCAACAACATTACCAATTTCGGATGCTTCGTAGATATAGGGATTAAAGAAAACGGACTGGTACATATCTCCCAGCTTGCCGATAAGTTTGTCAGCGACCCGACAACAGTAGTCAGTATGCACCAGCATGTACGCGTACGTGTACTCAGTATTGACCATGAACGCAAGCGCATCCAGCTTACAATGAAAGGACTTAATTGATGGAAACAGAAAAACAAACATGCGGATGGTTCGTCTTCAACAGCGGACAGGTTTTGATAGAAAAAAAAGAAGACGGATATCATATTCCTTACGGACCTGAACCTCCGGTTGAGGTTCCCGTCGGAAGTACCATTCATACCATCGGAGAGATAAACGGTTATCCTGCCAAGACGTATGCTATTCATATTCCAGTAAGTGGAGATGAAAACAGTCCACGCATGATGAAGGACTTGCGTGCTTCTTTCGATGTACTTCCTCTGGAAGAATACAAGCGTGGCGGAAAAGCTTCACAAATATTGAACTGGGACAAGAACAGCCGTTATTGCCCCATGTGTGGTGTACCTACGGTACAGGTTTCCCCCATAGCCAAACGATGTCCGGAATGCCGGCAGGAGTTTTATCCGCGTATTTCTCCGGCGGTCATTGTACTTATTAAAAAGGAAGACAGTATCTTGCTCGTACATGCCCGCAACTTCCGGGGGACGTTTAAAGGATTGGTAGCCGGTTTTCTCGAACCAGGAGAAACGTTGGAAGAGTGTGTTCACCGCGAAGTCATGGAAGAAACAGGACTGACCATAAAAAACCTGAAATATTTCGGCAGTCAACCGTGGCCCTACCCCAGCGGAATCATCGGTAGGATATTATGCCGAATACGAAAGCGGAACCATCAAGTTGCAGGATGAAGAACTGAGTGCAGGAGCCTTTTACAACCGAAATAACCTGCCGGAAATACCGAAAAAGCTCAGCATTGCCCGCCAACTGATTGATGCCTGGCTGGACAATAAAATTTAAAGATCAGATAAAAACATACCGGTATGAGTGACAGAAATCTATAATACCTGACAATTCATACCGGCATGCTTATTTATTTTATAAATGCAGGAACTGGCAAATGCATACCTGCTATAACCAGTCCATTCTCGCGAGCATACTGCAATAAGTTTTTACGAGTCTTTATTGCTTCCTGCTTATCCATATCATAGGTAGCACAAATCTCCGGATGTTCCAATTGCAGAGCTGCTCCATGAATCAAATCTCCAATTATCAATAATTTACCTGCCTGAAAAACAGTATGTCCGGGAGTATGTCCAACAGCTTCCATTGCTACCACTTTTCCCGGCAACGTATCACCAAAAGCAAACAGGTGCAAACGGTCCTTATATGCATTCATGGCTCTCACAACTTGTCCGTTCTTTTCGGCTTCCATTTTCATCCAACTATCATACTCAGCCTTAGAAGCATAAATTTCAGCATGAGGAAACACTACACTATCGTTTTTCATCAGTCCTCCGATATGATCACCATGAAAATGAGTAAGATATATATATTTAATGTCGGCAGGAGTAATCCCTAAAGCATGTAACCCAGCCAATAAGCGACTATCGGATGCCCCCATTCCCGTATCAAAAAGAATTTGTATACCATTGCTTTCTATCAAAAACGTACTAATGGAAGAAGGTATTCCGTTTTCGAGCGAAAGTTTTTTCATCAAGTCCTCACCAGCATCCGGAAAGAGTGAAGGAGGCATCAGTTTCGCAGAAGCGTTATCACGAATCCATGTAGCTTTTACTCCGTCGAGTACCAACGTCGACAAAGCACTATCTTCCTGCAAACCAACTTGATTACTTATTACACTCATACTATCTGCATTCATTTTTTCATTAACCTGTTTCTTGGCACTATTACCGCAACCAGCAAGTGACAATACCATAGTCACACCGAAAGCATAGCTCCATATCTTAGTCCTTTTCATCGTTATGTAGTTTAAATATCTGATTATACTAGATCTTCCACTTGCCAAAACCTTTCTAAAATAACAGATTTTTTCAGATTATCCAAAGATATTCTCACATGATTACGATTTTAACTTACTGCCAAGTCATTTCTTCATGAATAAGTCCTGATCAAGATCATATAAAAACAAGCGAGGAGAAAGAATCTTTCCATCTGCTGATTCTCTCTCCTCGCTTCTAACCGGCACGTAAAACAGACCCATCTGCTTCCGTACCAGAGAGGGTAAAAAATATTTTATTTCTTTTTCATCTTCTGCATCATGCCTGCCATCTTGCTGCCGGTAACCATCTTCATCATCTTGCGAGTCTGGTCAAACTGTTTCAGCAAACGGTTTACTTCCTGAATGCTTGTACCACTACCCTTAGCAATACGTGTACGGCGAGTTCCGTTCAGGATTTCAGGATGAGTACGTTCTTCCGGAGTCATTGAATAAATAATAGCCTCAATACTCTTGAATGCATTATCATCGATATCAATATCTTTAATGGCTTTTCCTACACCCGGAATCATAGAAGCAAGTTCCTTCAAGTTACCCATCTTCTTAATCTGATGAATCTGAGTCAGGAAGTCATTAAAGTCGAACTGGTTTTTCTGAATTTTTTTCTGAAGACGTTTTGCTTCTTCTTCGTCGTATTGTTCCTGTGCACGTTCTACCAATGAAACGATATCACCCATACCAAGGATACGGTCTGCCATACGGGCCGGATGGAACTGATCGATTGCATCAAGCTTTTCACCTGTTCCCACAAACTTGATAGGCTTGTTCACAACGGTACGGATAGACAGAGCAGCACCACCACGAGTATCACCATCCAACTTAGTAAGAACTACACCGTTGAAGTCCAGACGTTCGTTAAATTCGCGAGCTGTATTTACTGCATCCTGACCAGTCATTGAGTCAACAACAAACAACGTTTCATCCGGATTGATTGCATTTTTAATTGCTTCAATCTCGTTCATCATCTGTTCGTCTACAGCAAGACGTCCCGCTGTATCGACAATAACCAAGTCATAACCTTTTGCCTTTGCTTCCTGAATGGCATTCAGTGCAATCTGAACAGGATCTTTGCTATCCAATTCGCAATATACAGGCACTTCGATCTGCTGTCCCAATACTTTCAGCTGTTCGATAGCAGCAGGACGATATACGTCGCAGGCAACCAGCAACGGCTTACGGTTTTTCTTGGTTTTCAGCATGCGTGCCAGCTTTCCTGAGAAAGTTGTCTTACCAGAACCTTGCAAACCTGACATCAGGATTACGGCAGGAGACCTTTCAATTCGATTTCGGCAGTATCGCCACCCATCAGTTTGGTCAGCTCATCATGCACAATCTTAACCATCAACTGGCTAGGCTTAACAGCAGTCAACACGTTTTGTCCTAAAGCTTTTTCCTTTACAGTGTCGGTAAAGCTCTTTGCTACCTTATAGTTCACATCGGCATCCAGCAATGCACGACGTACGTCTTTCAACGTTTCGGCCACATTGATTTCGGTGATTTTACCTTCACCTTTCAATATTTTAAACGACCGTTCTAGTCTTTCACTTAAATTATCGAACATATATTTTTCTTGTTTTTTATTCTTCCAATTTGTCAGGGCGCAAAATTACAAAAATAATCGGATGCATCAAATCTTTTTATTCTGCCATTTCGCCTTTTTCAAGTAAATAACACTGAATGTCAGCATTAACGAATAATAGATGACTTCGGTAGTAAAACAAACATCTACCGGAGCACGAAGCATCATTCCTACTACAATAATATACAATGCATAAAAGATCTGTACTCCGACTTCCAGTCCCAAAGCAGCCTGTGTATTACCCGTACCCGAAATTCCATTGAAATAAATATTTGCAAGAGCAGCTATCAACATTGCACCGCAAACGACATATAATGCCGGAACCGATTCAAGAAGCAGTGCTTCCTCATTGGTATAAACCGACAAAATAGCCTGAGGGAAGATAACACAAAGGGCCACACATACTACCATAATAAGGAATGACATCCGGGCTATTTTATGCAGTAATCTGACAACTCCTGCTACTCCTCCCGAACCAATCAGATTGCTGACCAGTGTATTTGCCGTAGTAGAAAGCGACTGGACAGGTATTAACAGCACAACATATAGCTACGCACAATGTTGGCAATGGCAAGCTGCCGTTGTCCGAGTCGTTCAAGTGCCATGAAAAATACAAACCAGATGGCCATGGAAAGAAAATACTGCACCATGGTGAAGCAGGAAATGCGCAAGATACGCATCACCATATCCCAGTCAAAATGTCCGAAACGATTCAGCCCATATTTCTTCAAGTCAATTTTACCATACGTATACACAATAAAAAACAGCATAGAAGATGCTTCTGCTATAACCGATGCCAATGCCGCTCCACGTATTCCCATTTCAGGAATCCACACTTTCCGAATATCATCGCATAGTCGAGGAATACATTCACCAAGGCCATGACGACAGCATTCATGGTCAGTACCTTTGTCTTGGTTATACCTATATAAAGCGCACGGAACATGACATTGACAAAGGCAAAAAGAAATCCCCAGATACGCCATGTAAAAAACTCGTATGTAGCATAAAAAATCGTATCCGAAGTAATCAGCAGACGAATCAATGGTTCGGCACATACCAGCAATATGGCAAGTAAAGCTACTCCCATCCCCAACTGAATGCTGTACCCTGCCACATAACCGGTCCTATGGCATGAAAATTCCCTTCCCCATTACGACGGGCTATCAAAATCTGCGAACCGACACTGAACCCGAATGCTACGGTATATACACAGATATATAGCAGTCCTCCCATTGCGGCTGCACCCAAAGCTACCTCACCCACATGTCCTAAAAAAGCCGTGTCGGTGACATTGATAACATTTTGCGCAAGCAACCCCAAGAATATCGGGTAAGTGACATTCCATATTTCTTTATTCGTATACATAAAATCTGATTGTTTTTATTTTGAGACGAAAGATGTACAAAGATACGTTTTTTATGCACTTTCAACAAATGCGCATCTGTTTTTCAGCTTATTTTAATGAAAACATCTTCATCTTTTCCTGAAAGTTCGTACATAAAAAATTAAAAAGATGAGGACATTTTCTCCGATTCGATATCATGAATCGGAGAGAACATCTTCATCTTTGCTTAACAACCTATATATCAATTATAAAGACTCGTTTTTCCAGTCCTTCTTTTCTTAAAATTTCCATCATTCTTATTTCTCCCTCATCCGTATCTTTCACCTCTTCGCGCAAGCGCATCATTTCTTTTTTCATTTCACGAATTACCGATTCATATTCTTTCTCCCCGTAAGCATTATGGTTTTCTTTCGGATCTTTCTGTAAATCGTAAAACTCCCAAGATGGAGTTGATTTGTAGTCTGAAGACCCTGTCATATTCAATCGGTCACCATACAAAAACATCAACTTATAACGCTCATTACGTACACCGATGTGGGCCGGACGGATATCATGTTGAGTCCAATAACGGTAATAAAAACTCTTCCGCCAGTCCTTAGGAGTTTTTCCTGCCAGAACATCTTTAAAACTTCTGCCTGTGTACCTTCCGGAGATTTTACTCCGGCAAAATCACACAATGTAGAAGCAAAATCTACATTCAAAACAAGTTCGTTCACACGCTTGCCAGCCGGAATACATTTGGGATAACGGATAACAAATGGCATACGTGCCGATTCTTCATAAAACATCCGTTTGTCATAAAATCCATGCTCTCCTAAAAAGTATCCCTGATCGGCAACATAGACAACAATAGTATTATCTGCAATCCCCATTTCGTCTAGAGCATCCAACAGTTTTCCAATATTATCATCTACGTAGCAGCGCAGCGTAAATAATCTCGGATCAGTTTTGATAAATAGCTTTTCTTGCAGCAATCCGGCTCATTCCTTTTGTCGTAAAAGGAAGTTCCGGATAACGACACCACCATTTATCTGGATCAGCCGAAGCCACCTCCCAATTGTGTCCGATAGTTTCCAGTTTTTGTCCGACGAAAGTACGTCCGTTGGTTTCAGGCCCCCAGTCTAACAAATTCTCTGGTTCAGGAAACACTACGCCATCATATAAATGTCGCATACGTTCCGGGAAATCATAAGGCTCATGTGTGGCCTTAAAATGACAACACATCAAAAAAGGCTGACTTTTATCCTGAGCTTTCATCCATCTGATAGCTTTTTCTGTTACAATATCAGTGGAAAAACCATGTATACGCTCTCCAAAATTACGCTGTCCCGGCCAAGGATCATCACTATTCTTGAAAGTAGGATCACGATATTCTCCCTGATCATGAAAAACAGAATAATAATCAAAACCCTGAGGTTGTGATTTCAAATGCCACTTTCCTACCAGTCCGGTGTGATATCCAGCCTTCTGTAATTCTTTCGCAAAAGTAGGCAAGGAAACATCCAAGGTATCATCTAATGTATATACCCCATTGCAATGACTATACCTTCCTGTCAATATAGCAGCACGACTCGGTGTAGATATAGAGTTTGTACAGAAACAATTATCCAAGACTGCCCCTTCATCAGCAAGCCGACGAATATTCTCTGTCTGGGCATATTCTGATAAAATACCACCATAAATACCCCAAGTTTGAGAAGTATGGTCGTCACTTAAAATAAATAATATATTCGGACGTTCATCTTTTGCTTCGCCAGCAGCCCGTAAGACTAATGTACTACCAGCCAACACCCCTGTCAGTAAATATTTCCAGTTCATCATATCTAACAGCTTTAACTTATCACAGCAAATTCTCACTCGAAAACATATAAGTTAATTAACTCATCCCAAGTAAGTTTATGTCCATCTTTCCACCACAAAGGTTGAGTCAAGTCACAAAAATCATGATTCTCTACCATTTGATTCATCAACAAATCATGAAGTTCATTCTTCTTTTCAGTTAACTCATCAGCCAGATTTACCAGTTCTCCCGGATCCTTCTGCAAATTGAACAACTGTTCGGTTATCTTACCTTCCACATTATAAATAATATACTTATAATCACCAGAAACTACAGCTCGCTGCTGATTGGAATAAGCAAGAAAAACCTGTTCACGTATCTGTTCCTGTTTTCCTTCCATAACCGGTTTCAACGACTTGCCAGTAACGGATACAGGTACGTCCAATCCCATCAAATCACACAAGGTAGGATAAAGATCATACAAATAGCACAAAGCATCTGAACGTTTACCTGACGACAAACCATCCGGAGTGATAATAGCCATCGGTACTCCAACGCTATGCTCATACAGACTTTGTTTACCGATTAGTCCATTCTGCCCCATAGCCAGTCCATTATCTGATGCAAATACAATAATCGTATTATCCATATTCCCACTTTCTTCCAAGGCATCAATAACCCTTCCAATCTGTAAATCAACCTCACTCACCATACCATAATACAATGACAATTCTTTCTTCAACTGATCTGGAGTACGAGGAACAGGTAGTAATTGTTCATCCCGGATGTTCAACTCACCATTATCAAACGGATGTTCTGGCAGAAAATTATCCGGAACAGAAAGTCCTGCCGGACTATATTTCTTTCCATAATCAGGCAAAATATTTCTCGGATCATGAGGAGAAGTGAAAGAGACAAATGCCATAAACGGCTGATTATCATGTTCCGTAGTCTTCAGAAAATTTATGGCTGCATCAGCATACATTTTCGAAGAAAAGTTTTGCCCTGCAAAAGGCGGCTCATCATATTTTCCAGTCGGGTCAAAATGATGTAAGCGAGGAGCACAATGTCCATTTTCTTCATAAGGATGCATTCCTCCGAAAAAAATATTATCTCCTTCGGTAAAGGAACGAGCAAATGAAGCATGGTCTGAATGCCATTTCCCCGTAGCAAATGTCCGGTAACCGTTATTTTTCAAATGCTCAGGCAATGTGATTTGCGAAACAGGTATCTTCATTCCATCACTCTGCACTTCGAACACTCCCCTTCCGGTAAGTAACATAGCACGACTAGGCATGGATAAAGCTCCACACAAAGCTCCATTGGTATAAGTTCTTGTAAACACCACACCTTCATTAATCAGTCTATCGATATTCGGAGTATAGGTAATCTCTGTTCCCCAATGCAGCAAATGGCATCAGCCTGCATATCATCGACTAAAATAAACAACACATTGTTTACAGCCTCTCTCTGGCATCCGCTTAACGCTTACAGCAACCCATGGAAGCAGAAATAAGGTTTCTTAAATATTCATCATAA
>ENA-OQAN01000973-OQAN01000973.1-human-gut-metagenome-genome-assembly--contig:-NODE-973-length-13574-cov-2.684242_pt1 | contig 13574 bp, 17 predicted proteins | sample MGYA00242735_ERZ504527 | MGnify/ENA primary metagenome ERZ504527 (study PRJEB26092, sample SAMD00036230) | human gut metagenome | host: Homo sapiens | study: EMG produced TPA metagenomics assembly of...
CTTTTAGTAACGCTGCTTTTTGAAAAAGTATACGTTTCATTAAAAACTTCTTGAAAAGGTTCTGAAAAAAACAATTATCGAGAGGACCGTAAAATTTGTACAAAAAATAAAAAAACATGCTGATGTTTTCCGGAAAATATCAGCATATTTTTTCGAAGGCATCAGCATGTTTTTCGAGACTATCAGAATGATCTGATAATGAGGAACTAATCTTGTTTTTGTACCTCCTCCATTACTCTCAGGAAGTTGCCTCCCCAAATCAATCGGAGATCGTTCTCGCTGTAACGTTCGTATAACATACGGCGTGTCAGATTGATCAGTTCCGAAGAATCATTACAACCGATAATTCCCCCGTCGCCGTCGAAGTCGGTTCCGATGCCTACATGCTCTATGCCATGATGTTGACCATATGATGCAGATGTTCGATTGCATCGCAGATTGTAGCAGGAGCATCTGTAACGCAAGAAGCCACTATACAGACAAACTTGTACGACACCTCCTTTACGGGCAATAGCTTTCAGCTGCTCATCCGTCAGATTTCGTGGGTGGTCACATAATGCACGGCTCGAAGAGTGTGAACATACCACTGGCTTGCTGCTTATGTCTAGTGTATCGTAGAAGGTCTGTTCTCCCGCATGCGAGAGATCCACCATCATACCAATGCGGTTCATCTCCCGGATAACCTGTTCGCCGAAAGGAGTTACTCCGATGTATTCGTCATTATATCGTGCCGAACCGCAGATATCATTATTTCCGTTGTGGCAAAGTGTCATGTAAACAACTCCCCGGTTGCGGAAGCTTCTACATTCGTCAAATCTTTTCCGATAGCATATCCATTTTCTATTCCTAGCATAATGGCCTTTTTCCCTTCTCGTTTCAGACGGTATAGATCGGCTGGAGTGTAAGCAATATCTACTGCGGTGCAGTTCATCGCTACCATACGCTCTATTTCGTTCAGCAACTGGTCGGCTTTGGCTGTAGCGGCAAGTAAGGCTTCGTCAGTACGTTCTTTTTTGTGCCAGATAAGCAACCATGATAGTAGCATCCTGCCGTCCTTCGGCCATTTTGTGTAGATCGACTTTTATTTTGGCATCTCGTGTAGCAAAATTAATGTCTTGTCCGAAAAACATCGGCGTGTCACAGTGAGTGTCCAGAGTCAGTATACGGCGATGCATCTGCTTGGCTGTACGGAAGGAAGTTGCTTCTTGCAATAACCATTCGAACAGTGGCATCATGTATTCATCACCATTCAGAATGAAACACTCCGGATGCCATTGTACGCCCAGCATCGATTTGTATTCAGTACTTTCTATGGCTTCTGCTACCTGATCGGCAGCTCGTGCTGAAATACGGAATCCCGGAGCAGCTTCGTTTATTGCCTGATGATGGAATGAATTGACCGGCAGCGAAGTTGTTTTCATGATTCGTGCCAGCAGACTATCATGTTCTATTTGTATGGTGTGTGAGGCGAAAGCTCTGTCCATATCCTGGCTGTGCTTGATACGCTTGCCCTCCATCTGTACATGAATGTCCTGATAGATACTTCCGCCAAGTGCTACGTTCATGACTTGCATTCCACGGCAAATGCCTAGTATCGGAATCTGGCGGTTGGCTGCAAGTCGCGTAAGAAGTAGTTCCTGACGATCGCGGAAAGGATTGATGTTGTGTAATTCTTTTACTGGCTCTTCTTTCAGGAATAAGGGATTTATATCTGCTCCTCCTGTCAGTAGAAGGCCGTCTAAACTATCGAGAAGGCTTATCAGAATGTCAGTATTTTCGAAAGGGGGAATAATGAAAGGAGTACCTCCCGCTTTCAGAATGGAAGTATAATATCCAGGAGCAAGTGTTAAATTTCCTTCACTGAAATTCCCGGTAATTCCTATTACAGGTGCATCTTTATGGTTGGGAAATCGGTTATGGAGCGCATCGTATTCCGCTTCGATGTCAAATGTTTGAAACGTTTTCATAAGTTAAATATTTCGTAGAAACCAAGCAAATATAGAGATAAATTCAGATTTATTTTTCATATTTGCTAAAAATCTAATGGTATGGAATTGATTAGAACCCTAACTCAGCTGGTGAATAATTTGCGTTCGCTTGGTATCCGTCGGCGGGTTGCTGTGGTATGTCCCAATGACCTCATACAGAATATGTCATTATCCGTAGTTTAAGGGAGGAAATAGCCGAATATCTGCTGGTTACCGATGAAGCTCATGTTGAAATCGCTCATAACTTGCGTGCTGCCTCTCCCGATTTTGTCCGTGTTTATATAACTTCCACTCCCGATGAAGCAGCTGCGCTTGCTGTAGAGCTGGTACGTACGGGGGAGGCTGATATCCTGATGAAAGGACTTATTAATACAGACAATCTGCTGCGTGCAGTGTTGAAAAAGGAGAAGGGATTGTTACCTCCGGGAGGGGTGCTGAGCCATGTTGCCGTAGCACAGATTCCACTGTATCATAAATTACTGCTCTTTTCTGATGCGGCTGTCATTCCTCGGCCGGGACTGTTGCAGTTTCGTGCAATGATAGCAAACGATATTGCCATATGCCGTAAGCTAGGCAATGACCAGCCTCGTGTGGCATTAATACATTGTTCAGAAAAAGTCAATGAAAAATTTCCGCATACGTTGGACTATGTACAGTTGAAAGAAGAAGCTCAGCTAGGTCGATTCGGTTCTGTCTTTGTAGACGGACCTATGGATGCCAAGACTGCCTGCGACCGTCATAGTGGTGAGATAAAAGGATTAAGTTCGCCGGTCATCGGGAATGCCGATATTATGATTTTTCCGAATATCGAGTCGGGCAATACTTTTTATAAAACACTGTCACTTTTTGGCGATGCGAACATGGCAGGCATGCTTACAGGAACAATAGCTCCGGTAGTTGTACCTTCGCGGAGCGACTCGGGAAATTCTAAATTTTATAGTCTTGCATTGGCATGCATGCTGGTAATCAAAACGATTAATATTGATATTATATGAAAATACTAGTGATCAACCCCGGTTCTACTTCTACCAAACTGGCTGTTTACGAGGATAATGAACAGGTCTGGAGAAAAAGTGTATTTCATTCTGCAAAAGACTTGTCGGTTTTTCATCATATGAATGAGCAATATGAATATCGTCGCTTGCATGTTACAGAAGCTTTGCGGGAGGCTGGAATTCCCTTGTGCTTCGATGCTATCATTGCCCGCGGAGGATTACTGAAGCCTACTCCCGGTGGAGTATATCGGATAAATGAGCGTATCAAGCACGATTTGTGGCATGCTGATATGGAACACGCTTCCAATCTGGCAGCTCTGATAGCAGATGAACTGGCTGCTTCGGCAGGATGTCCTGCTTTTATTGCAGATCCGGTAGTCACCGACGAATTGTGTGATGTAGCCAGGCTGACCGGTATTCCGGAGATTCCTCGTATCTCTATTTTCCATGCGTTGAACAGTCGGGCGGTTTCTCGTAATTATGCAGCCGGATTGGCAAAAAATACGAGGAGCTTAATCTGATAGTTGTACATCTGGGAGGAGGAATCTCTGTCAGTGCGCATCATTACGGAAAAGTGATTGACGTAAATAATGCGCTGAATGGGGAAGGACCTTTCAGCCCGGAACGTGCAGGTACAATTCCGGCCAGGCAACTGGTAGATTTGTGCTTCAAGCGGCAAATATACTTATCAGGAAATTCGTAAAATGCTGAATGGCAGAGGAGGCTTGTTGGCTCATCTGGTACAACCGACGTACCTACTATTGTACGATGGGCAAATGCCGGCGATAAAAAACATAAACTGGTACTGGAGTCTATGATTTATACAGTGGCCAAGCAGGTAGGAGCGATGCATGTTGCCTTACACGGACAGACAGATGCTGTTATTCTGACCGGAGGAATCGCCAACAACAAATATTGTGTAGCTTTACTTCGTGAATGGCTGGAAGGCATTGCTCGTATTGTAGTTATTCCTGGTGAGGATGAGATGGGAGCTTTGGCCATGAATGCACTTGGAGCATTGAGAGGAGAACTGCCTTTGCAGGAATATAACCCGCATTGATCGGGAACAATAAAGATATAATAAAAATCACAGATTCCATTGGTCCGTTAATGCAAGTATTAATTAAACCAATGAATCTGTGATTATAAAATAGTTTTCTGATGCAGAATTTCAAGATCGGGATTCGTATTCATGTTTACGTTTAGGTTCATGGGAAACCATCCCTTCAGCACCCGTTCTCGCTGCTCGAATATTTCTTTGATGGTCCAGAAAGAAGAAAAAGAGAATACGCCCAGTAATGTCGATATCAATATGTCACCGATAAGTACCGAACCAATGATACCTGCAATGCCTAGCAGCAGGAACCACCACCAGCAACGTGTTCCCCAATAGTATTCGGCTTTAACTACAATAGGATGAAACAGTCCTATTATTAGAAAAGTACATATGCCTATTACTATTCCTTCAAAATGGAGAGTTGCAAGCCAGTCCATCCTTATTTTTCTTTGCGGATAGGAATTTCCTTCTTAATGCTCTGCTCGAGTGAAATCAGGGTTTCCGTTGCAGTCACACCGGGAATTTCCTGAATTCTGGAGTTCAGCAATTCCATCAGATGCTCGTTATCTGTTGAATATAGCTTAGTCAGCATTGTGTACGGACCGGTAGTAAAATGGCATTCTACAATTTCAGGAATTTTTTCGAGTTCGGCTACTACGCTTTTGTACATGGAACCTTTTTCCAGCTTGATTCCTACATATGTACAAGTGCTATATCCCAGGCTTTTGGGATTTACGTGGTAACCCGAACCAATGATAACTCCCAAGTCGATCAATCGCTGTACACGTTGATGAATGGCTGCACGTGAAACACCGCAGTCGGCAGCAACGTCTTTAAACGGAATACGAGCATTCTGCGAAATAATTTCCAGAATCTGTTTGTCTAGGTTATCAATTTTTTCCATAATAAGCAATCTATATTATCATTTTGTAAGCAAATATAGGAAAACTTTTTTATAAGTCTTATAAAAGCCGATAAAAAACATATTTTTTTTACAGAAAAGAACAGAAAATATTAGCTATTCGTCTACTTCTGCTTTGATTTCGCCTATTTTTCGTCTTCTTTCGAAGGAAAAAGTATCACTATGTGTATCCAGGTATTCCATCGTATACAGTGCCTTACGGTATAGTTCTTTTTTCTCTTTGGCAGAGCTTTTTATGGAGGCGTCATAACATAGCAGTTCGGAGAGCATCTCTATCCGTTGAAGGAATTCCTGCTTGGGAAATTCTGTTTGGAGGTAATGAAGGATGAATTCGGCATCTTGTTCGTAAAAAAAACTTTCAGGCTGGTGAAAATAGGCACGATACATGCTGTGGATTTCCAGCTGAAGAGTTGATGATTGTTTTTCGGCTTTCTCTTCTTTTAATTTTTCCAAAGCTTCGAAAAAACTGTCTGATTAACCGCATAATGTAATCTCGTTCCAACATGATTCTCTCTTTTTATAATTTGACTGGCAAATATAGATAGTTTTTTGACAGCTTTCTACTTTTGCAGACGGATGTTTATCACTCCTTTCTCAGGTGAATACCTTACTTATATATTTTTTTGTGTTAACTTCCCCTGTTGTGTTTTCATTTATCCTATCTTTGTAGAGTTAAATATTATAAATCTTTTAAGATATGCACCCGCTGGATTTGTTTAAATATTGTCCCAAGTGCGGATCCTCTCATTTCGAAGTAAGAAATGAGAAAGCAAAAAAATGTGCCGACTGCGGTTTTACTTATTATTTTAATTCAAGTGCCGCTACGGTTGCTTTTATTTTGAATGCTAGAAATGAGCTTTTGGTATGCCGGAGAGGAAAAGAGCCGGCAAAGGGAACACTCGACCTTTCGGGAGGCTTTATCGATATGGCAGAAACTGGAGAGGAGGGTGTTGCACGTGAAGTTCGTGAAGAAACCGGTTTACAGGTTGTAGAGGCAACTTATTTGTTTTCGCTTCCTAATACGTATTTGTATTCTGGTTTTCTGGTACATACCCTCGATTTGTTTTTTCTATGCCGGGTGGCAGATGATAGCAAATTGCTGGCAATGGATGATGTGGCCGATTCGTTTTGGATGCCTTTGGATCAGGTTCGTCCGGAAGAATTTGGACTGGATTCGGTCCGTCAGGGTGTTGCCCGTTTTTTAGAAGAGCATAAAAAAGAAATAGAATAATAATATCTTGCAGATATGAAGAACAAGAAACATGTATGGGTGGCAGGAGCATGTGTGTATTGCCTTTGATGGGAATGGCACAGCAGACTGAGCCACTGACAGATTCCCCGTCGTCTGTTTGACGATGGAAAAGAGTTATTTCTTCGTCGTGACTATGCAGCGGCGCAACAGACCTTGTCGCGCTTTGTACAGCAGAAACCGCAGGCTTCATTGGCTGATGAAGCCGCTTATATGATTGCTTGCACGTCGTATGAACTGAAATCTCCTGACTGTATTAAGCAGCTGGAAGGGTATCTGGAACAATATCCGGATTCGCGTTATGCCAATCGGGTGCAATCTCTTATCGCTTCTGCCTATTTCTTCCAGGAAAAAATATCCAGAGGCTATTGCTTGTTTTAAAGGATGCCAGTTCGATTTGCTGGCTGATTCTGAGCGGGATGCCTGTACCTTGCGTATGGGAACTGCTTATCTGAAAATGGGAAACTTGCAGGAAGCTGCTGTCTGGTTCAGTATTCTGAAAGAGGTGAGCAGTGAATATCATATAGATGCCGTTTATCATCTGGCTTATATCGATTATGTGCAAAAACAGTACGATAAGGCTTTGCAGGGATTTCGTGAGACAGGCGAATCTTCTAAGTATGCGGCTTTGTCGCCTTACTATATAGCCGATATTCATCTGGTCAGAGGAAAATTACCAGCAGGCCAGACAGATCGCATCTACTTATCTCGAAGCTTATCCACGCCAGGAAAAGGCAATAGAGATGAAACGCATTTGCGGAGAAGCTTGTTACGGCTTGAAGCAATATGCTGCTGCCATTGATTATCTGTCAGCTTATCGCAGCGAGACTGAGGAACATGCTGAAAGAAATTCGTTGTATAAGTTAGGAATGAGTTTCTTCTATACGGGGGTCTACTCGGAAGCAGCTGCTGCATTGGGTGAGGTGACTACTGTGCAAGATGCCTTGACGCAGAATGCTTATTTGCACATGGGACTTGCTTATTTGCAATTGAAAGAACGAAATCGGGCACGAATGGCTTTTGAACAGGCGTCTGCGATGAACTATGACCGTGACATCAAGGAGCAGGCTTTTTATAATTATGCTTTGTGTATACACGAAACATCCTATTCTCCGTTTGCTGAATCGGTTACGGTATTCGAACGTTTCCTGAATGAATTTCCTAACTCTGTTTATACAGAAAAGGTAAATGATTATTTGATAGAAGTATATATGAATACTCGCAGCTATATGGCTGCACTTAATTCTATTGCTAAAATCAGCCGTCCGGGTAACCGTATTCTGGAAGCTAAGCAAAAATTGTTGTTCCGTCTGGGTACGCAGGCTTTTGCACAGGCTGCTTTCGAAAATGCTATAGAATATTTCTCTCAATCGCTTCAGTTGGGACGTTATAACCAGCAGACTCAGGCTGATGCTTATTATTGGCGTGGAGAGTCAAAGTATCGTCTGGAACAGTACGGTGCTGCTGCATCCGATTACCGCCAGTATCTGGAGTTTGCTCCCGACCGTCGTTCTACAGAGTATGGACTGGCTTTGTATAACCTGGGCTATACAGCATTTAAGCAAAAGCAGTACGATAAGGCGTTGACTTGGTTTACCCGCTGTGCAGAATCGGGGATTCGTCTGGAGAACGATGTCGTAGCTGATGTGTATAATCGAATGGGTGACTGTAATTTCTATGCACGCCGATTTGATGCAGCCGATGCGCAGTATGCACAAGCATCCGGTTATTCGATGTCGTTATCAGATTACTCGTTGTTCCAGCAGATATTATCAAGGGCTTGCAGCGTGAGTATGGTAAGAAAATTGAATTGCTGAACCGTTTGATAACAGGATTCCCTGAGTCACAGTATCTGGATGATGCACTTTATGAACAGGGACGTGCTTTCGTGCAGCTGGAAGACAATGATAATGCTGTAAAGCGTTATTCTCTTTTGGTTCAACGTTATCCGGAAAGTCCGCTTTCTCGTCGGGCAGCAAATGAGATAGGTTTGTTGTATTATCAGAATGATAAATATAATGAGGCTATAGCTGCATACAAAAAAGTAATTTCTACTTATCCGGGTAGTGAAGAAGCTCGTCTGGCTCAGCGCGATTTGAAATCTATCTATATTGACCTGAACCGGGTAGACGACTATATGGCTTTTGTTTCTACGATTCCGGGAGGAGCCAATTTTGATGTGAATGAACGTGACTCGCTGACGTATGTGGCAGCCGAACGTGTGTATATGCGTGGAAATATCACTGAAGCTAAAAACAGCTTTGTACGTTACCTGCAATCTTTCCCACAAGGAGCATTTAGTGTAGATGCTCATTATTATCTGGGCTTGATTGATTATAATGAGAAGAATTACACGGGGGCTGTTTCACACTTGGATAAGGTTGTCGAATATCCTGATAATAAATTCTCTGGCGAAGCGATGGCTATGTGTGCTGACATTGCTTATCGTGAAAAAGAATATGAAAAAGTCATTGGGACTTTATAAACGTATGGCAGATCGTGCTGTATCGCAGGAAGAACGTGTGACTGCACGTACAGGAGCTATGCGCAGTGCTGGATGGTGAAAGATTGTCAGGAAATTATTTCTGTGGCTTCGGGTCTGATTGCTGAAAGCAAGCTGGCTCCCGAATTAGCTAATGAGCGCATTATTATCGTGCAAAAGCTCTTCTTGCCGAAGGACAGAATAAGGAAGCAGCAGGCGACTTGGCTGTTTTGGCAAAAGATACCCGTAATGTATATGGAGCTGAAGCTAAATATTTGTTGGCTCAACTTTATTTTGACAATGGAGAAACAGGAAAGGCAGAGAAAGAGGTACTTGATTATATAGAGGTAAGTACCCCGCATGCTTACTGGCTGGCCAGAAGTTTTGTCCTGTTGTCGGATGTGTACATGAAAACTTGGACGTAACTTGGATGCCAAGCAATAATTTGTTGTCATTGCAGCAGAATTATCAGGCAGATGATGATATTGCGGAAATGATAGAAACTCGATTGGCTAAACTAAATAAGGGAAGTAAACAATGAAACATATATCTGCAATTTTAGTAGCTGCGGCATTGTCGCCCGTAGTAAAAGGCTATGCACAGGAACAGGTGAAAGATTCTACACTGAATCGTACGGTTGTAGTGGAAAATCAGTATAATCCTGAAGTTATGGACGCATTTAAAGTGAATGTCTTGCCGAAAGTGGAAGAGCCTGCTGTTGCCAAACAGCATATAGATTATGCAACATCGGTTCGTCCGTTGACAAGCTGGGGCTTTTCTCCGATGGAAGCCATAACAAGTGAACAGAAGCAGGTTGATGCGCCGCGAGGATATATCAGAGGAGCTTATGGTAACCGGAATAATGTAGACCTCAAGGCTTCGTATCTTTGGGATATTTCTCGCAAGGACCGTTTACAGTTTATGGCTTCTCTATATGGTATGAATGGAAATATTTCTTCTCTGCTTCCTGAAGAAGGAGAATGGAAGCCGCGCTTTTACCGTACAGATGTATCATTGGATTATAAACATGATTTCCGGACTGTTTCACTTTCTTTAGGTGGAGCTTTTGTATCTCAGGTATTCAATTATATGCCTGTGAGAGATGAAAGTATTCAGAATTTATATGAAACGAGCCGTCAGCGTTATACCTTAGGTGAAGGATATGTAGGCATAGCTTCTGTAGAAGGTGAATTGCCTGTGGAATTCTCTTTACAGACAGGCTTGCGCAGCTTTAGCCGCAAGTATGACATTCCTTATATGCGTCACGGTTCGGAAAATATTTTTCATACTGTCGGATTTATTTCCGGAGCGTTGAACGAGGAACAGCATGTAGGCATTGCTTTGGGTATGGATAACCTGATTTATGATGCGGAACAGGCTGATTATACATTGTTGCAGTTGAATCCTTATTATACGCTTGAAAATGATAATATACGGTTGCGTGTGGGAGCTCATGTTGACTGGCAGTCGGCCAATGGAAGTGGTATAAAAGCTGCTCCGGATGTTAAGCTGGATTATACTTTTGCTGATACCTATGTGGCTTATCTGCATGCGACAGGAGGGACCCGGTTGAACGATTTTCGTCAGCAGAATGAAGAATCTCCATACTGGGGAGTAATAAACCAGATGCGTACTTCCTATACACCGGCGGATCTTCAGGTCGGTTTTAAAGCATCTCCATTACCTGGACTGGGCTTCCATTTATTTGGAGGATACCGTGTGACTAAAGATGAGATTTTCCATCTTTATCCGGATATAACAGACACCGACTTCCCGTACTGCTATTCACTCTTGATGCAAGAAAAGGCAAAAAGTTGGATATGAGGAATAAAAAGCTGCTTATGGATATAAAGATATTTTTGATTTCTCCGTAGGTGGAACATATTATGGCTGGAATGTAAAAGATGAAGCAAAAGTGTTGCTTTACTTGAAGCCGGAATTTGTATTAGATGCTTCTGCTCGTGCAAAGGTGTATGATGAGTTTTGGATTTCGGCAGTCTATCGTTATGAGGGACGTGTAAAGGCTGGAGAACTGGAAAAAGCCGATGCAATAAATAATCTTTCACTTTCTGCAGGGTATAAGTTCTTTAACAGCTTGAATGTTTTTGTACGTTTCAATAATTTACTGAATCAAGATTACATAACCGTGGCTGGTTACCCCGTTCAAGGATTTAATGCCATGGCAGGTGTAAGCTTCCGTTTCTGATAATAATAAAAGCCTGTATCGGGATATATCCGTTACAGGCTTTGTTGTATCCTGACGTTATAATACTCTTCAGGTGTAATCTTTTTCGTCTGATTTTTCTGTATGTTTTCCATATTCGGAAATATTAAAAAATAAGAAATTTAGAAAAAACGCACCTTATTATATGGTGTACTTCAGGTTTTTTCATACATTTGTCCCAAAATCACTAAATGGATTACAGAAGTTATGCAAAATAATCTGGTAATAGTTGAGTCCCCCGCAAAGGCAAAAACTATTGAAAAGTTTCTTGGAGAGGGGTATAAAGTTCTTTCAAGTTACGGTCATATCCGCGACTTGAAACAGAAAGCGTTCAGCATCGACATAAAAGATCATTCGCTCCAATATATGAAGTGCCGGAAGATAAGAAGAAACTGGTAACAGAGTTGAAGAAGGAGCAAAGAAAGCTGACATGGTATGGCTCGCATCCGATGAGGATCGTGAAGGAGAAGCTATATCCTGGCATTTGTTTGAGGTGCTTGAACTGGACCCTGCGAAGACGAAACGTATTGTATTCCATGAAATTACTAAAACTGCTATATTAAAAGCTATCGAGCATCCACGTGATATAAATGTAGACTTGGTTAATGCTCAGCAGGCACGTCGAGTACTCGACCGTATTGTTGGTTTTGAACTGTCGCCGGTATTGTGGAAGAAAATAAAACCTTCTTTGTCAGCCGGACGTGTACAGTCGGTTGCCGTACGCCTTATTGTGGAACGTGAACGTGACATACATGCGTTCGTGAGTGAAGCTTCGTATAAGGTGACTGCTGTTTTTACCGATGATAAAGGTTCAGAAATCAAGGCGGATTTAGGAAAGCGTTTTAAGACGAAAGAAGAAGCTAAGGCATTTCTTGAAAGTTGTAAGAATGCCGGATTTAAGATAGAAGATATCACTACCCGTCCGATGAAAAAATCGCCGGCAGCTCCGTTTACAACTTCAACTTTGCAGCAGGAAGCTGCGCGTAAGTTGGGCTATACGGTAGCACAGACAATGATGCTGGCTCAGAGATTGTATGAAAGCGGATTGATAACTTATATGCGTACTGACTCTGTGAATTTGTCAGATCTTGCTTTAAGTACCAGCCGGGATACCATTCTTTCACTGATGGGAGAAAAATATGTGCATACTCGCCATTTTACGACGAAGACTAAAGGTGCACAAGAAGCCCACGAAGCGATTCGTCCGACCTATATGTCGAATGAAACGATAGATGGAACTTCTCAGGAAAAACGTCTGTATGATTTGATCTGGAAGCGTACGCTTGCTTCACAGATGGCAGATGCTGAACTGGAGAAGACTACTGCGACTATATCTATCAGCGGTCATATGGATAAATTTATTGCTGTAGGTGAGGTTGTTACCTTTGACGGATTCTTACGTGTGTATAAAGAGTCGTTTGATGATGATGTAGAGCAGGAAGATGAAGGGCATTTGCTTCCGGCGTTGGAAGTCGGTCAGGTCTTAGACTGCAAGGAGATTGTTGCAATGGAACGCTTTACTCAGGCTCCTCCACGTTATACAGAAGCTAGCTTGGTACGTAAGTTGGAAGAACTGGGTATCGGACGTCCTTCTACATATGCACCTACTATTTCTACTATCCAGCAGCGAGGATATGTTGAAAAAGGAAACCGTGAGGGAGTAGAACGTAATTATGAAATTCTGCAACTGAAAGGAAACAAAATTACGGAAAGTACCAAAACAGAACTTACCGGAAGTGAAAAAGCGAAGCTGATACCTACTGATGTCGGAATGGTTGTTAATGACTTCCTGAAAGAGTACTTCCCTCAAATCATGGATTATAATTTTACGGCTAGTGTCGAAAAACAGTTTGACGAAATTGCCGAAGGAGATAAAAAGTGGACTGATGTGATGGAGCATTTTTATGAAGGTTTCCATCCGTTGGTGGAAGATACGATGGCTGCCAAGTCGGAACATAAGGTAGGAGAACGTATGCTTGGAGTTGATCCGGTAAGTGGAAAACCGGTTTCTGTGAAAATCGGACGTTATGGTCCGGTAGTGCAGATAGGTACTGCCGATGATGAGGAAAAGCCTCGCTTTGCTCAGCTGAAGAAAGAATATTCTTTGGAAACTATAACTCTGGAAGAGGCACTCGATCTGTTTAAACTTCCTCGTACGCTAGGAGAACTGGATGGCGTTGTTGTAACTGTCGGAACCGGACGTTTCGGACCATATGTACGTTATAATAATACGTTTGTTTCCATACCCAAAGATATGGACCCGATGTCTGTTACACTGGAAGATGCCGAAACTTTGATCCGTGAAAAGCAAGATGCGGCTGCAAAAAAAGTTATCAAGACTTTTGATGCTGATCCGGATATGCAGATTTTAAATGGCCGTTATGGACCGTATATTTCGTACCAGAAGAAGAACTATAAGATACCTGACAGCGTAGAAGCTGCCGACCTGACATTGGATGCATGCTTCAAGGTATTGAATTGCAGAAGGAAAAAGCTGAAGTTCGTAAGGTACGTGGCGGTGTAAAAAAGAAATAATGAAATTCCCATGAGATAAAAAAAATCACGCCCAAGAGAATGTAAATAGTCAAGCTGAAGTTACCTTTGTATAGTGTAACCCTAAAATGTATCAGTTATGGCAGAAGTGACATTCCCTCAGT
>ENA-OQAN01000974-OQAN01000974.1-human-gut-metagenome-genome-assembly--contig:-NODE-974-length-13573-cov-1.881526_pt1 | contig 13573 bp, 19 predicted proteins | sample MGYA00242735_ERZ504527 | MGnify/ENA primary metagenome ERZ504527 (study PRJEB26092, sample SAMD00036230) | human gut metagenome | host: Homo sapiens | study: EMG produced TPA metagenomics assembly of...
ACCGGGAAGAACACAATCTGGACCGCTGCCGCACAACAGTTTAAGCTGGTGGCTGATATGGAACAGAAATGGGATACTATGCAGACGATCGTGAAAAATATCAAGAAATAAAAAAACAAGGGATTTTTACAATGGAAGGTAAAGTGATGAGCGAAACAAAAGGAAGAGTGACCATTCCGACAGATCTGGATGTGATCCCGGAGACACTGAAAATGCTGGATGAGTGGGGTGCAGATGCCATCCGTGACTGTGACGGAACGGAATTTCCAGCAGAACTGAAGAAAACCGGCGCAAAGATTTATGCAACTTATTATACCACCAGAAAGGATAATGCCTGGGCAAAGGCCCATCCGGAAGAAATCCAGCAGATGTATATCATGACATCTTTTCACACGGCAGTGTCGGATACCCTGGAGATCCATCTGATGGATCATCTGTATCCGGATATGCTGGCTGTGAATACAAGAGATGATATCAGAAGATGGTGGGAAGTCATTGACCGGACTACAGGGGAAGCTGTCAGTACAGAGGAATGGTCATACGATGAAAAAAACGGAAATGTTGTGATCAGCCGGCGAAAGAGTTTCATGAGTATACGGTAAGCTTTCTTGCATATATCATGTGGGATCCGGTACATATGTACAATGCAGTTGTCAATGACTGGAAAGATGTAGAACCTCAGATCACTTTTGATGTGCGTCAGCCGGCAACACGTGCACATTCCATGGATCGCCTCCGCAGATTTCTGGATTCCCATGATTATGTGAATGTAGTACGATTTACTACATTTTTTCACCAGTTCACACTGATCTTTGATGAGATGGCACGGGAAAAATATGTAGACTGGTTTGGATATTCCGCTTCGGTGAGCCCCTATATCCTGAAACAGTTTGAGCAGGAAGTGGGATATAAGTTCCGCCCGGAGTTTATCATTGATCAGGGATATATGAACAACACTTATCGGATCCCGTCGAAAGAATTTAAAGATTTCCAGGCTTTCCAGAGACGGGAAGTGGCGAAGCTTGCAAAGGAAATGGTAGACATTGTCCATGAATACGGAAAAGAGGCCAGATGTTCATGGGCGATCACTGGATCGGTATGGAGCCCTTTATGGATGAGTTTGCTTCCATCGGGCTGGGATGCGGGTAGTGGGAAGCGTCGGAAACGGAGCGACCTTACGTTTGTTCAGTGATATTAAACATGTAAAATATACAGAGGGAAGATTTCTGCCGTACTTTTTCCCGGACACCTTCCATGAGGGCGGGGATCCTGTAAAAGAGGCAAAAGTAAACTGGGTGACTGCAAGAAGAGCTATCCTTCGAAGCCCGATCCAGAGAATTGGATACGGCGGTTATCTGAAGCTGGCTCTGGAATTTCCGGATTTTGTACAGTATATCAAGGAAGTCTGCCAGGAATTCCGTGTGCTCTACGACAATATCCAGGGAACCACACCGTACTGCGTAAAACGTGTGGCAGTTTTAAATTGCTGGGGAAAAATGCGCTCCTGGGGCAACCATATGGTACATCATGCCATCTATTACAAGCAGAATTATTCCTATTTCGGAATTATCGAGGCATTAAGTGGTGCGCCTTTTGATGTTTCCTTTATCAGCTTTGACGATATCCGTGAGGATAAAGAGCTGCTGAATGATTTTGATGTGATCATCAAATGTAGGTGATGCGGACACTGCACAGTCCGGTGGTGAGAACTGGCAGATCCGGAAATCCTTACAGCAGTGCGGAAATTTGTCTATAATGGCGGCGGATTTATTGGCGTCGGTGAACCGGCAGCTCATCAGTGGCAGGGAAAATCTTCCAGCTGGATGACATCCTTGGTGTAGAGGAAGAAAGAGGATTTAATCTTAATACCGATAAATACAACTGGGAAGAGCATAAAGATCATTTTATCCTGAAGGATACAGACGGAACCGTAGATTTCGGTGAGGGGAAAAAGAATATCTTCGCACTTCCGGATACGAAGATCCTTATCCAGAAAGATCAGGAAGTCCAGATGGCAGTAAAAACCTTCGGAAAAGGCAGAGGTGTTTACATCAGCGGACTTCCGTACAGCTTCTGCAACAGCCGTATCCTTTATCGTGCTGTGCTCTGGTCAGCAGCGGCAGAAAATGAGCTTTTCTGCTGGTTTTCTTCCAATTATAATGTGGAAGTACATGCTTATGTGAAAAATAAAAAGTATTGTGTGGTAAACAACACCTATGAGCACAGGACACTACGGTTTACACAGGGGATGGAAAGAGCTTTGACCTTTCATCTGGAAGCTAATGAGATCCGCTGGTATCAGATCTGAGAAAGCAGGATACAGGTTTACTGATAAAGAAAAGCTGTGAAATTGTCTGAGGGCGTTGACAGAGAAAAAAACTTATAATATAATAAATCCATTCTAAAAGTAGGAAACAAAGCTGTTGTAATAGAGAAAATCTATTATAACAGCTTTTTGTTATTGTTGACAAACAATTTTACTTACAAAGAGGAGGACTTTATGAACAAAAAGATCAAAACCCTGTTTTCGTATCTGATGATCATTGTGGGAGCGATCCTGGCCAGTTTTTCTGTTGCCTGTATTTTGCTTCCCAATGATGCCATCGATTACGGAACTGCCGGAATCGCCATTATCATAAGCAAGCTGACAGGGTATAACCTGTCGTTATGTGTGCTGCTTGTGTTTCTGCCGTTTCTCATAGCTGGGGTCATTCTTATCGGTAAGTATTTCTTTGCAAAAACGTTCGTGGGCTTTGTTGTCTACACAATAGGTCTTTCCTACTTTGAAAAAATCCCTTTTGAGCTGAATACAGAGCATTTTATTGCAGTAGCCTTTGGAGGTACGATCCTTGGTGTGGGACTGTCTCTGATCCTTCGAAACGGTGGCTGTATTGACGGTTCTGAGATCTTTGCCAATATCATTGTAAAAAAGATCTACAATCATTCCGGAAAGGACTACAGTATTTCCTACATATTGATCGCATTTAATGCGTGTGTATATGGAGCTGTGTTTGTACTTCTTGACAGAGATTCCGCACTTTTAAGTCTTCTGGTATACATTGTGGCGACTTCCATCATTGATCATTTCACAGATCATTTTGAGGCACTGAAACAGGTGACCATCATCACAAAGGATCCTGATGCGATCATCTGTGATATTAAGGAGGAACTGAATAAAACCTGTACCATCATCAACTCTTCCGGCGTGATCGCAGGAGAGAACAAGACCCTGATCTGCTATGTAAATTATTTGAACTGCAGAAAGTAAAAGAGATCATTTCAAGGAATAAAGGATCTTTCAGTACCGTTTCCACCATTGACGCGATCCTGCGGTAAGGCATGTCTGTAAATGAGAATGCAGATATTTCTTTTGCAGAAAAATAGTGCTTTTTCTCCGAAAAATAAAAGCAGAAAAAGCAGTATTGTGATAAAATAAAAGAAAAATATTTCAAAGATAAAATGATCAGAAGAAAAGAGGTAGATAGATTATGATAAAAGCAGAAAAAAAGACACTGAAGCTTTCGGTAGAGAAGCCTCAGTATATTACAGTAAATGATATTACTTACGCACAGGTGGATCCTGGTTCGGACATTGCAGGCGGGATCTGAAACTGGATATAATCTACCCGGAAACAAAAGATGGAAAAATCTATCCCTGCATCCTCTGGATCTGTGGAGGCGCATGCTGATGATGGATAAATCCGCACATAATCTTTATCTGAGCAGACTGGCATCCAGTGGCTTTGTAGTGGCAAGTGTGGAGTATCGTACTTCCAATCAGGCCCGTATCCCATGCCGCTGCAGGATGTAAAGGCAGCTATCCGTTACCTGAAAGCCCATGCAGACCGGTTCCGCATCAACAAAGAGCAGATAGGAGTTATGGGAGAGTCTGCCGGAGGATATCTTACCTGTATGGCTGCGCTGGACAATGATCCGGCTCTGGATGTGGGAGAGTATCTGGAAGAATCCAGTAAGGTACAGGCTGCCTGCCCATGGTATCCGCCTACGGATCTTTCCGCATTTCCATGTGAATCTGCAGAAAAATGTGCTTCTTCCGCAGAATCCCTTCTGCTTGGATTTAATTCCATGTTAAATAAAGAAAAGGCATACCAGAGCAGTCCGGTTTCCAAGGTTACGAAGGATGCACCGCCATTTCTGATCATTCATGGCAACTGCGATCAGGTCGTTCCTTATGTTCAGTCGGAAACTTTATACGGACTTCTGGAGAAAAAAGACTGTGATGTCACTTTGCTGACACTGGATGGTGCAGACCATGCAGATATCCAGTTTTTCCAGGATGAGGTGTGGAACCGGATCGCAGAGTTTTTTCCATGAAAAACTGAAATAAATAAAAGACAGGAACACAGATCATCCAGCAGTTGTTGTAAATATGTGATCCTGAAAAGACCAAAATAGAAAAGAGAAACACAAATGATAACATTAAACGATTATCTGTATTCCGGAGATACTCTTCTCCGGATACTGAAGAAATACATTCGGGATCTTAGGACAGAGGCGAAGGAAAAACATAATGAGATCGATCTGGTACACTGTAATTTTTTGATCCAGATCCAGGAGCTTCTGGAGCACTAATGCCATTTCCTCGAGCCTTGGCCCAGTCCCAGAAGATCCGGGAATTTTATAAATATATGGCAGGGGAATATCCGTTTCTGGCATTTACCTTCAAGGGAAGGATCAAATCCCTGATCCGTGCGGAGGAAAAATTTAACGGATATGTAGTGGAGTTTATTTATGACTATTATAAAGAATATGGGGAATATCCTTCCGTATCCCAGATCAAGGAACGGTTAAGCTGTTTCCGCGATTTTATTGCCTACAGGATCGTTATCGCCATGCCCAGATGTCATTTGAAAAATGGTGAGAATGTCAGAGAAGAAGAGCTTCGTTATCTTTATGAGATCGCCAATATACTTCCGGGATTTTTGGAAGAAAGAGGATTTACCGCAGAGCCGGCTAGAGGAGTGCAGGAAAGTACATCGCCACTGCTCAGCAGGGAAGCAAAGCCTTACTATAGGGATTACATCTGTAATAACAGTGAGGATGATTATCAGTCCCTGCATATCACGTTTTATGATAACAGTTCCCGAAGCTATATGGAAGTACAGCTGCGGACCAAAGACATGGATGATGTTGCGGAGATTGGTTCCGCCAACCATTTAAGCTATGAGAAAAAACAGGAAAGTGAACGCAGGAGAAGGGACGCGGTTCCCCAGGGGGAATGTATCTATTTTGATGAGGCTTATGAGCGGGGTATGCGACTTCTTGGACTGGATCTTGCTGCGCTGGACGTTAATATGTTTGGTGCGGTAAACAACAGCCTGATCAATGATGGCTGCGGACTGTTCCGCGGAAGGATGATCCTTCCTTATGAGCATCTTTCCCGTTTTCAGAATGATATCGTTGACTGAGGGAGGATGACATGAAAGACTTGACAAAAGGGAAGCCTTCCACATTGATCCTGTCCTTTGCGCTTCCTGTATTTCTGGGAAATCTCTTGCAGCTGACGTACAGCCTGGCAGATACCCGGATCGTGGGAAGCTTTCTTAAAGAAGATGCGCTGGCGGCAGTAGGGGCCACCAGTCCTTTAAGCGGTCTGATCATCGGTTTTCTGATGGGCCTTGCAAATGGATTTGCCATTGTCACCGCACAGAAATTCGGTGCCGGAAACCGGGAAGAAGTACGAAAATCTTTTGCGCTGTCTCTTGTAATGGGCAGCGTGATTTCTCTGATCCTGACTGTTTTGGGACTTTTGTTTCTGCATCCGATCCTGAGGTTCCTGAATGTTCCGGATCATTTGACGGGAACTGCCAGGCAGTATATCTTTATTATTATCGCAGGTATGCTGGCAACGTTTCTTTATGATACCTGCGCGGCATCTCTGCGCGCACTTGGGGATACGGTGACGCCTCTTGTGATCCTGGCAGTGTCTGTAACTTTAAATATCGCAGGAGATCTGTTTTTTATTCTGGTAGTAAAAGCAGGAGTTCAGGGAGCTGCCGTTGCCACGGTACTTTCACAGACGCTGGCATTTCTTATATGCTGGTTTTACATGATCCGCAGGTATGAGATCCTACGGCTGAAAAAAGAGGATTTTTTCGGTCTCGAAAGAAATATGATGAAAAATATGCTGAGTGCCGGACTTTCTATGGGACTTGTAAGCTCTCTTGTAAATCTTGGTACACTGGCACTTCAGACCTCCATCAATCGGCTGGGAAGAGATATCATTGTGGCACATACAGCAGCTCGTAAGATCACAGAGATGTTTATGATCATGTTTGGCGTGTTCGGCCAGACCATGGCGATCTTCTGTGGCCAGAACGCAGGTGCAGGGAGAATGGACCGGGTACGCTATGGAATTGGTCTTGCAGTTCTGTATACCTGTATCTGGTCCGTGATGACTGTGATCTTCAGTTTTACCATTGGAAAACAGCTGATCTATCTGTCACAGGAAGCCATAATGAAACGGTGATCCGCAATGCCGCCAATTATCTTAAATTTGATACGATCTTTTATTTCGTAACGGCTGTGATCAGTGTCCTCAGAAATGCTATGCAGGGCCTTGGAGAACGGTGATCCCTCTGGTTTCCAGTGCGCTGGAGATGATCGGAAAAGTAGTGATCGCGGTGACTCTGGTGCCACTTCTCGGATATACCGGCGTGATCGTAGCAGAACCGATAGTCTGGGTCATTATGGTGATCCCGCTGATCGTGAAGATACTTAAGATGCCGGAATTAAAGAAAACAGTCTGAGAGATTCGAAGATCCGATGAGAAAGATTCGCGTGAAAAATAAAAAGCACATTGTATGGAATGAGCCGCCACCGGAAAGTATGACTTTTGGGGTGGTTCAACCATAGCAATGTGCTTTCTTTAATTTTACATAGTTTCTGTCGCTTCTTTTACGTTTTCCTTTTCAGGAAAGATATGTCTGAAAATAAAACGTACGATCGGACCTGCATAGATTAGCTGCCAGAAGAATGCCATCGGGAAGTTGAATGCGGTTGTCTGAAGCCATACAGCTACAAACTGATTTCCTGCATCCTTAAAGAGAATGGTTGCCGCGAGGCTCATTAACGGGCACATGAAAGCAACGGAAGGAACGGAGATCGCAAGGATCCTGCTGAACGGATGGCAGCTTTTGAAATCTACCATGCGCATTGCACAACCAAAAGCAAGCTTGGATACAAGGAAGAAGTCAAGGATAAATGCGATCGGTCCCATGATCACCAGTTCATGAAAAGCGTCAAGGAACACACGGTTTGTCATACTCCCTGTGTTCAGGGAAATGTTGTAGCAAATCATGGCGTAAACCATGAAAAATACCATGATAAGGGTAAAGATAACTTCCTGAAATTTGTTTTTTGGCATAAAAAATCCTCCTTTAAAATGATTAAGTGATAATGTAAAACCTCAGAGCATGTGTTGTTCGTTAATCATTCAGGAGAATGTGCGTTTCCAATATATGACAGGATTTTGTCATAAACCATATTCGGTTTTTTGACCAAATCAAACTGCGAAGCAGTTATTTGGCTGTAAGCAGGCAGCAGAGCGGTTTACGAATATCCGCTTGATACCGGCGGTATGATATCATAAGTAGTAAAGCCTTGTCAATAAGTAAAATTCGCAACATCCTGCGGAATGTTCTGAAAAAACATGGAAATATCAGAAGAGTAATTGAGAAAAAAATGGCAATAACTCCTCTTGACCGTTAAAGTTAGATATAGTAACTTGTAAACAGTTAGCGGATTCTAACTAATGCGTAAAATTTGTGGCGGGCCGTATCCCCTGACAAAATGCGCCTGAACAGGAGTTACGGACAGGGCGAAAAGACCAGACAGGAGGATAAATATCAAATGGATTATTTAGAGATTGAGAAGGTCATTGGAAGAGAGATCATTGATTCAAGAGGAAATCCGACCGTAGAGGCAGAGGTTTATCTGGCAGATGGAACGGTCGGAAGAGGAGCAGCACCAAGCGGAGCGTCCACAGGAGAATTCGAAGCACTTGAGCTGAGAGATCAGGATAAAAGCCGTTTTGGAGGAAAAGGTGTTTCGAAGGCCATTGAAAATATCAATACAGTAATTAATGATGCGCTGGCAGGAATGGATGCATCTGATATTTATGCAGTGGATGCTGCCATGCTCAAAGCAGATGGAACAAAGGATAAATCAAAACTGGGCGCAAATGCCATTCTTGCGGTTTCTATTGCGTGCGCACGTGCGGCTGCGATTTCTCTTGACATCCCCCTTTACAGATTTCTTGGTGGGGTGAACGGAAACAGACTTCCGGTTCCGATGATGAATATCCTAAACGGTGGTGCACATGCTGCGAATACCGTTGATGTTCAGGAATTCATGATCATGCCGGCAGGAGCACCAAGCTTTAAAGAGGGACTTCGCTGGTGTACGGAGGTATTCCACGCTCTTGCTGCACTTCTGAAAGAAAAAGGCCTTGCAACAAGCGTTGGAGATGAAGGTGGTTTTGCACCAGACCTTGGAAGCGATGAGGAAGCCATTGAGTACATCCTTGAAGCAGTGAAAAAAGCAGGATATGAGCCTGGAAAGGATTTTGTACTTGCCATGGATGCTGCATCCAGTGAGTGGAAAGGAAACAAAAAGGGGGAGTATGTTCTTCCGAAATGCGGAAAGAAATTTACATCTGCGGAGCTTGTTGATCACTGGAAAATCTGATCGAAAAATATCCGATCTATCTATTGAGGATGGCCTTGATGAGGAAGACTGGGAAGGCTGGCAGATCATGACAAAAGAACTTGGAGGAAAAGTACAGCTTGTAGGTGATGACCTGTTTGTTACAAATACAGAGCGTCTTGAGAAAGGTATCAGCCTTGCTGCGGAAATTCTATTCTGATCAAACTGAATCAGATCGGTTCTGTATCCGAGACTCTGGAAGCCATCAAAATGGCACATAAAGCTGGCTATACAGCGATTTCTTCCCATCGTTCCGGAGAGACAGAGGATACAACCATTGCAGATCTTGCAGTGGCACTGAATACCTGCCAGATCAAGACAGGAGCTCCTTCCAGAAGCGAACGTGTGGCAAAATATAATCAGCTTCTCCGTATTGAGGAAGAGCTTGGAGATGCAGCAGTATATCCGGGATTCCGGGCATTCAATATCAAGAGATAAGATCATAACTAACACATTTCTCAAAAAGGTACGCTTTGGCGTGCCTTTTTTTTGGCGAAAATAAGGTTGCCAGATTTCTCAAAATAGTATATTATGATTTACAGCCGTGTGAAAAAATAAAATTGAATATTGGAGATGCTATGAAAGAATACGTAAATACTTTTATACGTTACAGGTTTCTTCTGGGAGAGCTTGTAAAAAAAGGAATCAAACTGAAGTACAGACGTTCCTATCTTGGTATCATCTGGTCTCTTCTTGAGCCGTTGCTTACCATGATCGTACTGACGATCGTATTCGGTACCTGTTTGGAAACAAGGATCGGACATTTCCTGTATATATCCTGACAGGACGTCTTTTGTACACATTCTATTCCAGTGCCACAAAAGCGGCATTGAAATCAGTAAGAGCGAATTCGGCAATGATCAAGAAAGTTTATGTGCCAAAATATCTCTATCCGCTGTCAAGTGTACTTTTTAACTATGTGATCTTCCTGATCTCACTGATCGTGCTGGTTCCGGTAGGAGCAGTACTTGGTGTGGAGCCGACACTTTATATGTTCCAGATCCCGATCGCGCTGATCCTGGTATTTCTGTTGTCTTATGGTTGTGGAATGATCCTTGCTACGATTGGCGTTTTTTTCAGAGATATGGAATATCTGTGGTCAGTAGCGCTGATGCTGATCATGTATACCTGTGCGATCTTTTATTATCCGTCCAGACTGCTGAAAAGTGGTTTTTCATGGGATCCTGAAATATAATCCGCTGTACTGTACCATCGATGTTTTTCGCTCAGGAATGTTCGGAGAGCCGATGAACCTGCATTATGCGGCATACGCACTGGTATTCAGCCTTGTGACGATCGCCATCGGAATGTTCTGTTTTAAGAAGAAACAGGATGAGTTTATCCTTTATATTTAACAGGAGAAAAATATGGAAAAACCTGCAGTAGTTGTAGATAATGTAAGTATGAAGTTTAATCTCAGTAAAGAAAAGGTAGACAGCCTGAAGGATTACGTGAATTAAATTCTTAAAAAAAGAAATTAAATATAATGAATTCTGGGCTCTTCAGAATGTTGATTTTGAGGTAAAAAAAGGTGACCGTGTAGGAATCCTGGGACTTAATGGAGCGGGAAAAAGTACTCTGCTCAAAGTAATTGCCGGTGTATTCAAGCCTACCGAAGGCAAGGTGGTCCGAAACGGACGTCTGGTCCCTCTTCTGGAACTGGGAGCCGGTTTTGATTCGCAGTATACAGGACGTGAGAATATTTTTCTGTATGGCGCGATGCTCGGATATTCCAAGAAGTTTCTGGAATCGAAATTTGATGAGATCGTTGAGTTTTCTGAACTGAAGGAATTTATCGATGTCCCTATTAAGAATTATTCTTCCGGTATGAAGGCAAGGCTTGGATTCTCCATTGCCACACTGGTATCACCGGATATCCTGATCCTTGATGAAGTCCTTTCTGTAGGAGATGCCAAATTCCGGAAAAAGAGTGAAAAGAAAGTCTTAAGTATGTTTGATAAGGGCGTTACGGTACTGTTTGTATCCCATTCTCTGGAACAGGTACAGCGCTTGTGCAATAAAGCATGATACTTGAAAAAGGAAAACTGATCGCATATGGAGATATTGATGAGATCTCGGCCAAATATGCGAGATGATCAGATAAAGAACAGAAGGCGGCCCAGGCAGTCGCATAAATAAAAAGAACCGGACAGTGAAAGGTTTGAATAGCAGATAGCCAGACGATTTGCGGAAATGATGCAAATGTCTGGCTATTGTGTTATTATATTACGAAGAAAACAGGGAGGCAAAAAGATGACTTTACAGCAGATCCTTGAAAAGGTAAAAAAAGGCCAGCTCTCTGTGGAGCATGCAGAGGACCTTCTGAAAAAAGAGGGATATGAAGAAATGGATTATGCGAAGCTGGATACTACCCGAAAAGCGAGGACCGGTTTTGCAGAGGTAGTTTACTGTGCGAGAAAAGAAGACGAACATCTTTTGAATATCTATCAGAAGCTTTATGAGGAAGATGGAGAAGTCTTTGGAACAAGGGCGTCAGAACATCAGTATGAACTGGTAAAAAAGGTTCTTCCTGATGTGGTTTATGATTCGGTTTCCGGAATTTTGAAGATTGAAAAAGAGAAGGAGCATATCGGAAAGGTGGCAGTGTGTACAGCCGGAACAGCAGATATTTCTGTTGCGGAGGAAGCTGCCCAGACAGCAGAGTATTTCGGCACACATGTGGAGAGGATCTATGATGTGGGAGTCAGTGGTATGCACAGACTCTTTTCCAGGCTGGATACCATCCAGGAGGCTAACTGTGTGGTTGCGGTAGCAGGAATGGAGGGTGCGCTGGCAAGTGTTATGGGTGGTCTTGTGAAACGTCCGGTGATCGCGGTACCTACTTCTGTGGGATATGGCGCCAGCTTTCATGGATTGTCAGCGCTTCTGACAATGATCAATTCCTGTGCCAACGGAATTGCAGTAGTAAATATTGACAACGGATTTGGGGCAGGATATCTGGCAACCCAGATCAATCGGCTTGCGGAGGGAAAATAAATGAGAAACAAATTATATCTGGAGTGTACCTCCGGGATCAGCGGGGATATGACAGTTGCGGCTCTTCTGGATCTGGGTGCAGATCAGAAAAAACTGGTGAGAACTCTTAAAAGTCTGCCGGTAAAAGGTTTCGACATAAAGATCAGCCGTGTGATGAAATCAGGGATCGATGCCTGTGATTTTGATGTACTACTGGATCATGAGAATCATGATCATGATATGAAATATCTGTATGGGCATGATGGAGATTCTCACAGCCAGGATCATGAGGAACATCATTATCAACATAGTCATGAAGCCCATGAGCATCCCCATTCTCATGAACATCATGTACAGGAAACCCATGGAAACAGTCATACATATACAGAAACGATGCATTCCCACCACGGACACCATCACCATGAACACCGTGGCCTTAACGAGATCATGGAGATTATCGACCATGCAGATATGACAGATCGTGCAAAATCCTATGGAAAAAGAATTTTTAAGATTCTTGCCGAGGCAGAAGCAAAAGCCCATAATGTACCGGTGGATCAGGTCCATTTCCATGAAGTGGGTGCAGTGGATTCCATTGTGGATATTCTTTCTGTTGCAATCTGTATGGATGATCTGGATGTGGAGGAAGTGATCGTTCCAAGACTTTGTGAGGGTAGCGGAACGATTCGCTGTCAGCACGGAATCCTTCCGGTGCCGGTACCGGCGGTAAGTAATATTGTAAGTGCTCATCAGCTGAAGCTGCATATCACATCGGTGCAGGGTGAACTGATAACGCCTACAGGAGCAGCCATTGTGGCGGCATTCCTTACATCAGAAAAACTGCCTGAAGATTTTACGGTGGAGAAGATCGGTATCGGAGCAGGCAAGCGCCAGTATGAGTGCCCGGGAATTCTCCGTGCCATGCTGATCCGGGAATCCGGGGAGGAGGCTTCAGGCAATGCTGCTTGTACGGAAGCAGATACCATTATAAAGTTGGAATCCAACATTGATGACTGTACAGGAGAAACGCTTGGCTATGTTATGGAGCTTCTGTATGAGGCAGGAGCCAGAGAGGCCAATTACATGCCTGTATTTATGAAGAAAAACCGTCCGGCATGGCTGCTTACCGTTCTATGTAAAAAAGAACAGGTTTCAGCGATGGAGCAGATCATTTTCAGAGAAACAACAACCATTGGGATCCGTCGCCAGGAGATGGGGAGAACCATTTTGAAAAGAGAGAAAAGAGCGGTTACAACCCCGTTTGAAGGTAGAAGTGAAGGTCTGCATTTTTGACGGACAGGAATATTTTTATCCGGAATACGAAAGCGTAAAAAAACTCTGTGAAAAAACAGGGATTTCCTATAAAGAAGCATATCATATGGCTGTGCGGGGATAAGATCGGGTTGGTTACCTTGTATAATGCACTTACATATTGACACCTTTTCGAAAAAACTATATAAATGTATATAGAAAGATTATTGCCGGACGGAACAGTTGGCAACGACACAGTAAGGCAGAGGCAGGAGAAGGATTTATGGCGGTAACAATACAGCAGATTGCAGAACAGGCAGGGGTTTCCAGGGGAACCGTGGACAGAGCGTTGAACCACAGAGGACGGATCAATCCGGAGGTGGCAGAGAGAATCTGCCGTCTGGCGGACGAGATGGGATATGTACAGAAAGAACGGAAACATTCCAGAACAGCTAAAGATGAAAGATTGAAGATCGGAGTGGTGACACAGCTTGCCAGATCTTCTTTTATGCAGGAAGTAAACCGTGGTATTGAGAAGGCAGCCGTGGAACTGAAAGAAAAAGGGATCCAGCTGATCCTGAAAGAGGGTCTTTCCGTTGATGAAGAGGAACAGCTGCAGG
>ENA-OQAN01000975-OQAN01000975.1-human-gut-metagenome-genome-assembly--contig:-NODE-975-length-13560-cov-1.609544_pt1 | contig 13560 bp, 26 predicted proteins | sample MGYA00242735_ERZ504527 | MGnify/ENA primary metagenome ERZ504527 (study PRJEB26092, sample SAMD00036230) | human gut metagenome | host: Homo sapiens | study: EMG produced TPA metagenomics assembly of...
TCCAATGCATCACTTTCGGTTGCTTATTTATTTTTTATCATATACCTGAAGTCTATAGAGTGGACAATTACAAGATTGAAAAATTCAAGTGGTGTGTATGGAAGACAGCATTTATCCCACCGATCAAAGCTTTCTTTTTATTCTCTACAGCCGTTCCACAACCACTTTACATTTTTTCTTGCAAAAAGCAATTCCGTATGCAAGAATATCATTTCGTCCTTCATTTCTTAACCGTTCATCATACCTGCGTTCCCTAATCTGCCGCATTGCATTTTCGCAAGCTTTAGAAAGTCCCTGAAATGTTTGGGCATATTTTAGTTCTATTATGATTCCTGCATCTGGATCCTCTGTCTCGATCAGAATGTCTACCAGTCCATCTCCAGATTCTATGTTTGATTGAATCAGCCATTCAGATTCACATCGTAATAATCCTAAAACAATTCCATGATAAAAAATTTCTTTTTCTTCTTTTCTGGATTTCGTATCAAAGATGCTGATCGTATTTACAAGAATCTTCGTTAAGTCTTTTTCAACTGTATCGGCATCGCCTTCTTTGATTGCTTTTAAAAGCTGGTTTATTGGTTCTCTGTTATGCAAAACGCTGTCCTTAAACCATTCTTGAATCTGTAAAATATAACTTCTCGGATTTCTTTATTCGGAATCACCAGACGATATACTCCTCGTTCTGATTTTCCTTGCTGTGTTAAATATCCTGTTGTAAATAAAATACTCCAAAGATTATCAATACTGTTATCAATCTCATCATAAGTCAATTCCATTCGAATTGATTTTTCTATCATATCACCCGCAATCAATCGTTCAATTTCATTTCTGGTTGTCTTATCAGCTTTATCAATAAATCTTTTTACAAGATCATTTCCACTTGTGTTGATCCAGTAGGATTGAGGCTCTGCATTCGGATCTTCCAGAAGGCAGTCTACATGATTGACAACATCCCATGGACAGTATACATCGGTATCTCCAAAATGATAACCATCATACCATTCTTTCGTTTCTTCTATATGATCTTTCAAATGATAATCAGCTAATAGCCTTTGAACTTCTTCATCAGTAAATCCAAATTGCTCATCAAAGCGTGAATCTGTAATAGATACGACTTTAAAATTATTAAGTCCTGTAAAAATACTTCTTTTGAAACACGAAGACAGCCTGTTAATACTGCAAATTGCAAAGAATCATTTGTCTTAAGTGCCTCTCCAAACATTCCTCGGATCAATGTTGTCATTTCTTTGTAATATCCGTTCTGAAATGCCTTATCTAAAGGTACATCATACTCATCAATTAAAAGGATGGTTTTCTTCCCATAATGCTTATATAGCAATTCTGATAATATCTTTAGGGATGAAATCAATACTTCTTCATTCATCGAATACATTCCATCACTCAAAGAAATCATTGCATGATATATTTTTTTTATCATCTTCTGTCAGTCGATCACTATCTGATAAAAAAATGAAAACGATTAGCTTCCCTTCCAACTAGCTGCATCAATTCGATATTTTGCATTTTCGAACGTAAGGCCTTCGACTCCTTTTAAAGAAAGAAATATGACTGGAAATTTTCCCATGTATTCTTCTTTTAGCTGCGGATTATCTGAAATATAAAGTCCATCAAATAATGTTTGATCGGTCCCAATCTCAAAGAAATACTTCAGCATACTCATATTCAATGTTTTTCCGAAACGGCGTGGTCTTGTAAATAGATTCACTTCTCCCCATCGTTCAAGAAGTTGTTCGATCAGCTTTGTTTTATCTACATAATAGAAATTTTCTTTTCGAATTTTTTCAAAATTATCAATTCCTATGGGCAGTTTCAGCTTCCTATCCATTTCTGTACACGCTCCTTTCCATTGCCTGTTATGTTGATTTTATCATTTGCATTTATAAATAGCAAGAAATCGATTATAATAGGAACTATCAAGGGACGATGGTTCCAGTTGTAGTATAAAGACAAAGATAACAGATACAAGGAGGAAGACATGAATGTAAGTTCAACGTTTAAATTAAACAATGGAAATGAAATACCAGTGATGGCACTCGGAAGCTGGGACAGCCGCGGGGACGAAGCATATCAGGCATGTCTTGATGCATTATCATCAGGCTATCGTCATATAGACACAGCAGCCTATTACGAGAATGAAGCGCTGGTTGGAGCAGCTGTCAGAGATTGCGAGATCCCAAGAGAGGAAATCTTTGTGACAAGTAAGATGTGTACGAAGATATGGTAGAAGGAAAACAAGAAGCTGCATTTGAAAAGACATTAAAAGGGCTTGGACTTGAATATGTGGATATGTATTTATTACACTGGCCGATCAATGATGTCAAAGGTTCCTGGAAAGTTCTTGAGAAATATTATGAACAAGGACTGATCAAGAATATAGGAGTCAGCAATTTTCGTCCAAAACATTTAAAACAATTAGAAGTAACAGCTAACATTGCACCAGCGGTTGATCAGATTGAAATCTGCCCATTCCTTGTGCAGGAAGAGACCGTAAATTATTGCCAGGAACATGATATTGTTGTAGAAGCATGGGGACCTCTAGGCAAAGGAAAACAGCTTTCAGAACCAGAAATCGTAGCTATTGCTAAAAAATACAATAAAACACCTGCACAGATCATCTTACGCTGGCATTTGCAGAGAGGGATCGTAAGCCTTCCAAAATCTGTCCACAAAGAACGGATCATACAGAATGCGGATATCTTTGATTTTGAATTATCAAAGGAAGACATGCAGATCATGATGTCGATGGACTTGAGAGAATCAACAGGCAGGGGATATCCTGAACAATACGAGTATTGATTTATGATGCAAATACAAACAAAATAAGAACGAGAAAATCAAGTTATATGGAGATTTTCTCGTTCTTATTTATTTTTATAATTATCTAAACCTGAATTCTTCCAGCAATTTCATTCCCAACAGCATACCGTTTTGATCCAACGCCGATGATCATATAATCGCTGCTTTTACAAACAACTTGCAGTTTACTTCCCTGTTCAATCTTCAGTTCGCGGAGCTTTTCAACAGTTTCAGGTAAGCCTAATGCCCACTTGACAGTGCAAGTCGCTCCCTGCATGACTTTTGTTAATGGTTGCATGATAATCCCTCCTTCGAACTTATATGATGTATTTCTTTCTTATATTTTATTAGTCAAAAGTAAGGTTAGTCAATCGCAACATATAAAAACTGAAAACTTTCTCAATAAAAGTAAATTGAATATAAAATTATTCAGGAATGATCTCACCGCAGATTAGCTGAATGCTTTCCGTGACCATTCCAAGATAATTATCGTCGATCAAGGCAATGATCGTATCGCCAACATGAATTTCAGTGCTTCCTCGAGCATGATCTCTTCATCGCCACGATTTAAAGTAACGATCAAGCAATGTTCTGGCCATGGAATATCTTTTACAAGCTGTTTGGCTGCAATGGAACCAGTGCCAACGGCAAAACCACGAAGAACCTTATGATCAGCATCTTCGCTTTCTTTAAAGCCATTTTTAGCAAGAATTCGTCCTAGCAGACTTTCGTAAATTGGTTCACTCTTTAACAGATGTGCAACAAGATAGCTGATGATACAAACAACTGCCAGTGAAAGGAAGTGTTCAAATGTACCAGTCATCTCAGCGATCAGCAGGATACCTGTGATCGGTGCACGTACGATCGCTGTAAAGAATCCAGCCATGGAGATCGTAATAAAGTTCACTAAGTAATAAGAAGGAATTCCACTTGCCTGAATCACCAGTGTTCCATAGATCGCCCCAAGGTATGCACCGAGAATCAACAGTGGAAAGAAGATTCCACCAGGAGCCCCGGAACCAAAACAGAAGGCGGAGAAGAAAAACTTAGCAACTAATAATAATAACATCGTAGAGACAAGTAAAGTATGTCCTGTGATCAGAGAGATCATAGCATGTCCACCTGCTAAGATAGAAGGCAGCGTGTAACAAACGATCCCAGATACTACAAAAGGAAATACGATACGGTATTTTGCTGGGATTTTTTTCATTGCTCCAAATAAATCCTGTCCTTTCAACATGATAAAGTTATAAAAAGCACCACAAAGCCCAAGCAGGATTCCAAGAAGTATTAACATCCAATAATGTACAAGAGGAAGAGCAGCCTTTAAATGAAAATCAAAAACTGGAGATAATCCAAAGACATTTTTTGAAATAAAATCGGAAGTTACACATCCAGAGATGATGCAGACTAACATAGAGCTGTTAAAGTTCTTCTGTAATTCTTCCAGTGAAAACATCACACCTGCAAGCGGTGCATTAAAGGCAGCGGACAAGACCGGCACCTGCACCACAAGTCATCATATAGCGTCTTTGGTTTGAGATTTTTTTGTAATCTTAGCAATACCCTTTGCAACCATGGCACCAAGCTGTACGGAAGGGCCTTCGCGTCCCAGAGATAAACCTCCAAGAATACATAAAGTTCCACCAATGATCTTAGAACAAAGAACACGGTGCCAGTTCTGATTTAAATAACCTTTCAGCTCTCCTTGAACCTGTGGGATACCACTTCCAGAAGCCATGCCTTCCCAAGACATGAGCCATCCAACGATCAGTCCCATAACGATCAAAACGATAAACCAGACAGCTATCCAGAAAGGCCTTGTTTTAGTAAATGCAATGATCGTAAATAATAGTTTTTCAGCGTTATTTAAAAGCAGGCGGTAAATGACAGAAATGCATCCGGCAAAGATTCCGACAAGCAGTCCGTCAAATACAAGTGAGACAGAAAATCCGTGGGGATTTTCCAGTAAGCTTTTCATTTGCTTCAAAATAATACCCTCCTTTTCTTTTCATATTCATATCGAATTTTATTTTACTACAAATTATGATATAATGGGAAAAGATTTTAAAAAGGAGTCGAAAAATGCCGCCAATTACGAATGACTGGGCAGATTATTTAAAAGAAGAATACAAAAAGCCATATTATAGGAAATTATACCAAAAGGTTATGGATGAATATCACACCAAGCTGATCTTTCCACCAGCTGACGATATCTTTAATGCATTTCATTTTACTCCAGTAAAGGATGTAAAAGTTGTGATCTTAGGGCAGGATCCATATCATGGAGATGGACAGGCACATGGATTGTCATTTTCTGTAAACCTGGAGTAGAAGCGCCCCCATCATTGGTTAATATTTATAAAGAATTGAACGAAGATCTTGGATGCTATATTCCGAATAATGGATATCTAAAGAAATGGGCAGACCAGGGTGTTATGATGTTAAACACAGTATTGACTGTACAGGCACATCGTGCGAATTCTCACAGAGGTATTGGATGGGAGGAGTTTACTGATGCGGCGATCAGAGTGTTGAATCAACAGGACCGTCCGATCGTATTTATGCTTTGGGGACGTCCAGCACAGAGTAAGAAAGCATTACTTGATAATCCGAATCATTTGATATTAGAAGCACCGCACCCAAGCCCGTTATCAGCATATAGAGGATTTTTTGGATGCCATCATTTTAGTCAGGCAAATGAATTTTTGAAAGAACATGGACTAGCGCCAATTGATTGGCAGATAGAGAATATTTAATGGAGAACAAGGAAAACAATGAGTAAGATAATATTTTTTGACATCGATGGAACATTATATGATTCTAGAATCGGAATTCCAGAAGCAACAGTTAATGCATTGAATCGGTTGATCGCAAATGAGCACAAGATCGTTATGTGCACGGGAAGAAGCAAGGGAATGATTCCAGAAGAATATTTCCATATGGGATTTGATGGAGTGATCTTAGGGGCAGGAACTTATGTAGAGTATGAAGGCAAGATCCTGCATCAGGAACTGATGACACCAGAAGAAGTACAGACAGTGATCGACTGGGGAAAGAAACAGAAGATCGGAATCATCTTAGAAGGAGAAAAATATGGATATTATGATCCGGAGAACACAGATGATTACTATATTGCGATGAAGAATAAAACAGAAGCAGACTGTAAAACAACATTATATCCATTAAATGAAGCAGTGGATGTTCCAAAATGGACATACCATCATATGGGGCTTTCAAAGAAACCAGAGATCGAAGAGATCCTTGGACACAAATACAAAGGAACATATCATGAGCCTGTAAATTCAGTAGAATTTGTACCATTAGGTGTTAATAAGGCGAAGGGAATAGAAGTGATCCTTGATCATACAGGAATTTCAAGAGAAGATTCTTATGCATTTGGTGACAGTGCCAATGATATCGATATGATCAAATATGTAAAATATGGTGTTGCAATGGGTAATTCTGTACCAGAATTATTAGAAATCGCACCATATCAGACAGCAAGAGTTGATGAAGATGGAATTGAAAAAGGCTTGAAGAAATTTGGTCTGATCTAACATACAAAGGAGAGAAAATCATGAAAAAGATCATCAAGAAAATTACTGTAATGGCGGTCATGTCATTGTTTGCAGCGACACAACTTCAGATACCACAGGTGAATGTTCAGGCAGCAGATGGTGTTGCAACAGCAGAAAAAACAACGGCAAAACAGCCAAAGATCTATGGAAGATCAGGAATCGTCATTGATGCGAAATCAGGAAAGATTTTGTATGCAAAGAAGGTAGATGACCGTCATTATCCAGCAAGTATCACAAAGATCTTAACAACATTGGTTGCGATTGAGAATAACAAAGATTTATATGATGAAGTTACATTTTCAAGTTATGCAGTTAACAGTATTGAGCCAGGAAGTACACATATCGGAATTAAGGCAGGAGAGAAGATTCCATTGATCGATGTACTGAATGCGATCATGTTAGAATCTGCGAATGAGCATGTAACGGAGCAGCAGAACATACAGCAGGAACTACAAAGAAATTCGTAGAACTGATGAATAAAAAAGTAAAAGAACTTGGATGTACAGGTTCTCATTTTGTAACAACCAACGGATTGCATGATGATGATCATTATGTAACAGCAAGAGATATGGCAAAGATTTCAAAAGCAGCACTTGAAAATGAAACATTCCGTTATGTTGCATGCAAACCTAATTATTATATTGCACCAACGAACAAAGATAAACATGGAAAAGAGCTTTGGAATCATCATAAGATGGTGAAACGAACAATGTTTAACTATGATGGTGTTGAAGGTGGTAAAACAGGATATACAACAAAAGCAGGAGGGACTCTTGTAACATTTGCCAAGAGAGGAGATCAAGAACTGATCGTAGTAGATCTTTGTGCACATGGATATGAGTTATATGAAGATACGATTAAGATGTTAAATTAATGGATTTAACAATTATAAGACAATCGCACATTAAGACAATGAATACAGTACTGAAAGATGATACATATGGTTTCTTAAAAACAGGAAATGAATTATCCCCATATAAGATTCCATTAAAACATTTAAATGACGTGACAGTGATGTTAGAAAAAAACCAATCTGCTTCCAAACTTACATATAAATGTAAAGATAATAAATATACCATAAGTTATGATGGAAAACAGATTGGTTCTGTGAAACTTCATTAATTATTAGTACAGATTAATTAGTTGTACGTAAAATGATCAGATTAAGGGCTTCTGGTACGATAGAGATATCGACTGGGAGTCCTTCTTCTAATATTTCACCATCATAATCGATGGCGATCCCGGCAGTTTGTTCTGTTGGAAGAACAGATAATTCCTTCGTCTGGAAATATTCGATAGAAGGATGCTTTGGATGTTCTCCCTGGAATAATTTAAAGATCAAATCTGGTGCTTCTGTAAGAAGTGCCATTTTCTTGATGATCATAACATCTAAATATCCGTCAGAAACAGATGCAAGAGGAGCCGCGTCTGCAAAACCTCCGACACTCTTTGAGTTTGCAACCAAGAACAACATGATATCTTCAGTTCCGGAATATTCCTTACTGTTAAATGTTAAAGTCATATTTTGTGAAAGCTGTTTTGGAAATTCTTTTACACCTTCCAGATAATAGGCCATCTTACCAAGAACGGCTTTCTTATCTTTTGGAACTTTGTAAGCGATATCTGTTAACATACCTGCAGCCAGAACATTGATGAAGTATTCGTTATTGACACGTCCAACATCAACCTTCTTTGTCTGGAAGTCTTGATCATCTGACAGAAACCATCCGCAGTCTGAGGAAGTTTCATATATGTAGCAAAATCATTGACTGTTCCAGCGGAAATGATTGCCATAGGAATATTACTTTCACTTAAGATCAGACCGTTCGTAACTTCATTTAATGTACCGTCACCACCAACAGATACAATAAAATCATAATCTCCTGGTTTTAATTCGGCAGCACGATTCTTCGCATCATCCTTGCCTTTTGTGTAAAAAACATCAACATGGGAACAAATTTGATCAAGGATCAATGTTGCCATGATCTCTCGTAACATAGAATCAATATTTTGTTTACCGGATGATGGGTTGATAATAAATAAACCTTTCATTGAGATTCCTCCTTATAAACATAAAGTGCCGGAAACGAGGCATAAGTCTCCGGCACATGAAGTGTTCCCGAGGTGATTCGAACACCCGGCCTACCGCTTAGGAGGCGGTCGCTCTATCCAGCTGAGCTACGGAAACATACATATAATTTATCGAAATCTATTTTACAGATTCTTAACGAAAATGTCAATTGAAAATAGAAAAGAAATACTAGTAAGGCTAAGACGGGTTGACTTTTTACCATTTTTTCTTTAAAGTTATTGTAATAATAAAGAAGAGGAAGAAAAGAAGAACGATGTTATAATATAGAAAGAATAAAGGAGAAGAATTATGATGGGAAAAGTTTTTGTATTTTTAGCAGATGGATTTGAAGAAATCGAAGGTTTAACTGTAGTTGATATGCTGCGACGTGCGGAGATTCCAACAGTTACAGTCTCTATCGGAAGTTCCAGAAATATCATTGGTGCACATCGTATTGAAGTTGAAGCAGATATCATGTTTCATGAAGTATTAGAAGCGGAGGGAGCAATGTATGATACTTCCAGGAGGAATGCCAGGAACGCTTCATCTAAAAGATCATGAAGGACTTGGAAAATTACTTCAGAAGGCGTATAAGAACGAGAAGTATCTTGCAGCATCTGTGCAGCACCAACAGTATTTGAAAAATACGGATTTCTAGAAGGAAGAAAGGCAACTTCATATCCAGCGATGGAAGAAGAATTAAAATCCGCAGATTACCAGACAGATAAAGTTGTAGTAGATGGAAAAATCATTACAAGTCGTGGAATGGGAACAGCGATCGATTTTGCAGCCAAATTAGTAGAAATCATCAAAGGAACAAAAGAGAAGGACGAATTACTGAAAAGTATTGTATACGGAGAATAATCATTTATGGACAAATCAGAGAAAATCAGCTGGTTTGAGCAGTTTAAGATCGCCTGCTTAAAACCAAGCCAGTACAAAAGACTTCTTAACCTTGCAAAAGGGAAAGTTATTTTATTTCTTGCAGCGATCACATTGATCACAACGATTCTCGGATATGGAATGGATGTTGCAGGATTTACAGTCAGTGTTGGTGGATGGAAGAATTTTATTTTAAACAGACTGCCTGCATTTGAATTAAAAGATGGAACATTATCTGTTGATCAGGAGATGGATTTTGAGATCGGCGGTGTATCATTTTGTGGCAGATACATCCAAGGATAAAGTATCAACTGAAGATTTAAGCAATAAGTATCAGATGGAACTGGTATTTGCTAAGAATGAGATGGTGGTAAAGAATACAGCTGTTGGAAACATGATGAATACTTTTTCATTTAAGAATATGAAGAATGTTGAATTCAATAATCAGGCAATGCTATCTATGGTGCCGATGATCCGTATTTTTATCGTGATCATGTTCTTTACACAATGGATCGCAAATATTATTTCTTATTTAACAGTCTGTATTTTTATTACAATGCTCACATATTTTAATCAGAGAACAAGAATGGACCGTAAGAATCGAGAAGATGTATCCTTTGGAAAGATCTTTAAGCTGTCTATTTATGCCAGAGTTATATTTGAGTTGGTGGAAACGATTGGTGTTACTGCCGGTTCTGCGATATTTACAGGAATGGCGTGGATGTTTATTTCTTATTTTGGAAGTTATCAACTTTTACTCGCAGGATTTATGCGTCCGGAAGACCGTCAGAAACCAGACGAAATGCTGTAAAACAATCGGAATTGATCTAAAAATGTGTACAAAGAGAAAGGCCTCGGACATTTGTCCGAGGCTTCTCTAATGTCATATGTAGTTTGGGTATTGTGCTGGGTCTTACTTTTAAGTTTCAAAACTAGTCATTATGATTCGTCTCATTCTAGTCTCGTTCTAGTCGCCATTGTCAGTCTCATTCTAGTCGTCATTGTTAGTCTCATTCTAGTCAACATAGCAAGTCTGTGTTCAAGTCAATGATGTGTCCGTTACTCTTGTCTGCAAGATGCCAAAAACTTGTCAAAAACTAGTACGCGGTTATGTATAAAGTCTTAAGAAAGAATTTCGTATATCGATGGAGAAGACCCAAGGAATTACCATTGATATACAAAAAAAGGCGCTCCAATCCTATGATCGGAACGCCTTTGTTCTTGAACAATTTTAATTATACACATACTATAGAAAATGTCAATAAAATCATTTGTACATTTTCAAAAACATTAAAGATAAATAGTAAAAAAGAGCAGATAGGGAAATCTGCTCTTTTTGAGGGGAGTATAAATAAATTAATAAGGGGTTATAATCGAAAATAAACATATCCTCGATAAGTTCATGATATATGATTGGTTGAAAAAAATCAAAGTTGATTTTTTTAAAAAAAGTAAAATAAAAGTAAAATAATTTTTTTTTGTGTATATATGAAAGAGATTTCGCACAAAATAATGCTGTACTAAAAAGAAAGGAGAATGAACATGGCAAAGAATTGTTCGAATTCAAGTAACAAAAATCAGTCTTCCAATACAAGCAACAGCGGAGGATCTAACAGATCAAAGAACCAGAATAAAAACAAAAGTCAGAATAGTTCAACAAACAGCAACAAAAATGCAAATGATGAGTACTAATTAGAAGAGAGGAATCCTTGTGAAATCGGCATAAGGATTCCTCTTTTCTATAGAAAATACTTGTTAGTTCCAAGAGTCTTTGATGTGCATATGCTAACAAAAAGAGGACTTTTATGGAATTTGAAAATATATCATTAAAAGAAGGGATCAAGCTTTCAAAAGATAAAAAGCATTATATTTTGATGGATGTCAGAGAGGAAGAACGGTGCAAAGAAGGGCATTTAGAAAATGCGATCAGCTGTCCCTATGGAATCTTAAAAGAGTGTTATGAACAGATGGATGGGAAAAAGATCATTGTTTATTGTGATTTCGGCGGACAGAGTATGATGGCAGCCAGACACTTGAGGAAAGATGGATTTGAAGTTTATAATATCATCGGTGGTGTCTAATTATTATATGAAAGAAAAAGAACAAAATAAAGTCAGAGGCTTAGCATGTTACAAAAGTTGACAGTTGACGAAAAATAAGGAAAACGGTAGAATAGGAACAGAATAAAAATACAAAGGAGAATTGAGTGAAGACAGTTGAACTGATTGCACCATGCCATTTTGGGCTGGAAGCAGTATTAAAAAGAGAGATCTTGGACTTAGGATATGAAATTGTTAAAGTAGAAGACGGGCGAATAACATTTCGTACAGATTTAGATGGGATTGCCCGTGCGAATATATTTTTAAGAACAGCAGAAAGAATCTTATTAAAAATAGGTTCTTTTAAAGCATATACATTTGATGATCTGTTTGAAGGAACAAAGAAACTTCCATGGGAAGATTATATTCCAGAGAATGGACGTTTCTGGGTAAAGAAAGCATCAACAGCGAAGAGTAAATTGTTTAGCGCACCGGATATCCAGTCAATTGTCAAGAAGGCTATGGTTGATCGTATGAAGTCTAAATACAAAGTATCATGGTTTGATGAAGATGGAGATGATTATCCGGTCCGCGTATTTATTTTAAAGGATCAGGTGACGATTAGTTTAGATACAACAGGTATACCGCTTCATAAGAGAGGATACCGTAAGTTGGTCAGTGAAGCACCGATCCGTGAGACACTGGCAGCAGCTCTTCTTATGCTCACACCGTGGCATAAGGATCGAATCTTAGTCGATCCATTCTGCGGAAGTGGAACATTTTTGATCGAAGCGGCAATGATGGGGATGAATATGGCACCAGGAATGAACCGTTCTTTTTGAATCTGAACATTGGAGCAATTTCCTGCCAAAGAAAGCATGGTATGATTACCATTGATGAGGCAAATGATCTGGTCAATCATGATATAGAGATGGATCTTCAGGGATATGACAAAGATCCAAGAATGTTAAAGATCGCAAGACAGAATGCTCAGGATGCAGAAGTTGATCACTTGATTCATTTTCAGCAAAGAGAGGTCAAAGATTTACGACATCCAAAGCCATATGGATTTATCATTGCTAACCCTCCATATGGAGAACGACTGGAAGATCAGGAGACTCTCCCACAGCTATATACAGAGATGAAAGAAGCATTTGACCGCTTGGATACATGGTCTAAGTATGTCATCACTTCTTATGAGGATACAGAAAAATATCTTGGAAAACCAACAAAGAAACGTAAGTTACAATGGAATGATCCGAGGAGAGTTTTACCAGTACCTTGGACCGAAACCGCCAAGAAGGAGAAAATAATGAAACAGAGATTAATCTTTGCCACGGGCAATGAACATAAGATGAAAGAGATCAGAGAGATCCTTGATGAATCCAAATACGAGATCATTTCTATGAAAGAAGCAGGAGTAGACATTGACATCGTAGAAGATGGAAAAACATTTGAAGAAAATGCGTTGATCAAAGCAAAAGCGGTGATGGAAGTCACAGGACAGTTAACACTTGCAGATGATTCAGGATTAGAAATTGATGCACTAAATGGAGAACCTGGAATCTATTCTTCCAGATATCTTGGAGAAGATACTTCTTATGTGAAGAAAAACAGTGTGATCCTTGAAAGATTAAAAGATGTACCAGAAGAGAAGAGAAGTGCAAGATTCGTTTGTGCGGTCGCAGCTGCATTTCCAGATGGACAAACGAAGGTGATTCGTGGTACTATGGAAGGATTATAGGATATGAGATCAAAGGAGAGAATGGATTTGGATATGATCCGATCTTCTATTTACCACAATATGGGAAGTATAGTGCCGAACTGAGCAGTGATGAGAAGAATGCGATCAGTCACAGAGGCGAAGCACTGAGACGTATACGAGAAGTTTTGTAAATAAAACAAGGAGAAAGTTTATGAGGATATTGGTGATCAGTGATTCCCATGGACGCAATGATGATATCGAGGGAGTTTTAAAACAGGTAGGCGACATCGATATGATGATCCATTGCGGAGATGTGGAACGTGGAGATTCATACATACGAGAAATAGCGGACTGCCCAGTAGTTATGGTCGCAGGAAACAATGATTACTACTTAGATCTGCCAAGCGAAGAAGAAGTGAGAATTGGCGATTATAAAGTATTAGTGACTCATGGACATGGCTA
>ENA-OQAN01000977-OQAN01000977.1-human-gut-metagenome-genome-assembly--contig:-NODE-977-length-13557-cov-1.602978_pt1 | contig 13557 bp, 15 predicted proteins | sample MGYA00242735_ERZ504527 | MGnify/ENA primary metagenome ERZ504527 (study PRJEB26092, sample SAMD00036230) | human gut metagenome | host: Homo sapiens | study: EMG produced TPA metagenomics assembly of...
TCCTCAGAGGGAGTGTACGTAGTGGAGCAGGGAGATACACTGGCGATCATCAGCAAAAAAGGCTACGGAGATGTTTCGCATGTAGATTCTATCTGTCGGATGAAACGGAATTACGGATGGAAATTTGATTTATGTAGGTCAGAAATTGCTATTACCATAAAATAATGCTATAATCGGAAAATAAAACAAAATGATAAGGGGTCGGATATGAAGCAAAAGAAAAATCCGCGGTTTCGATTTTCTGGATCCATAGATATGGAGATCATTCGGAGGCAGGTCAAAAGGCACAGAAGAAGCGTGCTGGGACAGTGGACGATCCGGATCGTCGTGGCAGCCATGATCGTGACAGGAACCTATCTTGTGATTGAAAATCAGACGTATACGTCCGTTGCAACAGCGGACTCACATAAGAAAGATACAGAAGACAGCAACCAGTATATCGCATTTTCGGACGGTGTGATCCGATACAGCAGAGATGGCGTTGTGTTTCTGAATAAAAAGAATAAGGAAAAATGGATTCAGCCCTGTCAGATTCAGAATCCGATAGTGGACGTTAATGAGGATGTGTTTGCAATAGCAGATGTGGGCGGTAATACGATCATGATCTTTCAGAAGAGTGGATTAAAGGGGGAGATTGAGACTACGCTTCCGATTGAAAAGATTTCTGTTTCAAATCAGGGGATTGTAAGCGCGATCCTGAAAAACGAATCTACGCCGCAGATCATTTCCTATGATGCAGTGGGAAATATACTCGTAGAGCATCAGGTAAATCTAAACAGTACCGGATATCCAATCTCACTGGACATGTCGGCGGATGGGGAGAACCTGATGGTATCGTATCTTTCCACAAAAAACGGAACATTGAAGTCCATGGTTGCTTTTTATAATTTTGGAAAAGAAGGTCAGGAAAAAACGGACAACCTGATTTATACAGAAGATTTTGAGCAGACAGTCGTTCCGGATGTGTTTTATATGGACGCGTCCACATCCGTTGCGGTTGGTGATAAATCATTTGTGATCTATGAAGGTACAAAGTCCGTGAAAAAGAAAACCGAAGTGAAGCTGAATCAGGAGATACGCAGTGAATTTCACTCGGACAGGTATATCGGGTTTATTCTTACGAATAAAGATAAATCAGGATATGAAGTGCAGCTTTATGATAAAACGGGAAAACAGATAATAAACCGGGAAATAACAGGAGAATATAGTCATGTAAAGATAGCAGGAGATGAGATCATCATGTTCGACGGAACAAAGGGATGTATCATCAGCGACACAGGAATACAGCGATTTAAGGGAGACTGGGGAATAGAAGCACAGGAAGTGATTCCGGCTGCCGGAATTCACAGATACCTGATCGCCGGTGAAGATGAACTGCGGCTTGTTTACCTGACAAATTAGGAGAAAATATGGATAATTGGTTATTGATTATTGTAGGAGTGATATTTGATCAGTATCGTGGCAGGCTATGTCAGAGGACTGCTCAAAATCGGAATTTCGTTGCTGGCTACGGTTCTGTCAATCGTGCTGGTTATGTTTCTGGCGCCTTATGTCAGTGATGCGCTTATTAAATGGACACCTGCGGATGAGATGATTGAAGAAAAATGTATGGAGATGTTCATGCCTCAGATTTCTGCAGATACATTGAAAAATGCAGATTTAAGCGGTACTTCACTTGGAGAATTGAATCAGGATCAGCTGGCGGATATCAACAATCTGGACTGGAACCAGTTGGGGATCAACATTCAGGATATTTTGAATATCATTGGAGAGATTCCAAAAGAAGTGCAGATTCAGGAGATTGAAAATGCAGCGTTGCCGGAGTTTTTGAAAAACCGGCTGCTGGAAAACAATAACAGCACAATTTATCAGGAACTGGGAGTTAAGTCATTTCCTGAGTATGCTGCATCGTATATTGCGAGGATGATCCTCAAGGTTGTGGCGTTTCTTGTTACATTTATCCTTGTGTGGATTCTTGTCAGGGCACTGATGGCTGCAGTAGATCTGATCGGCGAGCTTCCGATTCTGGGATTTTTCAATCACCTGGGCGGAGCGGTTGTCGGAGCAGCGGCGGCACTGGTGATTGTCTGGCTCTTGTTTTTGATCATAACATTATTGTATAATAATGCGATTGGACAGTCTTGCTTTGAGATGATTGAGAAAAGCAGTATTCTGACATTTTTGTATGATAACAATATATTGATTACGAAGCTGTTGTCATTTTAAGAGGGATTTTCGATCTTGAAAAGTCGGTTTTGAAGATAAAATATATATTTTACAAAAAATTGAAAAAATCTATTGACAGGTACTGTGCAATATGGTATATTTTAATAGCTGTCGGTGATAACTGAACAGCTTGAACGGGGGATTAGCTCAGTTGGGAGAGCGCCTGCCTTGCAAGCAGGAGGTCACGAGTTCGAATCTCGTATTCTCCATTTACTCAGTGATAAGAGCTGAGACAATTTTATAGTATTCCTCGATAGCTCAGTGGTAGAGCATTCGGCTGTTAACCGAAGGGTCGTTGGTTCGAACCCAACTCGGGGAGTTATTAAGTTCCATAGATAGTAATGTCTATGGAATTTTTTGTAGAAAGAATGAAAAAAATGAGGACGACGATGGCGTTGTCCTCATTTTTCTTTCCTATCATCAGATAGGGTTCAAACATAATATAGTAGTTCTGATATTTGGTACAGACTCCATATTTTGAGCGATAATCGGCAATGGCATCGCGAAGCTGCTCTTCTGTTACATCCAGAAATTCAGCAGTTTCGTGATATTCCCGGCATCCGTGCTGATAGGCATCGATCAAACCACGCAGACCGATCAGCCGTTCATAGGTCACATTCGTGCCTGGCGTTCCTGCTTTGCATTTGCAGGATCGGAGATATCCAGAATATTTCCAACAGAAGTGTAGTGATGACCAAGTTCTTCTGCCAGAATACAGGCTTTTTCTGCAGAGGTCTCCAATTGGTCCGAGAGGGCGATATTTTGATCTACATACAATCCCTTTAAGTTTCCATGAAAAGGAAAGTTCTCATCTACTGATATGTTCTGGGCGGCAGCCTCTTCTAACAGTTCTTCATATTTGTTCAGCATAGCCGTTTCTGAATGCTCCTTTATTGTTTTCTTTTTGAACGGATAAATTGAATGTATTTTTCAACATCATCCAACTCAGCCTGCGTAAGGTCAGAGGTATCAAGGTGTGCGGCAATCGTGACAGGTTCGGTTCGTGAGAGAGTGAACTACGTCCGAGAAGATAGTCTGCATCGACCTGGAAGATATCTGCAATTTTATTCAGAATATCAAAATCAGGTTCACGCCGTCCTTGTTCATACATACTGACTGCACTCTTTGAGATGCCAAGCGAGTGGCAAGCTCCTGCTGGGATAAGTGTTTATCTGTTCGCAGTGTTTTGAGTATATTGGCAAATACAGCCATAACATACACGTCCTTTCTAAGCAGCTTTTTTGCTGCGCTGGGAAGTTTTTGTAAAAATCAAAACTTTTTATGAATACAATATGATTATACACAAAACGTGGGAAAAAGTAAATAAAAAATCCACAAAATGTGCTTGACAAAAGAACACGAATCGTGTATTGTATAACTACACGAAACGTGCACAAAACGTGTAAAAAGAAATAGAAAGACCGAATACAGAGAATTTCGGCAGGAGGTAAATATGAGAGATAGAATTTTACGGGAAGTACCGGAAAAGAGAGAGCGTTGTGTCAAACATTTTCAGATGACACAGAAGGGAATGGCGGCAGCTGTATATCCGGCTCCGGTCCATTATGAAGAAGACGGACAGTGGAAAGAAATTGATAAACCGTCTGGAAGCTGTACAGGAAGACGGGAGAGAAGTTTATCGAAATCTTGCGTCCGCAGTTCGTGTAAGTTTTGCAAAAGAGTCAGATACAAAGGAACTGGTAACGATCGAGAAAGACGGAAAGAAAATCTTATGGGGATTGTCACCTTTTTTACACACAAAAAGTACACGAAACGTGAATTATGAAGGTGAAATTTCTACATTTCGTGTTTTGGAAAAGGAAGATTTCTGGAAAGAAGCAGAAATGTTGGATATGAAAGTGTCTGTTTTAGAAGAGGAAGAGTCAGAAGAGGATGAGATCCGAAAGATGATGTGTGTTCCGCATTTAAACGGAGAAGGTGTGTATGAGGAAATTCTTCCGGGAATTGATCTGCATTACTCAATCCAGGGAGAGCAGCTAAAAGAGAATATTCGACTGAACAGAAAAGAGGCGGCAGAACAGGAATTGAGCTTTCAACTGACGCATCCTGGAATGGAGCTGCGAAGCGAAGAAGATGGAGGACTTGGGCTGTATGATTCGGAAAATCAGGAGTCAGGAAGGATTTTCAGACTGGTGAAACCGTATATGTATGATGCCGCAGGAAATCAGTCTCTTCAGGTGGAATTTCAAGTAGAAATCGGCACAGAGAGCAGTGTTATCAAAGTTGTGCCAGATCGTGAATGGATGCAGGACACAGAACGTGTTTATCCAATCGTGATCGATCCAATGACAGAGACGAGTAAAACAAAAGGAAATATTGAAGATACGTATGTTTTCACAGGAGGAAATGTACCGGAGAATCCGGGGAACGTATATGCATATGGATCTTTCGTGGTAGGGCGAAGTGATGAACTTGGAAAAATGAGAGCGCTGCTTCGATTTCGAGACCTTCCGGATATTGGAAAAGGTTCGATCATTTACGGAGCGACCATGTATATCTGGCAGTTTGAATATTCATCCTACAGCAATCCGGAGCTGCCGCTTCTTGCTTATGAAGTAAAAAACAGCTGGGATGAAAAAAAGCGTCCGTTGGGGAAATCAGCCGGCAGTAGATGGTGCAATACTGGATTATAAAAAAGTAAAACAGGTAATCAATGGAAATACAGTTTCGATCACACCGATAGGATTCAATGTGACCAGATTGGTGCGTCAGTGGTATAACACAGGAAAAAACTATGGAATTATGGTGAAATCAAAATATGAAGATGATGAAAATCTGGCAAACCGTGCTTATGCGAGATTCTATGCATCTGACTCACCAAGTATCTCTTCTGAACAGTTTCCAAGCGGTGTGTTTTATTACAGGAATGTAAATGGTCTGGAGGATTATCAGAGTTACCATGAGCAGTCAGCAGGGCGCGCAGGAATCGGTTACACGAATGACTTTACAGGAAATGTTGTCTGGAGTCATCTGGATGTGGCAACAGAGGGAGGTCCGATGACAACAGAAATCCGTCATGTGTATAATTCCAGTGAAGCGGATACCTCTTCCCGTATGGGGTACGGATGGACTCAGCAGCCAGCAGGAGTTGAAGAAAGTGGAGTCAAAGATTGATCCGATATGTGTATATCGATGAAGACGGAACAAAACATTATTTCTATAAAGATACCAATGACGGTAATAAGCTGAAAGATGAGGATGGGCTGGGACTGACGATCACAGTGACGTCAAGTTCTGAACATGACCGTTATCGCACGATGGAAACAAAAGACAAAGTGAAGTATATATTCGGACAGGACGGATTTTTAACGATCATCGAAGATCTGGACGGAAATTCCGTGAAACACCAGTATGGTCCGAATTCAGCGGGAAATTATCTGGGATATATTACAGATGCGTCAGGTGGATTTTTAAATATCATTTATTCAACGGATGAGGGGAAATCAAAGATAACAGCTATTCAGGATACCAAAGGGCGAGAGATCCGATATGGGTATGATGCGCAGGGGAATCTGACATCCATTACTTATCCGGATGGAAGTAAGAGCCAGTTTACTTATGATGGTTCTCATAAACTGCTCAGTGTGACCAATCCGGATGGCTATCGTGTAAATTACGAGTACACAAATGATTTCCGGGTACCCCGTGTCAGCAAAGTATCCGAAACGGGACAGAAAAATGCACCGGGTCAGGAATTAAAGATTTCCTATGAAAACGGAAATACTACGATTTTTGAAGAACCTGGATTGGATGGTCAGATGGAACGTCCGGGAGATAATAAGAAAACAACGTGGCATTTTGACAATATGGGACGTCCGACAGATGTGCTGGATGCAGATGGATTTGCAAATAATTATTCTTACTATACATCCGGCATGAAAAATCATAAGCTGAGTAAAGATGGTTCTGTTCAGAAAACAGTGTATGGTCTGCTGAGAAATCCAACATTTGATCCGTCTCATGGAGATGGCGGATGGTACACCTGTCGTATGTCAGATGGAAAACGGGGAGCGATCACACATGCAGATGGATATATTGGTACAAAAAGTGCGAAACTGACAAAAACAGAGCTGACATCAGAAGAAGGAATCTGTCAGGATGTGCATCTGTCAGCCGGAACGTATACATTGTCTGCTTATGTAAAAACAGAATCGCTGAACCCGGAAAACCAGGAACAGGGAGCGGTTGTATCCGTAATCCGGGCAGACCGGACCAGAATCATGGGGGAACGCTGTATTGACTATGTGACAGATAAAAACGTGGATGACGGATGGGAGAGACTGGTTCTCACATTCCAGCTTCCGGCAGAAGAAACCATTTCCGTGTTTGTGGGAATGACAAGAGCAAGAGGAACACTTTTGGTAAGTGGTGTTCAGCTGGAAACAGGAAATGTGGCAAATGAACTGAATCTGATCCACAATCCGGGATTTGAACGGTGTACGAATGAAGCGCCGGATCAATGGGAATTCCATCCGGCGGCATCCGGGGTCAAAAGTGTGATGACTGCAGATAAAGGCAGATGTGCGGTATTAAACGGACAGATGGAACAAAATCTCCATTTGATGCAGGGGATTAATATTACCGGAGAAGAAGGAGACATTTTTAACCTGAGCTGCTGGGTCAAGGGCTTTGGAATTCCAGAGAAACATTTTTCTTTATCCGCAGCGGTAATTTATACGGATGATTCTGTGAAATGGCATCATTTCCAGTGTAATCCAAATATCAAAGGATGGCAGTTTGTCAGCAACACCTTCAGTACAGACGATCAAAATGAAGGGGCGAAGAAAACATACAAGGCGATCCATGTGTATCTGATGTATTACAATCAGGTGAATCAGGTCTTGTTTAAAGGAGTTCAGCTTGTCAGAGATGATGGGGAAAGCTATCAGTATGATGATGACGGGAATCTGATCAATGCAGTGAGTGCAGCGGAAAAAGAGAGTTTTTCATACGACAAAAAAAGGAAGTCTGACCAAGATGGGAAGTGTTGATGGAACGGGGTTTGAATATCGGTACGATACGAAAAATCATCTGACTCAGGCTGCCAATTCCGAAGGAGTCCGTTATCGATTCACATACAATGACAAAGGACAGCCGATCCGGATGACGGCAGATGGCGGAAAGCATCTTGGGGCAGTCATACCGGGCAGAGTGTATTATATCCGGGAAAAAGTTTCTGGAAATTATCTGGATGTGAAAGGCGGGGAAGCAAATAATGCAGTAACAGCTCAGCTTTATACATTTAATGGAAGTGCTGCGCAGAAATGGAAGCTGATCGATGGAAAAGACGGATATATGCAGTTTGAGCCTCTTTGTGGCTCTGGATACCGCCTGGATCTTAATAACAAATCTGAAGGCAGAGGGAGAAAAAAATTCAGATTTATGGAAATAACAATACCGATGCACAGAAATGGAAGCTGCATCCAAACGCAGATGGAAGTTTCCAGATCACCAGCAAGGCAACGAAAGATAAGAAAGCGCTGACAAACGGACCAAAGAGTACCACAAGCGGACAGCCGGTGCAGAGTTATACACGAAAAGAAGAAAACGAACATCAGGACTGGTATTTTGAACCGGCAGATGAGGAACTGTTTCAGCAGTTCCGAAAGCGGGAGGGATTTATCATATCCGGGTACGTCATTCGGGACAATATATTGATGTGAAGAATGCTTCGACAGCAGCAGGAACACAGGCAGTGCAGTTCAACTACAATGGCGGGATGAACCAGCAGTATCGTTTGCTGCCATATGACGGCACGTATTATCAGTTAGAGCCGGTTCACGCACCGGGAAAAGTACTGGCAAAATCAGGAACCAACGACAGAGGTTTTTCCATTCTTTCCTTAGAGGCATCTATGTCGGGCGCAGCAAATCAGCTGTTCCGATTCGAAGAGGTATCACCGGGGAATGGATATGCGATCATCTGTAAGGATGGAAACCTGTCTCTGGATGTGATGGATTATTCCCATCAAAATTGGCAGATATCATTCTGACAGCCCACCAGTCAAACAGCCAGGTCAACAAATGGTGGATTCTGGAAGAGTGCAGTGAGCGCATGGAATCGTCTATGACATACACATCCGATTATAAGCAGCCGAAGACGATCACAGATTCCAGAGGAAATACCGTTCATTATGAATACGATGACAAGAACCGACTTCTGACAAAGCTGACAGATGCAAAAGGAAATGCCACTTCCTATGCATACGATGCCAACACGGATAAGATGACAGAAGTTGTGAGAATGGTGGATGGAAAAGAAGTGAAAGTTTCTTACACCTATGAAAACGAAAAAGTGACATCCATCAGTCACAATGGATTTACGTATGATTATGCGTATGATCCGTTTGGAAATCTGGAATCCGTATCGATTGGAGGAAGAGAACTGGAGCGCACCACGCTTCGAAGCCGGAACGGTCTTGCGGACAGGATTACCTATGCGACAGGGGAAGCCGTTCGAAATGAATACAATCCGGAAGAACAGCTTGCGGCACAGTATCTGATCACCGCAGACGGCAGAGAAGAAAAACTGTTTGAAAATACGTATGACAGCTGTGGAAAAATTGCAAGGCACAAAGATCTTTGCAGTGGAGTGACCAGCACATACCAGTATGACCTGATCGGAAGAATGGTAGGAACAGACCGTTCTGACGGAATGAAACTTCGCAAAGTGTATGATGAGAAAAATCGTGTCAAAGGATATACGTATCAGAAAGATCGAGTTGGACATGAGGTGGAATTCCTTTACGGGGATGTGGAAAAACAGCAGAAACCGGGGCTTGGATATGGAATCAAGATCAACGGTGCCCAGAAGATTGCCTATGAGTATGATGCCCTTGGGCGTGTGATCCGTACCCACAATCACTTCTCCGATATGAATACATCGACTCAGGAGTATACATACGTCTCAGGCAAAGAGGCAGGAGTGACCACGAATCTGGTTGCATCTGTCCGAGAAGGAAACCGTGCAGAATCCTACACCTATGACGCCTGTGGAAATGTGGAAACAATGGTGGAGCGAAGCGCCGATGGCAGCGAAAGAAAAATCCGCTACTACTATGATGCACTGAATCAGCTGGTACGAGAAGACAATCAGAAGCAGAATCAGACCATCTGTTACACCTATGATGTGGGTGGAAATATGGTCAGAAGAGACGAGTACCGTTATACCGAAAATCCGGTGATCACAGAAGCTCCGCGGAAGTCCGATACATTTAAGTATCAGACCGGAGGCTGGAGAGATCAGCTTCGTTTCTACAACGGACAGGCAATTACCTACGATGCCATGGGAAATCCGCTCCAGTATCTGGGGATGCAGATGGAATGGGAAAAAGGGACATCAGCTGAGGCACATCACAGCGCCGGACTGGATATGTACTGCATGTACAATGACAGCGGAAAGAGAATCCGAAAGACGGTCAATGGCGTTACGACAGACTTTTATCTGGATGGTTCGGCCATTCTGATGCAGACGTCCAGTGACGGCAGCAGGATCGATTTCTTCTACGATGACAAGGGTAATGTGTTTGCCATGAAGTATCAGAATGAGATGTATTTCTACGCAAAAATCTTTTTGGGGATATTCTGGGAATTCTTGACAGTCACGGAACGGAACTTGTAAAATATGAGTATAATTCCTGGGGAAAACTGCTGAATCTGACGGATTACAGTTCGAATGGACTGGGCAGAAGGAATCCATTCCGTTTCAAGGGATACTACTATGACGAAGAACTGGGAATGTACTATCTGAATAGTCGGTATTACGATCCGGAGACGGGGAGATTTGTCAATGCGGATGATGTAGAGGTTTTAAAGACAACGCCAACAGCATTGACGGATAAAAACTTATATAGTTATTGTGATAATAATCCGGTTGGCAGAAAAGATGGAACAGGCGCGGTTTGGGAGACTGTATTTGATGTAGTTTCCTTAGGGTTTAGTATTGCGGAAGTTGCAGCTAACCCATATGATCCAAGTGCATGGGCAGGTGTAGTTGGTGATGCAATTGATTTGATTCCGATTGTTACAGGTGTAGGAGAAGCTGTGAGAGCACTGCGATTTACCGATAAGATGGGAAATACGCTAGAAATTGCAGAAGCAGTAGACTTTACCAAAGATGCAAGAGATATTATTAAATCATTAGAACATACCAATGGCTTCACTAAGTCCACAAGAAGTGCGGGTAGAAAGATACATAAGGGGTATAAATCAGGACCAGCGTTTAAAGCGGAGTATAAAGAATATAAAAAGTAAAAGGGATTAGGACCTGATTATTACAATCCTAAAACTAAAACGATTTATGAGTTAAAGCCTTATAATCCACGATCTGCCAAAGCGGGTGTTAAACAACTTAAAAAATACAAGAAAAAAATTGGGAAAAGAAGTAATGTACGACTAGAATTTTATTAATGGAGGAAAAGCCTATGACAAAACAAGAATTTAAAGAATTTTGCCATGAGGAGTTCACAAAAAGAGGTTTTAAAAAGCGAAGAAATATGTGGTATTTACAGGGAAAAGGTCTTTTGTGTGGGATGTATCTGCAAAAATCAATGGCGGAGGCATTTTATGTAGAGTATGATTTTTTCTTCGGAGATTTTTCAAATGTGAAAAAGTATCCGACAACATATGACTCCGATGTATATAGGAGAATAGGTGTTTTGACTAAAGAGGACAAAACGTTGACTGGGTTGATAGACTATGAACTATATACACCCGATGAACTCAGGCCATATTTTGATAAAGCATTTGAAGAGCATATTATGCCAGCGATACATTATGGAAAGTCCTACATTTTGAAAGAAGCAGACTATTATTATCATCTTTTTGCAGATGATGAATGGGAGGAATTTTTAGAAAAATTAAAAGAAGATTAGGCAAAACACACAAAATGGGTAATGGGTGAGAAGATTGTATTTGACGAAGGAAAATAGAGAGTAAAACAACAAGAAAATGTCGATATACAGAGGACAATGCCACTTCCGATATATATCGGCAAGAGGGGGATTTATGAAACCATTTAAATGGATGTTTGAAGAACAAAATGCAACAGAGATAGAGTATAATGGAAAGCGAATAAGTGCACTTTATCGATACGATAAAAAGGGAAGTATCGATTAAAATTTACTTTTGTAAGTACAAATTCGCAACATGAACAGTCAATTATTTTACATTTGTATGATTTCAAGGGGAAAATATTCTGGAATGGAAAACGTTTAAAAAAGGAAAGGAGAAGATTTCCGCAGATTATTTTTGAGGAAACTTGGGCTCCGAAAGAATTTGAACTAGAAGTTATCTTGGAAGACGGGGATATTGAAATTAGTAATGGATATTCAAAAACTGATGTAGGAAGGATAGATTGTTTATGGGTGCTGCGCCATGATCAAAGAAGAATTAGGTGAGGATAAGTTTCGGTTTTACTGCAACGATATTGATTGGGATGATGACTTTGACGATTTGATTTTTTGATCTTGAAATCGAAAAGGTACTGTAGAACAAAAGTGGACGAGTGAAATGATTTGACGAGGCAGCAGGATGGAACAGAATATTAGTAGGGCTGTTCTGCCGTCTTGAATTAAGGAGAAACTACATGAAGGCATTTGAACTTACAGAAGAGCAAAGGAATGATTTGTATTTTAAAAATTTTGATGGAACGATCAAAATAGACGGATTTGTATTCAGTGATTATAAAGGGAACACTGCTATGAGAATTTCAAATACACAGGAGGAGCGACCCAAACGCCGTACAGAGCGAACCATAGAAGAACATGTAAAATTTATCAATGAAAATAATGTGGAGAGAGTAGATGTTTTTACGGAAAGTATTGAATTTTTAAAAGAATGTCCGGGAATAAAGGCAGCATCTGTCTATGTTCCCCTGTGCGTTGAGAAAGAATTTGACTTCTCTCCGTTGTATGAGATGGAAAATTTAGAAGCTGTGGATTGTGGAGCAGAAAGTTTAGCAGGTGCTCCACGAGTTAATAAATTTTTTTGTGGACTTCACGAAAATGAAACATATCAAACAAATTAGGATATCATTAAGTAATTTCAGAAGAGGAACCGGGTTTCAAAAAGTGAAGGATTTAGAATTACTTAGGATATCTGATTGCGATAAAGAAGACTTAAGGGAATATTTTTGCTCAGAAAAAAATGAAGTATCTTATGATATTTTATTCAAGGCTTCGAAATTTAGACCATATAGAAACAGCCCCCAAACTTAAAATGGTTCAACTGGAAGAATTAAAAAGGTTGGAAGATATTTCGGCGCTAGAACATATAGCAGAATCTGTCGAGGCGCTTTGTATCAGTGGATGTCCGAAGGTAAAAGATTTTTCTGTATTGGAAAAACTGGTAAATCTGAGACATTTAGAGTTGACCGGAAGAAATGAAATTCCGAGTTTGAGTTTTTTGAATCAAATGCCTCAGATACAGACGTTTCTGTTTTCTATGAATGTGTTGGATGGAGATCTGACTCCTTGTATGAAGATTCCATATGTGTATTGTGAAAGGAACCGGAAGCATTATAATTTAAAAAATAAGGACTTGCCAAGAACAGTGGATGAATATTATGGATGGGGATATAAGTTCGAGTTACCATCGGAATATATGTTGTATTAATCTGAGAAAATTGTGTTTGATGAAAGTCAATAAAGAGTAAAACAGTAAGAAACTGTCGATATACAGAGGAAACTGCCACTTCCGATGTATATCGGCAAAAGAGGAATTTATGAAACCATTTTAAAGGATGTTTGAAGAACAAAATGCAACAGAGATAGAGTATAAGAGCAAGCAAGTAAGTGCATTTTATCGATACGATAAAAGGGAAAATATCTGAATGGCTGTAAGGAGAAGACATATGAAATTCACAAATACATATCGTTATGTGGTATTAAAGCAGGTAATGTTCTTGATTCTATTCTTAATTATTTTAGTGTGCATGATTAAAATAGATTTAGAATACTTAAAACAAGAAGTGCGTATAGTCTTTGCGTTTGTAATATACTTTGCCATAAAAATAGGTTTATTTTTTATTGACAGATTATGTGGAGTGCAAAAAGAAAAGATGCAGTATCATGGCATGAAAGCAGTTTATGATGAAAAGGGATAAACATTATGGATCACATTTGGACGATAGAAAACTGGGAACAGAACATTGATTTTATGGAAGAAGGTCATCGGACGGGCTTCAGGCTTCGGTTTGATAGTGGGGATAGATCCGGAGGTACGGAAGGCATTGTAAAGAGTTTGCGGACATTTTTTGAGAAAAGAATATTTCATTTCCTTCTCCTAGAGATTGTTGCCTTACATAAAAAAA
>ENA-OQAN01000978-OQAN01000978.1-human-gut-metagenome-genome-assembly--contig:-NODE-978-length-13527-cov-5.707761_pt1 | contig 13527 bp, 11 predicted proteins | sample MGYA00242735_ERZ504527 | MGnify/ENA primary metagenome ERZ504527 (study PRJEB26092, sample SAMD00036230) | human gut metagenome | host: Homo sapiens | study: EMG produced TPA metagenomics assembly of...
GTCATTTTTCATTTTCTCATTGGCTTGTCTCAAGCCTGAATATAGTATAAACCAATCCGGTGTCGTCCACAAGGGACTATCATGGTTCATTTTTGCGAAAAAAGCGTCAGTTTGTGACCTTTTTTCTGATTTATGCAAAAGTATCATACCGCTTCGGTCAGTAATTGTACACTTCGGCAGAGTATGAAATTTGCAAATCGTGTATTCATTATACGATGAGGTTTTGTGTTTGTCTATGGACATGGTTGGTGTTTTTTAAAGAAAACGCACCAGATTTTGGTTGAAATAAGCACAATACTTCTTATTCTTAAAAATGCCCTTCCAAACTAGTCCATTGTTCTATTCGCCCACCATTAATTACTTCACGGTTACATACTTTTGATTCTTACTTTGAGGCTTATCCGGAATCGTCATCGCCAAACGTCCTTGTTCAACCAATGGTTTGACATATTTCTTCGTTGGCTTTCTTCCGGAATATCCTAACATTTCTGTGATTTCTAATATACCTTTCGGGGTTTGACAAAATTCCAAAATACGCTTAATTTTCTCATCCTCCGAACTACCCTTACTATCTTCTTGAGTTCCATCTTGGGTCCTATCTTGGGTCCTATCTTGGGTCCATCTTGGGTCCTCATCCTCTGTTGATACCCTGGTAAACGGAATCGACACGACAATAGAATTTTCCCTGAACTCATATGTTCCTTTTCCATAAACCTCTGTTATCTTTGGGACTCCACGACCTGTACGCTCACTTATGTGCAGTTGCAATAACATATCTGATAATTTTTGATTTACCGGTACAGATTCACCCGCGAAAAATCCTTCCATTGTCTGTCCCGGAGGAATTGTTCCTCTGGATAAAATCTCTATTCTGTCAGAAAACGCTGTTATCATTGGCGCATTCCCCGTTGTCCACTGATTATGCACAAATGCATTTATCATTGCTTCTCGGAATGCCTCTTCATCAAATAGAGGAATCTCTTTTCTCTCCACTATTCTTTCTCGTTCATCTGCCTGTGGAACATTCAGTACACCACCATACTCAAGAACTTTATCTAACGACATCAGCAAGCAGGTATTTCCGAATTCACGAACAGAATACATCGTGGATGTTTTATCTTTACCTTTAAAAATTGCAAAACGTATTGGAATGCCGCTATTATCTGACATTAACTGCGCCAACATATTATATTTCCCATTGTCCAGCAAAAAGCCAAGATTCTTCTTAAAAGTTCTTTTATTTAGTGTAATTCCCTTTGATGCATAATATACAAACAATTTATCAAATGTTAATTCTTGATTCTCCGATTCTGTATTACAAATCGTAGGTAGCCCAACACGCAATACATGAAATAGGTTCGACTCACGCTCTGGGTATTTATTCAGATTTACTTTACTGGATCCAATGCGTAAATATCTGTTATTATCAAAACTGGTCGGTACTTTAGTTGCTGCAGGTATATCTAAAATGACAACTCTTTTTCCTTCTACTGTAATTTCGTGAAATGAAAAATTGTTATCCGGAAAAACCTGTCTGGCCAAATAATGCTCTAGTGGCTCATTCTTTACATCAACCGTATAATCAAAAGTTGTTCCAATAATTTCATGAGTATCATTGTCTACTCCCCATACCAAATATCCAGCTTCACGCCCTTCCAATGCGGCAGCATTTGACAACGAAGAAATATATTCACCAATTCCTGCTGGCTCATACCAGTTGGTCTTGAATTCATACCAATTCGCTTCTCTAGGATATTCAATTAGCTCTTTCACTTTGCTTTTATAATCCATGCAAATATCCACCTTTCCTAAAATAGAACTGCTATCTATTAGTCTCATTTTTTCGGATTTAAATTATAACTCAGACTTTATTCTTAATTAAAGTCTTCACTTTCATCAAAATTCAAATCAAATATTGCCTCCTCGACAACCTTCACACACTCATCCGTATGCTTCTTAATATCATCACCCCAAAATCGGATAACAGTCCACCCTTCAAACAACAATCTTTTGTTTACCTCATCATCCCTCTCTCTGTTTCTAGATATCTTGCTTATCCAAAACTCACTGTTATTGCTCTTCTCCAGCCTGGGTTTTAATACTTCCCAGTCCTTTCCATGGAAAATTCTCCGTCACAGAAAATTGCTATCTTATATTTTGTCAACACAATATCCGGATTTCCCGGTAACTTTTTATAATTCTTCCGGTACCGATAACCTTTTGCCCATAAAGCTTTTCTAAGGATAATTTCAATTTTAGTATCCTTTCCATGAATATTTTTCATGTTTTTATGCCGTTGTTCTTTAGTCAAAACATCCGCCATATATATCACCTTCTTATACTGTGTCTCCATCATCCAACACAAAACTTCTTTCAAAAGTAACTCCCGCGGCTTCTGCTATATCCTCAAGCTCTGCCACAGTAAAACTTTCTCTTTTCAGTTTTGCATTAAAATTTTGAGGTGTTGTTCCCAATCTCCTTGCCAACTCTGCCAAACTTATTTTCTGTCTGACACATAATACTTTTATTTGCTCAGATATTGTCATTTTTATTCTTCCTCCTTACCATGAGTCAGATGCAAATCCAATATAATTTTATCAGTCTTTCCGTCTGGATAAATATACTGTAATTCATCATAATCAAATTTTGGATTTAATGCATGAATCAGACTATGATGATTTGGACACAATATAAGAAGATTATCTGATGAATTATCAATACTCTTTGAAAAATACTTAATATGATGAGCTTCTGCAATATTAACGCCATGTTCTTCACCGACATTTTGACCACATATCTGACATCTATACGCATATAAACGCTTTAACATATCTACTTTCTTTTTAGAATAGGTACGTTCTATCACAGATTTTACCGTCTTATTTAATGCTGCTGTGTTGTCATCAAAGTTTAAATACTGTTCAACATCATATTCCGAAACTTTTTCTCCATCAACATCTAAATTTATCACCTGAGTTTCTTCCATTGTTCCATCCAAAACTGATTTTACAATTTCTGTTATTTCTTCAAACTCCATTATATTCCATTGCCCATACAGTTCTTTTACCGTCTCTGTTGGTTTTCTGTTGCGTTGTCCAACTCTTCCGTTATCAAAAAAACATCAAATTCATCCCGCCTTCGCCTTAAATAAGCATTAGGCGCAACACCCGGACCAGTAATTCGTACTGATAAGTCATCCATCGCTTTTGACAGCGGTCCACCATATCCCAATTCGCGAAATGCATCATCATTAAACTTTGAAATATAAAATGCCACTAGTGATTTTTTCTGATTTATTGTCATTTTCTTTCACCTAAAATCTTCCCATTAATATCCATTATCTGTCGGAAAATAGCCTCCAAAACATCAACCACGATACTATTGCCAGCCAGTTTAATAAGCTTCTCTGTTGAATACAAATGTCTGTTCTTTGTTACCATAGGATTATCACTGATTATCCTGTCAAAATCCGATTCATCAAATCCCATCAACTTAAAACATTCTCTTGGAGTCAGGTATCTCCATTTTGTCTTTCCTCTTGCCCAATTCTTATAAATAATCAATCCTGAATTAGGATTACGGTCTTGTTTTGTCGTCACTGTATTAACAATGATGTCATTAACCTCTTTTCCATCATACAGCAATTCATTATCTTCCCATATTTTTCTTCTTGAAGGCGTATCATTAGGTTTACTTGCATCAGCTTCTTCCTTATATTGGGGAACATTATCGTAATCTAAACAAAGAATGTCTTTTAACCTTAAATCTCTTTGCTTTAAATGTGTTGCCTCGTCCTTTTCCAAATTATGTTCTTCAAAGTACTTTTCTACCTGTTCTATTGTTTCTGCATTGTTTTTGCACAATATACTGATCATATATGCTCTTTCTCTTTTTTGTGGAATACCAAAATTTTGAGCATTAAGCCGATATATCTTATTATAATATCCCAAATTTTCCAAAGTTGCCTTCCAATCACCAAAATCTGCAGCATGTGGTTTTGACAGAATATTAGTCACGTTTTCCATAAGCAGAAAGCGAGGTAATTCTTTTCCCATTTCATTCATTTCAAGCAATATACGTTCAACTTCCCAAAGCATACCAGAACGATTATGTGCATCCCTTGCTATTCCACTTTTATTCCCATGCCAGCATCCACATAATGATAAATCCTGACAAGGAAATGAATATGTGAACAAATCAATATTGTCGGGTATATCACTTCCCATAACATCCGTAATACTTACCATATTTCTTGTTTCTTTTATTGCTGCATACAATCTTCGTTTCAAATGCATTGGCATTCGCATAAACGCCTCATCACTCATAGGTTTCTTTCCATCGGAACTCAGCGATAAACCTTTTAAAAAATTTGTAACATCTTCATCTGAAATTTCTGCATATTTATTAATATCAATTTTACCTTTATGTATCAGACAATATGCCAGTATTGCGTTAATATCCCAATCTGCAGTATTTACAATTTCAAAAGGTTTTCCAATTCTTGTTAATGCTTTTGCCTGACTGCCAATTCCACTAAAAGTTTCAATTACTCTAAACATTTCTTTTCTCCCGGGATCACCATACAGTATATTCCAAGCCGTCCAAATCAATGGTATATGTAATTTGCGTTATTGACTCCGGTATATGATCATCCTTAAATGAGGCTTTTGTTATCTTCGGAAATGTATCATCGACCTCATATTTTCTTTTTTCTAGTACTTTGTATTTTTCTTCCCTTATACTTGCACCCCGCTCATATCCTAACTGATATAACTGCTGTTCAATCTTATCCTTATCATATCCATCTACAACAAGTCTATCCTTCATATCATTTATAGATATTCCTGTTCTTGACTGTTCTAATCTACAGAAATATAGCTGTAATCTTTTTAAACTTTGGAGCTGATGCTGTCCAGATATAGTAATAGTAGCACCATAACGTTTTACTGTTGACTTAACTTCATAGCTGCTCTCGTTTCCCTCTATATCGTGGCTCCCAGAATTAACAGCTGTCCATTCCACAGTATTATCCTGAGTGTATAAATCATCTAAAACCATCATTTCTGCAATTACACTGTAGGCTTCCTTATTAGAAATGGTATTTCCCATTAACTCACGCCACTTTTTCCACCATTCCAATGGTTCAGACATAAGATTCTTTCTATCTATACCATCAATCCCCGGCTCTACAAATTGCGCACAGACCGTAGCAAATTCATATCGTAAACTATCCAACATACAACTCAGTATAAGATACTTCTTTTCTATACCGCCAATTGCAAGAGTTCTGGAAAACAATCTGCTATTGGCAAATTTTTCTGAAATATCTCTGATATCATCAAATTCAATAGCAACACCATATCCTTCATTATCACGGATAACCATTGCTGAGTATTCTTTTGGTAACGTTTTAATTTCTCTTGCACCATTTTGCGTCGATGCGAAATACTCTCTAATTTCCTCCAGTATTCCCATAGCCTATTCCTCCTCAAAAGTATTCAACACTGTTTTTGCAACTCCATATGCCAACAATGGAGGCACAGCATTTCCAATTTGCTTAAATGCATCGCCCATAGAACAATCAAAGAAAAAATCATCTGGAAAAGATTGTAACCTTGCAGCCTCCCTTACGGTAATTCCTCTTGGTTCAATTGGATGAATATGACTATATGTATCCTTTCCCAAATGTGCTACTAATGTATGAGATGGTTTTGTTTCATCAAGTTTTTTCCATTTATTCTCAAATTTTTCTTTATCATATTGCGGAACCATTTTATTATAGAGACTAATATATTCCTCACTATCCTTCTCATACCCAAAAAGTTTTGCCTCTTCATAGAATAGCTCTTCTGCTATCTTTGTCGCCGCAATATAATTATCTCCTTGTTGCATTCTCTCAAAGATCGGAAAATCTCTGGTATTCCTTCTGAATGCATTTGCCGAAACACCAAATCCCTCTTTACCATACCAGGTTCTCATTAATTTTTGATATTCATTCTGTGCTTCCGTTTTATATGGATACTCAATATTTAATGACACTAATTTGTATTTTGAGTCTGCTGTCGGAAATACTTCTGGTAAATCTGAAAAAGCATCTCCTACAGTAACCCATGGTTTTAATTCATCTGTTGTTCCATTGGGTTCCACAAAAAATTGACATTGCTTATATCCCTCAAATCGTTTTTGATGCTGGGTCAATACATCAACCTCATTTCGATGTGTTGGATTTGGTAATTTTATCTCTTTTCCTTCATCCCCTTGATTGCTACAACAAAAACTCTCTCTCTTACCTGTGGAACACCATAGTCGGCAGAATTAAGTATTGTCCAATATGCCTTATAACCTTTTTTAGTTAACTCAGTACATACTATTTCTGGTATATTTTTACCGCCAAAATTTGTTGATTCCGGAACATTCTCCATCACAACAGCTCTTGCTTCCAATTCGAATACAAATCTCAAAAAATCCTGATACAGATATCCTCTTGCATCTTTTATATTTACTCTATCTTCACCGAGTGATCTAAGTTTCCCGCGACCTGCCATAGAATACGCCTGGCATGGCGGTCCTCCTATAACAATACACCCCTCATCTCCAAAACTATTTTTAAACACACTTGCTTCTATTTCTGTTATATCTCCGCATATATGTGTTTCTTTTTTTCCATAGCGCCAGGAAAGATTGTAAGAAATGGTTTTACATGCTTCTGGCATCAATTCAATTCCTGCCACAATATCAAAACCCGCTTTTTCAAATCCGAGTGCCAATCCACCACACCCTGAAAACAGATCAATAATTTTAGGTAACATTACACACGCACCCCCGCGTCCATAAATAAAGAACGTACATATTCTTTTTCGCCACCCAAATATAATGCCGGATCCACAACCATCACTTTAGCAGTGTTCAATTTCATTACAATTCTGAATAAATCATCCTGCTGCGTTTTTGTGTTCTTATTGTATTCATCAAGAACCTGTTGCTGTATATGACTATAGTAATACATAATGTATCTATATACATTTATAAACGTTCCCTTACGTCCTGTTCTTTCCTCTAAATTCAATATACTGTCAGTTGTAAAACAGGAAGCCTCCAATACTTTGGCAGTTGTCTGCATATCTCCCTGCCACGACAAATGTACGTACCACCAAATTGATCTAAGCCATATTCTTGCAGGTTTGCTCCAATAATGACTCTCATTTTCATATCCCCATCTTTCAGCAACGACATCTGGTATAACCTTTATCGAAAGATATCTCCAAAAATCGTCATTAGCTGCAGCTCTAAGGTTAAATCCCGGCACACGCCACAAATAGTCGTACAACAAAATTCCAATGTGAGCATCTATGTAGTAGTCTTTTTTTGCTATAGTATCCGGGCACTCACTTCTCACCTTTTGATTAAACTCTTGTATATCTTTACGTATCTTCAAATAATCTCCCTCGACTTCCGGCAATGAAGGATAATTCAAAACCCATTCTTTCATTGCATTCTGAGCCTCCGAACGATTTAATGTTTTAATAATCATACTTTCTATATCCTCTGATCAAAAAATTTTCTTATAGACAATGACATTGCCTCCGGTCCAGAAATATCCCACTCCAATGTATCAATGAAATAGTGGATAGCTTCTGACACACTACCACTTTGCAAGTCCTCACCAGAAGTAGTTACATCCCAATAATCTTCCTGTTCTTTTAATTTTGTAATAATAACACCTAGTGCACTTGCCATTATTTCCTTTAAAAGTTGCTCATCATATGTTCTTTTCGTTTTATCTAAATACTTGTAATTTTTGTGTGCAGTATTTATGTATATAGAAACACTGTCTGAAAACAGGTCATATGTAGGATCTATCCAATCACATTTTACATACCACAATGGCTGACCCGGTTCATGTATTTCATACATAGGAAATACTGAACCATTTCCATCTAGCCTTATTACAAATTTATTATCTAACTCTCCTAAAATACATCCATATTGATTAGCCAGATGTTCCTCTCCCCAAAGCGGAGTGCCTGCTTCTTTCAAATAAATAATTGTCGAAAATTCCACACTTCCTCTTAATTGAGCTTCTAAGAATTCATAATTTAACTCAAATTCCAAATCTCTTTGGGAATTTTCTATCTCTCCAATCGGAATAACACCTCTTTGCTTTGAATCAGGGGATGTCCACATTAATGCTATTCCCAGTTTTGCATTATTACATGCTATTCCGTTTAGTCCAAACAAACACTGATATGTACGAATTGAATACTTTCTTCTAATACATAACTGATAATCATCCGGAGACCATATTCCCTCATCATCGATCACTTTATGAACTATAGTACTGCTATCAACTTCTTCCGTACGCAATACATATTCCTGATCATCTCTTACATAATAAAGCTGATATGGTGATGCCTGGAATCTAGTTTTACTTAACAAATCATCCGTTATTACCGGAAAAAGTGAAATATTCGCTGCCATTATTTATCACCTTCATTCTTTTCAACATTAAACAATGGTTTAATATCTTTTCTATTCAACTGCAAAGTAATATCAAGTTCCATTTCTATCAAATGCTCAGCATCTGACCTTACATGTATACCATAACCAGCACCATTTTTCGTTTTAAGTAATTCACAGGAAATGTCACTTATTCCAGAACTTTCATTACTGCTATCTACTGCCATTTTTAAATTTGTTTTAAGTTTATCTACTTTTGTAACAACAATATCTGCAGAAACTATCTCGAACGGCATGGATAATCCCATTTTTTCTTCCCAGTCTTTAGGTTTAATTGCACCTATCTCAGAATCAATTGCCAAATTAATCCCTGTAGCCAAAATCTTTCTTCGCGATTTGATTGTTAACTTAACCATCATCCATTCGCAAAATATTTTGTTTTTGATGATTCATAACCAAAAACAACATTTTTATGTGTTTCGGTGTGTCCACTTCCACCTTGTCCACCACTTGTTCCGCCACTTGGCTTTTTACCAAAATTTTCAGGTGGTAATAACAAATCTCCAAACATTTTTCCAAGACCAGAGTTTAATCTGCTAGTTGTATCTTCTTCCTCTACAAAAAATTCCTTAGAAATTTTACTATTAACCTGCGCTTGTACCTTTGACACAATTCTCGGGTTATTATTACCCATACTAAAGTCTCCCCAAGAAGTATGATCGGCCATCTCACTTTTTCTTACATATTCCTCAAGACTATATGGCTCTCTTGTATTAGTAAGTTTATTTTCTGAGTTTAGCACAAAAATAGCAAAAATAAATTCATCTTTACTAGAAGCACTTATTCCATCAACCCAGTTTCCCACATCCTCATATGATACAATCATCCCTGGTTTACGAGTAAAAAATAAAACAGGTTTATTCTTTTCTTTATCCTTTATTTCACAATTAAAATACATGTACGGCTCTGGTTTGTTATCTGGATATCCTGTTTTCAATATTTTACGTGGAACTTTCGTATACGCAATCGTACCAGCCTTTGTTGTTTCCAATACCTTACGCAAAAGAATGTCTTCTGATTTACACTCCACGCCGTCTTGTGCCAAAATATCATTCCCAGCCTCTTCTGACACAGCCCTATTGTAAAGTGCTTGTACAATCTGAAATGCAGGTTCCATATTGTCTAAACCAATTCCTTTTTTATTGATTCGTGCGCGTAGAAATTTCCCATATGGATATTTTTCATTATTTAATCTCGGAGCATACCATCTTTGTATAGAGATTCGAAGATAATCTTCAATACTGCATCTCCAAAAAGGACGTATTCTATTATCTTCACTATCTTTATATTCTATCTGATTATTTTCAAGTAACATCTGTTCATCAATATAAGGAATGATTATTGTGGTTCCTGTTAAATCACCTTCATATGGTTCAATTTCAAATATATTTAAAATTTTTTCAATATACTTTTCATCTGTAATAGGTTTTGTTTTGTTGCTTCCGATTTCCTGTCCCCACCATGCTATACCTCGCTTTGATTTTCCCGGCAAAGCAGGAATAAGTGAGTCAGCATTCATTTCATTTTCCACCAGTGAAGCTGCTAATCGCGACTCATATATTCCTTCTTCATTCAGTATTCTGCTATAATAAACAACCAGTCCTATTCCAACTCTGAAATATACAGTTTTACCAAGTCCCCATGAACCACCTGCACCTTCTGCTTCCTGTGGTTTACTTATTTCATAAATCAACTTTAATAAATTTCCATACTGGTTATCTGTTACTTCATCATAATGCAGCTTGCCTGTCAGTCCAACAGTATTTGAATCACCTACTGCTATGAATTTATACGTGTCTTTCCAATATTTTCTATTTAAAGTTTCTGTTATGCCCTCTAATTCCTTATTTAAAGATATTTTATTAAATTCTCCTGTAAAAAAATCTACAGTCACATATGGGTCTGTATCATTTTTTGCATCCAGACTATTCTGTATGGATTCTCGAACCAACAAATCTAAAATAGGCATATTATTATTTTGTATCAATTTTAGTAATGAACTCCCCGACTGGGTCATTCTACCAGGTTCAGCAATTTCAATTTTCATTTGTTCCCTCCAAGTCACCTTCGTCGTCAAACGGATTATTTTGCATATGTATAGATACAGTCGCTGTATAATCTGTTCCGCGCTTTCCACCCGGAATATTCATACAAATACCTACAATATCCTCAACCGAATTTAGATCTTCTCTCGTATCAGAGCCTTTTACCGCTTTTGAATCTTTATCTATTACATAAACAATCAACTGTGGAGTTGAATCTAAACCAGCTAAACTTCTAATTTCTTTTGCATATTTTGATTTAAAATCCTTAACCTTGCTCACAATCTCTTGCGGCTGTCCTTCCAAATCTATATCAGCTATAATATCTTTTGGATCCCTTAAAACACCAATATTTATTACCGTATCCGATTCATTCTTCAATTTTTTCCTTGTACGGCTTACCTTTTTTACCGGACCTACTGGTGAATTCCAAACAGAACCACTACCTTTTCCAGCCAAAATAATATTCCAATTTTCAAGTTTCCCTTCTGCTGAAATTTTTTCAATCCAAGCAATAACAGAAGCTATATCATTGAAAACTCCTAATCTCGAATTAAATTTGTACTCTTCAAGATATTTTTTCACCAAAGAGAATTCAACATTCCTCCAAATAAAAGAATTCTCCGCATGTTGATTGCATTCTTTTCGTTCTTCCGGTTGTCCTAATGAAGCAATAAACTTTTCAGTCTCAACAATGTTATGTTTCAGCACTGCTACATCATTATCAAACAAATATGTCTGATTAAAAGAGCCACTGAAATCCATATCTGTTGCTTGTGCGCTCTGCATCCTATTTTTTGCAGTTATACGTATAAAGCTTGCTTTAGGAGTATTTTTCACTCTTGGTCCATAATTTGCAGGACTCTTTCCTAAGGTGTCCATTTCATGTATTTCATCACGTAACTCCTGATCCAGCGCTGCAAGAAATTTAAATTGATCATTTGTCTTAGATGTAATCCATAATCTCGGCAACAACTCATACCCTTTTCTGTATCCAAACCATCTCCCCATTTGCATAAGTGTATCCGCCTGACTAACAGAACGAAGGAAAAATGTACTGATAAGTCCTTCAATCGTTAAACCTCTGGACAAAGTTGCTCCACCCACAACAATAAACGCCGGTGCTGGTGTTGGCATGTTATCAGCCGTAGGATATGCCAATCTGACATACATTCCATCGTCGGTAATTCCATTATTCTTGCAATTATCAATACACATATGAATTCCTTCGTGATATGCGAACTCATCGTCCTCATCCAATGGAATATTAGTTGGTTCTTTACTCAACAAAATTGTAATTTCCTTACGTATGTCCTCAAATGAAGGATATCTGTTTATTTCTTCATCCTTCCTATCGTATTGTGGATATTGTTCTCTAAACTTTTCAAATGTAAATTGACTGGTTTCTGTATTCCATACTTTTTCACATCTTCTAATCATCTCATCTACATCTTTGCTCACAATCCAATCTCTGACCGCTTCTGCAATATTCTGATGATGATCAGTTTTCTGACTTGTATGTATCAGCATACTAATCGGCTTTCCGTATCCCCATATTCTCATACAGGCTACGCCACACAGAAACCAGCATATAGCATCCTGTAACGCGAGCGGAACATACGGTGATCCTTCTTCATGAATTTCTTTGATTGCCTGAAGATCATCCTCATCAATAATTCTCACGATATCTAAACCATCATAATCATAATCCCCACCCTCAAGTCCAAATATCTGTTGTGGTCCAAAATATTCCTTTGATACACTTAATGTTGATATAAAATTTCTAGGATATAACGAATCTTCTCCAGCCTCATTTAATATATTTGCATATGGCGTGGCTGTATATCCAATATAATTCATCGCCTTATATTTATTGCTGATTTCCTGCGATTTCTCATTTTTTCCATTTACCAAATCTCTTATCAATCTATTAATTGTTCTAATCGTTGAACTATTAACATTTGCTGTGTTAATACCAGCCTGGTCAGCCTCGTCATCTATAACCAGTATCTTCATCTGTTTTTGTTTATTACCATCAGATTGCAGCCATTGTATAAGCCCCCTAAGTCTTCCCGGATTTTTCAGACAAACTGTAAAATATCTCTGTTTTGACGTTTTATCAAAGTGCAAATCCTGTGTCCTTTGTCCTAGCATTGGTTTTTTAGATAAATGCTCTAAACCATTCCAATTGAGATTGCCCTGACAATTTAAATCATTTAATAACCGGTTTTGTGTTTGTTGTCTAAGATTTTCGATGGTTCCAGATAAAACTATAAACATATTCCATCCCCAGTCAGCCGCCATAGCCATTAAAGCTGCCATATTTGCAGTTTTTCCAGACTGAACATTACCAATAACCAATCCCTTAACTGGTTTCATTTCGGTTGTGTCACTGCTCAGTCTCTTCAAAATCTTTAATGTAGTTCTCTCCATCTCATCAACGATTTCTTCTTTAAAACCACCCTTAATCAATTTTTTTTCTATATAACTGCCATGCGGATTGTGGATCTGCTGGTACTGTAACATCATTATCTTCGCCTTCACCCATAATCATAGCCTGACCACTAAGATAATCTATAACCTGTGTCTGTTCTTCTGCCTCTTTTTGTAAGCGAACGAGTTCTTTCCATTCACTGCAACTAACTTCTTTCCAAAAATTCAATAAGGACTGTTGGGTTAGGAATTCTGATAATCCTTCATCATTACCACGCCCCGCATAATCAATCTCTTCCCACTTCATGTTACGATTTCTCGCATTACGAATCCATTCTCTGTGTTGATCATATTCAGGCAAACCAAAATTAGACATATGCATTCCTCCATTGGTACATTTGAAATTTTAGCTTAATTGTAATCCAAGATTCCATACCCGCTATCTTGGATAAGTGTAAAAGTTAATAGTTATCAGTGTAAAAGAAAGGTATGGATTTTCTTTTACAAATGAATTGAGACTGACTGGATAGTTGGT
>ENA-OQAN01000980-OQAN01000980.1-human-gut-metagenome-genome-assembly--contig:-NODE-980-length-13502-cov-1.394991_pt1 | contig 13502 bp, 24 predicted proteins | sample MGYA00242735_ERZ504527 | MGnify/ENA primary metagenome ERZ504527 (study PRJEB26092, sample SAMD00036230) | human gut metagenome | host: Homo sapiens | study: EMG produced TPA metagenomics assembly of...
TTTGCTGTTTTAATTCCTTTAGGTGTTTTTACCCACTTACCTTGACGATAAAGTTCTACACACATCAGCTTAAATTCAGTCGTATAACGCAAAATGTACCCTCCTTACTGGGTGTCCAGTAAAGAGGTACATTTCAAGAAAAGGTTCTTTTCTGTGTATAAATCGTTAATGTTCGGAAATGGGAAAATTTTCCCTTTATGTGAGGAAACATCCCTATTTTCCTATGGAAATGCCTCCTACTCTGTCTGTGGATAAAAAAGCAGGTTTTCTGCTTTTTCCACAGGCAAGAAGAAAAAGACCGGACTTATACACAGTTATCCACAGCTTTTAACGGTTATCCCCAGAAGTTTGTGGAAAACTTTCAATCCCTGTCCCCGTGGGCAAATTGAAATAGATAAAGTAGGAATCACGGTGGAAAAAGGCTGGGCCTTGTGGAAAAAAGAGGACTTATACACAGCTTTTTGAAAACAGCCTGTGTATAAGTCCTGTGGATGAAAGGAAAAAGGAGGAAATTGTTCGGGAAATGCATTCTTTTTCTTAAAATGGTAAAAAAAAAAAGCCGCCCTATCGGCGGCAACACATCTTTTGAAGTGGAGCGGGCAATGGGAATCGAACCCACCTCTAAAGCTTGGGAAGCTTTCATTCTACCAATGAACTATGCCCGCATAACAACGCTATTTTACCAAAGAAAGCGGTGTTTGTAAAGGGAAAAGCAAGAGGAATCTTAGGATGATTTCAAAAGGTTCACTTGATGCTATAATGAAAATAAAAAGATTCAAAGGAGGCTTTTCCAATGAAAGATAAAATGATTCTGGCCCTTTTGCTGGGAATTATTTCCTTTAGTGGCAATGCGTTTGCTGCAGTAAAACCAACTGAGGCCATACCCAGCAAGATTCTTGATGTCACGCTTACGAGAAATAAGATCACTTCCATTCCTGACGTGGTCTATGAGCAGGTCCTCAGCGGGGATATCCTAGCAGAGCGATGAAAATGGACTTATTCATTCCTGAGACGAAGGATAAAAAGCCACTCATTCTTTACATTCCAGGCGGCGGCTTCATCTCGGCCAATAAGAACAACATGCCACAGCTCGTGAACCATTTGGCAGAACAGGGCTATGTCGTGGCCGCGGTTGAGTACCGTGTGGCACCTACGGTCAAATTCCCTGCTCCTTTGGAAGATATCAAGGCGGCCCTGCGCTTTCTAAGGGCCCATCAAGACCAGTATGGCATTGATCCCCAGCGGGTCGGCGTCGTTGGCGGCAGTGCCGGTGGTATTTAACCGCTCTCATGGCAACGACAGCGGCAGCAGGGAATTTTGATAAGGGAGATATCTTCATGAAAAAGTGATATCACCTGTGCTGTTGACCTGTATGGTCTTTCCGATTTGACCCGGATTGGGCTGATTATTCCAAACAGGTACAGGCCTTCATGCTTCCAGTGGCGCTACAGAAGCCTGTGGGTCAATGGAAGCGGTGTTTTTGGCGGCAAGGATGGCGGTATTTCTGCCGATCAAAAGGCCGCACAGCGGGCTAATCCCATTACATACATTTCTTCGACCTCGGCTCCTTTGATGCTCATGCATGGCACGGCCGATACGGTAGTTTCGCCCAGTCAGACAGATATCCTTTTTCAAGCCCTCCAGAAAAAGAAGATTCCCAGTGAGCGCTATCTAGTTCCCCATGCGCCTCATGGCGGCGTCTACTGGATCCAGCCCAAGGTACTTGAAACGATTACCGCTTATTTTGACCGCTATCTCAAAGGCTAAGCGACGGCAGAAAAAAAGGCTGTGAAAAATGACGGTATCTGGATTCCCTTCATTTCCTCACAGCCTCTTTTGTTGTTCCAGTCGTTGACGAAAGTCTATCGTGCGGTGCGGGGAATCTTCTCCCTAAAAAATAAAGGAAAAAGCAGCGTCAAACCGCAATGAATGGATGTCTGCCCCGCCTTTTGCGTCGGAGTTCCTTTGCCTTATTTTCGCTTTAAGCCTGTCATCATCGTAAGGGAAAAGAAAAGAACGGTCAGCCAAGCAAATGTTTTATGTGCTTTCATCATGGGCCTCCTTTATCAAACAATCCTTTTCCCTAGTTTACTATGACAAACTCACACTTGTCAAAAGCAAAAAAGAACCTGTATTTTGGGAAGGGAGTGTCCCACGGGGCGGGACTTTATGATATAATGCTACTTTACATAAGCGTGTTTTTATGATTGGAAAGGGGTAAGTCATGGCTGAATTGAATTTACTGCAAAAAAAAGATTCTCGCTGACGGTATCATCAAGAGTGGGGATGTCCTCAAGGTGGACAGCTTCCTGAATCATCAGATCGATGTTCCTTTTATCAGCGAACTGGGGAAAATCTTCAAGAAACTCTTTGCCAGCCGTCCAGTTACAAAAATCCTCACCATTGAGGCATCGGGCATTGGGATTGCTTGTCTGACAGCAATCCATATGGGTGTACCAGTGGTCTTTGCTAAAAAATCAGCGGGCAGCAACATGGATGCCGATGTATACAGCACGGAAATCAAGTCCTTCACCCATAATAAAACAAATCATGTCATTGTTTCCAAAAAATATCTCAACGGCGGAGATCATATCCTTATCATCGATGATTTTCTTGCCAATGGCTGTGCCGTTGAAGGATTGATGGACCTTGTCGACCAAGCTGGCGGGACTGTCGAAGGGGTTGGTATCTGTATTGAAAAAGGATTCCAAGGAGGCGGTGATGCCCTGCGGAAAAAAGGCGTCAATCTCAAGAGCCTTGCTATCATTGAAAAATGGATGCCAAGACGGGAACCATTGTGTTCCGCTGATGAAGGAGGCTGCTGATGGATAGAGAAAAAGATCCATCTACGAACTGGATGGAAAGATTTCCTTTGAAAAAGCGATTCCTTTTGGGCTCCAGCATGTCCTTGCCATGTTTGTTGCCAATATTGCTCCGATCCTGATTGTAGCGGGTGCTGTCAAATTATCTACAGAGGAAACGGGTGCTCTTGTCCAGGCAGCATGATCATTGCCGGGATTGGTTCCCTTTTTCAGCTCTATCCGCTAGGCCCCTGGGTTCAGGACTTCCCATCATCATGGGAATCAGTTTCACTTTTGTCTCTACCTTCTGCGTCATTGGTGCTAAATATGGTTATGGTGCTGTTTTGGGCGCGGCCCTTGTAGGCGGCCTTCTTGAAGGTCTTATTGGAATGGGGGCTAAGTACTGGCGCCGATTCATTCCTCCTATTGTTTCGGCCAGTGTCGTCACGGCCATCGGGTTTTCCCTCTTAGGTATTGGAGCCAACTCTTTTGGCGGCGGCTTTGGCAATCCTCATTTCGGGGAACCCAAATTCCTCATCGTAGGGACCATTACCCTTCTCAGCTGTCTTATCTTCAATATCAAGGCCAAACATTTTTATAAGCAGCTTTCTGTTCTGTTTGGTCTTGTTGTAGGGTATATTGCAGCTGCTTTTCTTGGCATGGTGGATTTATCAAGGATGACTCAGGTGGGACTTTTTTCCCTGCCGATGCCGCTTCCCTATGCTTTGGAATTTCGACCTGATGCCATTTTTTCTGTATTCCTTATTTTCCTTGTCTCTGCTACGGAACCTTAGGGGATACTTCGGCCTAGCTGCATGGGCATGGGAAGGGATGCGTCAGATGGTGAAATCCGAGGATCCATTGCCGTTGACGGGTTTATTAGTTCCTTGTCCAGTCTTTTTGGCTGCCTTCCATTACGTCCTTCAGCCAGAATGTCGGTCTTGTCGCCATGACCCATGTTGTTAATCGTAAGGCCATTGCCAGCGGCGCCCTGATCATGATCCTTGCTGGCCTTTTCCCTGCTTTTGGAGTTATCTTGGCCTCCCTTCCTGACGCTGTTCTTGGTGGATGTACTCTTATGATGTTTGGCTCCATTGTCGTCAGCGGCGTTCGGATGCTTGCCGGCTGTGGTTTTACTCAGCGCAATATGAGCATTGCGGCGCTTTCTCTTTCCATTGGAATTGGTTTTACGCAAACGCCAGCTATTTTCAAGATGTTTCCGACAATCATCAAGTCCGTCTTTGCTGAAAACTGTGTGGCCGTTGTCTTTGTTGTTGCTTTTGCGCTGAATCTCATCTTCCCCAGTGAACTTGAAATGGAAAAAATGAATCAGTAACTCCCAGAAAGGAATGGAACCATGGACTTAGGTGATCTGCTAACCTTGCAGGGGACCCTTTTCCTCTTGATGCTTCTTGGCGCTTATTTGACCAAAAAAGGAGTCATTACCAAAGAAGGAAAGCGCTGTCTGACGGATCTTGTTGTCTATGTGATCCTTCCCTGTACAATCTTTAAGTCCTGTTTTGTCGATACGGGGACCAATTTTGCAGCTGTTGGTGCCCTTTTGCTTTTGCTTTCCCTTGTCATTGAAGTGGGGTCCTTATTCTTTAACCAAGTGCTTTATCGGCGTTACAGCGGGGAGAAACGCAAGGTTCTTCAATATGGGACGCTCGTTCCCAACAGCGGTTTTTTGGGTACGCCAATTGCAGAGGGAGTCTATCATGATCTAGGGGTCCTTTATGCCGCGATTTTTCTGATTCCTGTCCGTATTTTCATGTGGTCTTTTGGAACAAGTTATTTCATGGCCCAGGAAGGCATGAGCAAAAAGGAGTTATGCCGAAAGGTTATTACCCATCCCTGCCTCATTGCTGTTTTTCTGAGCCTTGCTGTCATGATTTTGAGAATCAACCTGCCAAGCGTCCTTAAGGTGACCGTTCTTGCTATCAGTAAATGTAATTCTGCCATTGCTATGTTTGTTGTGGGAACGGTCCTTGCAGAAGCTCCCACGTGGAAAATCTTTGATCTTGATACGGTTTATTACTGCGTAATCCGGCTTATTTTCCTGCCTTTATTAACCTTATTTCTGGGACGCGTTATGGGATTATCCGGTGCCAGTCTGGGTGTCGCTGTCCTTATGATGGGCATGCCAGCCGGAGCGACGACATCGATTTTTCCTTCCCTTTATGGCGGTGACGCACGCCTGGGGACTAGCTGTGTCATTCTTTCTGTTCTTCTTTCCATGGTAACTCTTCCTCTTTGGATTTATCTCGTCCATTTATCTTAATCCGCCAGAAGATTCCCTTCTTTAAGGTAGGAAATGAATGGCAGGTGACTGCGTGGAATCGATGCCCACGGAAGCCATAAATCCACCGTGGATAGTCTTGGTGATGCTCATTTTTATTATATAATCAGCATATAATAAATGGGTTCTTCACGGAAATTTGTGGGGTCATAGACAGATGGATATTGAAAAAGGACATCAAATTCTCCAAAATATAAGGTGGCTAAACCCAAGTAAAGGAGAATTGAGATGTCCTCTATTTAGTACATTATTTAAGCAGACCTGTTTTGTCAAGACCCCGATTACCTTGTTGGGCTCCCCGAAGATCCTTTAGACGATTCCACGGTATGGGTGGTTACCAGGTAGAAACGCCATACCGATTTTCTCTGCCCTTGCTGCGGAGAGCCGATGCATGTCTATGGCACGTACCGAACCCGCCTAAGGACGGTGCCTATGCAGCCAAATGCCAGGCGCACTGTCCTCTTCGAGGGGCACCGCTTCCGGTGCCCTTGCTGTCAGGAAACGATTACGGAACTCAATCCGTACAGATGTCCTGGAACGAGAATCACCAAACGGGCCGCTGTGTAGATTAAATCACTGCTTTCCCAGGGCCTTACGATTGCCGGCGTGCAGAAGATAGCGGGCATCCATTGGGACACCATTCGCCAAGCTGAAGGAAAAGCGAATCGACGGTCTGGCAACCCCCGCCAAATGCCCTATTAACACAGCCGATTGGAAGGATGCAACAACAAAATCACGGTTGCCAAACGAAATGCGTATGGGTACAAGAACGACAGATACTTTTTTACCTTGATTCGGTACCTGTCTTTACCTACGTATGATTTGGCATCCCCCAAAAATGCGTGAGGAACCAAGTTATAGCATAATTTTATGAATTTTTCTCCTCTCTGGTCATTGGTTGGAAGATTTTTATTTTCTGCCGGAATGACCATCACTACATCCCCTTAGGAAGTTAAAAAGAATAAAAAAGAAGATGGGGAACAAACAAAAGCTCTCCCTGTCTAATCTTACGATGATTTTGAGGAACTTTCCCAATGGCTGGTGAAAAACAAAAAACTCCGAATAGGCTCACCTATTCGGAGTTTTTTACTATTTGAGCAATTCCTTGACGAGGGCACTGACGCGCGAACCAGCTGCGCGGCCTTGGGTCTGGGCAAGTACCCGGCCCATGACCTTTCCCATGTCCTTCATGGACTTGGCGCCGGTTGTGGCAATGACATCTTGAATCACTTTTTTTCAGTTCCTCATCACTGAGCGGTTCGGGGAGATACTTCTTAAGAATCTCGATTTCCTCTTCGTTCTTAGCGACAAGGTCAGGACGATTGGCATCCTTGATTTCCTTGATGGTGTCTTCGCGCTGCTTGACTTCTTTCATCAAGACGGCCATGACGGCATCATCCGTAAGTTCGGTCTTTTCATCAATCTCTTTGTTCCGGACAGCAGCCCAGACCATACGCAGGACGGAAAGGCGTTCCTTACCGCTTTCCCGTTCTTTCATGGCGGTCTTCATATCCGTCTGCAAGAGTTCTCGTAAAGACATCACTAAAGCCCCCAAACGAATTATCTGGATTTGCGTTTTCTGGCAGCTTCAGACTTCTTTTTGCGTTTTACGCTGGGCTTCTCATAGTGTTCGCGTTTTCTCACTTCGGAGAGGACGCCGGCCTTCTGAGTCGCACGCTTAAAACGACGAAGCGCACTGTCAATGGATTCAGTTTTGCCAACTCTGATCTCAGTCATCTATATCCCTCCCTCCACGATCTCTTTCGGGAAGTGTAATTTAACATTAACACTCGGTTATTATACCGTAAAAGAGGGGTACCTGTCAACGATTTTAGAGCTTCGGCCAACCTAGTTCTTTACCGCCCAGGATATGGAAGTGCAAATGAGGAACTGTTTGGCGCCTTCGGCGCCTGTATTGACAATGAGACGGAAGCCTTTTTCAGCAATTCCAAGTTTTTTTGTTACTTCCGGCAGGATTTTCTTTACATGAGCCACCAGTTCCACCGGCGCCGTAACGATATTTTCCGTGTGTTTCTTGGGAATGATGAGGACATGGATTGGTGCTATGGGACTAAGGTCATTGATGGCAATGACTTCATCATCTTCATAGACGCGGGGGCTTGGAATCTCACCGGAAACAATTTTACAAAATACACAATCACTCATAAAAAACACCTCTTTCTCTTGACGGACGACGCTTAAGTGCGTCCCCTTCATCACTGACTGTCAGCAGGGTTCGGCAAGGACGCCATCATCAAAAAGGCCGGTTACGCAACGGTTGTAAGGGTTCCCGTAAGGTCTTCTTCGGACTTAAGGTAGACCCGGACATAATTGGGTGTGAGACCTTCCCAAAGCCCTTTCCTGCCTATTTGTTCCCACAAGACGGGGTACTGGCGCCCAATGAGGGTCTTTCGGAAGATTTCATTTCCTTTGCGGTCCACTGCCTCCAAACGATGGACTGTCTTCCTTTTCCTTATTGGAAAGCTGGTCCTTCCGTTCTGCTGCCGGCGTTCCCTTGCGTTTGGAATAAGGAAAGATATGGATCTTGGCAAAGCCGCAGGCCTCAGCAAAGGTCAGGGTTTGGGCAAAGTCAGCTTCCGTCTCCCCCGGGAATCCGACTATGATATCCGTTGTAATGGCTACATCCGGAACAGCTGCACGGATCCTATCAATGAGCTCCTTGAAGCGGGCTGTGTCATAAGGCCGGTTCATCGCCTTTAGTATCTTATCGCAGCCAGATTGAAGAGGCAAATGAAGATGGCAGCAAAAACGCGGATCTTCCTGCATGAGCCGAAGGAGCTCCGGCTGGACTTCCACCGATTCCAAGGAGCCTAAGCGCAGACGGCACAGGCCGGTACAGAAAGGGCAGCGCTAACGGCATCGGAGAGACGCTCGCCATTTGCCGTCTCCTTACCATAACAGCCAAGATGGATACCAAGGAGAACGACTTCCTTATACCTTCTTCTGTAAGGTGCTCCACTTCGCGGCGGATACTTGATAGCGGTCGGGAACGCAGATGACCTCTTGCATAGGGGATGATGCAGTACGAGCAGTACTGATCACAGCCTTCCTGAATCTTTAGGAAGCCCGGTCACGGCTGTCATCGACAGAAGCCGCAAGATCTTCAAATCACTGCCTACAGGCAGGTCAAGGACGTCATTGACGGGCGCCGCGTCCCGCTCACCGAGGCGCTCTTCCACAAGCTCAACGATGCGGGCCCGGTCACGGTTGCCGACAAGCAGGTCCACGCCCTCAAGGGCCGCAACCTCTTCCGGCGCCGTCTGGGGATAACACCCTGTAACGACTATGAGCGGTTTGGGATCACGTTTGATGGTACGGCGGATCATGCGCCGGGATTTCCCCTGCCCCATATTGGTGACGACGCAGGTATTGATGAGACAAATATCACTGGCTTCTCCAAAAGGAACGATTTCATAGCCAGCTTCACGGAAAAGTTTTTCCATGGAAGCCGTATCGGACTGGTTCACTTTGCAGCCCAGAGTATAAAAACTGATGCTGTGCTTCACACTTAACCTCCCAGGTTTCCGGTTTCGTATTGGATAGCCGCAAGGGCCGCAAGAGCCGCGGTTTCCGTGCGCAGGATGCGTGGTCCAAGGCTGACAGACTGCCAGTCATGGGCAGCAGCAAGATCAAATTCATCCCCTGAAATACCGCCTTCAGGCCCAATGAGAAGAGCAATAGATTTTGCATCAGGATCTTCTGAAGAGTCCTGCGCAGGCTGCCTTCTTCCTCGACTTCGTAGGCCATGAGCTTTAGGTCCGCTTCACAGGAAGTCAGGGCGAGCGCTACCGGCAGAGGGGCCTTGATAACAGGGGCGATATCCCGCTTGCTTTGCTTGGCCGCTGCTCAGCAATCTTTTGCCAGCGCTCCAGCTTTTTGGCAGCTTTCCCCTCGTCGAGGCGAACGACACAATGAGCCATACTGACAGGTTGGATCTCCGAAATACCCAGTTCAATGGCTTTTTGGATGATCCATTCCATCTTGTCCTGCTTGGGAAGCCCCTGATAGAGGGTGACCCTCACTGTCGGTTCGTGGTTTTCTTCAAGGATCCGTACTGTTTCAAGGGTGACGGCATCTTTGGAAAAGGCCGTAATTTTCATAACGGCGGCAATCTGGTCAAGGCTTACGATTTGAACCTCGTCCCCTACTTTCATGCGCAGGACATGGCCCATGTGATGGGCATCCTGGCCTGTCACTTCCAGGGTATCGGCAAAGGGTTTGCCTAAAAAGAAACGGTACACGTCAGGCATCCTTTCTCATGGTGATTGCGGTCCAACCAGCACGGTTTTAACATCAAGGACAGTAAAACCATGTTGCCGAGCCGCTTTTTCCACATCGCAAAGGCGCTCCTTGATGACGCCCGAGGCGAGGAAGAGCCCGCCTTGACGGAGCTTTTTGAATGCATCGGGAAGGAGCGTGATGATGATGTCAGCAATAATGTTTGCCACAATGAGATCGGCCTTTTCATCGGCATCATCGAGGAGATTGCCCTTTTTGACCGTAATCCGGTTGGAAAGGTGATTTTTGGCAATATTTTCCTTGGCCACTTCCACAGCCTTGCCGTCAATATCAATGGCATGAATGGAACGCGCGCCCATAAGCGCGGCCGTCATGGCAAGGATCCCGCTTCCTGTACCGACGTCATACACATCGATATTGGGCGTGACCAGTTCCTCAAGGCGTTCGATACACATCCGCGTTGTAGCATGCGTTCCCGTACCAAAGGCCATACCGGATCAAGTTCGATGACTTTTTCTTCCGCCGTCGGGGTATAGCTTTCCCAATCGGGTTTGATGACAATCTGACTGCCGATCTTCGTCGTATGGAAATACTGCTTCCATTCATTGGCCCAATCTTTTTCACTCACCTTACGGAAGCGGAGCTGACCTATCTGGAAGCTGCCAATTCTCTTTTCTATCTCTGACAAGCCTTCCTTAATGGTGGAAAGGCGTCCGGACAGTTCTTCATCTTCAGGATAATAGGCAGAAACGGTCACAATCTCCGTTTCTTCCGGCATGGGAAGGTCACACATTCCCACGTTGTATGTTCCTTGAGCTCCTTGAGGAGCAGGGGATCGTCTATTTCAACTCCGTTACGGGCGCCGGCTTCACAAAAAAGATTGGCTGTTGCTTCGACGGCTTCACGGGTTACACTGATGCTGACTTGCTGCCAAGTATCCATTTGCTTCATCCTTTCTTTGTTATCAGCTCATTATACCACAGGTAGGGCGCTCCGTCATACAGCCGAAAAAAAGACCAGGCCTCAGTCCTGGTCTTTTTTGCGGTCTCGATTATACCACGCGTTCACTTTTTGGCTGTAATATTCAGCTTCCTTTTTACGGCGCCATGCGTCTCGTTCATCGCAGATGGCAAGCATTTCATCAGCAATGTCCTCAGCCGAAGCCGGCTGATTGTGCGCGACATAAAGGGCCAAACGGCGGATGCTTTTTTCAGAGCCCAAATTTGCAGCAAGCAGACGTCCAAATTCAGCAGGGTGACCCAGCAGGACAACTTCTTTTATAAGACGCTCCGTCCAGTATTCCACTTCATTTGTCATATGAGGCTCCTTAGCATTTGCTGGACCAAGTCCGTGGGTAAAAAAGCAGCAGCATGGGGAGCAGTTCCAAACGGCCAGCGAGCATATCAAAGATCAGACCAACTTGGAAAAGTCTCCATATACGCCAAAGTTACGGCTCGGACCCACTTCTGCAAGTCCCGGTCCGATATTGTTGAGGGTGGCCGCAACAGCCGTAAAGTTGGTCGTAAAACTAAAGTTTTCGAGACTGATGGCAAGCACGGAAAGACCAAAGACAAAGAAATAACTCGTCAAATAGACATAAAGGGAACTGAGGACCTTGCGGTCCACGGTCTTCTTGTCCATCCGGACACACTGTACACCATGGGGATGAATGATTTGGCGCAGTTCCTGCTTGATACTCTTCATGACAAGGACAACGCGGCTGACTTTGACGCCGCCCCCTGTTGATCCGGCACAGGCTCCGATGATCATGAGCATGACAAGGATGGTTTTGGAAAAGCTTGGCCATAGGTCAAAGTCCACCGTTGAAAACCCTGTCGTCGTAATGATGCTGCCGACTTGAAAATAGGCCACGCGCAGGGCTTCCTCAAAATTGCCATACCGCGGTTCAATCTGCCAGGTAATGGCAAGGCCGGCACAAAGGATGATGGCAAGATACGCCCCCACTTCTTCCAGATGGAAGGCTTCATAGAAATTCTTTGTCAGAAGCAAGTAATAGAAACTGAAATTGACGCCAAAGGCAATCAATAAAAATGGTGATGATCCACTGACTGAAAGGGCGTATACTCAGCGCAGCTGCTGTTGAGGACCCCGAAGCCCCCCGTTCCCGCTGTGCCAAAAGTAATGCACAGGTTATGGAACCAGTTCATCCCAGAAAAAGCCAAGATGGCAATCATGAGAAGGGTCATACCAAGATAGATACGGTAAAGGACGATGGCCGTGTTCTTTACACGGGGCACGAACTTTGATACATCAGGACCGGGGCTTTCCGCTTTCATGAGATTGATCTGCGTACCACCGCTGCCTGAGGGGATCATCATGAGAATGAAGACCAAGACGCCCATCCCGCCAATCCAGTGGGAAAAGCTCCGCCAAAACAGGCTTGTATGAGAGAGCGCCTCCACATTGGCCAATATGGAAGAACCTGTCGTCGTAAACCCTGACACAATCTCAAAAAGGGCATCAAGAAAAACCGGAATCTCACCGGTAATGACAAAAGGAATTGCTCCATAAAGGGAAAGGACAACCCAAGAAAGCCCAACGGACACAAAGCCTTCGCGCTGATAGATGGCGGGATTGGCAATCTTTTTGCGGGAAAGGAGCCAGCCTGCCGCTATGGCCCCGACTCCCAGGGCAAGATAGACCAGGCCCTGCCACTCCCCATAAATGAGGGCAATGAGGCAGGGAAGCAGCATTAAGAGGCCTTCCGTACGAAGGACCCAGGAAAGGATCCTTCCAATCACAGCATAATTCATGGCCTCACCCCACTATTTTAAAATATTATAAATATCGTGGAACCCGATATGGGTTGTTACGACAATGACCGTATCCCCAATCCGGAATTCATCCTGACCGCCTGGGATAATCAGCCTGCCGCCGCGCAGGATTCCAGCATGATGACACCGTCCTTGATTTTCATATCGACGAGCTTCTGCCCGGTCACCAAGGAATCCTTATCAATGAAAAATTCCATGGCTTCGACGCGCCCATTCATAAGGCGATAAAGGTTTCCACATTGGACTCCATGCTGTTGCCGGCAGCCCGGACATACTGCACAATCTTTTGGGCCGTAATCTCCTTCGGATTGATGACGCTGTCCAGATGAAGGTTATCCAAAAGTTCCCCAAAATCGACATGATTCAGCTTTGTGACAACCTTTTTCTTCACACGGTTCATGACGTAAAGGGAAAGGATGGCGTTAACTTCATCGATGCCCGTGCAGGCCACAAAGCCGTCCATATTTTCCAGATGTTCCTCATCAAGCAGTTGGCGGTCCGTTCCATCCCCACAATCGACAGTTACATCGGGCAAGGCATCCACAAGCTCTTCGCAGCGTTTCATATCCTTTTCGATGATGGTCACGTGGATATTGCGGCTGGAAAGAAGCTTGGCCAAATAATAGCTTGTAGCTCCGCCGCCGACAATCATGACGTTTTCCGCTTTGTTTGTCTTGACACCGATTTTGCGGAAAAATTCCTCGACATCGCTGGGCATAGCCATGATGGTCAGGATATCGCCGCTCATGATGACTGTATCCCCGTTAGGAACAATGATTTCACTATTGCGTTCAATGATGCAGATAAGCAGATTATTTGTCGTCAGCTGCGCCAACTGCTTTAAGGAAATCCCAATGAGCATGGACCGCTGGGGAACGCGGAAGCGCAGCATATCGATTCGGTCCTTGGCAAAGCTGAAGATATCAATTGCCGTAGGAAAATTAAGGAGCCGCGTCATTTCCTTTGGCAGCTTCCAGTTCCGGATTGATGGTCATGGAAAGATTCAGGCCCTTTTGCAGGAAATGGCTTTCCTCCGAATAATGCGGGCTCCGCACACGGGCAATGGTGTGACAGCCGCTATTATTGAGTTTGGCAATGACGCAGGTCAAAAGATTGACTTCATCGCTTTCCGTCACGGCAATAAGCATATCCGCATGCTTAAGATCGGCCTGCCGCAAGACGTTGAAACTTGAGCCGTTACCTATGATACCCATGACGTCGTAGTTGGTCGAAATATGGTGGATGAGGTCCGCATTGGTATCAATGACGGTCACATTATTGTTTTCCTTGATAAGCTGCGTAACGATATTTCGTCCCACCTTACCGCAGCCGACAACGATAATTTGC
>ENA-OQAN01000981-OQAN01000981.1-human-gut-metagenome-genome-assembly--contig:-NODE-981-length-13490-cov-2.055227_pt1 | contig 13490 bp, 18 predicted proteins | sample MGYA00242735_ERZ504527 | MGnify/ENA primary metagenome ERZ504527 (study PRJEB26092, sample SAMD00036230) | human gut metagenome | host: Homo sapiens | study: EMG produced TPA metagenomics assembly of...
AACTGGATATCACGAAATCTGTGATACCATTCAGTTGGAAAAGTATCGTTATCTTTTTCAATGCGCAAAGGAAAGTAATGATTTTGATTCATTTATGAAATTCGCAGTGTAGTTTTGTGCAATTTTTTCAAATTTGCTCATTTATAGCTGAATTATTATTATAAAGTAATCTCCTTTTATCTACTATTTGATAAAAATAATATCCCTGCATATTAATAAAAATACCTTCATTCTCCAAATAATGACCAATGTTTCTCCCCTGAACATCATGCAATTGTCCACTCACAAAATTTGCTATATGTCTACCATGACTATCGTGTAAATCAATCATATTTTTTATTCTCCTTATCCTCTACATTGTTTTCGTAATGCTTCTATCGCTTCATTAATTGCATCATTATCAGGTTCATTATTATCCCATTCATCCCAAAAATCCTTTGTTGCACTAATTGGTCTATGTGTATCTAACGGTTTATCTAATACTATTTTACTAGGTAATAATATAGCATCTCCTACCACTAATGCTTCTCCCACATCAAGCAAAGGCAAGAATTCTATTGTACTTTTCAATGAATCTGGTAGCAGATTTTTAATTACACCTTTATCTCTTTCATTAGTCAATCTCAAAACCACAAAATTATTGCATTGACTTAATATAGTTTTACTAACATCTGCTGGTCGTTGGCTAACTGCCAAAATCGATACCCCATACTTTCTTCCTTCCTTTGCTATTCGCTCAAAATTATATAATGCTTGCTTTTGAACCGCATCAGCATCCTCCTTTATAGGTAAATACAAATGTGCTTCGTCACAAACAAGTGTAAACGGTGTTCGTTTTTGTTCATTCATCCAAAACTGAATATCATATAATAATCTCGCCAACGTTCCTGTTACAACAGGTAGAACATCAGATGGAACTTCTGAGAAATCAATTATCTTAATCCCTTTTTGACCACTCTGATAGCCTAACAAGCGACAAGCCAAATTTGCCAACCAATTATACATTTGAATCTCATCCGTTGGTTGAAACATAAATCCATAAGTTTTATCTGCAATCTTAGTTTCCAATCTAGAAATGAATCGTGTTAATTTACCTTCCCATTCTCCTTTAATCGGACCATTTTTCCCCATACCTTTTCTAGTATCATCATCTTTTAACAACTCTAATAAATCTGTCATTAAAAATGGAATCGGCGAATCAACAGTAAATGTTTTCAATGTATCTGTCTTTCCTTCTCTAGTCAACGTTGCTTCTTTTAAACTGCGAATGTGCAACGTAAATCGAGATGCCTGATTCGGAGCATTTGAATCACTTCTATCTAAAATCATTGATAAGAGTTCTTCTCGGTTAAGTAACCAATATGGCAAGAACAAAGCATCGTCGTTCGACGTTTCCAAATCCCCAGGACCTGCAATCTTAAAAGATTGTGCAATTGCATCTGTCCCCTCCGTTAAACTTTTATATTCTCCATGCATATCAAACACAATAATATTAGTATATTTCAATTTACTTGCTTTTTCTAATATATTTGCCACACACCAACTTTTTCCCGATCCTGTACTTCCCAAAACAGCTGCATGTCGCTGAAAAAACTTGTTGCCATCAAGTACTGCTTCTGCACTTGTATCCATCATAAAAGAACCAATTTTCAATCGTTTATCTGTATCAATATCTTTCCCCAAAATATTCATAAAAATTTTGAAGGTTCTGACCTATAATCTCATAACATTTACTTTCAATTTGCGGAAAAGTTTCAACACCTCTTTTAAACAAATCATGTACAGAACCGTATACAGAATAATATGTACCTATTACACTTACTTTAATGTAATCAGTGGACGATGCCATCATCTCATCAATTTCATTATCTTCGTCCATATAAGTCTCCATATACTTTCGAGTCACTTTGTCAATGAGTGCAATTAAATTTTCATGTTGCTTTGATGTTTCTATCGCCACGAGATTTCCTACACAAATCTTGTTCATCAGATTACTGTTTTCAATTTCAATAATAATCTGCTCTGTATCAACATGTGTTACATGTCCTAACATATCATTTTCCGAAAACACTAACAAATTTCCCATCAAAATACCTCCTTTATCATTTCATGCAAATCCCACAAATTTATTCCTGACAAAATAGTTTCACCTATTGAATTCAATATTTTTGTATCATTACTATTGGCATGACAAACCGCAGTAATTCCAGCACATTCTTTAACTATGTTTTCCGCTTTTGTTGACAATGAATGAGTAAGAATAGTTGCTATATCTCTGGAAAGCCTTGATTTATAAGGTTTTCCAGAGATTTTTCTTTTTATTGGCTACAAATTGGCTACATCTGCCATTTGGCTACTATCTGGGACTGTTGTTCCGTTGATAGCTTAGAAACAGAAACACCCAAGGAGATAACAAATATGTTTGATAGCATAGGAAAATTAACAAGCAAGATACAGTTTGAATAAAATTTCCGGATGCCAAGTGGCACCCGGAAGTGAGAGAGATGTCCTCAATCGTGCTAAGACGTTTGTGATTTGTAACGCATCTGCAACAAATCTTCGGATAAACCTGATTTTTCCGCTGTTTTCGGTTACCTAACGTTAATCTTAGTTCTCCAAGAGCTAATCTGACCTACCCAAGAGATAATCGGTTCTTTTTGCTGGAAAACGGAAGTGAGATTTTGTATAATATAGAAAAATCAGAAAGGGGTGCAGAAATGAAGAATGGAAAGATCTGCATTTTGATTGCAGATGACGAGAAGGAAATCCGGGATATTTTGCGGCTGCTGCTGACGGGGGAAGGCTATGCAGTTTGTACAGCGGAAAATGGAAAGGAAGCATTAGTGTTGGCTTCGGCGGAGGTAGATCTTTACCTTTTGGATGTGAATATGCCGGAACTATCCGGTTTTATGGCAGGATCAGAAATCCGAAAACAATTTAATGCTCCTATTATTTTTCTGACAGCCTATTCCGGGGAATCGGACAAGGTTATGGGCTTTTCTGCGGGGCAGATGATTATATTGTCAAGCCCTTTTCCAATATGGAGCTTTTGATGCGGGTGAAAGCGATTTTACGCAGGAGTGCCCGTGGGACGGCACCAGCGCAGGAGGAAAAGAAGAGCCATATCTTTTGGGGATCTAATTTTGGACTTGGAATGCCAATCCGTGCTGCGACAAGGAGAGGTCATTGTCTTAACGTATACAGAATTTAAAATACTGGAATTATTGGTCACCCATAAAAAGAAGATCTATTCTCTGGAAAACATTTACCAAAGCATTTGGGAAGAAGATGCGGTGGGGGATAGTGCTATCATGGTGCATATCAAAAATATCAGAAAGAAACTGGAGGATGATTCCAGAAATCCAAGATATATCAAAACTGCTTGGGGACGGGGGTATTATGTTGATCAGTGAAAAAAGAAGAAATACCCAAATTGTCCAGAGAGATTATGGGGCTTTTATGTATCACGGCGGCAATTGCTTTATTCTTCTTTGGCTTTTTATATTTGACGGCAAATGCCATTGCTTCGACTTATCTCCTTGAAAATGATATTTTGCTGACAGAAGGACAGCTGCTGACGTTGCAGGGGGGGATCCGCAGCCTCAGCCTATTGTCGGCGGTGCTTTTATTTCTTGCCCTGTTTTTGTTTCTTTTGGGGCAGAAAATGGCTTATCTGAGGGAGATCATTCAGGGGGTGGAAGCCCTGCGTACCCATCGGATGGATTTTACCATGCCCATTGAGGGGGACAATGAATTGAAGGAACTGGCAGAAAGCATCAATTTCCTTTCGGAAACGGAACGGCGGCTGCGGCAGCTGGAAACAGAGTTGCAGGCGGAAAAGGAACAGTTGATCCGTGATCTTTCCCACGATATCCGTACCCCTCTGACGGCGATGTTATCTTATTCTGATTATTTGGGGCGGAAAGAGACATTGGAGCAGGAGGAAGTGCAGGAATACATTGCCCTGGTGCAACGAAAAGGCCAGCAGATCAAGGCACTGACTGACAGATTATTGGATAGCGGCAGCAGAGATTTAGAAACCATTGAGGATGGCAAGCTGCTGATGGAGCAGCTTGCGGGAGAATGGGAAGAAATTCTGGAGAATACGTTTCCCTGTATCGTAGATACAAAAAATTGTCCCGCATTCTATGGATCTTTCGATATTCAGGAGCTGCGGCGGATCTTTGATAATCTTGCTTCTAATGTGGAAAAATATGCGGATCGGGAGCAGCCTGTGGAATTGCGGATCGATGCTGTGGATAAACGCCTTCGGGTCTGCCAAAGGAATGGAATCAAAACGGGCACGGTTCCGGTGGAGAGCAATCAAATCGGCTTGGAAAGTATCCGGCGGATCGCCGCTTTGTATGGCGGGATGGTGAAAGTTTCCATAGAGCAAGGAATTTTTTTCTATCCAGATCACGCTTTCTGAGGTTGATGGGTCACATCTTTAGAATTCTTTAGAATTGCTTGGCAAATTTCTTTAGACTGCTATGCTATGATGATCTCAGAAAAGAAAAAGAAAGTGAGGAATGTATTATGGCATTAGGTTTATTGTTAGTTTTATTTATGGTAATGAGTATCATTAGTGTGATGGGGTTGGTGCTTTTGTTCCTTTTGAAAGGAGAAAAGGGCAGAAGGCTGTGTTTTACTTTATGGCGGTATGGGGCATGGTCATCGCATGGATGACGGCGAATAGCTATCCCACCAATTATATTAAGGAGCAGTTGATCGCCTGGGCGTTTGGTGCACTTGCTGTGATTGCACTGCTGGTACAGATTTGTGGCAAAAGCGAAAGATCTTTCCTGACAGCAAAGGTGTTGGTAGCGGCATCTGTTGTGCTAGGAATGGTGGCTCTGTTTGTAATATAATGTAAAGAATGCTCCGTAGGAAAGAGATTTCCTGCGGAGCATTTCGTTTTGGGTTGACGCTGAAATGATATGGGGTATGATGAAAAATTAGAGAGGAAAAAGAAGACGAAGAAGGAGAATAAAATGGATTCATTACAAAAGATATATTGCAGGGCATTCGCTGTGCGGTTTATGACAAGGTGGTGGCGAACCCTACCATTACTAATATTGAAGAAGCCAGGACACTGTATCTGGAAAGCGGCACAAAGGCGATCATTGCCTTTGGCGGCGGCTCTGCCATGGACTGTGCCAAGGTGACAGGGGCTTGTATCGTAAAGCCCAACAAGCCTATCCATAAAATGAAGGGATTGCTGCGCATCTGCAAGAAATTACCTCTGCTCATCGCTGTACTCACTACAGCCGGTACAGGCAGCGAGACAACGTTGGCGGCAGTCATCACAGACAGCGGCGCAAAGCATAAATATCCCATCAACGATTTTTCTTTGATTCCCAGATATGCGGTATTGGATTACCACGTGACCCTAGGTCTGCCCAAAAATATCACAGCCACAACGGGCATGGATGCACTGACCCATGCGGTGGAGACGTATATCGGTAGAAGCACCACAAAAGAGACGCGATTTATGCAGAACAGGCCACCAGATTGATTTATAAAAACCTGAAAACGGCTTATGATGATGGACAGAATGTGAAAGCAAGAGAAAATATGCTGCAGGCTGCCTATTGTGCTGGCATTGCTTTTTCCCGTTCCTATTTGGCTATGTCCATGCCATTGCCCATTCTCTGGGGGCCAAGTATGGCGTGCCCCATGGGCTTGCAAATGCGGTCATCCTGCCTTATTTCCTAGAGGAATATGGCCCTGCCTGTTATGGAAAAGCTGGCAAAATTGGCAAGATGCATCGGTATGGTACCAAAACATACCAACGACCGCAGAGTGGCAGCGGCTTTTATCCAGTGGATAAAGGATATGAATCAATATATGAAGATCCCAGAACCGATTCAGGAAATCAGAAAAGAAGATATCCCTGCCATGGCAAAACACGTGCAGCCGAGGGCAATCCCCTCTATCCCGTGCCTGTTTTGATGGATGCTGGGGAGTTGGAGATCATGTATGAAAAAATTATAGAGAAAAAGGAGGGAAAAGCAGATGCAGGAAAAGATTCAGAAGCAGAGGGAGTTCTTTCGAGGGGGAAAACCCATTACATTGTCCTTCCGTAAAGAAGCACTTAAACGTTTGGGCCGTACCATTCGTGCCCATGAGGAAGAAATTTATGAAGCCCTGCGGAAGGATTTGAATAAATCTAAAACGGAAGCTTATATGTGTGAGATTGGCATGACACTGGCGGAGTTGTCCTATATGCTAAAGCATATAGATGGCTGGGCAAGAAAAAGAAATGTGCTGAGCCCTATTGCACAGTTTTCCAGTGACAGCTTTACCATTAGAGAGCCTTATGGAGTGGTACTCATCATGTCTCCCTGGAATTATCCTTTTATGCTGACCATAGAACCCCTGATCGGCGCGATTGCGGCAGGGAACTGCTGTGTGGTAAAGCTTCTGCGTATGCCCCTGCAACCTCTGCTGTCATCTGCAAAATCCTCAGAGAATGTTTCCCTGAAGAATATGTATTGGCGGTAGAAGGAGGCAGAGTGGAAAATCAGGCATTGCTGGATCAGAGATTTGATTATATCTTCTTTACCGGCAGTGTGACCGTGGGCAAAGAAGTGATGGCAAAGGCAGCAAAGCATTTGACCCCTGTGACCCTAGAATTGGGCGGCAAAAGCCCTTGTGTTGTAGAAAAATCCGCAAAGCTGAATCTGACGGCGAAGCTATTGCATTTGGTAAACTGCTGAACTGTGGGCAGACCTGCGTTGCTCCGGACTATATTCTGGTAGAGCGCAGCGTAAAGGATGAATTTTTTGGGCTATCTGAAAAAAATGGATCGTGAAGATGTACGGCGAAAATGCGACGGAAAATGGCGATTATGTAAAAATAATCAACCAGAAGCATTTCGACAGAGTATGTGGTTTGATCGACCAGAAGAAAGTGGTATTCGGCGGAAAATGGAACGAAGAGACCATGCAGATCCAGCCCACCATTATGGATAATGTAGTGGCTGGTGATGCCATTATATTTCCTTCGTTATGAATACTAACGTATTTTCCTTCTCGTTGGCAAGTTGTTTTTACGCTTCCTATTATTGCGAATAATTTCATCCCATATTTTTTGTTCAAATGCTTCTTGATTCAAAGCCGTTAACTCTGCATCTTCAATATTATCAAGCGTCAAATATAACCTTAAATAAAATGGTGCACGAAGTATATCTGTCAATTTCTTATCACTTGGCAATACGAATCCATGTGTAATAGACAGTTCATACAGTAAATCCTTACTAATAAGATTAACATGATATGATTGTACACAAACTTCATTTAGCAACAAATTATGAAATGAGTCTTTATAGGCCGTTCTAATGGTAAGAATTATTTTCCAACCAGCAGAAATAAACATTTGAAGCAAATCCTCAAATGTTTGCTGGTTTTCTAAAACAAAATATTTTTCAACTGCATCAATATATAGAATACGATTCTCAGTCTCTTCGTACACCTTTAGTACTTCATCTATTATGAGCGTTCCATATGTCATCAAAAAATTCTCTCGTCAGAACATCCATGTCTGTACATCTAAATGCCAAAATAACCGTATCCTGACCGATACTAGCCATACTCTTTTTAATGAGTGCAGATTTTCCTGCACCAGCCTCACCATCTACAACTAAAGCCTGATTCTCAGACTGCAAAAAAGAATTTATATTAAACACATTATTTTCCAGAATAATGGTTTTATCATTATACGACACTTGTGTCCCAATATGATTAAAAATATCTTCTTTATGCTTTTTAAGGTTTTCACAACATTCCTGAACTGCAGAATCTGCTTGAAAGAAAACATTTCTACAAATAGTAAGTCTTTTATCCTGCATAAGCTGAGCCTCGATATTACTTAAACCTCTCCACTCAATTGTAATCCCCAGTAATTGTGCAGTATTTTCAATATTTGTCTGATATGCCGGTTTTACAATATCTTTTTTGGAACTTGGAGAAAATTCTTGACTAATATAAAAATAAAGTGTTGTAATACCAGGATAAGCTCTTGCTGCTCCTTTAACTGCATCACTTAATTCATTTTCTTTGCCAGACATAGAAACACTATCTGAATAATATTTTGCTTGAAATCCTATAAGTTTGTCCCCTACTTGAATGGGGTTCGTTTCAATATACAAGCGTGTGCGAGGGAGATTGTGGATAAAGGGATGATTTATCAATAAGAAAAGGTGTATGGTGGAAAGCAAGTCTGAAAACAAAATGATTAGGCGTTGTCAGATTCGAATAACAGACAGAAAACCTCGGATGCCCATTTTATAAGGGTTTCCGAGGTTTCTTTATGCCTGTTGGATCTATTTCTTTTGACGGAGTATTTTTTATGCGTTAATACCGAAAAACTTCTCCATATCCTCTTCCACAGTGCCAATTCCTGCAATGCCGAAGTTCTCGATCAAGACCTTTGCAACATTCGGGCTGAGAAATGCCGGAAGTGTAGGGCCAAGGTGGATATTCTTCACACCAAGATATAAAAGAGCAAGAAGAACGATAACTGCTTTTTGCTCGTACCATGCGATATTATAGATAATTGGCAGATCGTTAATATCGTCAAGCCCAAAGACCTCTTTGAGTTTCAAGGCGATTACAGCAAGGGAATAGGAATCATTGCATTGACCTGCATCCAGAACACGTGGGATGCCATTGATATCGCCTAAAGGCAACTTGTTATATTTATATTTTGCACAACCGGCAGTAAGGATGACAGTGTCCTTCGGCAGAGCCTTAGCAAATTCTGTATAGTAGTCGCGGCTCTTTGCTCGACCATCACAGCCCGCCATAACCACAAACTTTTTGATAGCACCGCTTTTTACAGCTTCTACAACTTTATCTGCCAAAGCCAGAACCTGTGCATGGGCAAATCCGCCGATGATTTCACCGGTTTCGATTTCACTCGGAGCGACACATTTTTTTGCATGCTCAATAATCGCAGAAATTTTTTTGTTCGCCAATTTCTCCCGGAATATGTGTACATCCCGGATATCCCGCAGCGCCGGTAGTGTAAAGCCTGTTTTTGTAACTATCCTTAGGAGGAACAATGCAGTTGGTTGTCATTAGAATAGGACCGTTAAAGGATTCAAATTCTTCTTTTTGTTTCCACCAAGCATTCCCATAATTACCAACAAAGTTAGGATATTTTTTGAAAGCGGGATAATAATGAGCTGGCAACATCTCGGAATGCGTATACACATCCACTCCAGTTCCCTGTGTCTGTTCTAACAGCATTTCCAAATCGCGCAGGTCGTGGCCGGATACCAGAATGCCGGGGTTCTTTCTGACACCGATATTTACCTTTGTAATTTCGGGGTTTCCATAGCTGTCTGTGTTAGCCTTATCCAGCATTGCCATACCGGATACTCCGTATTTTCCTGTTTCCATTGTTAGAGCAATCAGATCTTCTACACTAAGGTTGTCATTCAGCGTGGCAGCCAGTGCTTTCTGAAGAAATGTGTCAACTTCATCGTTGTCCTTCAACAGCACATTTGCGTGCTTCGAGTAAGCGGAAAGTCCCTTCAAACCGTAGGTGATTAACTCGCGCAGAGAGCGAATATCCTCGTTTTCGGTAGAAAGAACACCGACAGTTCTGGCTTTTTCTTCCCAGTTTTCAGATCCGTTCCATTTTGCGGCTTCAGGCAGAACAGTCAGATTGGTAACTTGCTTTAGCAGAACTTCCTTTTCGGTCAGTGTAGCACGGATTCTTGATTCAATGCTCTCTTTATCAAAATTTGCGTTGGTAATGGTAGTGAACAGATTCAGAGTAATCAAGTGATTGATTTTGGCAGATACCTGCTTACCTTCCTGACGCAATGCAGTCGTAATAGCCGAAATTCCTTTTGTGACATAGACCAACAGATCCTGCATGGCCGCTACATCAGGTTTCTTTCCGCATACGCCGGACATGGTGCAGCCCTTGCACCCGGCGGTTTCCTGACACTGATAGCAAAACATTTTTTGTTCCATAATATGCCTCCTAAAAACTATTAAAATTTGAAATAATGTGGTTTCTTCTCAATCAAAAAAGCATATAGACGCGTTTGAATTAATCTTCCCAGGCGATTGCAGACACAGGACACGAGTCGATGGCCTCCTGTACAGCACCTTGATTTTCAGCGTTTGCTGGTTGATACGCTTCCGCCTTTCCCTGCTCGTTCATACGGAAAACCTCGTCGCAGATCCACAGCAAAGCCCACAGCCAATGCAGAGATCCTTATCTACTTTTGCTGCTTTCATAAAATCACCTTCCTTTGTCAATTTTGCGTTTGATTAAAATACAACTACTAAAAGCATCTTGAACGCTTCCTGCCCATATACCGCATGGGGATGGCCTGCTGGCATGACAATAGATTCTCCTTCGTGCAGCAGATATTCAACGCCATCAATCGTTGATTTTTCCGATACCATCCAAGCAGGTGACGAAGCGTCCCCACCGATTCATGGGTGCTGATCTCTTCGCCCTTTGCGAATGAGAACAGGGTAATACTTACTGCCTGGTTTTGTGTCAAAGTTTTGCTGACAACCTGCCCCTCCTGATAAGAAATTTGTTCTCTCAGCGTCAGTACTTCTGATTGAGCAATGTTTTTCATTTTTTTACTCATAGTATCTCTCCTTTTATTCCAAAATTTTACCACCCAACGAAATCGTAACAATCTGCCAAGGAATGAATTTTCCGCTTGCCTGCAACGCTTTTTTGGCAGCTAATTCCAGTCCGCCGCAGCAGGGAACTTCCATGCGTACAACCGTCACACTTTGAATGTTGTTGTTTTGAATGATCTGCGTCAGCTTTTCGCTGTAGTCTATGCTGTCAAGCTTTGGACAGCCGATAATCGTAATTTTCCCACGCATGAAATCCTCGTGCATTCTGGCATAGGCGTATGCACTGCAATCCGCTGCAATTAACAATTTTGCGCCGTCAAAATATGGTGCATTAGTCGGTACCAGTTTGATTTGGCATGGCCATTGTCCCAACTGTGATTCTGTCTGTACCCGGGCAGAAGGAGTTGTTTCTTGTGAATGTTGAATACGCTGCATTCGACTGCCGGGGCAGCCTGTATGGGGAACAGCGGCATGATGCTTTTCGCTTTTTTCCTCATATTTTCCTGCACAGCTTTTTCATCATAGGCGGCAGCTTCTCTCTCCACAAAGGAAATTGCACCTGTCGGGCAGGTTGGCAGACAATCTCCCAAACCATCACAATAATCATCTCGCAGAAGTGTTGCTTTGCCGTTTACCATGCCGATTGCACCCTCGTGACAAGCTTCGGCACACGCACCACATCCGTTACATTTTTCTTCATCTATTTGGATAATTCTTCGAATCATTTTATACCATCCTTTCTCTTGTCTTTCTGGGCATAGTATATTATAATTAAAAATAAAAATCTGTTGTTATAACAACGAAAGGGTAAAAAAATATGAAATTATCCGATATGCAGCTATTCCGTGGGTTAGAAGAAGATGACATCTCCTCGCTTTTAAGCTGTTTGAATAGTGTAAAACGCAATTATAAAAAAGGAGAAGTAATTCTTTCAGAAGGGAGTATTATAGAGAATATCGGCATTGTACTGTCAGGCATGGCAATGATATCTTGTAACGATATTTGGGGGAATACCAGCATTTTAGGAAGTGTTGCACCTGGTTCTGTATTTGCTGAGGTATATGCCTGTATTCCGGGACAGCCGATGCTGGTTACAGTGTCTGCCGTGGAAGATACCTCTGTGTTGTTTATGAATGTGGGACGTGTTCTGACTACCTGCACAAACGCCTGCCCTTTTCATACAAACCTTGCACGAAATCTACTGACTGTCTGTGCTCATAAAAGTCTGCAACTTTCACAAAGGATTTTGCACACCAGTTCCAAATCCATACGAGGCCGATTGATGTCTTATTTTTCAGAATGCGCAAAACATGCCGGAAGCAATTCTTTTCTGATTCCATATAACCGCCAGCAATTAGCAGATTACTTGAATGTTGACCGCAGTACTATGTGCAACGAGCTTTCTAAAATGCAGAAAGATGGCATGATTGAATACAAAAAAAAATCGTATTTTGCTCAAAGACTGAGATTTAAGGAATGGTATGAATTTGAATAGGGATTGATTTTTTAAGCAAAACCGCTTATGATCTGAAATAGAATATAGTGCTATTATCCACAGTTACAGAGCAAGTGTTATCAACACCGATAACAAAATGATAACATTAGCCTGTATAGGCAGGATAATATGGATAAATCAAATAATCAAAAGAACTGCAAACAGGACAACGAATAATCTCTAAACAAAATTGATTAGTAATTGTCGAGTTTGAATAGTTGGAGCAGAGCTTCAAAGCCTTTATTTTCAAGGGTTTTGAGGCTCTTTCCTTTTAGGGTTGCATTTTGATTGCATTTTTTTATTCAACTGCTCTGTGATAGATTGCTGTATGCTGATTGCTGGTGTAATCGACAACACTGGTTGTTGCTGGAGTATAAGTGAGAACGCCAGTTAATTTTTTGGCAACTTCCACGTTGGTGTTGGGATATAAATGTCCATAGGTTCCTAACGTGGTCTGGAAATACCATAAAAGGGCGTAATTTGCTTTTGCGGACTCTTTTTTCGGTGTGATGGAAAAATTCCAGACCATGGGAGAGAATACCTGAATTCCTATTACACTATTATAATGCAAAATATAAAAGGCCTGCCCAAACCAGGCAGGCCTCTGCAATATCTGCAGCATCAAGCTTATTTCAACTTCTCCCCTGTCAGCATTTCGTAGCCCTGCAGGTATTTGTCAATGGTCTTCTCCACGATTTCCTCCGGAAGCGTCCAGTTATTGTCTGGATTGGCGGTGAGCCAGTCGCGGGCAAACTGCTTGTCAAAGGATGGCTGGCCATGGCCTGGCTCGTAGCCGTCTGCCGGCCAGAAGCGGGAGCTGTCTGGAGTCAGCATCTCGTCTCCCAGAACGATATTGCCGTTCCCATCTAAGCCGAATTCGAATTTTGTATCTGCGATGATGATGCCGCGGCTTAAAGCATAATCGGCGCATTTTTTATAGAGAGCGATGGTGTAGTCGCGAAGCTTTGCGGCGTATTCCTCGCCTTTTCCGGGGAAGTATTTCTCCAGGTGGGCAATGCTCTGCTCATAGGAAATGTTCTCGTCATGATCTCCGATTTCCGCCTTGGTGGAAGGGGTGTAAATCGGCTCAGGCAGCTTGTCGGACTCCTTTAAGCCTCCGGAAGGGTAATGCCGCAGACTGTGCCGTTCTTCTGGTAGCTGGCCCAGCCGCTTCCTGTGATGTACCGCGCACAATGCACTCGATAGGCAGCATCTGGAGCTTTTTTGCACATCATGCTGTTTCCGTCAAACTGAGGCTGCTGGAAGAATTCCGGCATATCCTTAACGTCGGCAGAGATCATATGGTTAGGAAGGATGTCCTTTGTCAAAATCAAACCAGAACTTGGGACATCTGAGTCAGGACGGTTTCCCTTTTT
>ENA-OQAN01000982-OQAN01000982.1-human-gut-metagenome-genome-assembly--contig:-NODE-982-length-13461-cov-1.583171_pt1 | contig 13461 bp, 22 predicted proteins | sample MGYA00242735_ERZ504527 | MGnify/ENA primary metagenome ERZ504527 (study PRJEB26092, sample SAMD00036230) | human gut metagenome | host: Homo sapiens | study: EMG produced TPA metagenomics assembly of...
CAGTCCTGCTGCAATTAAACCTGCAGGAATGTGCCATATCGACCATAAAAATAGCAACCTACTTTGTCTGCAATTTCACGCATACGCTTGTAATCCCATTCACGAGAATAAGCAGATCCACCACCAATAATCATCTTAGGATGTTCACGCAAGGCAATTTCTTCCATCTGATCATAATCTACGCGTCCTGTTTCCTTATTCAAATTATATTCGCATGGAGTATAGATGATACCAGATGTATTTACAGCCGAACCATGAGAAAGATGACCACCATGTGCCAAGTTCAATCCCATGAACTTATCTCCAGGATTCAGCACTGCCAGAAAAACAGCAGCATTTGCTTGTGCTCCCGAATGAGGTTGTACATTTGCCCATTCAGCACCAAAGATTTGCTTCAACCGGTCGATTGCAATTTGTTCACTCTGATCCACAACTTCGCAACCACCATAATAACGCTTACCAGGATAACCTTCTGCATACTTATTTGTAAGACATGAACCATGGTCTGCATTACTTGATCGCTTACGAAATTTTCAGATGCAATCAGTTCTATACCTTTCAGCTGACGCTGATGTTCTTTCTCAATAATGTCAAAAATCAAATCATCTCTTTTCATATGTAGTTTTTTAAAAAGGTAATATTATGTGTTTAAAAAATCACTCCAACTGAGAAACTTAATACGTTTCTACGACGTTTGATATATATATACTGATCGCAATAAGGAGACTCCGTTATTCTTTTATCAAAAGAAACCGATTCTACCATATTATGAAGAACTCCTTCATAGCGAAAATCAAAAAATATATTTGAAACATTAACGGCCAATCCGACCACAGCGTTAAAACATAATGGACGGAGATTTTCTGTTATATTTTGCTGATAAAATCCAGAGTATTCATTCTGAGTATGCTTTTCCCACGTATAAGCTACTTTAGGTCCTAGAAAAAATGCCATTCCATACGGACGGGCATCAACAAATTTATACCCATACAATACAGGCAGATCGATGGAGTGTATGGATGTTTTAACCCAATGCATTATCGAATAAGATATCTTTATTTTCTACTGTATTGGCTATTGAAATACTTCCTTTAGAAACATTGTAAGAAAGTTCTGTCTGAAGATAGTGATGTTTCTTCAAATTGAAACGGCAGAAAAAAGCTCCGAAATAACCAACCTTATAGTTATTCTGGATATCATTCAATTCTTTCCCGCCTATAGAAAAATGATCTATAAAAAACATAGAAGAATTAAAACCTGCTTTTATACCCACATTAACAGCCGGATCACGTGTTGCATCACGTTCTCTTTTGCGTGACTGACCTTGAAGGCCTGTCGCCAGCAACAGACTGGTTATGAGTATTAAAGCAGTTTTCCTCATATTTCTTATTATTTTTTCTTTTCTACAGACCAACCGAATTTACCGATTTTTTCGCCCATTTCATAATATCCCCCATGTGCATAAACCAATAAGTTTGACTTAGCCAAATCGAACTTTCCTGTATCGGAATCCAAATATTTTTCATCAGCCTTTACATTCACCACATCTGCAATAAACATATCGTGAGAGCCCAGTGAAATTATTTCTTTTATCCGACATTCTATGCACAAGGGAGATTCTTCAATTATCGGAGCTTGTACAATGGAAGCCTTTACCCGGAGTAAGATGCATTTCTTCGAATTTATTAAAATTCTTTCCGGAGCGCACCCCACACCAGTCTGTAGCATATGCCATCTCCTTTGTTGTCAGATTGATAACAAACTCCATATTCTTCTTCAAAATAGGATAGGAGTGGCGTTCTGGTCTTACTGAGATATAGCACATGGAGGGTTTGTACATATCGTCCCAACCCAAGCAACAGTTATAATATTATACTCTTCTTTGCAGCTACCACAGCTGACCAGCACTGCAGGCAACGGATAAATCATCGTTCCGGGCTTCCAGTCTTGCTTCATAATAATATATTAAATCAATTTTATGTTATCTTTCTGCTGTTCCTTTTCGCAATAGTGACACTTCAGATACCCAGTTCCTTATCGACAACATGAAACCATGTCTGCATAGGCTCATTGTTGGTTATGCACTTTGGGTTATTACATTTCACAATACCTTTCAACTCATCAGGCATAACAATCTGTTTCTTCTCAACTACCTCATAATGACGGATAATATTGAGCTTTATATTAGGAGCTACAACAGACAAACGGCTAACTTCCTCATCTGTAAAAAATCTGTCGGCAACCTTGATAATACCTTTTTTACCTAATTTTTTACTTTCAAAGTTATTCCCTATTGTAATATTACCGTCTGTATTTTGCAAATCGAGCAAAGAAACAACAGTAAAAACTTTATCTGAAGGTATATGGTCAATAACCGTTCCATTCTCAAGAGCGGCCACCTGCAATTCTTTCTTTTCGTTCATAATCTTTCTTGATTAACTTGTTTAAAGAGTTTATTTATCGTTCGGTATCCGCCTTGACTTCATCCAGCGTAATGCCAAGTACATCACACAAAATAGCTTCACGTGCGTAAAGTCCGTTTTGAGCTTGTTGGAAATAATATGCCTTTTCGTTTTCATCCACATCATATGCAATCTCATTTACACGAGGCAGAGGATGAAGGATACGAAGATTTGGACGAGTATGTTCAAGCATTTTATTCCGAAGAATATAAACATCTTTAACTCGTTCGTATTCCATCAAATCGGTAAAAACGTTCACGCTGTACACGAGTCATATACAAAATGTCTGCATCAGCTATAGTTTCCTCCGTAAAATCTGTATGTTCCACATATTTTATATTGTGCTCTTTACAATATAGTTTGTATTCTTCCGGCATTTTAAGTTCATCCGGAGCAACAAAGTGGAAAGTAGGATTGAAATGACGCATAGCCATCAACAAAGAATGAACTGTACGACCATATTTCAAATCTCCCACCAAATAAATATTCAGATTTTCCAGAGTTCCCTGCGTTTTATATATGGAATAGAGGTCAAGCATTGTCTGAGAAGGATGCTGATTGGCTCCGTCACCAGCATTAACGATAGGAACCGGAGCTATTTCGCTAGCATAACGTGCTGCTCCCTCCAGATAATGACGCATTACAATAATGTCGGCATAATTACTTACCATCATAATTGTATCTTTCAATGTTTCTCCCTTTGAGGAACTTGTAACCTTAGGATCGGTAAATCCTATAACTTTGGCTCCAAGCCTGTTGGCTGCTGTTTCAAAACTTAAACGAGTACGCGTGGAAGGTTCAAAGAAAAGAGTTGCAACAATTTTTTCATCCAGTAAGTGACGGTTAGGCTTCTTTTCAAACTCTCTTGCCATTTCCAGAAGATAAAGGATACGTTCTTTAGAATGGTTGGCAATAGTTACTAAACTTCTATTTTCCATATTTTCGGTTTTATGAATTGTTTTTATAATACCGGAGTTCAAAGGTAGACAAAAAAAATAAAAAGACCATCCTTTTTTTTAGAAAAAGAAGCTGTTATTTTATTTCCTGATAACAGAAATGCGTAATACAGAAGCATTTTTAAAAACCAATAAAAAAATATATTTACCAATAGAAACGTAGCATCAAATAAGGCTTGTAAAAAGTTGTATTCCTGCTAAAAATAGCAGAAACAATCATTCTTAGCAATTTTATTCGTTTATTCCGGTGTTTTTCTTTATTTTTGCGAACTTATTAAGTAAGAAAAAAGTTATTATCAGAGATAAGAATTTTTATTTATCATGAGGAAGAAATTTATATATGTATTATGGGCTTTGCTCATATTAGGAATTTTATCGGTGGCTGCTGTCTTTACAGCCATAGCAAAAGGATGGATAGGTTATGTACCTCCTGTAGAAGAGCTGGAAAATCCGAATTTGAAATTTGCAACTCAGATAATTTCAGATGACGGGCAACTTCTGGGAACCTGGTCGTATAGTAAAGAAAACCGCGTTTATGTAGGTTACAATGACTTGTCACCTAATCTGGTTCATGCACTCGTTGCAACAGAAGATGTTCGTTTCAGTGAACATTCTGGTATAGACGCACGCGCATTTATGCGTGCTGTTATTAAAAGAGGTATTTTCATGCAAAAACATGCCGGTGGAGGAAGTACCATTACTCAGCAGTTGGCAAAACAATTTTATTCGCCGGTAGCAGACAATGTAATGGAACGCTTGTTGCAAAAACCGATAGAATGGGTTATTGCTGTCAAGCTGGAACGTTATTATACAAAAGAAGAAATTCTGACTATGTACCTTAATAAGTTTGACTTTCTGAATAATGCCGTAGGTATTAAAACAGCAGCCAAAACTTATTTTTCAAAAGATCCTAAAGACTTGTCGATAGAAGAAGCTGCTACCCTTATCGGTATGTGTAAAAATCCATCATTATATAATCCCCGTCGTTTCAATGAACGTTCACGAGGACGCCGCAACACGGTGCTTGATCAAATGTATAAGGCCGGTTACCTCACAAAAGCTGAGCGTGATTCTCTGCAAGCCTTACCGTTGACTCTGAAATTTCAGCCGGTTGACCACAAGGATGGATTGGCAACTTACTTCCGTGAATATTTGCGTAAGATAATGACAGCCAAAGAACCAGTCCGTTCGAAGTACAGAGGATGGCAACAACAACAGTATTACGAAGATTCTTTGGCATGGAAGACAAATCCTTTATACGGATGGTGTGCAAAAAACAAGAAAAAAAGACGGAACCAATTACAATATTTATACAGACGGATTAAAAATCTATACGACAATTGATTCACGTATGCAGAAATATGCTGAAGAAGCTGTATACGAACATGTAGCAAAATACTTGCAACCTCGCTTCTTTAAAGAAAAACGTGGACGTAAAACTGCGCCATACACAAACGAGCTCACTCCGGAAGAAGTAAATACGATATTAGAACGTTCCGTACGTCAGTCTGACCGTTATCGTGAAATGAAAGCAGCAGGATGTTCTGAAGAAGAAATCCGGAAGGCATTCAACACAAAACACGAAATGTCTGTCTTCTCATGGGAAGGAGAAAAGGATACTATCATGACACCGTTAGATTCAATCCGTTACTACAAGCACTTCCTGCGTGCCGGATTTATGTCTATGGATCCGATTACAGGCTATGTAAAAGCTTATGTAGGAGGTCCTAACTATAATTACTTCCAATATGATATGGCTATGGTTGGACGCCGACAAGTTGGTTCTACCATTAAGCCTTACTTATATACATTAGCTATGGAGAACGGATTCTCTCCGTGTGACGAAGTAAGAAATGTAGAACAGACGTTATTCGATGAAAACGGAAAAGCATGGTCTCCCCGAAACAGTTCTAAATCTCATTATGGAGAAATGGTAACACTGAAATGGGGATTGGCAAACTCCAACAACTGGATATCTGCTTATCTTATGAGCAAGCTCAACCCATATGCACTGGTTCGATTGATTCATTCTTTTGGTGTCTTGAACAAGGACATACAGCCAACCGTATCTTTGTGTCTGGGGCCATGTGAAATTTCTGTAGGAGAAATGGTTAGTGCCTATACAGCATTTGCCAATCGAGGTATACGTACAGCGCCACTTTTCGTTTCCCGCATAGAAGATAATGAAGGTAACGTCATCGCAACTTTCACGCCACAAGTAGAAGAAGTGATAAGTGAATCAAGTGCATACAAAATGCTCGTCATGTTACGTGCTGTAATCAACGAAGGTACTGGTGGACGAGTTCGCCGCTTATATGGTATACAGGCTGATATGGTGGTAAAACCGGTACAACCAACCGTAACTCAGACGGATGGTTTATGGGCTTCACTCCTTCACTGGTATCTGGTTGTTGGGTAGGAGGTGAAGAACGCGATATTCACTTCGATACAATGCGCGACGGACAAGGTGCTTCAATGGCATTACCGGTATGGGGATTGTACATGCAAAAAGTTTATGCCGACAAGTCGTTGGGATATTCTCAAGATGAACACTTCGATATACCCGAGGATTTTGATCCATGCAAAGACAAACTGACTGAAATAGAAGAAGAAAATACCAGCCGATTGGATGACGTATTCTTCCAATAATTTTTTCAGGAAAAATAAAAAAACATGCTGAAGTTTTACGATAAACTTCAGCATGTTTTTTTGTTAATATGGGCATGTTTTTTTATAGTCTTCCAACTTTGGATTTTCGGATTATTTTCTGTATCTTGCAGAAACTTGTAAAAGAAGGAGGATTGTCATGGATCGTAATCTCACATTATACCAACTATCTCCTGAACTGGCAGCTAAAGTTTTCGATCGGATCGAATCTTTCAATCGTGGAAGAATGCCTAAAGATGGTAAATATGTAATCAGTATGCCGACTCTTTATCGCCCTTATTATGGATTTTGGCGAATCTTTTCAGATGATAAAACCCCACTATTCGTACGTACACTTGCTGTAACATTCGACGCAGCAGCAGAACGAGCCTTCGCCTTACTCCAAAACTGTAATATACCTCTTGACGTACAAGACAACAGCGTTTTTGAAAGTTACTACGGACAATCAGACGACATTATTCCATTTGGCAAGTATCGTGGCAAACGTTTAGCTGAAATCTTCTATGTGGACCCATCTTACATCCTTTGGTTAGCAAATAAATTTACTGTAGAAACAAAACGGTATGAACCATTAGTATTATTGGCTAAAAAATTTGCCAAAGTACATTTTGAACTGACCGTACAGAAAAAACATATTTCTTCGGTAAGCCATTATATAGGTGAGATAGGAGAAAAGTTGAAAGATATGTTCCTCACAGTCTTGAATGTCCGTTTACAGGTTGATACATACAAAGCTGACTTTTACGTAGACCAAAACGTATTGGCTGCCGACCGTGACGGAAACCGTTTTACATTTTCATAAAAGCTGGCGGACGTAGCCAGACACCTAAAGCATTAAGTTGTCACAGTCGCAAAATAACTCAGCACGAAGTACTGCATCTAGCATCAGCAAAGGTCATGTCACATTACGAAAGCAAGGGAGTGCATTACACACGACTGGGATATGTAAAACTGGTATAATCGGCCTGTTCCGACAGAGTGTTCAAGGCTTGTTTCACATAGTTTTTCTCCATGTCAGCAGGTTTTATAACCTCCATGTCAAACACAAGCAGATCGATATCCAGAGGAATGATTCCCTTCTGTTTGCCTTCTGGGGTTCTGCCACATTTCTTTTCTATGTCCTTAAATAATATTTTTATATCCTCGAAGCCCATATCTGTTTCAACGACAGCAGCCCGGTTCAAATAAGAAGTTGTCGTTTCTATACCTTCCGGGGCAGTTTCTACTATTTCTCCCCACCGCATCTCAGGGAATAAATCTGACAGGATTTCCTCCGCCCAATTCATATGATATTCACTCTCTGTATTCGACCCCAAACAAATGATGCAACGATGCTTAGTTTTCATATTTATGAAGTTTTGACTACAAAAATAGATTTTTTTGTAAATTTGCGTACTAATAAAAAGTACAAATACCATGAAATTTATTGGAATAATTCCTGCTAGATATGCTTCTACACGTTTTCCAGCAAAGCCATTGGCTATGCTAGGAGGGAAAACTGTAATTCAAAGAGTCTATGAACAAGTATCTGGAATTCTGGATGAAGCATACGTAGCGACCGATGATGAGCGAATAGAAAGTGCCGTCAAAGCTTTTGGTGGCAAAGTTGTTATGACTTCTGTCAATCATAAAAGTGGTACAGACCGCTGTTATGAAGCCTATTGCAAAGTAGGCAGCGGTTACGATGTTATTGTAAACATTCAGGGTGACGAACCTTTCATACAGCGCTCGCAACTGGAAGCTGTCAAAGCATGTTTTAATGATGAATCTACACAGATTGCAACCTTGGTAAAACCCTTTACCGTTGATGACGGATTTGAAGCATTAGAAAATGTCAATTCTCCGAAGGTTGTAGTCGATAAAAATATGAATGCACTGTATTTCAGCCGTTCTATTATTCCATAATCAACGTAACAAAGAAAAGGCAGAATGGCTGCAAGGACATACCTATTACAAACATATCGGTCTATATGCATACCGGGCTGCTGTTCTGAAAGAAATTACAGCTCTGCCACAGTCTTCTCTGGAACAAGCAGAGTCATTAGAACAATTACGCTGGCTGGAAAATGGTTATACTATCAAAGTCGGTATCAGTGAAGTGGAAACCATTGGAATAGATACTCCGCAGGATTTAGCTCGTGCGGAAAAATTCCTGCTTGAACATAAAGAAATAAAGTAATGACTCTTGACAGAACAATAGCTCCCCCAATACGCCAGATAGACCATTTTTCTATTTCTACTCCCGAACGTACAATCATGCCAAACGGAACGCCACTGAATATCATTCAAGTTGGCAGCGAGGATGTTGTGCGTCTGGATTTGCTCATAAAAGGCGGGCAATGGAATCAGACACAACCTTTACTGGCTATGTTTACCAACCGCATGCTGCGCGAAGGAACTCGGTCTTTGTCGTCATCACAAATTGCTGAAAAGCTGGACTATTATGGCGCATGGCTTGACTTATCATCATCGGTAAACTATGGTTTTGTGACACTATATTCATTAGGTAAGTATTTCCCAAAAACAATTGAAATATTAGCCTCGATGGTTAAAGAACCGGTCTTTCCGGAAAAAGAATTATCGGTTGTAGTAGACGTAAACAAACAACAGTTTCTTGTCAACGCCCAGCGTGTTGACGTAATGGCTCGCAAACGTCTGAATCGTGCACTTTTCGGACTGTCACACCCATTAGGACGATATGCTGAACTGGAAGATTACGATCGTATTAACAGCGAAGTATTAAAAGGTTTTTACCATCAGTATTACCATTCAGGCAACTGCTCTGTTTACGTCTCAGGTAAAGTTTCTCCAGAAGTTATACATTGCATAGAGCAACACTTCGGCGAAAGCGATTGGGGAGACACTACCCGAAAAATAAAAAACGAAACTTTTGTTCCTACAACAGAAGATTGCAAACGCATTTTTGTAGAAAAAGAGGATGCTTTGCAAAGTTCTATAAAGATAGGTACATTTTCTATAAATCAACAACATCCTGACTATTTGAAGCTGCGTGTACTGGTTACGCTGTTCGGAGGGTATTTTGGTAGCCGTCTGATGTCGAATATCCGTGAAGATAAAGGATATACCTATGGTATCGGCGCCGGTCTTGTCAATTATCCCAATACAGGTGTATTAGGCATCAGTACAGAAGCTGCAAACGAATATGTAGAACCTCTCATCGCTGAAGTCTATAAAGAAATGGATATTTTATGTTCAGAGAAAGTTTCAGACGAAGAGCTGGATATGGTACGCAATTACATGCTGGGTGATATGTGTCGTTCATACGAAAGTGCCTTTTCTTTATCAGATGCTTGGATATTCATCGAAACGTCTGGTTTGAAAAATGATTTTTTCGATCATACATTAAAAGCTATCCGTGAAGTAACATCGGATGAGCTTCAAGCACTGGCACAAAAGTATTTCTGTAAAGAAAACTTAATAGCGGTTGTCGCAGGTAAAATAGTGTAATGATTTTATATTCTCTTTACAGAAAACACTAATTTTGAACATTCAAATAAAACGAAAAAGATAATAATGACTAGACATACATATTTATTGTTTGCATTGATGACATTTGGAAGCTTGTCCGTTTCTGCTCAAATGTCATTGGGATATTACAAATTTAAAGATGGAGCAGAATATACTGGAGAGTTGAAAGACGTCGTCCAAATGGAAAAGGCAAAACAGTTTTTAAGAATGGAGATACATACGAAGGTGAGTATGTAAAAGGAAAACGTGAAGGAGAGGGTACATATATATTCAGTGATGGAGAAAAATATGTAGGACATTGGTATCAGGACCAGCAACACGGTCAAGGAACCTACTACTTCATGAACAACAACCGTTATGAAGGAATGTGGTATCAAGACTTTCAGGAAGGTGAGGGTACAATGTACTATTATAACGGCGATTTATATGTAGGCATGTGGCACCAAGACAAGCGAAACGGCCATGGAACATATACATGGAAAGGAGGTGCCAAATACGAAGGTGAATGGACCAACGATCTGAAGAATGGCAAAGGTGTCATGACATGGGAAGACGGTTCAAAATACGAAGGAGAATGGAAAATGGCGAACGCCACGGGAAAGGAACATTTTATTACACCAATGGCGATAAATATATCGGAGATTGGGTAAAAGATGTACAGCATGGAAAAGGTATTTACTATTTTCAAAACGGCGAACGCTATGAAGGTGACTACGCAGACGGAGAACGTACCGGAAAAGGAATCTATGTTTACCCCAACGGAGATAAATACGTCGGCCAGTTCAAAAACGGATGGGCAGGAAGGAACCGGTACATTTACCTGGCAGAACGGAGCTGTATATGAAGGCGAATGGGTAAAGAAACCAGCGATCGGGCAAAGGCCATTATAAATGGGGAAATGGCGATGAATATGAAGGCCAGTGGAAAGACAATATGGCAGAAGGAGAAGGCGTACTACGTATGCAAGATGGATCTGTCTACACCGGTCATTTTTCTCGTGGCAAAGAAGATGGCAAAGGAACTATCGTAAGCAAAGACGGAGTCCGCTTTGAAGGATTCTTCAAGCAAGGAAAAAGGATGGTCCTTTTGTCGAAACAGACAGTAACGGAAAAATAATTCGTCAGGGAACATTCCGCAGTGGCAGACTTTTAGAGGAGAAAAAATAATGCTAAACCTATCGGAACTAACAGATAAAGTACGTGCTCTTGCGATTGAGGCAGGGGATTTTATTCGTGAAGAAAGAAAAAAATTCCATCGCGAGGCAATCGAAAAAAAACATGCACACGACTATGTGTCATACGTAGACAAAGAGTCGGAAAAAAAGATTGTAACCCGTCTAAAAGAATTACTTCCCGAGGCTGGTTTCATAGCAGAAGAAGGCAGTGGCACATTAAACGACGAGCAATATTGCTGGCTGGTCGATCCTTTGGACGGAACAACCAATTTCATTCATGACAATGCTCCGTATTGCGTGAGCATTGCCCTGAGAAGTAAAAAAGAATTATTACTAGGCGTCGTATATGAAATCTGCCGGAATGAATGTTTCTGGACATATAAAGGTGCTCCTTCTTATCTGAATGGCAATGAAATTCATGTATCTGCATATCCAATTTAGATGACTCGTTTATAGCTCTTGGCTTCCCTTATGCAACAGAAGAATATAAGCCAATGGCCAACCATTTGGTAAATACACTCTACGGGAATGTAGCAGGACTGCGGCTTATGGGAGCTGCGGCTGTAGAATTGTGTTATATTGCAGCAGGAAGGTTCGAAGCACGTATCGAAGCTTTTATTGGTCCATGGGATATCGCTGCAGGAACAATTATTCTGCAAAATGCCGGAGGTATGATTACAGACTTCAAGGGAGGAGATTCTTATTCCTCTGGTTCACAGGTTCTGGCTTCAAACGGAAGAATCCATCGAGATTTGTTGAATATAATTGATAATCTATAAAATACTCACGTTTTATTCGATTTATCAAAATATATTTTGTATGTTTGTGTTACAAAAAAGGGAAGGACATGAATATACCAGAAATATTAGATTTTCTGAAACGCTTGTCAGAGAATAATACCCGTGAATGGTTTCAGGAACATAAAAATGAATATCAAAACGCACAAAGCAGTTTTGAAAATTTATTAGCGGATATCATTGCGCGTATTTCATTATTCGATGAAAGTATATCTCATGTTCGTCCTCATGATTGTACATATCGTATTTATCGGGATGTCCGCTTTTCGGCAGACAAATCTCCTTATAAGAATCACATAGGAGGATATATTAACGCACGTGGGAAAAAATCGAACCACTGCGGATATTACGTACATCTGCAACCTGGCAACTGTATGCTGGCAGGAGGAAGCTGGTGTATGCCGTCCAATATGCTTAAAGCTGTCCGGCAGTCGGTTGTAGATAACATAGAGGAATACCGTGCTATTGTAGAGGATCCTGATTTTAAAAAATATTTTCCGGTAATAGGAGAGGAACACTTAAAAACCTTGCCTAAAGGATTCCCAAAAGATTTTCCTTATCCGGAATATATAAAATGTAAAGATTACACTGTTGCTTATTCCATTCCTGATTCTTTTTTTGATGATCCTTGTTTTATAGAAGAAATTATAAACGTATTCAGCAACTGAAGCGTTTTGCCGATTTTACAAATTATACAATCGATGATTTTGAATAACAAACATTTTCATATAAATTAAAACCACAAAATTGTTACTACTATGGTAATAGATAAATTAGAAAATCTTGAGAAATATGTTTCTCTGAATCCACTATTTGCACAGGCTGTGGAATTTTTGAAAACTACAGACTTAAACGCACACGAAATAGGTAAGGTCGTCTTAAAAGAGGGTGAGCTTATCGTTAATTTTGCTCAAGCACGACCCAAAACTAAGGAAGAAGCAAAACTTGAAACTCATAATAACTTCATAGATATTCAGATTCCTTTGTCGGGAGTTGAAACAATGGGATATACTCCGCGCACAGACCTTCCGGAAGAAGAATACAATGCAGAAAAAGACATCACTTTCTACAAAGGATTTGCAAAAGATTATCTGACTATTACACCGGGTATGTTTGCCATATTCTTTCCACAAGACGGACACGCTCCTGGCGTAACTCCAGACGGCGTGAAAAAAGTCATAGTAAAAGTTCGGGCATATTAATATAAACTCTAATACTATGGATGAAGTATTGAATATCATTAAAAATGATCCTTGGCTTGAGCCTTACAAAGAGGCTATTACAGGCAGACATCAGCATGCAATTAATAAGGAAAAAGAATTAATCGGCAAGAAAACACTGTCCGGCTTTGCTACCGGACATCTTTATTTTGGCATGCATCGCACAGAAAAAGGTTGGACTTTCCGTGAATGGCTCCTAATGCTACTGAAATTTATCTGATAGGTGATTTCAATGGATGGCAGGAACAAGCCAAGTATAAATTGAAAAGAGTCAAGAATACAGGTAACTGGGAAATCAATCTTCGGGAAAATGCGATAAAGCATGGAGATTTATATAAGCTGAAAGTTTATTGGGAAGGAGGTTGCGGAGAACGTATTCCTGCATGGGCAACACGTGTCGTTCAAGACGACCAGACTAAAATTTTCAGTGCACAGGTCTGGAATCCTGATAAACCTTACAAATTCAAGAAAAAAGTTTCGTACCGAATGTGTCACCTTTAATGATTTATGAGTGTCATATTGGTATGGCGCAGGATGCCGAAAAAGTGGGGACTTACAACGAATTCCGTGAAAACATCCTTCCACGCATAGCTAAGGACGGCTATAACTGCATTCAGATTATGGCTATTCAGGAGCATCCCTATTATGGAAGTTTCGGTTATCATGTATCAAGCTTCTTTGCTCCATCGTCCAGAT
>ENA-OQAN01000983-OQAN01000983.1-human-gut-metagenome-genome-assembly--contig:-NODE-983-length-13455-cov-1.529337_pt1 | contig 13455 bp, 22 predicted proteins | sample MGYA00242735_ERZ504527 | MGnify/ENA primary metagenome ERZ504527 (study PRJEB26092, sample SAMD00036230) | human gut metagenome | host: Homo sapiens | study: EMG produced TPA metagenomics assembly of...
AACAGGTACTGGTGGACGAAGGAGAACTCGTCAAGAAGGACAGCCGCTGTCCGTTTGAGCTCGGGAAAATTATGCGGAGGCCGTCAAAGAAGCTGAAGCGAACTATAAGCAGGCTCAGGCTGAGCTGGAAATGGCAAATTATGAGACTGAACGTGTACAGCGTCTGGTGGAGAAACAGATTTTCTCTTCCATCCGTCTGGATCAGGTGAAGCGTGAACAGGAAGTGGTTCGTATGAAAGTGGAACAGGCACGCGCACAATGGCAGCGTGCACAGATGGACTATGGCTATACGACGATTGTATCTCCTTTTGCCGGATATGTAGACCGTATACCATATAAGGTGGGAAGTCTTGTGAATCCTGAAAGTCTGCTGACCACCGTCAGTGATATTTCTGAGGTCTTTGCTTACTATAAAGTGAATGAGAGCGAATACCTCCGTTTCAAGCGGGCTCAGCTGAAGGGAGAGAATCTGCAGCAGGAAGACAATGTGGAACTGGTTCTGGCCGACGGAATGGTGTACAGTCATAAAGGACGGCAGGAAACCGTGGAGGGAGACTTTGAAAGAGGTACCGGCTCCATTGCTTTCCGTGTGCGTTTCCCGAACCCTGACGGACTGCTGAAACACGGTGTGACAGGTAAGGTTCGTATGCTGACACGCATGGAGGATGTCTGTCTGGTTCCGCAGAAATCTACTTTTGAAATCCAGGATTTCACCTATGTTTATCTGGTCGATTCGCTGGGAGTGGCCAAAGTCCGCAGCTTTGATCCCATCGAACGTTATCAGAACTATTACATTACTCAGGACTTGCAGCCGAATACAGCTATTGTATATGAAGGAGTCCAGATGGTGAAAGACGGAATGAGCATACGTGTAGATACGGTAGCGTTTGAAGATGTGAGAAAAGAACTTCATCTGGATAACCTTCAACGATAATCTGTCGGCCTATGTTCAAGTTATTTATTCGCAGGCCGATTCTTTCGGCCGTTATCTCCGTGATCATTGTTTGTCTCGGAGCCCTGGCTATTGTTTCGTTGCCCATTACCCAGTTTCCGGATATTGTTCCGCCTTCGGTCACTGTTACTGCGCGCTATACCGGAGCGAGTGCTGACGTAATGTCCAAGACGGTGGCTACTCCGCTGGAGCGGGCCATCAACGGTGTGTCTGGTATGACTTATATGACGACGGTGTGTACCAATGACGGTATGTCGCTGACCACGATTTATTTCAAGGTCGGTACAGACCCTGATGTGGCGGCGGTGAATGTGCAGAACCGTGTGACGACTGTACTGGACGAGTTGCCGGAAGAAGTAATCCGTGCCGGAGTCGTGACGGAAAAAGAAGTAAACAGCATGCTGATGTATCTGAATGTGTTCAGTACGGACAGTACCCATACGGAAAAGTTTGTCTACAACTTTGCTGATATCAATATCCTTCGTGAGTTGAAACGTATTGACGGAGTCGGACTGGTAGAGATTATGGGTAGCCGGGATTATGCCATGCGTGTGTGGCTGAACCCCGGACGTCTTGCCGCCTACAATATGGTGCCTCAGGATGTGACAGAGGCCATCCGCCGGCAGAACATCGAGGCTGCACCGGGAAAGACCGGTATCGGTTCGGACAAACTTCCCCAGCAGTTGCAGTATGTGCTGCAGTACACGGGTAAATTCAGTACGCCCGAAGAATACGGTGAAATTGTGTTGAAGGCCATGCCTGACGGTTCGCTGCTGAGGCTGAAGGACGTGGCTCAGATAGAGTTTGATTCAGAAGACTATAACATGATTTCAATGACTGACGGACGTCCGTCGGCCTCCATCATGATCAAGCAGCGTCCGGGGTCCAATGCCCGTGAAGTCATCCAGAACATCAAGCAGCGCATGGAAGAAATCAAGGAAAGCAGCTTTGCACCTGGTATGGATTACAACATTGCCTATGATGTTTCCCGTTTTCTTGATGCATCCATCCAGTCGGTTCTGAAGACCCTGCTGGAGGCCTTCCTGCTTGTATTCATCGTTGTATATATCTTCTTGCAGGATTTCCGTTCGACCTTGATTCCGGCCATTGCCGTTCCGGTGTCGCTGGTCGGTACCTTCTTCTTCATGCAGTTGCTCGGTTTCTCCGTCAACATGCTGACTCTTTTCGCACTTGTGCTTGCCATCGGTATTGTGGTGGACAATGCTATCGTGGTGGTGGAGGCAGTCCATGTAAAGATGCACGAGGAAAAACTTTCTCCTTATAAGGCTTCTGTCGCTGCCATGAAAGAAATCGGTGGTGCGATTGTGGCCATTACTCTGGTAATGTCGGCCGTTGTTTGGTACCGGTAGGTTTATGGAAGGTACGGTTCGGTATCTTCTATCGCCAGTTCTCTCTGACGCTGGCCGTAGCCATTGTCATCTCGGGAGTCAATGCCCTGACTCTTTCACCGGCCTGTGTGCCCTGCTTCTCCGTCCTGCCGGAAAAGGTAAGAAGAAAGCAGTCTGGCTGCGCAAGTTCTTTGTCGTGTTCAACCGGGGATACGACCGTTTCGAGCGGCGTTACGATCTGGGACTGCACTAAATACCTGGGACGTAAATTCTTCACTTACGCCACACTCGTGATCTTTTTGCTGGCAACTTACGGCATGAACCTGATCTTGCTACCGGATTTATTCCCAACGAAGACCAGGGAATGGTGTATGTAAATGTGGATGCCCTCCGGGAGCGACTGTGGAACGCAGTGAAAAAGTATTGAATGAGATTCAGGCAGCCCTCTTGCCCTTCGATGAGATTGAAAGTATATCCACTCTGGCAGGTTACAGTCTGATGACAGAAACGGAAGGTGCCAGCTACGGAATGGGAATGATCAACCTGAAACCCTGGAGCGAACGTGAACAGGGAGTAAACGAACTTCTGCAGGTGTACAAGGACCGTACTTCGCATATCAAGGATGCGGATATTCAGTTCTTCCTTCCTCCTTCGGTTCCGGGCTTTGGTAATGCGAGCGGTTTTGAGCTGCGTTTGCAGGACAAAACGGCAGGCGACTTCCACGAGTTTGCTGAAGTAGCCGACCGTCTGGTGGAGAAACTGAATGCTGATCCGCGCCTTCGCGGTGTAACTTCCGGCTTCAATCCGAACTTCCCGCAATATATGCTGAAGGTGGATCTGGCCAAGGCCGCCAAACTGGGAGTTGATCTGGACAAGTCGATGGAGACTTTGCAGGCATATATCGGAAGTTTCTATTCGTCCAACTTCATCCGTTTCGGTCAGATGTATAAGGTAATGATTCAGGCTTCTCCCGAATACCGTATGAAGCCCGAAGACCTTTACCGCCTGTATGCCAAGAACAATGACGGCAATGTGGTGCCTTATTCCAACTTCATGACCATGGATCGCGTATACGGCCCCAGCCAGATCACCCGTTATAACATGTTTACCTCGCACTGATCACCGGTGAAGGAGAGCCGGGAGTCAGTACGGGTGATGTGATCCGTGTGGTAGAGGAAATCTGCAAGGAAGTGCTTCCCCGCGGATACGATGTGGAATGGTCAGGCGTTACGCGTGAAGAAAAAGATTCCGGCGGACAGACATTCCTGATCTTCGGTATCTGTCTTTTGTTTGTTTATTTGTTGCTGGCTGCCCAGTATGAGAATTCTGCTGCTGCCCTGTCCGTCATCCTTTCTTTGCCGGCGGGTGTTTCGGCTCTTATTTCTTCCTGCAGCTGGCCGGACTTGAAAACAACATCTATGCACAGGTTGCCCTGGTCATGCTGATCGGTCTGCTTGGAAAGAATGCCATTCTGATTGTCGAGATGGCCAATCAGTTCCGTCATCAGGGCCTGTCTGCCTTCGATGCAGCCGTGAAGGGAGCTGTCAGCCGTCTGCGCCCCATCCTGATGACCTCGTTTGCCTTTATCTGCGGACTGATTCCGTTGCTGATGGCCAGCGGCGCAGGTGCTTTGGGTAACCGTTCCATTGGTACGGCGGCAGCCGGAGGTATGTTTATCGGAACCGTTGTCGGTATTTTCCTGGTTCCCGGATTGTATTTGATTTTTGAAACACTGTCGGCTCGGTTAAGCCGCAATAAAGTTCAGTATGAAGATGATGAAAGACTAAATTGAATATGTTCTGATTGCAGCCATGGGGCTGTCGGTGATGGAGGGTGCAAGGCACCTTCCCTGACACCGGACGAAGCTGTCCGGCTTCCGGAGATGTATACGGAAGATGCAGATACGGTGACGGTAGCCACGCTTTCCTGGAAAGCTTTCTTCCCGGATGAGTATCTGAAAGCTACATTGATACGGCCTTGCTTCGGAATCCGTCTTTCCTGCAGGCCGTGGAACAGGTATCCATTGCCCGTGCCCAGCTGCGTGTCGGGAAAGGAGCCTTGCTGCCTGAAGTTTCATTGGGGCTGGCCGGAGGCATCCAGCGCTTTGGAGAATATACGATGGACGGTGTGGGAAACAGCACGACCAACACGCCGGATCTGGCCAAAGACAAACATATCCCTGATCCTTATAAAGACTTGAACCTCGGACTGAACTTCAGCTGGGAGGCAGATATCTGGGGCAAGCTGACAGACCGCAAGCGGGCTGCTGCCGCACGCTGGATGAAATCTGTCGAGGCACAGGAACTGGCCCGTACCATGCTGATTTCGGAAGTAGCCTTGCAATATTACAACCTGGTGGGACTGGATAAGAAACGTTCTGTCCTGAAGGGAGCAATCAAGAAGACTCGTGAGTCGTATTTGCTGACGAATGAACTGATGAAAGAAGGAGAAGTTTCCCGTCTTTCCGTTGACCAGTTCCGTTCGCGTCGCCTGAAACTGGAAGAGATGCTGCTGGATACCGAGCAGCAGATTGCCGAGGCAGAACGGGCGATGGCGCTTTTGCTGGGCAAGCTTCCTTTCGAGATCCGCCGTTCCACTTTTTGAGGAAGTTTCCGAGTACAGTTTCCCGGCCGATGTCGGTATTCCGGCACAGTTGCTCCGGAACCGTCCGGACGTGCGTGCGGCAGAGTTGAACTGCTGGCCAGCAAGTCGGATGTGTCTGCTGCGCGTAAGGCTTTCTTTCCTTCACTGGTGATCGGAGGAGGGGAGGATTCAATGCGTTCAGTCTTGAAAAATGGTTTCATTCTCCCGCTTCGCTGGTCTACAACCTTGCAGCAGGAATCACGGCACCGGTTTTCCGGCGTAACGAGCTGCGCAGCCTCTGGCAGGAAGCAAAGAGCCGCCAGCGGATAGCATTGCTCGGTTACCACGATACGGCCCTGCGGGCTTATCAGGAGGTGGTGAACCTGATGACGGCTTCTGAGCAGATGAATCAGCGGAAGGCTTTGAAGAAGGAAGAAAGCCGCATTCATCACCGTTCCATCTATAATGCCAATGAATTGTTCAAGACGGGATTCGCCGGTTATCTGGATGTGCTTTCAGCTGATGAACGTTATCTGGACTGCGAGCTGGAACGTATCGAACTGAATATAGCCTACTGTCAGCTGCATGCGATGCTTTACCGCTCGCTCGGCGGCGGACGGTTCTAGCCGGAAGTCTTTCGTCCGGACGGGGGATGAACCTTTCGTCCGGACGGCAGACTGCCGGACAGATATTTTGTCCCTGCACGGGTATGCCGTATCTGAATTGTTATTACTTTTGCGGAGATTTTTTAAGATGAAGTGAAATGGAAACTTATACGTTGGATGATCTCACCATCAAGGAGCATCTGCTGGAACTGGCGGAAAAGGGAAACAAGCCGTTTACCGAAAGCCTGAATCCCGGCGTAGAGCATGTGCTGGGCATACGTGTACCGGATCTTCGCAGGCTGGCAGCCCGTATTGCCCGGACAGACTGGGAACGTTTTCTGGAAACGTCGGACACGTTCTATATGGAAGAACGTATGCTTTATGGGATGGTGCTCGGATGCATCGCCCCGACGAAGACGTGGAAGTCTATCTGCATCGGGTGACTTGTTTTGTCTGGATGATCAACAGCTGGTCTGTGTGCGACACATTCAAGTTCGCAGGAGGACAGCGTTTGTGGACCGTCATGCCGGACGTCTGTGGGAATATCTGAAACAATGGATGAATGCGGACGGAGAATATGAAGTGCGTTTCGGCGTAGTCATGTCAATGAGTTATTTTGTCGATGAGGCCCATCTGGAGGAACTTCTGCCTGTTATGATTCCATCCGTCACGAGGGCTATTATGTAAAGATGGCAGTAGCCTGGGCCCTGTCCGTCTGTTTCGTCAAGTTTCCGGAACGTACCATGGAGTATCTGAAAAACAGTTCACTGGACACCTTTACCTATAACAAGACATTACAGAAGATTGTGGAATCCTGTCGGGTGGATAAGGACACCAAAGCCTTGATCCGTTCCATGAAGCGTCCCTCCGACAAGCAGAGGAACGTCATGGAGTAAGTTCCGGCCAGGAGAATGCGATACGCTATTCAGCGTTTTTTCTCAGCCATTCCAGTCTGCGCTGGTCGGGCAGGTGTTTCACCTTGAAATGTTCGAAAGTGGCCTTGAATCCTTTTCCGTCCGGGCAGGCAGCCATCAGTCCCACCTGCACAGGTGTGTTGTCCTGGACCAGGCATTCCGCATCAGTGTATAGTTCTTGTCATCGAATGAATAGAAGATTTCCACCGCATCGAGCCGTCTGACCGCTTTGATCCAGATATAGGGAACGGCTTTTTCCAGGGTGATGACACTCCAGTCTGATGTATTGTGGGTGACAACGGTGCTCAGGTTATATTTCCCGTCTACAAACTCAATACCGGCCTTGATGTAGTTCTTGTGGTCGATACGGATCATGATGCCGGCCTGGTCGAAACGGGCCTGATAGTCTCCGGTGATCTTTACCTTCGCTTCGAATTCCCCTCCGTAGGTTGCATAGTAAAAAGGTGCGTCGTCTACGGTAAATCCATAATGTGAGATACGCCAGTAGTCGCTTTGCGGAGTGACGAACAGGGAAAGTGTCTTGTCTTTGATTTCCCATTGTTCCGGTTCGTTGAACCATTGCATTTTTTCCAGTGACTGTGCCATGCCGGTCTGTAAGGACAGCAGCAAGGCAGCACCTGCTAACAGTTTTTTCATCTTGCTTGTTGGTTAGTCTGAATTATTGATTCTTTTTTGATTACTTTTGCAAAGGTAGCATCCTGAAGCAGGACGTGCAATGATTATTAATAACCATTTTATCGGTATGGACATTGTAGATAAACTGAACAGAAAGTTGTTGAAGCAGGATTTTATTCCTCGGGGAAAAGCCGCGTATCAGGAAGAACTCGAAATGTACAAAGGCATTGCGCGGGGGTATGCGGTGATGGAGAATGCTGTTGCCGTGTTGAGCGATATGCGTTCGGACTTCAGTTATATCTATTATGGCGGCTTTGCCCGGACGCTGGGGCTGGCCGGCAGCGTTTCTGCTGAGCAGGTAGATTCCATCTGGGAAGAGAATATCCTCCGCCTGATCCATCCGGACGACTTGCATGAGAAGTATTTGCAGGAGCTGCGTTTTCTTCATTGGATCAGCCGTCTTCCGGAGAAGAACCGGAAGGATTATTATCTGTCAAGCCGCCTGAGAATGCGGGATGCTTCGGGTAATTATCAGCCCGCATTGCATCGGATGTTTTATGTGCCCGCTCCCTGGGACCGTGGCTTGTGGCTTGCCCTGTGCCTGTATAACCCGTTGCTTACGGAGTTTCCGGAAGGTTGTGTGGTGGTACATGCGGTGACAGGACAAGTCAGAAGACTGGAAAAATGCCATGCAGGAAGTATCCTGACCGAGAGGGAGAAGCAGGTGCTCCGGCTGATTGATCAGGGAATGATGAGCAAGACCATTGCCGAGCAGCTTTCCATCAGCGTGAATACGGTCAGCCGGCACCGGCAGGAGATTCTGAAGAAACTTCGGGTGAGTAATTCCATCGAAGCGTGCCGGGTAGAGGGAGCTGGACCTCTTCTGAATGAAGGTCGGGAAGTGACCGCACGATATCTTCGCATTGACTGGTCAATGCAAAAAAACGACCGCTCGATCGGGCCGCAACGACCGCACGATTGAGCCCCAACGACCGCACGATTGAGCCCCAACGACCGCTCGATTCGGCTTCAATGACCGCACGATTCCGGCCGGAAAAAACGTCGAATTCTTTTGATGAAAAGCCCGAATTCTTTTCCCTGAAACGCCGAAACGTTTTTTAAAAAGCCCGGCGGCTTTTTTGAATGCAGAAATCTTCTGGGTGATGAAAGGAAAACAGAAATGCCGGTTACGCACAGGTCCTTTCACATGCGTAACCGGCATTTCTGTTGGAGGCTGTGTCAGATGCAGCCTTTGCTGGAAGGAATTTCGTAATGGTGGATATCCCTTCGGGCAGCCATCCGGATGCTTCGGGCCAGAGCTTGAAGATGCCTTCAATCTTGTGGTGCTCGTTGGTGCCGCTCGCCTGGATATTCAGGTTCATGGCTGCGGCGTCGCTGAACGACTTGAAGAAATGAAGGAACATTTCGGTCGGCATGTCTCCGATGCGTTCCCGTTTGAATTCAGCATCCCAGACAAGCCATGCACGTCCTCCGAAATCGAGTGCCACCTGGCAGAGACAGTCGTCCATGGGCAGACAGAAGCCGTATCGTTCGATGCCCCGCTTGTCGCCCAGTGCCTTTCGGAGGCAGCTTCCCAGGCAGATGGCCGTATCTTCGATGGTGTGGTGTTCGTCCACTTCCAGATCTCCTTTCGTGTGAATGGTCAGATCCATGCCTCCGTGTTTGCCGATCTGTTCGAGCATGTGGTCGAAGAATCCCAGTCCGGTATGGATGTCGCAGGTTCCGTTTCCGTCCAGATTGACGCGGATATAGATGTCTGTTTCCCTGGTAGTCCGGCGTTCTTCCGCAATCCGTTCTCCGGCAAAGAGGAATTCAGCCACGCGGTCCCAGTCGCGGGTGGCCAGCACGCATACATCCTCCAGATCCTTTTCCTTCAGCAGATCCTTGTTGTCCTGCAGGAGGATGGCCTTACAGCCAGGTTCCGGGCCAGTTCCACGTCGGTTGCCCGGTCGCCAATCACAAAGCTGGCACTCAGGTCGTATTCCGGATTGTTAAGGTAGTCGGTCAGCATGCCCGTGCGCGGTTTCCGGGTCGGCGCGTTGTCTTCGGGGAAGCTCCGGTCGATCAGTACCCGGTCGAAAGTAATGCCTTCGTTTTCCAGACTCTTCATGATCAGGTTGTGCACGGGCCAGAAGTCTGTTTCGGGAAAAGACGGAGTCCCCAGTCCATCCTGATTGGTCACCATGACAAACTCGAAGTCCAGTTTATGCCGGATGAAGTAGAGATTGCGGAACACCTTCGGATAGAATTCCAGTTTTTCGAAGGCATCCAGCTGATAGTCTATGGGCGGTTCGATGACAAGTGTTCCGTCGCGGTCGATGAATAAGACTTTTTTTCATAGGCGTTGTTCTAGGCTTTATATTCTCTCAATGCTTCCAGCAGGGCGTTGTTTTCCGGCCGCGTTCCGATGGTGATTCGCAGACAGTCGTGACAGAGGCTGACGTGTGTACGGTTGCGCACGATGATTCCCTGATGAACCAGGTAATTATAGATGGCATTGGCGTCCGTTACCCGCGTCAGGAAGAAATTGGCATCCGTAGGAAGATGGTCTGGCAGCAAGGCAGTTTCCGGAATTCTTCCATCATGCGGGTACGTTCTTCCTGCAGGGACTTGATCCATTGCAGCACTTGCGGATGCTTGTACAGCATATGGATGGCTTCCTGCTGGGTAAGGCGGTTGACGTTGTAGGGGTATTTGATCTTGTTCATCAGTCCGATGATTTCGGGGCTGGCAAAGGCCATGCCCAGTCGGATTGCTGCACATCCCCAGGCTTTGGAGAAGTCTGAGCACGATCAGATTGGGAAACTCGTCCAGCCGGGACAGGAAAGACGGAGCCTCGGAAAAGTCTGCATAGGCTTCGTCGACGATGACAATTCCCTGGAACTGCCGGAGCAGTGTTAGGATTTCCTCGTGGCTCAGATCGTTGCCGGTCGGGTTGTTGGGCGAACAGAGAAACATCAGTTTGGTCTGCTCGTCGGCTGCAGCCAGCAGGTCTGCTGCCTGAACTGGAAATGTTCGTCAAGCTTTACTTTACGGTATTCCACATCGTTGATGTCGGCACAAACCTGATACATGCCGTAAGTCGGGTCGATGGCTACCACATTGTCTGTTCCCGGCCGGCAGAAGATGCGGTAGACCAGGTCAATGCCTTCATCGCTTCCGTTACCCAGGAAGATCTGTTCCTCACGTACTCCTTTAATCGGTGCGATCAGGCTTTCAGCTCATTCTGCAACGGATCCGGATAGCGGTTGTTGGGATTGTTATAAGGATTTTCGTTGGCGTCCAGAAACACGGAAGCCTCAATGCCTTTGTATTCATCGCGTGCAGATGAATACGGCTTCAGGGCGAGGATGTTCGGACGCACCAGTTCTTGCAAGTCTTTCATGATTTATTTTTTGTCTGTTAAACGTACGGTAATCGCATTCTTGTGCGCATCCAGGTATTCATTGGCAGCATGATCTCAATGGCCGGGCCGATGGTACGGATTCCTTCCTGAGTTACTTCCTGGAAAGTGATCTTCCGGATAAAGCTGTCCAGACTTACACCGCTGTAAGCGCGGGCATAACCGTTGGTCGGAAGCGTGTGGTTCGTGCCTGATGCATAGTCGCCTGCACTTTCGGGAGAGTAGGAACCCAGAAATACGGATCCTGCATTGACTACCTTTCTGCGAGTTCTGCGTAGTCTCTGGTTTCGATGATCAGGTGTTCTGGAGCATAACGGTTCACCATTTGCAGAGCTTCTTCCGTGTTCTTCACCAGAATCAGTTTGCTGTGATCCAGTGAACAGGAAGCTATTTCCTTGCGCGGGAGTGCCTGCAGCTGGCGTTCCACTTCCTGAGCCGTCTGTTCCAACAGGCTTTCGGAAGTTGTGATCAGCAGGGACTGGCTGTCTCTTCCGTGCTCTGCCTGTGAAAGAAGGTCGGCGGCAACGAAAGTGGGATTTGCCGTTTCATCTGCCAGAACGGCTACTTCCGACGGTCCTGCCGGCATGTCGATAGCCACGTCCCGGAGTGAAACCTGCTGCTTGGCAGCGGTGACATACTGGTTGCCCGGTCCGAAAATCTTGTAGACTTTGGGAACGGTTGTGGTGCCGTAAGCCATGGCACCGATAGCCTGTACACCTCCGATCTTGAATACCCGGGTTACTCCCGCTACCTTGGCTGCATACAGAATAGCAGGATGAATTTTGCCTTCTCTGTCGGGAGGTGTGCAAAGGATAATTTCCTTGCATCCGGCAATCTGTGCCGGTGTGGCCAGCATCAGTACCGTAGAAAACAGGGGAGCCATGCCGCCCGGTATATAGAGTCCCACCTTCTCAATGGCTACGGCTTTCTGCCAGCAGGTTACTCCAGGCAGTGTCGTTACCTTTTTGGTTTCAAAGCGTTGTGCAGAATGAAAAGTCTTGATGTTATTCAAAGCCAGCAGGATGGCTGCCTTCAGTTCGATGCTGGTCAGCTTTTCAGCCTCGTCAAATTCTTCGGGCGTTACCTGAAGATTGTCCAGACGGACTTTGTCAAACTGTTCTTCGCAGTCACGTACGGCCTTGTCGCCTTCCGTGCGGACGCGGTTCAGAATTTCGCGTACCGTCTCGTTCAGGTCTTCTGAATTTAAGGTCGGACGTTTCAGTAATGGCATCCCATTCGTCGGGATTGGGGTATCGGATGATGTTCATAGTTGTATGGAATAAGGTAAATGTCAGATAATCATTTTTTCGATGGGAAGAACCAATATGCCTTGTGCACCGATGGCCTTCAGCTTTCCGATAATGTCCCAGAAGCGTTTCTGTCGAGCACCGTATGGATGCTGCTCCATCCTTCGGTGGCCAGCGGCATGATGGTCGGGCTTTTGATACCGGGCAATACTTCCAGAATGGCATCGATCTTGTCGGTCGGTACGTTCATCAGCACGTATTTCTTTTCTTCAGCTGCCTGTACGGCCTGTATGCGGAAGATCAGTTCGTTCAGGATTTCCTGCTTCTCTTCGCTGAGCTGCTTGTTGGCAATGAGCAGGGCTTCGCTTTTCATCACCACTTCCACTTCTTTCAGGTTGTTGCTGATGAGGGTAGATCCGGAACTTACGATATCGAAGATTGCATCGGCCAGTCCGATTCCCGGAGCAATTTCCACCGATCCGGTAATGACATGGATATCTGCTTGATCTGGTTCTTTTCGAGATAGCTTTGCAGGATGCCCGGATAGGACGTAGCTATTTTCTTTCCGTTGAACCATTCCGGTCCGTTGTATTCTGTTTCTTTGGGAATGCCAGTGAGAGGCGGCATTTGCTGAATCCCAGGCGGTAGGCGATGTCGGCTTCTTCAGCCCGTTCTACGAATTCATTTTCACCTACGATTCCCAGATCGGCCACTCCGCTGGCAACGCATTGCGGGATATCGTCGTCACGCAGGAACAACACCTCTACCGGAAAGTTGGAGGACTGGGTGAGCAACGTACGTTTCGAAGTGGACAGCTTGATGTCTGCTTCGGCGAGAAGAGTCATTGTGTCTTCGAACAGACGACCTTTGGATTGTACAGCGATTCTTAGCATAATATGAAATTTTAAATGTAAAAAAAGAGGCTTACCGTCAATATATAACAGCAAGCCTCTTGTATCAGTTAACTACACGCGTCGTCAGCCTACCGTTCATTCGTTAGGTAATGATGATGGTGGTGATGATGTGTAGCTGTAAAAATCATGGTTCTTTTCTTCTTTTAGTTTCTACAAAAGTAGAGACTATAAATTAAAAATCCAAATATTTTTTCAGGAAAAAACTTCGTAATCCACACATGCGCGGTCTTCCTTGGCCTCTTTCAGGATTCCGGCTGCGGCCAGATGATCGGGGTGCTGGGCATAGAGCTGACGTCTTTCAGGCTGTCGAACTCACTTTCCAGACAGATGTCCCACTTTCATCGGCATTACAGTTAAGACCGACAAAGATCTTCCGGATGACACTTATCTTGGAGGGCAGGGCCTCGATGGCTGCTTTGAAACGGTTCATGATGTCTAGTTTTTCCTCCTGAGGGAGACTTTCTTTCAATTTGAATAAAACAATGTGCTTGACCATAGTTGTTTTTTTATGAATTATCGTATTTTTGTATAACATTGCAAATGTATAATTAATAATTGAAATATGCTATGATTATCATCGGAATTGCAGGAGGTACAGGCTCCGGAAAAACAACTGTAGTGAGAAAGATTGTAGAGAGTCTGTCGAAAGATGAAGTGGTAATCCTTCCTTTGGATTCATACTATAAGGACAGCAGCCATGTCCCTGTGGAAAAGCGTCAGGACATTAACTTTGACCATCCGAATGCATTCGACTGGGAACTGCTTTCACAGCACATCGAGATGTTGCGTCGCGGAGAAGCGATCGAACAGCCGGTTTATTCTTTCCTGACC
>ENA-OQAN01000985-OQAN01000985.1-human-gut-metagenome-genome-assembly--contig:-NODE-985-length-13429-cov-3.845512_pt1 | contig 13429 bp, 15 predicted proteins | sample MGYA00242735_ERZ504527 | MGnify/ENA primary metagenome ERZ504527 (study PRJEB26092, sample SAMD00036230) | human gut metagenome | host: Homo sapiens | study: EMG produced TPA metagenomics assembly of...
TTATTCGCCGTATCAGAGCAGGGTTCTGAACGGGAGGTTTTTGCCGAGGCAGAACAGCAGCAGATAAGAATGAATAACAGAATCTGAAGAAGGAAAAGCATGGACTATTTGGATACAAGGCAGAATCTTGAATGTCCAGAAATATTCTATTCATGATGGACCGGGTATAAGGACGATCGTATTTCTGAAAGGTTGTGTCCTGCGGTGCAAATGGTGCTGTAATCCGGAATCTCAGGAATATAAGATCCAGACAATGAAGGTGCTGGGGGAGGATAAGATTATCGGACGTGATGTGACAGTCAGAGAGATGATCGAAGAGGTTGAGAAAGACAGACCGTACTATTACCGCTCGGGCGGTGGCATGACACTTTCCGGTGGAGAGTGTCTCTGCCAGCCGGAATTTACGAAGGCTCTTCTGAGAGCTGCCAAGGAGCGGGGAATTTCTACGGCGATTGAGAGCATGGACTGTGCGAAATGGGAGACGATTGAATCAATCCTGCCTTATCTTGATACTTATCTGATGGATATCAAACATACCAATGCAGAGAAACATAAAGAATTTACAGGGCGTTCTAATGAACTGATGATGGAGAATGCCAGAAAAGTAGCTCTTTCCGGACTGACAAATCTGGTGATCAGAGTACCGGTAATTCCTACATTTAATGATACAGTGGAAGAGATTCAGAGGATTGCGGGATTTGCAGATACACTTCCCGGAGTAAATAAGATCCATCTTCTTCCGTATCACCGACTGGGACAGGACAAATATGAGGGGCTTGGAAGAACATATCTGATGGGGGATATTGAACCTCCATCCAAAGAACATATGGAAACATTAAAGAAAGCGGTGCATGCAGTCAGCGGTCTGGATTGTCAGATTGGCGGCTGATGAAAGCGATATATAAAGGTAATGCCGGTATTATCCGGATGAAATTGAAACAAAAATAAAACAAATAAAAACAACATAAAAAATGCAACAAAAACAACATAAAACAACGTGATTCTATTGACTTTTTGTATGAAATATTATACAATTACAACATAAACGTCAAAGAACCCAATGCCTTAAGGAGGAAAATGAGCATGGTAAACGAATTTGAAATCAAAAAACAGATCTGTGACATCGGAAGAAGAATCTACAACCGTAACATGGTTGCAGCAAACGACGGAAATATTTCCGTAAAACTCAATGACAATGAGTTCCTTTGCACACCTACAGGTGTATCTAAAGGATTCATGACACCGGAGTTTATCTGTAAGGTAGACAGACAGGGTAATGTGATTCAGGCTAACCCGGGATTCAAGCCATCTTCTGAGATCAAAATGCATATGAGAGTTTATGAGAAGAGACCGGACGTAGGTTCTGTTGTACATGCTCATCCAATCTATGCTACATCCTTTGCGATTGCAGGTATTCCGCTGACACAGCCGATTATGCCTGAAGCAGTTATTTCTCTTGGATGTGTTCCGATCGCTGAATACGGTACACCATCTACAATGGAGATTCCGGACAATCTTGAAAAATATCTTCCATACTTCGATGCAGTTCTTCTTGAGAACCACGGAGCACTTACATGGAGCACAGACTTAAATGCAGCTTACATGAAGATGGAATCTGTAGAATTTTACGCACAGCTTCTGTATCAGACAAAACTTCTGGGTGGCCCGAAAGAATTCGATGAAAAGAATATCCAGAAACTGTATGAGATCCGTCGTAAATTTGGTATGGCCGGTAAACATCCTGCAAACATCTGCCTGAACAAAGACGGAAAGAACTGCCATAACTGCGGTGTGCATGCATGATGGTGAATTCAAGAAATTCCCTGGATATCAGTATGATTTTGTAGGCGGAGATTCCAAACCGGAAGAAGCAGCTCCTGCAGCACAGTCAGATGCAGAACTTGTTGCTGAGATCACAAAGAAAGTAATGGCTCAGTTAGGAATGAAATAATTCAAAAGGAGGACAGTCTCATGCCAGTCAGTGAGAGTATGGTACAGGAAATTGTACAGCAGGTTATGGCAAAAATGCAGATAGCAGACGCTCCGGCAGAAAAACAGCATGGCGTATTTAAAGATATGAACGATGCGATTGAGGCAGCAAAGAAGTCTCAGGAAATCGTACATAAAATGTCCATGGACCAGAGAGAAAAAAATTATTAGCTGCATCCGCAAAAAAATTAAAGAAAATGCAGAAATTATGGCACGTATGGGTGTAGAAGAAACTAAGATGGGTAATGTAGGAGACAAGATCCTTAAACATCACCTTGTTGCAGATAAGACACCCGGAACAGAAGCAATTACTACAACCGCATGGTCAGGAGACAGAGCCTTACACTTGTTGAAATGGGACCTTTCGGTGTAATTGGAGCGATTACACCTTGTACAAACCCAAGCGAGACAGTTTTATGTAATACAATGGGAATGCTGGCAGGTGGAAATACAGTTGTATTTAACCCACATCCGGCAGCAGTAAAAACATCCCTTTATGCAGTAAACCTTGTCAATGAAGCTTCCCTGGAGCAGGGCGGCCCGGATAATATTGCTGTCAGTGTAGAGAATCCTACATTAGATACAAGTTCTGTTATGATGAAGCACAAAGATATTCATCTTTTAGTTGCTACAGGCGGTCCTGGAGTAGTAACAGCAGTTCTTTCTTCAGGAAAGAGAGGAATCGGTGCAGGAGCAGGTAACCCGCCGGCACTGGTTGATGAAACCGCTGATATCCGTAAGGCAGCAAGAGATATTGTTAACGGATGTACGTTTGACAATAACCTTCCTTGTATTGCTGAGAAAGAAGTTGTTGCAGTTTCTTCCATTATGGATGAACTCATGCATTATATGCTGACAGAGAATGACTGTTATCTTGCTTCAAAAGAAGAGCAGGATAAGCTGGTAGAGGTAGTTCTGGCAGGCGGTAAACTGAATCGTAAATGCGTTGGACGTGATGCAAGAACACTGCTCTCGATGATCGGTGTGGATGCACCGGCAAATATTCGCTGCATTATCTTTGAGGGACCAAAGGAACATCCTCTGATCACAACAGAACTTATGATGCCGATTCTTGGAATTGTCAGAGCAAGAGATTTTGAAGACGCAGTAGAACAGGCTGTATGGCTGGAACACGGCAACCGCCATTCTGCACATATTCATTCCAAGAATGTAGATCGTATTACAACATATGCAAAAGCAATCGATACAGCAATCGTGGTAAAGAATGGCCCATCCTATGCATCCCTTGGATTTGGATCAGAAGGATATGCTACATTTACAATTGCAAGCCGTACAGGCGAAGGTCTTACCTGTGCAAGCACATTCACAAAGAGAAGACGCTGCATCATGGAAGACAGTCTCTGTATTCGATAAATAATCTGACCTGATAAACTGTGAAACAGTTATCCGGTTATGAACTGACAGCGAATATTCATTTGAATATAAGGAGAGAAAGAACATGGACATGAATAATGTAAATATAGAAGAAATCGTGAAACAGGTTCTCTCCGGCATGACAGGAAATGCACCGGCAGCAGCCTCTGCACCGGCAGCATCAACTGGAATCCCGAAGACAGCCAGAGTAGCTGTATTAACTGAGAAAGAGCATTTTGATATCAAAGAATACCCGATCCCGCCAATCGGAGATGACGATATCCTGGTTAAAGTTGAAGGATGTGGTGTATGCGGTACAGATGCACACGAATTCAAGAGAGATCCATTTAACCTGATTCCGGTTGCACTTGGACATGAAGGTACAGGTGAAATCGTGGCAATGGGTAAGAATGTTAAAGTAGACACAGCAGGAAAACCTGTAAAGGTTGGAGATAAAGTTGTTACCTGTATGATCTTCAAGGATGATCCGGATATTACAATGTTTGACCTGAACAAGAAGAACGTAGGCGGAGCTGATGTATACGGACTTCTTCCTGACGATGATGTACATCTCAACGGATGGTTCTCTGATTACATCTTCTTAAGAGGCGGAAACTTTGGAACTACATTCTTCAATGTAAGTGACCTGGATTTGGATTCCCGAATTCTCATTGAGCCATGCGCAGTACTTGTACATGCAGTAGAGAGAGCAAAAACAACAGGAATCCTTCGTTTCAACAGCAGAGTAGTTGTTCAGGGTTGTGGACCAATCGGACTGATCTGTATTGCAGTACTTCGCACTATGGGTATTGAACATATCTGTGCAGTAGACGGAAATGAGAAACGTCTTGAATTTGCCAAGAGAATGGGCGCAGACACAAGTGTTAATTTCATGAACTTCAAGGGAATCGAAGCACTGACAGAAGCTGTAAAAGAAGCTCAGGGCGGACATCTTGCAGATTTCGCATTCCAGTGTACAGGAAATCCGAAAGCTCATGCAAACATTTATAAATTTATCCGCAATGGCGGCGGCCTTTGTGAACTTGGCTTCTTCATTAATGGTGGAGATGCTACAATTAATCCGCATTTTGACCTCTGTTCCAAAGAAATCAACCTGGTTGGCTCATGGGTATACACTCTGAGAGATTATGTAACAACCTTTGATTTCCTTAAGAGAGCAAATGCAATCGGTCTCCCGATGTCTGAACTGATCACAGATAAGTTCCCGTTAGAGCAGATCAACGAAGCTCTTCAGACAAACCTGGCAATGACAGGACTTAAGATCGCAGTTGTAAATAAATAGTTACTGTTCACTGGTAACAATAAATAGTAAGCCTGGCAATAGAGGAGAAACGAAATGGCAGAAGCTGTAGGAATTTTAGAGGTATTCGGGCTGACGACAGCCTTTGTAGCAGCGATGCCGGATGTAAGGCAGCAAATGTCCGCCTGGAGGTTTTTGATAAAAATAAACCAGCCAATGCTGACAGCCTGCCGGTACCGCTCCTTGTCTGCATTAAATTCAGAGGAAGTGTAACTGATGTTACAGCAGCCGTGGAAGCAGGCATGGAAGTTGCAAACAGAATGACTGGTGTGGTACAGCACTATGTAATCCCGAACCGGAAGAGGGAACGGAAAAAATGCTGAAGATCAGCGCCCTGGATAAGGATTAGCAGTTGCATATCCATTGGGCATCAGTTAAAATATAATCAGATATTTATTTGTAGATTCAGGAGGAAGCAGAAATGGCACAGGAAGCATTAGGAATGGTAGAAACCAGAGGACTTACAGCAGCAATTGAAGCAGCTGATGCAATGACAAAAGCAGCTGAAGTAGCATTAGTAGGAACAGAGAAGATCGGATCCGGACTTGTAACAGTTATGGTACGCGGAGACGTAGGAGCTGTTAAGGCAGCAGTAGAAAGCGGAAGCGCAGCAGCATCCAGACTTGGCGAATTAGTTGCTACTCATGTAATTCCGAGACCTCATACAGACGTAGAGAAAATCCTCCAAGCATCTGACCAGCAGATTGAGAAGTGTAAAAAAGGAGTTCGCTCATGAGTAAATCATATGGATTTATAGAAATCACTGGTGTCGTTGCAGCAATCGATGCACTGGACATCATGTGCAAAACTGCAGACGTTGAGCTGGCGTCATGGGAACGTAAGCTGGGCGGACGACTGGTTACTATTATAGTTGAAGGCGATGTATCTGCCGTTACAGAAGCAGTAAATGCAGCAGCGACAGGTGCGATCAAGAAACCGGTAAGTTATGCAGTAATTGCACGTCCCCACGAAGAAATCGTCAGAATGGTGGAATTAAGTGCAAGTCGCTGGAAGAACAATCAGGGGGATGAATAATGGCTGAAGAGAAGAAACCGGAAGCAGATAAAAATGCCCCTAAAAAGGCAGCCGCTCCAAGAAGAACGAAAGCAAAAACTTCTTCAAAACCGGAAGTAAAAGCTCAGACGGCAGATACGGCGGCAGAAACAGCAAATAAAACAGAATCCCAGAAAGAACAGATAAAGGAAACAGTATCTCATAAGGAGGAAAAAGTTATGACACAGGAAGCATTAGGAATGGTAGAAACCAGAGGACTTACAGCAGCAATCGAAGCAGCAGACCAGATGTGCAAGGCTGCTAACGTAGCATTAGTAGGAACAGAGAAGATCGGATCCGGACTTGTAACAGTTATGGTACGTGGAGATGTAGGAGCTGTTAAATCAGCAGTAGAAAGCGGAAGCGCAGCAGCATCCAGACTTGGTGAATTAGTTGCTACACACGTAATCCCAAGACCACATACAGATGTAGAGAAAATCCTGCCTGTATTAAAATAGTAATCCATCGTAACTGTCCGGTATCTGCACAGCAGACTGCCGGATGGTTATAATCCGTCATATTTGACAGAAAGCAGGTGTATTCTTGGAATCTAATAATATTGAACTGATTACCAGAATGGTCATTCAGGCAATCAATCAGAATGAAAAAAAAGGCGATGGATTCATGGTTCCCATCGGGGTTTCCGCAAGACACATTCACCTGACACAGGAACATGTAGAAGCATTGTTCGGACCCGGATATCAGCTTACGAAGAAGAAAGAGCTGATGGGAGGTCAGTTTGCTTCTAATGAAACAGTTACCATTGTGGGACTGAAACTTCGTGCCATTGAGAATGTAAGAATCCTTGGACCGGTGCGTAAAGCTTCACAGGTTGAGGTATCTGCGACAGATGCCATTAAGCTTGGAATGAATGTTCCGGTTCGCGAATCCGGAGACGTTGCAGGAAGTGCACCAATCGCAATCATAGGTCCCAAAGGAGCAGTTTATCTGAAAGAGGGATGTATCGTGGCAATGCGCCATATACATATGTCTCCGAAAGATGCACAGGCTGCAGGTGTGAAGGACGGCGATATCGTATCAGTAAAGGCAGATAATGAGAGAGGAACCATCTTCAATCAGGTCAAGATCCGTGTAGACGACAGCTTTACACTGGAAATGCATATTGATACAGATGAAGCAAATGCAGCAAAGATTGCTACAGGCACTACCGTAACAATAATTAAATAATATCGGGGGCCAAAGGTCAAAAAGCCGTTCGTGCCTGCACGATAAGGTTTTTGAACAGAAACCCTTAAGCGTTAATTGGGGGCAGAAGTATTTGCCCCCAATATTATTATCAGAAATAATTTGGAGGCTCATATGATCGTAGGCAAAGTTGTAGGAAGTGTGGTATCCACACGAAAGAGTGAGAAGCTGATTGGAAGTAAATTTATGATTATCGAGCCTGTGCATCATATGAAAAGCGACCTGAGCCAGCTGGTTGCGATCGATATGATCGGAGCCGGAGTTGGTGAATATGTATTGGTGGCACAGGGAAGCGCAGCAAGAATAGGCTGCGGCGTAGAAACAGCACCGGTAGATGCCGCAATTGTCGGTATTATTGATGACGGTGCAGGATTGGAGTAACGCCATGGAAATCAAAGAATTACAGGATATTATACAGCAGAATGGTGTGGTAGGTGCCGGCGGAGCCGGATTCCCTACTTATATGAAGCTTACAGACAAGGCTAATACCATTCTTATGAACTGTGCAGAGTGTGAACCATTACTGAAATTACACAGACAGTTATTGGAAAAACACGCATATGAAATTATGAAAACATTCCATATGATCCAGAAGACGGTTGGTGCTTCTGAAGCAATTATTGGAATTAAGAAGTCTTATGTACAGACAATTCATGCATTAAATCAGCATATTGAAGAATTTCCTGGCATGAGGCTGCATCTTCTGGACGAAGTTTATCCGATGGGAGATGAGGTTGTACTTATTTATGAGGCAACCGGAAGAGTAGTACGGCCGGGAGGACTGCCGATCGAGCAGGGAGTAGCCGTATTTAACGTTGAAACTGTATACAATGTATATCGTGCTGTGGAAGAGAAGCAGCCGGTTACAGACAAATATGTATCTGTTGTTGCAGAAGTAAGTGATCCTGTTACAGTGAGAGTTCCCCTGGGATGTACTCTGGAGGAAGTGGTAGCACAGGCAGGCAGCACAACAGTGAAGGATCCTGTCTATTTCGTAGGCGGCCCGATGATGGGGCGTATCGGAAATGGTTCAGATCCGGTGACAAAGACAACAAATGCGATTTTGGTCCTTCCAAAAGACCATCTTATTGTAGCGAAGAAGCAGCGGACTTCTTCCATAGATTTAAAACGTGCAGCATCTATCTGCTGCCAGTGCAATACCTGTACAGATTTATGTCCGAGACATAATCTGGGACATCCGATCGATCCGGCGAAATTTATGAGAGCTGCATCAAATAATGATTTCAGAGACCTGAATCCATATATAGATGCTTCCTTCTGCAGTTCCTGCGGTGTATGTGAGATGTACTCATGTCCGCAGAGTCTTGCACCGAGAAGTCTTCTCGCAGATATGAAGGGCGGTCTGAGAAAAGCAGGTATCCGTCCTCCGCAGGGTGTACAGCCGAAACCGGTACAGGAATCCAGAGAATACCGTAAGGTTCCGGAAGAACGTCTGATGGCGCGACTTGGTCTTACGAGATATGACAAGGATGCTCCTCTGAAAGAAGAACTTGTACAGGTTAAGAAAGTAAGGATATTATTGAGCCAGCACATCGGAGCACCTGCACAGGCAGTGGTCAAAGCCGGTGATGAGGTAACAAGAGGGCAGATGATCGCACAGCCGGCACAGGGCTTAAGCGTTGGTATTCATGCTTCTGTCAGCGGTAAAGTAACAGAAGTAACAGACCGTTACATTATTATTGCAGTAAAGTAGAAAGGACGTGCACAAAATGAGTAAAGCAATCGGAATGATTGAATTTAAAACCACATCTACAGGCGTTACTGCAGCAGATGCTATGGTAAAAACATCTGAGGTAGAGATCGTCGAGGCACAGACCGTATGTCCTGGTAAATATATTGCAATTATTACCGGTGACTTAAGTGCGGTAAAGGCCGCCGTTGATACGGCAGTAACTACATATGAGGATAAATGCATTGACAGCTTTGTGCTGGGCAATCCGCATGAATCCATTTTCCCGGCAATTTACGGAACTACTCAGGTAGAAGATATCAGTGCGCTGGGAATTCTTGAAACTTATGATGCAGCTTCCATTATCGAAGCAGCAGACCAGGCAGCTAAGACTGCGATCGTAGACTGATAGAACTTCGTATTGCCAAAGGTATGTGCGGAAAATCATATATGATGATTACCGGTGAAGTTTCTGCAGTAGAGGCTTCCATTGACAGGGCAAAAGAACTTGTAGCTGCCAAGGGTATGTACCTGGATTCTTCCGTTATCGCACATCCTGACAGAAGAATGATCGACAGTATTTTATAATATCCGGGGTAAGAAGTTTCTGACCCTGACACTCATAAAAAATTTCTCAAAAAAAGGGGGCAAAGATATGCTTGCACTGGAGAGAAGAAATCTGATTCTCGAAAAATTACAGGCAGAAAAGCGGGTGGTGGTCAGCGAGCTGAGCCAGCTTTATGATGTCTCTGAAGAGACCATACGCCGTGATCTGGATAAACTTGAAAAGGAAGGACTTGCGATAAAAAGTTATGGCGGTGCTGTGATCAATGAGGATGTAAGCATTGATTTGCCTTTTAATGTACGTAAGAACCAGAATGTTACAGGAAAGCAGAAAATGGCTGAACTTGCAGCTTCCCTTGTGAAAGACGGAGATCATATTTTCCTGGATGCGAGTACTACGGCAGTTTTTGTGGCGAAAGCATTAAAGGAAAAAGAACGTCTTACTGTAATTACCAATTCCATGGAAATACTTCTGGAGTTAGCTGATGTATCCGGGTGGAACATTATCTCCACCGGAGGTGTAATGAAAGAAGGATATCTGGCTTTTCTTGGATCAAAGACAGACGAATCCATACGTTCTTATTATGTAGATAAGGTTATCTTTTCGTGTAAGGCACTGGATTTGGAATGGGGGATTATGGAATCTCAGGAAGCTTTTGGATCTACCAAGAGAGCGATGATCGGTTCCGGACGAAAGAAAATTCTGGTTGTTGACAGTTCTAAATTTGATCAGACAGCGTTTTCCGTAGCAGGAAGCATGAAAGAAGTAGATATTATAGTGACGGACAAAGAACCGACAGAACGTTGGAAGAAGCACTTTGAGAAATTTAATGTAAAATGCCTATATCCTGTCTGATAAAGAAAATAGGAGTATGATACAATGAATACTTTTGAGATGAAAACCGCGATCCATTTTGGGGATAACGCGTTAGACAGATTAAAAGAGATCCCGTATAAAAGGGTTCTCATTATAACAGATCCATTTGTGGTACAAAGTAAAATGATCAATCTGATCACTGCTCCTTTAAACAGTGCAGGTATTGAATACGATATTTTTCATGATGTTGTGCCGGATGCACCTGTGGACAAGATTGCAGAAGGGGTAAAGAAGTTCCTGGAATATCAGCCGGAAGCAGTTGTTGCAGTCGGTGGTGGTTCTGCGATTGATTCTTCCAAGGCAATCAGAGAATTTGCACTGAAGATCAACAATTACGGAAAAGTAGGTCTGATCGCAATTCCGACGACAAGTGGTACCGGATCAGAAGTTACTTCTTTTGCAGTAGTAAACGATACTGCAGCACATGTAAAATATCCGCTGATCTCAGAGAGCCTTACAGCAGATGAAGCAATTCTGGATGCAGAACTTGTAAGGAGTGTTCCGCCGGCCATCACAGCGGATACTGGTATGGACGTGTTTACACATGCGCTGGAATCATACGTAAGTACTGCACATAATGAATTCTCTTCTGCACTTGCGGAGAAAGCGATTGAAATTTGCGGAGTATTCCTGCTGAGAGCATATCTGGATGGCAGTGATATGCATGCGCGTAAGAAAATGCATGTAGCTTCCTGTCTGGCTGGTTTATCCTTTAATACAGCAGGTCTTGGAATCACTCACAGCATGGCTCATCAGCTGGGAGCAATGTTCCATATTCCGCATGGAAGGGCAAATGCTATGCTGCTTCCGCATATCGTAGAATTTAATTCTGATATCAATAAGCACAGTAAGAGCCAGAAAGAGTATCTTCCGGCTGTGAAGAGATACGCCAATGTTGCGCACATTCTCGGACTGAGCAATTATAATAAAGTAATGACGGTCCGTTCTCTGGTAAACTGGATTCAGTTTATGCAGAAAGAGATGAATATTCCGCTGACGATTCAGGAACTGGGAACAATTGCACCGGAAGAATATTTTGCAGCAATTGACAAGATGGCAGACGCAGCACTTGCAGATGCCTGCACAGTGAATAATCCGAGAGTTCCGACTAAAGAAGATATTATAAAGATTTATAACGAAATTATGGTCATTCTGAAAATGAAGACAATAATTTCCGGCAGATGCTGACTGCCGCTGAAATCAGATACAGGAGATGGAGAAGAGATGAGTATTTATACAAAAAGAGGAGACAGAGGAATTACAGATATGGCTCATGCCGGTAATATTTCCAAGTCTGATGACCGTATCCGCCTTATGGGTGAGGCTGATGAACTGAATAGTCATATTGAACTTGTAAAAAGTATGCTCCGTCAGTCAGAAATACTTCAGCTTCTTGAACGTATTCAAAAGAATCTTGATCTGATCGCAGCGGGAGTCAGTAACCCATATGATCGTGACTGTAAAGTCAGTGAAAAGGAAACAGCAGTGTTGGAGGCGGAAACAGATAAAATGGAAGCACTGTGCGAAAAGCCTGTTCCGGAGAAGCTTACAGGAAAGAGCCGACTGGCTGCAGAGATAGATATTGCACGTACTGTTGCCAGAAGAACAGAGCGCTGCCTTGCACAGGTCAGCGTGAAGTTTGGCGCAGATACAGAGAGTAAGAGATTTCTTAACCGCCTTTCGGATTATCTGTATATTTTGGCGAGATATATAGAGTATTACTCTGATCTTTCAGTGGAACTGTCTGATGATCATGCGGGTGCATTGGCGAAAACGTCTGATAATAATACAGAGGCATTGCCGGAACCGTCCGACAGTAATACAGATGTATTAAAAAAGACGGCAGATATCAATGAAGCCGTCATCCAGGAGGTTCTTAAACGAATGGGAATTCAGAGCAGGATAACATTGGATACAGCGAAGAAACTGATCGAGAGACTGGAGCAGGAAGCTGTGCGCAGAGGGCAGCGTGCGGTAATCGCGGTCTGCAATCCGGAAGGAAATCCGGTTGCGGTCCATGTGATGGATGGAGCATTCCTTGTAAGCTCGATGTGGCAATGAAGAAAGCCTATACTGCAGTGGCAGTGAAGATGTCTACAATGGAACTTTCGAAGATCGCACAGCCCGGAGGAACCTTTTATGGTGTTGACAAGTTGGATGGTGGAAAAATCGTTATTTTCGGCGGCGGTATTCCGCTGAAGTCCGGAAATACAATTATCGGTGGACTTGGAATCAGCGGCGGTACAGGAGAAGAAGACCATAGTCTGGCAGAGTATGGTCAGTCTGTGTTAAATGAAATATTGTAAGATGGATGACAACTATTTGGCAGTCCGCTGTTGAAGGCACCAGACAGTTGCGAAGGAGTATTAAAAAGATCAGAACAGTTCTGAAGAGAGCTGTTCTGGTCTTTTTGCGATGTACTGATTTATCTTCGCTTATATTTCCCGGGAGTCATGCCTTTGTATTTCTTAAAAGTACGTATAAAATAACTCAGATCATTAAATCCGTTCCTGTAAGCAATTTCTGTGATTGAATCATCAGTAGCCGCCAGTTGTAAACAGGCTTCTTCAATTCTCTGTCTGTTCAGATAATCCACAGGAGTCTGATGGGTCATTTCCGAAAAGAACCTGCAGAAATATTTCGGTGACATAGAGACAGAAGCAGACAGTTCCTGAAGTGTGATAGGATTGGCATAATTTTTTTCGATAAATTCCAGAACCTGCTTCAACTGTAAAATACGTTTATAGTCTCTGCGCGTTCGGGTAGGATTTTCGATAAAGTAATGATTACTGAAAACCAAACCAAAAAAGTGGTAAAATTGTCCAAATACAGTCAGCTCATATCCGGTATCTTTTTCATACATGGCATCAAACAGAACAGAAATACAGTTCAGAATCTGTGGATGCTCATCTGAAAAATGTGGAAAAAGCATTGTTTCCTGATGCAGGATTTTCTGGATATATTCTCCGCATACAGGATTGTTTTTCAAAAAAGTGTTCATATCAAAAACAATGCACTGATATACACAATCATGGGGAATTCCTGAATGAAGGATTCCGCTATGTACAAAAATGACATCATTCTTAACTGCTGTAAAACTTTTTTTCGTCTAAAGTGACAGTAAGAGAACCTTCCAGAATACGAATTATTTCATATTCCACATGCCAGTGATAAGACATGACATATCTGGGATGTGTATGATCGATGTGATGAAACTCAAATGGAAACTCATAAGTGCCTCTTGGAACGGTCTTCATTATGGTCTAAATCATGCAAAAGAACTTCCTCCTTACAAAATTTACAGAAATTTTATGATTAAAACAGAAAAAGTTGAATATTTGTACTGTTTTTTGCT
>ENA-OQAN01000986-OQAN01000986.1-human-gut-metagenome-genome-assembly--contig:-NODE-986-length-13423-cov-1.762786_pt1 | contig 13423 bp, 16 predicted proteins | sample MGYA00242735_ERZ504527 | MGnify/ENA primary metagenome ERZ504527 (study PRJEB26092, sample SAMD00036230) | human gut metagenome | host: Homo sapiens | study: EMG produced TPA metagenomics assembly of...
AGAAACTATCCTTAATGCGGCGAAACATTTTGAAAAATTGGGAGCAACTGTTGAAGAAGTCAGCTTGCCACACTCTAAATACGGTGTTGCCGTTTACTATATCATCGCTTCTTCAGAAGCGTCTTCAAACTTGCAACGTTTCGACGGTATTCGCTATGGTTTCCGTGCAGAAGATGCTAAAAACTTGGATGATATCTACGTGAACACTCGTAGTCAAGGCTTTGGCGATGAGGTCAAACGCCGTATCATGCTTGGTACCTTTAGTTTGTCATCTGGTTACTACGATGCTTACTACAAGAAAGCTGGTCAAGTCCGTACCCTCATTATCCAAGACTTCGAAAAAGTCTTTGCGGATTACGACCTCATCCTTGGTCCAACAGCTCCAAGCGTGGCCTTTGATTTGGATTCGCTCAACCATGATCCGGTTGCCATGTACTTGGCTGACCTCTTGACCATTCCAGTCAACTTGGCAGGTCTTCCAGGGATTTCGATTCCTGCAGGTTTTGCGCAAGGTCTTCCAGTTGGTTTGCAGTTGATTGGTCCTAAGTATTCTGAAGAAACCATCTACCAAGCTGCAGCTGCCTTTGAAGCAACGACGGATTACCACAAGCAACAACCCCTTATTTTCGGAGGTGACAATTAATGAACTTTGAAACAGTCATCGGACTTGAAGTCCACGTTGAATTGAATACAAACTCAAAAATTTTCTCACCAACCTCTGCTCACTTTGGGAACGAGCAAAATGCCAATACCAATGTGATTGACTGGTCTTTCCCAGGGGTGCTTCCTGTCTTGAACAAGGGTGTTGTGGATGCTGGTATCAAGGCTGCTTTGGCGCTGAATATGGATATCCACCAGCACATGCACTTTGACCGTAAGAACTATTTCTATCCTGATAATCCAAAGGCCTACCAAATTTCGCAATTTGACGAGCCAATCGGTTATAACGGTTGGATTGAAGTGCAATTGGAAGACGGAACAACTAAGAAAATCGGGATTGAACGTGCCCACTTGGAAGAAGATGCCGGTAAGAATACGCATGGAACAGATGGCTTCTCTTACGTAGACCTTAACCGTCAAGGGGTTCCATTGATCGAAATCGTATCTGAAGCAGATATGCGTTCTCCAGAAGAAGCTTACGCCTATTTGACAGCTTTGAAAGAAGTCATCCAGTACACTGGTATTTCAGACGTCAAGATGGAAGAAGGATCTATGCGTGTGGATGCTAACATTTCCCTTCGCCCATACGGTCAAGAGGAATTTGGTACCAAGACTGAGTTGAAGAACTTGAACTCTTTCTCAAACGTCCGTAAAGGTCTTGAATACGAAGTGCAACGCAAGCGAAAATCTTGCGTTCAGGTGGTGTCATTCGTCAAGAAACACGCCGTTACGATGAAGCCAACAAGAGCACTATTCTTATGCGTGTCAAAGAAGGAGCAGCGGATTACCGTTACTTCCCAGAACCAGACCTTCCCTTGTTTGAAATCTCAGATGAGTGGATTGAGGAAATGCGTACTGAGTTGCCAGAGTTTCCAAAAAGACCGTCGTGCTCGCTATGTGGCAGAGCTTGGCTTGTCTGACTATGATGCCAACCAATTGACGGCTACTAAGGTCACATCTGACTTCTTCGAAGCAGCCGTAGCCCTTGGCGGAGACGCTAAACAAGTGTCTAACTGGCTCCAAGGTGAAGTGCTCAATTCTTGAACGCAGAAGGTAAAACGCTTGAAGAAATCAAGTTGACACCAGAAAACTTGGTAGAAATGATTGCCATCATTGAAGATGGAACCATCTCTTCTAAGATTGCCAAGAAAGTCTTCGTTCATTTGGCGAAAAACGGTGGCGGTGCGCGTGAATACGTCGAAAAAGCTGGATTGGTACAGATTTCAGACCCTGAAGTCTTGATTCCAATCATCCACCAAGTCTTCGCAGACAATGAAGCAGCCGTAGCCGACTTCAAGTCAGGGAAACGGAATGCGGACAAGGCCTTCACAGGTTTCCTCATGAAAGCAACCAAAGGCCAAGCCAATCCACAAGTAGCCCTCAAGTTACTTGCTCAAGAATTGGCGAAGTTGAAAGAAGAGTAATAGAAAATGAACCAGCCGAGAGGTTGGTTTTTTCTTTGCAGGGTATACAAAAACTCCTACGAATCGACTCGTTAGGAGTTTTTGAAAAAGACTAAGTGACTTTAGAAATGAGGAAGAGCTGAAGCAACCTTCATTTCTTCAGGAACAGTGACAATAACTTGATGAGCTTTTAAATGATATTTATCAATAATCCATTGGCGAAGTGTTTCTTTAGAGACATTAGCAGTACCTCGGAATTCATGTCCATTATCATGAGCTGTCCAGTTTCCCATTTTCTTGAAATCGGTATTCTTAAGTAAGTCAGGGTATTGATCTAGCTCCTTAAGATGAACGATAGTAAAGGTGTTATCGTCACGTACAATGACGTTTTTCTTTAAAGCCTTACTTAAGTACCAGAAGAGCATAGCAACAGCACTAACTCCAACAACAAGTCCTGCAAAAGCAATTAAAAACTGTATGAAATTCATAATATTGCCTCCTTATGGGACGTAGTATACTCCTTTTATAAAACGTTTTCAAATAAAAAATAATCTGTTACTTTCCGTAGTATTATGGAAAAAGAATGCGTTTTCATTGTTATTTATGGAGTTTATAATAGAAGTATCAAAGTCAGGAGGAAAAACGATGACTACTTTTAAAGATGGATTTTTATGGGGTGGTGCTGTAGCTGCTCATCAACTTGAAGGTGGATGGCAAGAAGGTGGTAAGGGTATCAGTGTTGCTGATGTCATGACAGCTGGTCGCCATGGAGTTGCCCGTGAAATTACACCAGGTGTTTTGGAAGGTAAATATTATCCAAACCATGAGGCCATAGATTTTTACCATCGTTACAAAGGTGATATAGCGCTTTTTGCTGAAATGGGATTTAAGTGCTTCCGAACATCAATTGCTTGGACACGTATTTTCCCAAAGGGTGATGAATTAGAGCCCAATGAAGAAGGGTTGCAATTTTATGATGATCTTTTTGATGAGTGCTTGAAGCATGGAATTGAACCTGTAATTACTTTATCCCATTTTGAGATGCCTTATCATTTGGTTACAGAATATGGTGGGTGGAAAAATCGCAAATTGATTGATTTCTTTGTTCGCTTTGCAGAAGTCGTATTCAAACGTTATAAAGATAAAGTTAAATACTGGATGACCTTCAATGAAATCAATAATCAGGCCAATTACCAGGAAGATTTTGCACCATTTACGAACTCAGGTATTGTATACGAGGAAGGTGACGACCGAGAAGCTATTATGTATCAAGCAGCACACTATGAGTTAGTAGCCTCTGCTCGAGCAGTAAAAATTGGCCATGAAATCAATCCAGATTTTCAAATTGGTTGTATGATTGCGATGTGTCCTATTTATCCTGCAACTTGTAATCCTAAAGACATTTTAATGGCCATGAAGGCTATGCAAAAACGTTATTACTTTACTGACGTACATGTTTTTGGTAAATATCCTGAACACATTCTCAAGTATTGGGAACGTAAAGGAATCTCAGTTGACTTTACAGAGCAAGATAAAGAGGATTTACTTGGAGGCACGGTAGACTATATTGGATTTAGTTACTATATGTCTTTTGCTATCGATTCTCATCGTGAGAATAATCCTTATTTCGATTATCTTGAAACAGAAGATTTGGTTAAAAATAATTATGTTCAGGCATCTGAGTGGGAGTGGCAAATTGACCCAGAGGGATTACGTTATGCATTAAACTGGTTTACGGATCATTATCATTTACCACTATTTATTGTTGAAAATGGTTTTGGTGCTATAGACCAAGTTGAAGCAGAAGGCATGGTTCATGATGATTATCGAATTGATTACCTAGGAGCTCATATTCGTGAAATGAAAAAAGCTGTAGTTGAAGATGGTGTTGATTTAATGGGATATACTCCTTGGGGCTGTATAGACCTGGTTTCAGCCGGTACCGGTGAGATGAGGAAACGTTACGGATTTATCTATGTGGATAAAGATGATGATGGACAGGGAAGTTATGAACGCTCACCGAAGAAATCATTTAATTGGTATAAAGAAGTTATTGCATCTAATGGTGCAACGGTAGAATAAAATTAAGAAGCTGGGCGTATTCCCAGCTTCTTTAGTAAACATAGGAGAATAAATATGATTGGTAGTATTGCAGCAATTTTAACAACATTTGCCTTTTACCACAAGTTGTGCGTGTGGTAAAAACAAAAGATACTGAATCAATTGCCTTAGGGATGTATGTTATGCAGGTTATTGGTATTGCTTTGTGGCTTGCCCATGGCCTTCATATTGGTGACTTACCTTTGATTTTGGCTAATAGTGTTTCGTTCTTGCTATCTGGTATTATTTTGATTTATAAATTGAAGTACAAATAATTATTTTCCGTATCGTTGAGGAAAAATCAGCAATGGTAATTGTAAGCGTTTTACTTTATAATTAAAATGTAAATAAGAAATAACCCAATCAGGTATCAATTTGATGGGATTAGATTAAAGGAGAAAATCTTATGGCAAAAGCGTTGATTATTTGTGCGGCAGGAATGTCTTCATCACTCATGGCGAAGAAAACAACGGAGTTTTTAAAGGGGAAAGGTCAGGATATTGAGGTTGACGCTATTAGTGCTACTGAAGGCGGAAAAGCTATTGCAGCATCAGAGTTTGATTTGTACCTTGTAAGTCCTCAAACAAAAATGTATTTTAAACAGTTTGAAGAAGCAGGTGCTAAAGTCGGAAAACCAGTTGTTCAAATTCCACCTCAACCTATATTCCAATCCCAATGGGAATTGAAAAAATGGCTAATTTGATTGTAGAAAATATCTAATCTTCATTAAAGAAATAGTGCAAAAAATAGCTGTTAGTTAATATTATCTATTAGCTAAATTATAAATGATTCATAATATGACTTATGCTCAATAAAAAGAATTTAAGGTGTGAAAATATCCTATAATGGAAGGTGAGAATATCATTTTTAGGAGGATATGAGAGTGTCAAATACTAGAGAAAAAGGCATCCTTCAATTCTTGTTAAAGCACAGGGAACGTTATGTTACAAGTAAGGAACTTGCTGAATACTTGTCCTGTTCGGATAGAACTGTACGTAATCACTTGAAATCAATTGATCAAACCTTAAACCTTCAAGGTGTTAGCTTAGTGTCAAAACAAGGACAAGGCTATCGACTAATTTTTGAAAGTCAAGAAGTTTGCCAAACCTTTCGTCTAATCTATGAATTAGGCAACGATTATAGTACAAAAACGTCTATGTCTCAAGGTGATGATCGTCTAGCCTTCATTTTAAATAAGCTCTTGTTTGAACAGGTTCCGGTTCTTTTTTGATGATTTAGTTGAGGAGCTATATGTTAGTCGATCAACTTTATGTAATGATTTTAAAAAGATTCGCCAGATGCTAGCTGACTACAGCCTAACTATAGAAAGTAGAGCGAATAAAGGTGTCTACGTTTCTGGTGAAGAACGAGACAAACGTCGCTTTATTATGAGTTATTTCTTGGAGAACCAGTTTTTTAAAGCACTACACTCTTATGTGAAGTCAAATTTTTTTGACCAAAATCTTCCATTAGAGGAATTGGCAAAGATTGTTTTAGAAGAATGTCAGGAAGCTAATCTGAAGTTATCGGATTTTGTTTTACAAAATTTAGTTGTTCATATAGCATTAGCAATAGGTCGTATCAAGTCTGGTTTTGAAATTAGTAACTTAGACTGTCAGATGGTAGACAATGACATTGAACGCCAGGTTGCTAAGAGGATTCTTTCAAGAGTCAGTAGTGTAACCAATCAGGAATTTCCAGTTCAAGAGATTGATTATATTACCCTACATCTGTTAGCTAAAAGTCAGTTACCCCAAAACAATCAAACAGAGTTTTCTAAAGAGGCACTGAGAGACTCGGTGGTCCAAAGCTTTAAAACCTTAGGGTTAGATGATATATATCACTTTTCTTCGGATTTTCAGCTTATTGAGAGCCTTATAACTCATTTGATGACCTTACAGGTACGTTTAGCCAGTCATATTGATCTTAGTAATCCATTGGTAGATGAGGTTAAACAGAATTATAGTGATGTATTCTTCATGACCAAGGAAATTCTTGCAAATATGGAAGCTTTTTCACAGGCTACTATATCTGACGATGAAATAGTTTATGTCTGTCTTCATTCTTAGCTGCTATCGAACGTCGAAAAGAAAACCATAAATTTTCAGTATTGGCGATTTGTGCGACAGGATTTGGGGCTGCTCAAATGCTTAAAAATCGTCTTGAATCTGAGCTTGGGAATCGTATAGAGGTGGTTGATGTCATAGGTTACTATGAGTTGAACCAAGAAAAAATAGACGGTATTGATTTTATTGTATCGGCTGTTGATTTATCAAACCTTTACTTTCAGATACCAGTTTTTACAGTGAGTGTTTTTCTTAAAACCGAAGAAATATCTCAGATCCGTCAGGCTATGGACCAGATGCAAGTTTCGAGAATTGGAAATCGTTCAGAAGTAGCTCGGATTAAAGACGATAATTTTAAACAATACTTTAGTCAAGATAACTTCTTTGTATGGATGAAATGTGATAAAACACGACTATTGGAAGAAATGGTTGAAGGTCTATCTGTCGGTGAATCGGATGATTTCAAACAATCTTTACTTTACGAAATTAAACAGCGTGAGGAATTAAGTTCTGTCGTCTTTTCTGAAAAAATTGCGGTTCCACATCCCATTAGGCCTTTGGGGAAAGAAGTTAAAGTATCAGTTGCTATCTGTCAAGAACCTATATCTTGGGATAATCAAAGTTCACATATTCAACTTGTTTTTCTTTTATCACCATCATTATATGGTAATGATGGGTTGAAGGATGTGACGAAGAAAATAGTTTCCTTAACAGAAAATGATGACTTACAAAAGCAATTAATCAATTGCAAGGATTTTGAAGATTTTATTACAATATTTGAAAAAATAACATAGGAGGTTCATATGAATCAAGAAGAACTACAGGTTGCAGCCTTTGAAATTATTCTTCATTCAGGCACTGCTAGAACAGAAATTCATGAAGCGTTTGCTGATATGCGAGAAGGACGTTTTGACGAAGCGGAAGCTAAGTTAGACCATTCAAATGAAGAAATTTTAGAAGCACACCATGCACAAACAAAACTTTTGCAAGACTATGCAAGTGGTGTGGAAATCAAGATTGAAATTATTATGGTCCATGCTCAAGACCATTTAATGACTACAATGACTCTATTGGAAGTGGCAAAAGAAATGCTGGTTCTTCATAGAAAGGTTGGTTAAGCATATATAGTTAAACAAGGAGGAAGACAATGACAAAAAAAGAACAACTAGAAATCGAGCGTCAACGTCGGGAGACAGCATTAAAAAATACTTTCTTTAATCGCTACCTTCTTCTACGTTATACAATAGCACTCTTCTTTTTTGGCAATATTTATTGGCTTTTGAATCAATTTATTCGTCCTTCTTTTGTTATTGTTCTCCCTATCACACTAATTGTATTAGCGATTTTGGCTACTGTTGAGCAGTTTCGATTGTATGGCAAGCGTGATGAACGTTTGAAGGTGACTCAGATGTTTATCCGCTCACAGGCAGTTATTCAGATGGGACTACTTGTTCTAACTTGGACGAGCTTGTTCACAACTCTTTTCCCAATTTTTGAAAATAATCAAGCTGCACGTTTCTTCGTTTTCGTTATTCTTTTACTAGGTTTTGGCCTATGCTTGTTAAATCTTAAAAGAATTCAAGAAATATATGAACGTAAAGATAAGGCTTATCAACGCTTTATCCAGTTAGAAAAGAGTTCTGTGACCTTATAACATCTTTTAAAAGGATTGCTATTGAAATAAATATAAAATTATTATTAAGGAGGTCCGATTATGGATCAACAAAACGGATTGTTTGGTTTCCTTGAAAATCATGTCATGGGACCAATGGGAAAACTTGCCCAGTTTAAAGTTGTACGTGCAATCACGGCAGCAGGTATGGCAGCTGTACCATTTACTATTGTAGGGTCAATGTTCTTGGTATTTAGTATTCTGCCACAAGCCTTCTCATTCTGGCCAATTGTAGCTGATATTTTCTCAGCTTCATTTGATAAGTTTACTTCTCTATACATGGTTGCTAACTATGCTACTATGGGTTCTCTCTCACTTTACTTTGTTCTCTCACTTGCTTATGAGTTAACTAAAATCTATGCAGAAGAAGAAGATCTAAATATGAATCCTCTAAACGGTGCTCTTCTTTTCGCTCATGGCTTTATCATGACATGTTCCACAAATCATTTTTGACGGTGGAATGATGAAGGCTGTAGGTAGCCTAAAAGAAGGTGCAGTCGTTGTTGACGGTTGGGCAATGGGTAATGGAGTAACTCGCTTTGGTACAACTGGTATTTTCACAGCTATTATCATGGCTATTGTGACAGTCCTTATTTATCGTACATGTGTAAAACGTAATTGGGTTATTAAAATGCCTGAAGCTGTTCCAGAAGGAGTTTCACGTGGATTTACAGCCTTGATTCCAGGATTCGTCGTTGCATTTGTAGTTATCTTTATTAATGGTGCACTCGTAGCGTTGGGAACTGACATCTTTAAAGTTATTGCTATTCCATTTGGGTTTGTTGCTAACCTAACTAACTCATGGATTGGATTAATGATTATTTATCTTTTAACTCAGCTTCTCTGGATTGTAGGGATTCATGGAGCTAATATTATCTTTGCTTTCGTTAACCCTATCGCACTTGCTAACATGGCAGAAAATGCTGCTGGTGGACACTATGCTGTAGCTGGTGAATTTTCTAACATGTTTGTTATCGCTGGTGGATCAGGTGCAACTCTTGGTTTGTGTCTCTACATTGCTTTTGCTGCCAAGTCAGAGCAACTAAAAGCGATTGGACGTGCCTCAGTTGTTCCAGCATTATTTAACATTAATGAACCATTGATTTTTGGTTTGCCAATTATCTATAATCCAGCATTAGCGATTCCATTTATCTTGGCGCCAATGGTTACAGCTACTATTTACTACTTTGTTAATGCATTGCATTTGATTAATCCTGTTATTGCACAGGTTCCATGGCCAACCCCAGTGGGAATCGGAGCTTTCTTAGGAACTGCAGATCTCCGTGCTGTCCTAGTTGCTCTTGTCTGTGCTGTTGCCGCCTTCCTTGTTTATTTCCCATTTATTCGTGTCTACGATAAGAAATTGTTGAAAGAAGAACAAGAAGCTTAATTTTTGATTAAAGATCTCAACTCTGGTTGAGGTCTTTTTTGTTATACTAGTGATATTCAATTAAGCATATTTTAAACAGGAGCAAAGCAATGAACAAATTCTTAAGAGTCTTATTTATCCTAGTCATCCTTGCCATGACTGGTGCTATTATTTTTCAGCTATTCTTCCCAACCTATATGGGAAGTCATTCGGGTTACGGTATTTCAGTTGGATGGCAGAGGGAGATTGGTATTTGGAATGTGGCGGTTCTGGTCATCCTCCTTGCCGTTAACATCAAGTACGATTGGTTTTATCTGAGAGCCGTTCTGCTTGCTTTGATTCTGGGAGGCCTAGGTATTGGAACAAATCATTTCCTTAGCTATCTTCAATATCATCACTCTGTTAATGCTGTTGGAGCTTTTGAGAATTATCTTTTAGTCCTTGGCTGGATTGTCGGTTGGTGGCTGGAAAATTCTTCAAGAAAAACAGTTTAATTTTTCTGAAGTTATCGCCTGGCTGGCAACTCCCTGTGTTATAATAAATAGGCATTATCATAATCGAGGAAAACACATGTCTAAACAATTAAAAGGTAGTCTGATGGTCATAACTGCTGGGATTGCTGGGGAATCTCAGGGTTTCTGGTCAATACCTGATGTCTCATGGGGTTAATGTCAATCTTTTGACGAGTTTACGTTTGATTCTAGCTGGGACCTTACTAACGGCTTCGGTCTTTTTTAGGCAGCGAGACAAATTAGTACAAGCCATTCAAGATAGGAAAACCTTAGTAAGTATCGCCTTATTTGCTCTCTTTGGTCTGGTCTTGAATCAGTATGCCTATCTCAGTGCTATTCAGTACACCAACGCTGGAACTGCGACAGTCTTACAGTATGTCACGCCAGTCCTTATTCTGGCTTTTGTGTGTGCAAAGAACCGCAGATTTCCAACGGTCTCAGAGTTAGTGGCGATTATCATGGCTATTGCGGGAACCTTTATTATCGCCACGCATGGTCAGGTGACAGAGTTGGCTATCACACCTATTGGCTTGTTCTGGGGCCTCTTCTCGGCAGTAACCTATGCACTCTATATCTTACTGCCTGCTAAAGCTATTGAAAAGTGGGGCAGTCTGATTGTCATCGGTCTAGGAATGTTACTCGGTGGTCTAATCTTTCCGATTGCTATCCAAGCCTGGAAGTATGAGTTACCCTTGACTGGTGGCAATCTTTTAGCACTCTTTGGGTTGGTCTTCATCGGGACAGTTTTTGCTTATACAGTTTTCCTCAAGGGAACAACCATGGTTGGCGCTGTAAAAGGAAGTCTTCTGGCATCGGTAGAACCAGTGGCATCGGTCATTTTAACGGTCTTAATCATGGGTGACCACTTCTTTGCCATTGATGTGCTTGGAATGATTTTAATTGTTCTTGCTGTTATCCTCATTTCGCTTAAGGATTTAGTAGCCCTTAAAAAACAAGAGAAAATTCAAAGATAAAGATAGAGCCCAAGTGATTGTGGTTCTTTTTCGATACCTTAATGTCAAAGATGTTCTTAAAAAATAGGACTAAAGTCCCACACATAAACCTTAAAAATATGGTAGAATAAGAGGTAAACTAAACATTTTGGAGAGAAAATGAGTATAGACGATTACAGGCCCCATTTTATGGTGGAGGCTGTTTATGATTTGAAACCTGACCAGCTACGTGAACACGGTATTCGTGCTGTCTTGGTCGATTTGGATAATACCTTGATTGCTTGGAACAACCCTGATGGGACTCCTGAGCTACGTGCTTGGTTAGATGAGATGACAGAGGCTGACATTCCAGTTGTTGTGGTCTCTAACAATAAACATGAACGTGTTGAACGTGCGGTTGCCAATTTCCATGTGGATTTCGTGAGTCGTGCCATGAAACCTTTTACGAAAGGGATTAATGAAGCGATTGAGCGTTACCACTTTAACCGTGACGAGGTCGTTATGGTGGGAGATCAGCTCATGACTGACATCAGAGCGAGCCACCGAGCTGGTATTCGCTCGATTTTGGTTAAGCCTTGGTGCAATCAGATGCTTGGGTAACCAAGTTTAATCGTTGGCGTGAGCGTCGCATGTGGAAAAAGATTGAAAAAGCATATGGTCCAATGACCTTTAACAAAGGAATTTAATGGAAGAATTATTTTGTATTGGCTGTGGAGCCAAATTCAAACAGAAGATAAAGAAAAGGCTGGTTACACACCTGCTAGCTCTATAAAAAAAGCTGAAGAAACAGGTGAGTTGTACTGTCAACGTTGTTTCCGCTTCGTCATTACAATGAAATTGTGGATGTCCACATCACAGATGATGAATTTTTAAAATTGCTTCATGAAGTTGGAGACAGTGATGCCTCGTTGTCAATGTTGTTGATATTTTCGATTTTAATGGATCAATCATTCCAGGCTTGTTACGCTTTGTTTCTGGTAATGATGTGCTCTTGGTCGGAAATAAAAAGGATATCCTACCTAAATCTGTTAAAGATGGTAAGGTAACTCAATGGTTGACAGAACGTGCCCATGAAGAAGGCATGCGTCCCGTGGATGTCATGTTGACGTCTGCCCAAAATCATCACGCCATTAAAGAGTTGATTCAGCGTATTGAAAAACTCCGTAAGGGTCGTGATGTTTATGTTGTCGGTGTGACGAATGTTGGTAAATCAACCTTAATTAATGCGATTATCAAGGAAATTACAGGTGATAAAGATATTATCACGACTTCTCGTTTCCCTGGAACAACCCTTGATAAGATTGAAATTCCTTTGGATGATGGTACTTACATTTTTGATACACCAGGAATCATCCACCGCCACCAGATGGCACACTATCTGTCAGCGAAGGACCTCAAGTACGTTAGTCCGAAGAAGGAAATTAAGCCAAAAACTTACCAGTTAAATGCAGGTCAAACCCTATTCCTAGGTGGTCTTGGACGATTTGACTTTATTGATGGGAATAAGCAAGGTTTTACAGCCTTCTTTGATAATAACTTGAAGCTTCATCGTACCAAACTTGAAGGCGCAGATGCCTTCTATGATAAGCATGTTGGAAGTCTTCTCGTGCCTCCTGGACCAAAGGATCTGGCTGATTTTCCAAAACTTGTTCGTCACGAATTTACTGTCAAAGATAAGACAGACATTGTCTTCTCGGGATTAGGTTGGATTCGTGTCCAAGGAAAAGCTGACCAACCAACCATCGTTGCTGCCTGGGCACCAGAAGGTGTTGGCGTCGTCGTACGAAAAGCGATTATTTAAACTTAATAAAGTAGTTAAAAGTATAAAAAGAGTCTTTTCAATGAACATGAAGTTTGCCTAGATTTACGTCATGAGCAAACGATGTGTTTTTCATTGTGATAGTAATCCAAGTAACATTTTATGTTACTTGGATTCGGAATTTTTGAGACCTTAGGCTCAAAAATTAGCTATAAACCGAAGGTTTGCTAGCGTCCGCATCACCCTAGAAAAACAGCAAAAAAATTAAAAGGAATAAACATGTCATTAACATCAAAACAACGTGCCTTCCTCAAATCGGAAGCACACACTCTCAAACCTATTGTACAAATCGGGAAAAACGGTCTTAACGACCACATCAAAACTAGCGTTCGTAACGCCCTTGATGCTCGTGAATTGATCAAAGTAACCCTACTCCAAAATACCATGGAAGATATCCATGAAGTTGCCGAAATTTTGGAAGAAGAAATTGGCTGTGATACAGTCCTTAAGATTGGACGTATCTTGATTCTCTATAAAGAATCAGCTAAAAAAAGAAAATCGTAAGTTGTCACCAAAGGTCAAAGCTATCCAAAAATAGTTGCTGATTTTGCTTGGTGAAGAACAAACTAAGGTATAGGAACACTTTTGAAGCATTAAAGCTAGCCTTAAGTCAGTTGTATAATGCTTGAGAAAGAGGAGGCGTACATGGCACTAGATCTCGTAACCCCATTTACAAAGGTTCAACTAGAGGAAGAAATCAAAGATACAGGCCGTAAGCAAGTGGGAATATTAGGTGGAAATTTCAATCCTGTTCATAATGCCCACTTTGGTTGTTGCTGACCAGGTGCGTCAGCAGTTAGGCCTCGATGAAGTTCTTCTCATGCCTGAATTATGAGCCACCTCATGTCGATAAAAAAGAGACCATTGAT
>ENA-OQAN01000987-OQAN01000987.1-human-gut-metagenome-genome-assembly--contig:-NODE-987-length-13412-cov-9.123523_pt1 | contig 13412 bp, 15 predicted proteins | sample MGYA00242735_ERZ504527 | MGnify/ENA primary metagenome ERZ504527 (study PRJEB26092, sample SAMD00036230) | human gut metagenome | host: Homo sapiens | study: EMG produced TPA metagenomics assembly of...
GTCAACTGCCTTTTTGTTTGTTTGAAAACATACAATGTTTCCATATGGCTTATTAGCTGTTTCGATACGATTTGTTCTTGAAATGCCTGGATTAGATCATGATGTTTTAATCTTTTATCAACATATAAAGTATTCAATCTTTTTGCATCAAATCCGGTTAAGAACATATTAACAACTAATAAAATATCTAACTCTGTATTTTTTACTTTTTTTTGATACATCTGTAAAATATGCAGGGAAAGTATTGGTACTATAATTTTTATCAAACATTTGATTATAATCTCTAATCATTCTTTCAAGTGAATCACGAGAATGTTCTGTTTCAAGTTCTCCATCTTCATTTGCATCAAAAGTAAAGATTCCGGCTATTTTTAAATCAGTATTACGCTTTTTAAATTCATCATAATACTTAATAAGCATTGGAATACTACGAACAGTAAATATAGCATTGTATCTTCTATTGTTAGTTTTAGAATTATGTATTTTTAAAACATAATCAACAATGTTAGAAATACGCTGATCATCCATTAAAACTTCTTCAGTATCAATAGCTTCAACTTCTTCATCATCCTCAATATCTACAGTTGAACTAATTGTTCTAACATAATCAACATTAAAGCCCAAAACGTTTCCATCGGCAATTGCATTTTTAATCAAATAATGATGGACTAATTTTTCAAAAATGTCTGCTGTAGTTCTACCATCCTGACTGGCATTTTCTGCAAAACGCGGTGTTCCAGTAAAGCCAAAATACTGTGCTCTTGGAAACTTTTTCTTTATCATTTTATGCATTTCACCAAATTGGGATCTATGGCATTCATCTATGATAAAGACAACCTTTTTTCCTTCAAAGCGATCAATAACATCCTGATACTTATCATTTTTACATGCGTTAGACATCTTTTGGATTGTTGTAAGAATAATCTTCTTTGAAGAATCTTTCATTTGAGCAATTAATGTGTCAGTGCTATCAGTCATATCAACCGTATCTTTCTGGAAGCGATTGAATTCTTCAATGGTTTGACTATCCAAATCTTTTCTATCTACTAAAAAGAACACTTGAGCAACTTCTCGGTTTGTGCTTAATAACTGACTTAATTTAAAAGATGTTAATGTTTTTCCAGAACCGGTTGTATGCCATACATAGGCATTGTTATTTGTTTCATAGGCTCGTTTCATTAATTCTTCTACTGCATAGTATTGATAAGGTCGCATAACCATTAGATTTTTTTGTGTATCATCTACAACCATATATCTAGAAATCATTTTAGATATATGACATTTAGGTAGGAAATCTAATGCAAAATCATATAAATTATCTATACGATTATTATTCTTGTCTGTCCAATAGAAAGTGTATTGGAAGTCCATTTCTTTATCACTGTTTGCAAAATATTTAGTATCAATCCCATTGCTGATAATAAATATCTGAACATATCTAAAAAGATCATTTAATGAATGTTTTTTATAACGAATCACTTGATTAAAGGCTTCTTTAAAATCAATACCTCTTCGTTTAAGTTCTATTTGAACAAGTGGCAGCCCGTTGATAAGTAAAGTAACATCATATCTATTTTCATACTTCCCAACCATAGTTACCTGATGAGTGACCTGAAATTCGTTTTTGCACCATTCATTATTTTTAGTGTTAAAAAGTTCTATGTATTGTGTACTTCCATCGTCCATTGTTATGTCTTGAAGACTTCTTAAGGTTTTAGAACTTCCGTATACACCTTTCCCTTGAATTTTCACTAATAATCGCTCAAATTCTTTATCAGACAATTCATGACCATTTAATCTTGAGGCATTATGTTTATTGACTTGCTTTCTAAAATTCAAGTGCAAATCATCAATATCGTTAATTTCAACAAACTCATAGCCATCAGCACATAACTGTTTTATTAAATTATCTTCTAAAGTTTTTTCACTTTCATATCCTAAATTACTGCTCATTTAATATCCTCTCCAATCTCAAAGCTTTAACATTAAGGATTCTACAAACTAAAATAATAATCTCTTATCTTTTGCGACATTAGATATCTTCTTCTAGCTAAAAATTCATAATAAGTGTTAACATCGTAATTTACAAATTCTTCTGGAATGCAGTTTTGTTTGAATGATTCATTCAATTGTTCTTTAGTTAGTATTCCACCAATAACCGATTTTTTAGATTCTATTTGTTCAAGAATTTTTGCCATATAAATATTTGGTGCATCATCTTTTATTTGAATATTAATTTCAGATTGGGTAATCGCATAATTTGCAATTTGATTGTATTCAGACCTAGAGTTGTGACCATTTCTTTGTAAATATTTTTTAGGGAAAAGATGATGAATGTCTCCTCGGTTAGAAATTAATGCGCCTACAGTAATTTGGCTAGATAAAAAGCCTTTATCACCTGAATGCACCTGAGCCATTAAATATAGTTTAAAATATGGACTACTTGCAACGGAAGTGTTTAATCTTTCAGGTAGTATATGTTCCCAATAGGCATCTGATAATTGCCCAAGTTCAACACTCTTCAAATATTCCTCTGGGTCATTTGCATTAAAACGCTTAATATCATAATCAAACATGGATTCAGGAGAGCCAGAATATCTTCCTGTAAGAATTGATAATACAAGCCATTTTCTAACTACCGTTTCTATAGTGTTAGGATGTACACCTTTATCTCTAAGCAAGATGAATAGTGCATATGCAAAATTTAAAGCATTATCAGATCTAATTAAAGAAGCATCAATAATACCAGCTGATTTTAAAATCATCATATAACGATCGTAATTTGTTTTATTAATAAATTTCAGTACGCCATCATGCAATCTATCGTAAGATTTTTCTGCAATTTCTTCTTCATAATCACGTGTTTCAAAATTTCTTCCAGATAACAAATTCACTAAATCTGATAATTTTCCTCTATGAAATTGTGAAGTAAATGCAACACGTAAAATGTCTGTATAAGTCGGAGAATATATATCATCTGTATTATCGGTAATCCATTGAATTTTATTAAATTCATCCAATTTTGCAAATTCTTGATCATTAGACTTTATTGTTTCTAAATCCATAGGCCTCTGATTTAAATGACAAAAGTAATCAATTGTTTTTCGAATAATATCTCCACCATATTTTTCATTTGAAGATATTTTGCTCATTGCAAAATCAGCTTGAGATAGAACTGTTCCTTTTGAATTAATGCGTATAAAAATATCTGTTACTGTTTCAATATCTAATTCTTGATTTAATTCAATAACACCTATACTGTTTCCTAAAATCCCTTTCAACTTAACAAGTGTATTGTTAATATCAGAAGGATTTGAATCATTTTGGTTGCCATACTGTATAGCAAAATTAAAACAATTGAAATCAGGTTTAAAAACTTCAGATATATCATTGATATATTTACTGTCCTTTTCGAGTGCTGGATTACAAACTTCAAATTTTTCATCAAGTGGATTAAATGAAATTTTAATCGGAATTTTTTTATATTCCTGATTAACTACTTCTTGCCCAGTGATTGCTGCAGTTAGAGCTGTAATTCGTTGCTGTCCATCAATAACAATTTTTTTACCATTACTAAAAGTACCGTCTTTTAATTTAACGTCTGGATTTTTCCATATTATTATGTAACCTACTGGATAACCTTTATATAAAGAATCCATCAAATCTCTTACTTTACTGGCTTCCCAAACAAATGGTCTTTGCATTTCTGGAATTGCAATTTCGCCACTATTGATCCAAGAAATAATATTTTCAACAGAATGATTATTAACACTATACTTTGCCATTTTATTCTTCCCCAACTATCTCTACAATATCATCAAATGTACAATTTAATGTTTTACACATTTTTATTAAAGAATCCATTGAAACTGTTTGATTCTTTGAAAGTTTTGCTAATGTTCCAGGAGTAAGTCCTGCAATTTTTGCAAATTCAGTTTTCTTCATACCTTTATCAATTAATAATTTAAACAATCGATTATAACTAATTTCCATATGATTAGACCTCTTTCTTTATTTTCAATTATAAAGGAATTATGTATAAATAGAAACACAAATATCACTATTTAGTGATATTTTTTTATTTTATACTTATTTTGTTTTAGTTATTGATGAACTAACTTTCCCATGTTCTAATAATATTAACGGTAAGAATTCGATCTCCTCCAAACTCTTTTCAAATATGAAAAGAGAATTGGATCAAAAATACAACTTATTGGTACAGATCTCTGTTTCAGACAGTTGATCTGTTTTTTTTATCCCTTTCAAGGCTAAAAAAAGCCTTTTTTGTGGACTTTCAAGTGAAGGGGAAAATTATTTCTCCTTCACAATAGGAGGAATAATTAAATGTATAACTATGGTTACGAAAAGAAAAAGTATTTAGAAGAAAAAGAAAAAGAAGAAAACTTACTACGATTATTAGGATTTCCTGAATGGAAGATTCAGTACCTTCGAGAACTAGATGATTTTGATTTCAACAAAAATCGCAGTTTTCACCGTAATGAATCGCCAACTGAAGTAAAATTTTTTCTAAATAAACCTTCTGAAGATTGTATAAGTGAATATACATGGGAAGATGTACTAAATGGAGTAAACGATGCCGTTGTTTATAAGCATTTGAAAAAGTGTGATCCTGTCATGCAGAAAATCATTGTAATGTTGAAAAACAAGTATTGTGTACGGGAAATTGCTGAAGATTTACATATGACAACCAACGCAGTTTATAAAAGAATCGAAAAATTCTCAAAAAAATGTAAAAAGAGAGGCTAATAATTGACGATTTCAAGGACTATCTAGTGAAGGGGGATATATATCTTCCTAGTAGCTCTTTGAAAACAGCATAACAACTATTAGATACAACACTTATATATTCGAGCTATTTCACTACTGCGCGATGATGTTTTTTAACGAGCGATGATACTTTAGATTGATAAACAATTTTGCTGATTGTGCCATGACGATATATAAGATAATGATACTTCTAGCGACAGGCTCAAGCGTGATATGGGTTGGTGCGATGCCAATGAAAGATAATTAGCAACTATCTTGTCTAATAGGATTCCTTAGTTTTCGGGTAATCAGGTGATAAATAGAAAACACGATAGATATTTGATTTTTAAACATCAACCGGGACTTGCTCCCGGTTTTACATAAGGAGTGAATCGAAATGAAAATCAAAAGAGGAGAAGTTTATTTAGCAGATTTAAGTGATGCATCAGGATCTGAACAAGGAAAAGTTCGTCCTGTTGTGATTATTCAAAACAATCGTGGTAATAAATATAGTCCAACAACCATTGTGGCTTGTTTATCATCCAAGATTTATACCAAGCATCATTTACCAACACATCATCTTTTACCAGATGGTATTGGATTAAAATACAAATCAATGGTCATGTGTGAACAGATTCGTGTCATTGATAAAAGTCGTTTGCAAAAGAAAATTGCTACAGTGAGTAGACTCGATATGTTGGCAATTGATCGTAAAATCAAAATCAGTTTGGATCTACGTTTACATAACCAAAGAAAATAGCTTTGGTTATGTTCCCTTTCCTTATGGAAGCAGTCCTTTCCCAGCTGCTTCCTTTTATTTTGTAGGTGAGAATTTAAATTTCAAAAATTTTATAGTGAGGAGGAACAAAGCGATGAAACCTGTTATATGCGAAAAGAAAACATATACCGTTGCTGAAATCATGGAAATACTTGGTATTGGAAGAACAGCAGCCTATGACTTAACAAGAAAAGGCTTGTTTAAAGTAATTCGTGTTGGAAAATTACTTCGTATTAACAAGGAATCCTTTGATCAATGGTTTGACAGTCAACAATAAAGGAGGAATGAGGGATGGCTGTAATTTTAAAATTGGGAAAGAAATATCAAATTACTTACGAAGTAGTCACACCTACAAAGGAAATAAAGTCAATCAAAGAAATATTCGATAATTATGAAGATGCAGCTAAACGAAAAGAATTATTGGATGGTGAAGTTTGTATGTTTTCACCAGAAAGTTTGTTTGTAGATGTAATGAAAGATTGGCTAAATGATCCATACTTTGTTGAACATATTCATAAGCATAGAGAAGCAACTAAAAATTTTGAAACGTATTTACTAATTCATCTTGGAACAACCCATGTTTCAGAAATCAATGTAGATTACGCGCAAAGTTTAATTGAAAAAATAGGTGCAACTCAAAGTGTGAGATTCAAAAAAGGGTTATCTACCAAAACAATACGGTCATGTAAATTACTATTATCGGAAACATGTGATCATGCGATTCAATTAGGTATTATGGATTCCAATCCTTTTATTAGTATTCATATCACAAATCCATCTACACACAAAAAAGAAAAGAAATCAGTGGATTGGACATATGAAACCATGCTTCAGATTTTTGAAGGATGTAAAGAAGATAAACTATATGTCATCATGCAAATTATATTTGCGACAGGCTTAAATGTTTTTGATGTAGTAGGACTTTCCTGGTCAGATTTTTATAAAGGTAAAGGTGGTGCCTATATTCGTTCAAACAAAAGTCTACGAAGATTGGCAAGATCTTCTGTTGATTTGATTCCAAAACAACAAATCATTCAAGAATATTCAAATGAACCATCAACTCGAACAGTGAATGTACATTATTATAAAGAGAAACAAGAACTTATTCACATTCCAGATGCTTTATATGAATTATTATCTCAATGGAAAAAGCGCTGCAATTCAATTTATCATTTTGATACAAATCCTGAATCACTTATGTTTACTACACATGGCATTGCCCCTATGATGATCGACTTATGTTAAAACATATGCGCCTAACAACGGATAAATTAAAACTACCTCGACATACTTTAATGGGTTTAAAAGCTTTTTCCAACAAAGTTTACGTAGATGGAAGAAGTTATCGTGATGTTTATTATTATGAGCATAGTAATATTTCTTTTGATTACAGTGGATTAACCGCAAAAGAAAAAGCTGTAAAGATAAACAAAGAATTCACAAAATCTATGAAAAAAGAATTGCCTGATAAAGACAAAAAAGATGCTGTGGATTTAGTAAAACAACTTAGTGAAGATAAAAATATTCGTAAGAAATTGTTGATGAAACTATTAGAAATTGAGAGTGGTGAATAGTATGGCATCCATACAAAAACGAAAGGATAAATACAATGTAGTTTATTATTATACGGATAAATATGGAAAGCAAAAACAAAAATGGGAGTCCTTTAGAACATTACGGGAAGCTAGAAAACGTAAGGCAGAAGTTGAATTACAACAAGCCAATCGAACTTTTATTGCACCAAGTACTACGACTTTAAATGAATTCTGGCCAACATACGTGGATCTATATGGATGCAATAAATGGTCAATATCTACTATGGAAAAGAATACGGCCTTATTTACAACATATATTTCGCCATATTTAGGGCATTACAAACTGGATGAAATTCGTCCGATAACCATTGAGCAATATTATGCAAATCTAAAAGAAAGTGAAAATACAAAGAAGACAGGAAAAGTATCCACTCGTGTTGTTGCTGAAGTCCATAGATCTTACGATGTACATTTAATGTTGCGGTAAAATGGGAATATATTTCCAATAATCCATTTTTAAAAGTGGATACGCCCAAGCATGATTATGAAAAGCGAGAAATATGGACAGCCAATCAAATTGCCAAAGCACTTGAAGTTTGTGAAGATCCAAAACTATCCATTGCCATTCAACTCGCATTTGCCTGTTCTTTAAGAATGGGCGAAGTGTTAGGTTTGACTTGGGACAATGTGCATATTAGCGAAGACGATTTTGCGTGTGGAGATACACACATTTATATAAAACAACAATTAGAACGTGCCCGTACGGATGCCATTGAAAAATTGAACAATAAAGATGTACTATTCATCTTTCCTCAATTTGAAAAGAAAAAAAATGCAACAAGACTGATATTAAAAACTCCTAAAACGGATAGTAGTGTACGAAAAATATGGTTACCAAATACATTAGCTTGTTTCTTGAAACAATGGAAAGAAGATCAAAGTAAATATAAGGAAGCCTATGGAGATGCTTATCATGATTATAATCTTGTAATATGTCAGCCAAATGGGATTCCGTGTGATGGAAGTATTATTCGTAAAGGCTATCCAAATTAGAAAAAGAAGCTGGACTTCCCCACGTTGTCTTTCATTCTTTGCGCCATACTAGTACAACCTATAAATTGAAATTAAACAATGGCGATATAAAAGCAACCCAAGGAGATACTGGGCATTCTCAAGCAGATATGGTCATGGATCTATATAGTCACATCTTAGATGAAGACCGAAGAGTAAACGCACAAAAATTTGAGGACAGTTTTTACAAACAACATATAGAAAACTATGTTGATGTTCCACAGGCAAATAAGAAAGTCGACATAGATAAAGTACTTGAAAAAATCAAGCAAGATCCTGATTTATTACAGCTTCTAATAGCCACTTTGAGCGGTGATTAAATGATGTTTATTAGCACGTGACGTATCGTTTGATACGTCCTGTGCCACAGGGTCCTATTAAATGGCTATTAGAAACTCATTAGATGACCCCAAAAATGGCACTAAAAAGTTCGGATTCAATAAGAGCATCCGAACCTTGCTATTTATTTGATTTTGTGTAGAAAAAGAAGTTGAATTTTCATATCAAAGATATACATTTCCAATCTAAAAATGGTAAACAAAAAAGCGGAAAAATCCGCTTAAATAAAGGCAAAATGGTGCGAATATGGCGATTCGAACGCCAGGCCTACGCTTTAGGAGAGCGTCGCTCTATCCAGCTGAGCTATATCCGCATTTATCAATATTTTACTACAAAAGGCCGCCTCTTGTTTAGGAAAATGGCCTCCTGCTTAGGAGTAGACCCGATACGACATCGGGAAGTGGCATCTAATGCTTAAAAATGCTTGGAAATACAAGGTTTTTCAGCATTTCAAATCCCATCTGATACTACGCTGTGATAGCTAATTCAGAGGGATTTTACACCGTCCGATTGGCTCGAAATTAGCAAGTCTTTCGATTTTTGGTGGACGTTGCAAGTGCAAGTAAATGTCACTATGTAACTTCTCGTGATGCGAAATGATAGGAAATCCTATTCATTCTCGTGTGAGGGTGCGGGTGTCCTTAGACACAGATTTCAGTCTGTTTTATATATCATTTCAAAATGAATTTTTCAACCAGAATTATTAAGAATTTCAAAGGTTTTTCAGACTCAATGATTCTATGTAATTTAGACCCGCCGAAGCAGGTCTTTTTTTATTTCAGCATAATCTCTCTATCCTCAGCGCCGAGCATATAAGCACCCTTGGCAAAAGCATCCCTTGCAAGAAGCTCTGCTACATCAACCCTATCGAACAGCATCCATATTTCTTTCTCTTTCGGAGTCAGTTCATGGCTATGGTCAAACAAATGCTCAAGTCCCAATCCTTCAAGCAATGCCGACTTTGCTGCTTTGTATTCCTCAGCTCTGCCAACATATTCGTCGTTCCTTTCCTTGGAAAATGCCTCGATATTGTCAGCTCTCAGATGCTCGTAATACTCGTCCATAAAGATTCTATCCATACTCGTTGACCTCCATAACAAAAAAATAAGGGCAGACCCTTTTACAGCTATTGTAGCTATGTAAAAGGATCTGCCCTTGCAGTTACTATAATGTTTTTGCCAGCGACTTCAGGAGTGCTGCCATTTCCGGATTTTGCAGAAGCTTCAGAAGAAGTTCTTTATCATCAGCGGAGCTTTCCGTTGCGGCTGGTTGAACCGGCTCAGGCGTTGCCTGTCTGCCTGAGTAGAACGCAGCTTCCATTCTTTCAGCGTTCAGTCTGCGGTCATCGTCGATGATATGGGAGTAAACATCCGCTACCATCTTGACCTGTGCATGACCGGAATCGCCTTGAACGGATTTCATATCGCCGCCGTTCAGCTTCAGCTTGTAAGTGATACTGGAATGTCGGAGACTATGGAAAACCACTTTCGGCAGTCCCTTCTCCTCAATCAGCTTATTGAAAGCACGGTTGATAACCTGCCCCTCAATCGGCTTGCCATTGGAAGAACAGAAAACCAGATTGAAGTCTACGAACTCGTCACCGAAAAGGTCTTTCAGTTCTTCGATGTCAGCCTTTCGCTGTACCAACATTTCCGCTACGGTTTTCGGTAAGAACACCTTGCGGACACTTGTTTTGGTCTTAGGAGTTTTGAGAACCAATGCGGTATGCGTACTGGCGAAGGTCGGTGGGAACTTGAACATGATGTCCTTACCGTCCAGATCTGCCATCGCTTCACGATTTACTCTCTGCAACTCCTTTTCAACGAAGATGCTTGCCTGACCAAGTTCAATACTGGTGGGGGAAATGTCAATACAGTCCCAGGTAAGCCCCAGAAGCTCGCCCATTCGCAGGGAACAGGAGAAGGCAAGGTTAATAGCCAGACGAAGAATATCATCGTCACAGGCTTCCAGAGCCTTCTGGAGCACTTCTGCTGTCCAGATATCCCTGGTCTTGTGTTCTTCTTTCGGCAGCGTAGCGTGCTCCACAGGGTTTCTGGTCATCAATTCCCACTTGACCGCTTGATTGAAAGCATTTCGCAATGTCTTGTGAACCTCTCGGACAGTATGCGGAGTCAGATATTCTGTACGGGCTTTTACATACTTAGAAGAAACCGCTTTGACAGAAAGCAAATCTCGGTAATACTTGTCCATGATTCTCGGCGTGACATCCTCCAGCTTCATATCACCGATGAGGGGACGAATATAGTTTGCAATCAGGCTCTTTCTGCTTTCATAGGTAGACATCGCCAGGTGTTCACACCATAGATTGACATATACTCATCCAAAAGATCATTGACGGTTTTAGCAGAAGGGGGAATAAAGGTTCCGGACTCCTGCTCATATTCAACCTGCAACTTCCTTTTCTTTGCTTCGGCATTCGTTTCAAAGGTTTCCCACTTCTGACGCTTGTTGCCGTTCTCATCGGTGTATGTATAAACCACAGAATACTTCTTTTTTCTCTTAACGATAGATGCCATGTAATCAGCTCCTTTCCTGTCTATCTTCCGCTAACTGGTAGCGGGTCTGATTGTGATACCATTTTTCAAAGCTCTCTTTGGTAGCTCGCTTATACCTGCCAACCTTGATAAGCTCAAAATCTTCATTGGCAACGATATAGTAAATGGTCTGACGATGTACCCCAAGCATTCTTGCCATTTCCGGCAGACCGTAGGTGGATGCCATAATATCTGCATCCAGTTCCTGATCCTCTACCGTGCGGTAATCGGTTTGAGAAGCATACCATCTTTCAAAGCTCTCCTTTGTCACTCTGCGCTTGCCCAGGACATCGACCACATCAAAATGCCCTTTGGCAACCAGTTCGTAAGCAGTCGCTTCTTTCAGCCCAAGGCGCTGTCCAAGCTCCTCCATTGAATATGTAGTTTTCTTCAATTCCTCGCCGGGAGGGGTTCCATCGACCTTCTGGTATTTGAACTGATTGGCATACCATTCTTCAAAGCTGTCGATCATCACCCTCATGGTGTTGCCGACAAGAATGGTTTTGAAGTAATTCTTCTTAATGAGCCAGTATGACTCCGTTTTACCAAGACCGAGCATCCTGCCCATTTCCAGAACAGACATACTCGTGCGTTTTCTCATTTCCGCCATCGTACAACCTCCTATGTAAAAAATGTAGCCATGTGTTTCTTGTCATGGCTACATTTTATCGAACTCTCAATATGTTTTGAAGTTTATCGCCGGGTTGTACGACGCCCTTGACAAATCTTACATTTGATGATCCAACCACTCATCAAAACTCTTTTTGGAGATTCTGATACTGCCACCGATGCGGACGCTATGGAAAACTTTCTTTTTCACAAGGTTGTATGCGCTGGTTCTGCTGATGCCCAGAATATCCTGAATCTCATCAACCGTATAGGTTCTCTTATCAAACTGAACTGCGTTAGCAGCCATCGCTTCTTCGGTGCGCTGATTCATGCAGCGATTCTTTCTTCAAACATTTATGTTCACTCCTTCGCTCTCTTTGCTTTATGTTTTGGGGAACGCTTTTTCAGCTGTTCCATTGCCAGGCTGACAGATAAGGCTTTCTCAATCGCTACCATTTCACGGGGCGTTACCTTACCTAAGTAATTATCAATCCTGCTTTTATCAATGGTACGAATCTGTTCCAGCTGAACAACGGACGCTTCTTTGAATGCAGGATTGTCGTAAATAACAAAGTGCGTCGGCATATTCGCTTTCTTATGGATTCTGGTGGTGACCGTTGCCACAATCAATGTGGGAGCGTGTTTATTACCGGTATCGTTCTGAATGACGATAACCGGACGGATGCCGCCTTGTTCCGACCCAACTACCGGGTCCAGCTTGGCGCAATAAATATCACCACGGCAATATACCCAATTTTCTTTCATCATGTGCCATGACCTCCTTTCGTTGGCTATGTAATAACTGACTGCCAGAAAGGAATCAGGCAGTCAGTCCAAAAGTCTATGTGTCCCATATTTGCCACGCACCCCTGGGAAAGAGGGCTTACGCCTCAGGGAATCACCGAACGACTGATTGCGAATCAGTTCCATAGGAATCTAACCTCTGCCGGGTTCTCCGCCAGCTCCGTAGAGAAGTATCTTTAATCCTGTTGCTTTCATGGCCGTATTGGGAGCAACCCAATATTTACAAGCCAGTATTGATCGCTGGCATCGGGAGAGAGACAAGCGCTTAATTTATAGAAGAAAGTCGTTCTGTTTCTCTATCCGATACGTCTCGGCGTACCGCTGATGTGGCTGATGCTCTCGCACCGGCAACAGGAACGTATTCGATGACTGTGTATTCAGTTTTCAAGGATCAAGCAGCCGATTTTCTTTGGCTGTATCTAAATTGTACCTGTTCCTCATGCAAGTTTTTATTGCCTCGTAGGTATAGTTTTGAGGTTATTCACGACCTAAAAATATGTAATCAAGGGTTGTCTCAAAGCGCACAACCAGTTCGATTGCCAAATCAATAGAGATACCTCTGTTGCCGGTTTCAATTCGTGCAATGGTGTTTGCGGCAACACCTAACTGCTCCGCAAGCTGTTCCTGTGTAAGCCCATGTTCCTTTCTCAAGGCTTTAATTCTTTTTCCGCTTTCAACCAAGTCGTAATACATTTTCGTTCCTCCGTGTTTTGAATTTGTGAAGTTGCAAAATCAAAAACAGCGGGAGGAGATCGTGCCCGATTCTCAATACCCTTTGCCATCTGCCTGTCCTCCTTGCAGGCATAAAAAAGAGCCGGAGTAAATTACTCCAAGCTCTCGTTCATGCCTTTGTGTTAATTATGGGGGAAAATAGGCAGGTATAAAAAAGCCCCGTACCCATTACAGGCACGAGGCGTAACTCTCTCTATTCAATTTTATGCCGCTATCTCCCAG
>ENA-OQAN01000988-OQAN01000988.1-human-gut-metagenome-genome-assembly--contig:-NODE-988-length-13404-cov-2.041199_pt1 | contig 13404 bp, 20 predicted proteins | sample MGYA00242735_ERZ504527 | MGnify/ENA primary metagenome ERZ504527 (study PRJEB26092, sample SAMD00036230) | human gut metagenome | host: Homo sapiens | study: EMG produced TPA metagenomics assembly of...
GCATTTGATCGGGGGTGTAGTGTCGGTAGCCGGTAGCCGGTAGCCGGTAGCCGGGTCTACCGCGGCTGGTTTCAAGATGTTATGCGCATCGTAATAGCGCAACGCCTTGGCGGTGATGCCGTCCAATTTGGCCACTTCGCCAATCGTCAGCAGCTCGTCATCATCGCCGGCCACGTATTGTCTCCTTGTCGTGGGCTTCACTGTTCGTGTTGACCTTGCCTCGGGGCAAAGTCTATCATTCCGTGAGGTTGCTCCGTGAGGATGCGGAGCCTGAATGATATGCCGCTTCGACGATGAATGGCGGTAGGAGGTAATGCCATGGGCAATGAGGAACAGCGCGACTGGCTTGGTTCGGCCACACCGGTATTCGGTGACTTGCAAGACAAGTCCCGTGCCGCAGTCTGATGGTTTGAAATTTTCAAACGCTGCAGAATAGTAGTAAGGGTGGGTTTCGCCAGGTAAGGAGACCCACCTTGCCGTTGTGTTGCGTCGAGTTGGGCTGTGCTAACAGTGTTCCGCATGCGATTATGCGCGTGTGGATTCGCGTCGGATTAGAGTCGGCTCGATAAGCGTGGTGCTGTGCACATGTGCGGCGGGATTGTCGATGTAGTCGAGCATCTGCGCCATGGCCTTGCGCCCCATGTCGATAGCGGGCGCGTTCACTACGGTCAGCGACATGGGGCATTTGGTCTCCAACCGTGCCCCCTCCATGCCGATGACGCAAACATCTTCTGGAACCCGTGGGCCGTTATGGTCATGGAATGCCGACAGCACGCCGGCGGCAAGCGCGTCCGAGACGGTGATGATGCCGTCTGGAATGGCGTCCAGGCCGCTACGCTTCATTGTGTCGATGATGTCCAGGCCGAGCTGGTAACCGTCTTCAAACATCAGACCTTTGGAATTGATGAGTTCCAATTGCGTGCTTCCATGCGTGCGCGCAATGGTTTTTTCGACGCCCATCTGCCGATCTTGTACGGATTCATAGTCGAATGAGTGTGCGGCGAACGCGATGCGGCTGCATCCGATGCGAATGAGTTCATCGGCTGCGATCTGCCCGGCCGCCATATTGTTTTCAAGCACGCAGCACACCTGATCGGCGTGACGGGGATTGGTATGGTCGAGCAGATGATGGGAATGTTGGCCGCTCGTGCCGCGGCCACGTCTTCGGGGGAGTCGGATATGGTGCTGAGCAGAATTCCGGCCACGTTCATGTCGATGAGTGTTTTCACCAGTTCGTTTTGCCGTTGCGCGTCGGATGATGCGTTCAAGGCGATAAGCTGCAGGTCGTTTTCTTCGCAGACCTCCTGCGCTCCTTCATGGATGAAGGTGAACAGGGAATGTTCGATATCGGTCATGATATAGCCGATGAGGCGCGGTACGGCGTTCTCTCGCTGGGGGAGAAGCGTGTTTCTGCGGGGGGTGTAGCCCAGTTCTTTGATGCTTGCGCCGATTTTCTCTTTTAAGGTGTCCGATACGCGTTCGGGGTAGTTGAGATAGTTGGATACGGTGCCGATGGAGACGCCGGCATGTTTGGCGATGTCGGAAACGCCCACACGTTTTGCTGCTGGCATGAGATTGCTCCTGTTCGTACATAAACCGGTTATTCCTTGATGTATCAATAGTCTACGCGCTCTCTTTTGAAATTGTATATTGAAAAACGCGCGACGATTTTGAAATTTTCAAAAACGAATGTAGTATTTCAACTACAACATCACTGGAGGTGCTGCTGAGGACGGCAGGATGTTCTGGTGTATAAAACAATGGAATCGCAGTGTTTTCTGAATGCTGGACAGATCAAAGGAGATGCCTCGGCAATTTGAAAACGCAGTGAAAACCATTTGAAAAAAGAAGGACATACTTGTGTGAAAAAACGCATGCAAGTATGAAAAAGTAAGGAAAGAGCAATGAATACTTCAACCAAGAAGGGCAAAGGATTGGGCGAATACATGCCGCTCGCCTTCGCCGCAGGCATCGGATCGATGCTGGGATCCGGCATCATTGTCGGTCTGTCGGCAACCATTGTGGTCTGGCAGGAAGGCCTTGGACTCGACACCACGCAGGTCGGCCTGCTTTCCGGTATTCTGACCTTCGCCATCGCCTTCGGCTCGCTGTTCGGAGGCCGCTTGGCCGACAAGATCGGCCGCGTGCTGTTTTTCAACTGGATCAACCTGTTCTACGCCATCGGTGCCGCCATCTGCGTGTTCGCCCCGAACTTCACCGTACTGCTGATCGGCCTGATCATTGCAGGTTTGGCTTCCGGCGCGGATCTGCCGGTTTCCATGACCATCGTCTCCCATGATGCTCCAGACGAGGCCACCGCCGCACAGCTCGTCTCCACCACCCAGGTGTTCTGGCAGGTGGGTGTGTTCATCTCCTTCATTTGCGCGTTCCTGGTTTCCGCCATGCAGGGTGCCACCGGTGGTCGTGTGGTGTTCGCCATCCTCGCAGTATTCGCTGTGATCGCATGGCTGTGGCGACTGCTTTCTCCGACCTTCCGCCGCTTCCATGAAGCTGCCGACGTTCGTGACGCCGCACGTCCGGCTGTTGTAGGCAACGGCAAGGTTTCCGTGACCAAGGTGCTGTTCGGCGCCGACAAGAAGGTGCTGCTCACCTACTTCCTTGCCATCGTGATCTTCTACGTCGGCTGGAACCTGCTGGCCAACACGTGGGGCCAGTTCCAGACCTACATGTTCTCCAAGGCCGGAGCCGCCCAGTCCCTGGCCACCGGCTTGGGCATCATCCTCAACTTCGTGACGCTCGTGCTCAACATCGTGTTCGCGTCCATCGCAGGCGGCAAATATCGTAACAAGGCGTTCTTCGCAGGCATCGTGATCTCGCTGATCGCCATGGCCGCCATGGCCATGGGCGGTGCGAACCTATGGGTCATCGTCGGCGCGACAGCTTCATGAACCTCGGATCCCCGCTGGCAGGCGAAGCACTGTACAAGGTGTGGACCCAGGAATCCTTCCCGATCGAGATTCGCGCCTCCATCCAGGGCTTCATCAACGGCTTCTCCCGCCTGTGCTGTGGCCTGTTCGCGCTCATCACCCCGGCTCTGGTGCTTCCTGAAACCATTCAGACCACTATGTGGTGCTTCTTCGGCATCGTAATCATCGAAGGCATCGCCGGTACCATCATGATCCGTGCTCAGAAGAAGTACGGCACCGACGAAGAACGTCAGGCACGCAAGATCGCAGCCTGATTAGCAACAGCAATCACATAACAACTCAATATCTCCAATCGCAAGTCAGTTATGCAATACCTTGCGATTGCCAGCAAAGTCCCAGCCATCGTCGCCGTTCGTTTCTCTCTCCTTGCGGCATGGCTCGGACTTTGGCTTCCCACCATCACAAATAAGTGATCTATTATTTTTGTAGACAAAGGGGTCATCATGGCCATTACTGATCCGCAGATTGTGCCCAGTACGCTGGCTTCGGATCTTGACATCATCAGCTTCACCGTGGAACACTACCCGGGAGATGCGCTCGGCATCGCCACCGCAGCCCCACGCATGACATGGGTGTGCTCCGGCATGCTGCCAATCGACGCGCAGATCCTGCTCAAAGTGACACGACGTGTTCCCGGCGGGCAACCTGTGGAAGAACGCACCTACCTGCCCACTGACACTTCCGTGCTTATTCCATGGCAGTTCGCGCCGCTCGCCTCACGCGAAGAAGTGTTCGCCACCATGCAGGCCGTTTCGGCAAGTCACCAGCCATTGGGCAAACCGAGCGCAACCCTGCATTTCGAAGTCGGACTATTGGAAGAACATGAGCATGTCGCCGATTTCGTCGGACCATCGTGGAGCGAATCCGAAACTGACCATCGTCACCTGCCATTAGTGCGCACCGAAGTCGAACTGAAGGAACAACCCAAACGCGCACGCCTATATCTAAGCGCACTCGGTCTTGTGGAAGCCGAAATCAACGGCGTCAAAGTCGGCAATGACGCGCTCGTACCAGGCTGGAGCAACTACAACCAGCGCGTGGAATGCTTCACCTACGATGTGACCGACGAACTGCAGTCCGGTGCCAACGCATTGGGATTCTGGCTCGGTGACGGATGGTACCGCGGACGCTCGGCTTCGATGGCGGTTACTCCAACTTCTATGGCGATCGTATTGCCGTATTCGCGCAACTTGAGGTCGAATATGCCGACGGCAGTATGCAGAACATATATTCCAACGCATGGGACCGCCAATGGAAGGCGACGCTCGGACCGATCGTCTGCTCGGATCTGTGCGAAGGCGAACGATATGACGCTCGACTGGAACAGCCGGGATGGTCGAAACCAGGATTCGACGACAGCTCCTGGCAGCCGGTCGCGGAAGTCATGTATGACCCGGCACGTATTGAAAATCCTGAAACATCGCCGGTGCGCGCGCATGAATCGCATGAGCCGGTCAGCATCGAACGCATCGGCAACACGGAAGATGGTCGTGGCATATGGCTGGTTGACTTCGGACAGAACTGTTCGCAGCGCATCCGCCTGCACATGCGCGATCTTGAAGCAGAACAAAGCGTGACGTTACGTCATGTGGAAGTGTTGGAACCGGACGGATCCATCGCCACGCGAACCTTGCGCAGAGGCCAGCAGTGCGATGTGTACACTTCCAACGGTTCCGACGCTTGGTGGGAGCCACGATTCGCGATGCACGGCTTCCGCTATGCACAGATCGAAGGTTTCGCAGGAGAACTGACCGCAGCGACATGGATTGCCGCGTCTACCATTCCGTGATGGAACGCACCGGCGAACTGACCACATCGAATCCGCTGCTCAACCGTTTGCACGAGAACGCCGTATGGTCGATGCGTTCCAACTTCGTGTCCATTCCAACCGACTGCCCGCAACGCGACGAACGCATGGGTTGGACGGGAGACATCTGCCTGTTCGTGCCTACGCGGCTTATTTGTATGACGTATACGGGTTCCTGAAAAGCTGGCTGAAAGACGTGCGTGCCGACCAGGTCAAGTGGGGCACTGTGCCGTTCTACGTGCGTTCGTGCCGTTGGGCGTATGGGCGCATCCACAAGCCATCTCCACGTGGGGCGATTCGGCGGTGGAAGTGCCGTGGACGCTGTACATGGAAAGTGGGGACGTGCAGGTGCTCGCCGATTCCTACGATCTGATCCGTGATTGGATCGATGAAGTGGCAGGGTACCTTTCGCCCGATGGCGTATGGGATCGCAAGCCGGACTATCCGCTCGGGCAGCTTGGCGATTGGCTTGATCCGACCGCGCCTCCGGAAGATCCTACGCAGGCCATGACCGAAAAGGAACTGGTCGCCACCGCGTTCTACGCACGCAGCTGCATGCAAGGCACGCACATCGCGCATATTCTCGGCAAAACCGATGATGAAACTCGATTCGCCGCCCTGCGTGACCGTGTGATTGATGGATTCCTGCAGCGTTTCACCAACCTTGACGGCACCATGACATCCGACACCCAGTGCGCCTACGCGCTCGCCATCGCCTTCGGACTGCTTGACTGCGAACCGGTGCGCCGCGTGAAGGCCGGCAATCGACTCGCCTGCCTGGTGCGCGAATCCGGCGGCAAGGTAAGCACCGGATTCGCCGGCACGCCATTCGTGCTTCCGGCGTTGACCATGACCGGCCATAACGACGAGGCCTACGCGCTGCTTACCTCCACCGAATGCCCAAGCTGGCTTTACCAAGTGGTTATGGGGGCCACCACCACGTGGGAACGTTGGGATTCCATGCGAGCCGATGGTTCGCTGAACCCCGGCGGCATGACCTCGTTCAACCATTACGCGCTCGGATCGGTGGCGGAATGGATGCATGCGCATATCGGCGGCCTTGAAGCCGTTGAACCCGGCTGGAAGCGGTTCCGTATCGCTCCGGTGATCGGGGGAGATCTCACCCATGCCGAAACCTCTCACATCACCCCATATGGCAAGGCGGAAGTGCAATGGGAAGTCAACGACAATGTGCTTGATCTGACGGTTGCGGTACCTGCCGGAACCACGGCATTCGTGGATATCGTCGACCATGAGCGCGTCGATCTTGTTGCGGGAACGCATCATCTGCAGATGGCGCTGTAATCGTACGGAATCGTGTGAAATCATATGAACGAAAGTCCTGCCGAAGCTGAAGCCAAATAAAAGTCGGCGTCGGCAGGACTGCGATCATACCAAAAATGAAAAAAGCTTTCTTCATCGTATATTTCAAATCATTTCAATATTTCAAAAAAGAACATGCTTCCAAAGGGGGAATCATGACAGCAAACGCATCACGCGAGCCAAGCACCGCAGTATTGAGTGATATCGCACCTGACAGCGGCCGCAAACTGACATCCACCGAAAAATGGCGATTCGGCGTCGGCTTCGTGCTCTTCTCGCTGATTTGGATGGTCGCAGGCACTTCCGGATCGGCCGTGCTGCTGCCGCAACGATTCACCGAACTGAACATAGGCGTGCCCGAAGTGATTCTCGGCACCATGAATTCCGTAGCTGCGTATTCGCACTGTTCTCCAACGTGATTTTTGGTGCGTTAAGCGACATCACGCGCTCGCGTTTCGGCAAGCGCACGCCATGGATTGTGGCAGGTGGTCTGATTACGGCAGCCGGCTATGTGCTCGCCTTCTCCAGTGCGCAGTTGGTGGGTATTGTGGCCGGATGGTGCATTGTGCAGGTCGGCGTCAACATGATGATCGCTCCGGCTGTGGCAGTGCTGTCCGACCGCATTCCGGAAAACGTGCGTGGTACGTTCTCCGCATTCTATGGTGGTGCGCAGATCGTCGGATCATCGCCGGAACGTTCCTCGGATCGAAATTCATTGAAAACATGGGCACCGGATTTGCGATCGGTGCGGCACTGTTCGCAGTCACCGGTATCGTGACCGTGCTGATCTGGCCGCGCGAACGCTCCTCGGCTGCTTCTGTGGCTTCCGTCGAGTCTTCGGATGCCACCGCAAAGCTCGACGTCAAGCAGTTGCTGCGTTCGTTCATTCCTCCTACCAAGAATTGCCGAGATTTTTACTTGGCATTGATGGGCAGATTGCTGCTTATCTTGGGTTGGAACATGATTTCCGGCTATCAGCTGTATATTCTGCAGAAATACTGCGGGTTGAGCGTAAAGGATTCCGCGGCGACGATTTCCACCATGTCGGTGATTTCCATGGTTGTGCTGATCGTCACGTCCATGGTGTCGGGTCCGCTGTCGGACCGTCTGCAGCGCCGCAAGGTCATCGTGGCGATCGGTTCGGTGATTATCGCGATTGGTGTGGCCATTCCGTGTTTCATGCCGAATGCTTTGGGCATGATGCTGTTTGCAGGCATCGGCGGTGCCGGTTATGGCATTTACATTGCCGTCGATCAGGCGTTGAACGTCGATGTGTTGCCAAGTCAGGAAGAAGCTGGTAAGGATCTGGCATTCTGAATCTTGCCAACACCGTTGGTCAGGTGCTTGCGCCTGTGGTTGTCGGTGCGATTGTGCTTGCCACTGGCAGTTATGCGGCGCTGTTCCCGATCGCTGTGGTCGCGGTGCTGCTGGGTGCGGTGTTCATCATGCTGATTCGCAGGGTGAAGTAGCTGCGGTGATGCGCAATGTGCTGGCGATTGCGGCACAGGTGATTTCGACATTGCGTTCCGTGTTGGCGATCAACGTTGTAAGATCTGCTGGCCCGGGCGCAATGCCGAATGTTGCGATAATGCCGGTTTCGTTCAGTGCTTCGACGGTGTGTGGGTCACGGGTTACCGTTCCGCCGATGGCAATGGTTGGTTTTCCTTGCGATTGCGCCAATTTTGCAATGCCGCTTGGCACTTTGCCGTATGGCGTTTGACTGTCGATAGAACCTTCTCCGGTGATGACGACGTCAGTCCAAGCGCACGCTTCACGGCCATGTGCAAGATTAAGCACGAGTTCGATTCCCGGCTTCACTGTTGCGTTGAACAGGCCAAGCACGCCACCTCCGGTACCTCCCGCAGCGCCCGCTCCCGGAGTGTGCTCGATATCGCGGCCGTTATATTGCATGATGCGCGCGCGAGATTCGCAAGCCCCTGATCGAGAAGCTCGACCTGTGTTGCGGTCGCGCCTTTTTGCGGGGCGAACACATGGGCGGCACCTTCCGGGCCGGTCAAAGGATTGGTGACGTCGCAAGCGAGAACAATCGGAACATTTTTGATGGAATCGGAAACTCTTGAATCGTCAATCCTTGCCAAATCAACAAGAGCGCCGCCACCAAGCGGAATGTCGGAATCATGCGCATCGAGAAAACGAAATCCAAATGCGTGAGCCAATCCGGTACCGCCATCCGTGGTGGCGCTACCTCCCAAGCCGAGCACAATGCGATTCGCGCCGGCGTCGATCGCAGCGCGAATCAGCAAGCCTGTGCCAAACGTGGATGCAGCCATTGGATCACGGTCGGCAGGGGAGACCTGCTCAAGTCCGCTTGCCGAAGCCAACTCGACCACGGCGGTACGGGAAGTGTGCTTATTGCCAAGAAACCCGAACTGCGCAATAATCGGGCGACCGACCGCATCAACCGTCTCAACATTATGCAACGTGCCGCCAGTGGCATGAACCAAGGCGTGCGTCAATCCTTCGCCACCGTCGGAAAGCGGCAAAAGCCGGCATTCGGCCTGCGGGTCGCCGCGCTTAATGCCGCGAGCCATCGCCTGTGCGATTGCTTCAGCCGAAGCGGCCTCCTTGAACGAGTCCGGTGCCAGCAAAATCCGCATACATGCCTCCTTCTACGTCTGCATCCATACAGTAATGCAGTGCCGGGGCAGAGGCTTAGCGGTAGCCTCCCACATGGCAGGGGGAACAGGGTGTCTTCGCATTCCGCCCACATGGCGTTCAGATCTTGGCCGGGCGTGCGCAGCCAACGCAGCTGCACGCCATCCATCATGGCGAATCCCGCATTAAGCAGCCGACGCGTATCAACGCCTTCGGGCACACACCAACGGATATTGAGCGCGGTATCGGCATTATGCAGCTCACGATTGGCGAAGTACTCGTGTGTAGGGTGGTTCGGGTCGATCGCTTCGGCACTCAACGTGGAAAACATGTGCACCTGAAGCGGTCTGCGTGCGTTCACCGCCACGATTCTGCGCCACATGTCGGCGATCAACGGTCGTGGCTCACGTACCATGTCGGTAAGAATGTCTTCCGTTTCGGAATCGTAGACTTCGTCCAGCGCGGCTGTGAGCAGTCCTTCCTTACTGCCGACATAATGCAGTACGCCAGCCTTGGTGAGTCCTACGCGATCGGCGATTTTCTGCAGGGAAGTGCCGTAATAGCCGAGCGTCCCAAACAGTTCGACGGCCGCGTTGAGAATCTCCGCCCTTCGGTCGACTTCTTCGTTGGCCATGATGATTCCCTCTCTTGCCCTTCATTGATGGCGATTCATGTGCGCTGCAATGCTTATGAATCGTCATTTCTCTCAAGTTGTAAATACTGCAGTTACTTTACGGTCGGTTAATTGATTTTTCAAAGAAGATTGGCGTGTTGCGGTGTTGGTTTTGATAAAGTACCTACAACGGTTAGTAGAGATTTCGGGGTTGAGGTCTCATGCAGATCGGTTAACCGATACGAACTCAAGAAAACGATGCGAAAGAGGAACGTATGAGCGAAAAAACCTATCCTTCCATCAATGATCTGACGCTTGAAGAGAAGGCATCCCTGACTTCCGGCGGCGACGCTTGGCATCTGCAGGGTGTTGAAGCCAAGGGCATTCCCGGCTATATGATCACCGATGGCCCCCACGGCCTGCGCAAGTCCAACTCGGCCACCACCGGCGAAGTCGACCTGAACAACTGCGTGCCTGCACCTGCTTTCCGCCGGCCGCTGGTCTGTCCAGCTCGTGGAACCCGGAACTCATCTACCGGGTCGGCGAAGCCATGGCCGAAGAGTGCATTCAGGAGAAGGTTGCCGTAATCCTCGGCCCGGGCGTGAATATCAAGCGCAACCCGCTTGGCGGCCGCTGCTTCGAATACTGGTCCGAAGACCCGTATCTGGCGGGCCATGAGCAGTCGGCATCGTCGCAGGCGTGCAGTCCAAGGGCGTGGGCACCTCGCTCAAGCACTTCGCCGCCAACAACCAGGAAACCGACCGTCTGCGCATCAGCGCCAACATCTCCCAGCGTGCGCTGCGCGAAATCTACTTCCCGGCATTCGAGCACATCGTCAAGGAGGCCCAGCCGTGGACCATCATGTGCGCATACAACTGCATCAACGGCGTGCATGCCGCCCAGGATCACTGGCTGCTCACCGACGTGCTGCGCGACGAATGGGGTTTCGAAGGCATCGTTATGAGTGACTGGGGTGCGACCATGATCGCGTGGCCTCCCTCAACGCGGGCCTCAACCTCGAAATGCCGCCAAGCTACACCGACGACAGATCGTCTACGCGGCACGCGACGGTCGCATCCAGCCGGCACAGCTCGACCGCATGGCACAAGGCATGATCGACCTGGTCAACAAGACCCGCGCGGCCATGAGCATCGAAGGCTATCGTTTCGACATCGAAGCCCACGACGAAGTCGCCCACCGGGCCGCCATCGAATCCATGGTGCTGCTCAAGAACGACGACGCCATCCTGCCGGTCGCAAACGATGCCAAGGTCACGGTCATCGGCGAATTCGCCACGCACTCCGCGCTACCAGGGCGGCGGCTCCTCGCACATCACCCCAACCAAGATGACCAGCTTCCTCGACACCCTCACCGAACGCGGCGTGGATGCCAAGTTCGCCCCAGGCTTCACCCTCGATCTCGAACCGGCCGATCCGGCACTCGAAGCCGAAGCCGTCGACGCTGCCAGGGGCGCCGACGTGGTGCTCATGTTCCTGGGGCTCCCCGAAGCAGCCGAATCCGAAGGCTTCGACCGTGAGACCCTCGACATGCCGGCCAAGCAGATCGCACTGCTCGAAGCCGTCGCAGCCGAAAACAAGAACGTTGTGGTCGTGCTCTCCAACGGCTCCGTCGTCACCGTGGCACCGTGGGCCAAGAACGCCAAGGGCATCCTCGAATCCTGGCTGCTCGGCCAGTCCGGCGGTCCGGCGCTCGCTGACGTGCTGTTCGGCAAGGTGAGCCCGTCCGGCAAGCTCGCGCAGACCATTCCGTTCGACATCAACGACGATCCGAGCACCATCAACTGGCCGGGCGAAGAGGGGCATGTCGACTACGGCGAAGGCGTGTTCGTGGGCTACCGCTATTACGACACCTACAACAAGGCCGTCGACTACCCGTTCGGATTCGGCCTGAGCTACGCCACGTTCGAAGTGAGCGACGTGAAGGCTGTCAAGACCGGTGCCTGTACCGCATCCGTCAGCGCAGTGGTCAAGAACACCTCGAACGTTGACGCCGCCGAAACCGTGCAGGTGTACGTGGCTCCTGGCAAGGCCGACGTAGCCCGCCCGAAACACGAGCTTAAGGGCTTCAAGAAGGTATTCCTCAAGGCTGGCGAATCCGCAGAAGTCTCCTTCGAGCTCGACGATCGCGCCTTTGCCTACTGGTCTGAGAGGTTCAATGACTGGCACGTGGAGAGCGGCGAATACACCATCGAGGTCGGCACGTCCAGCCGTGACATTGCCGGTTCCGCGGTGGTGGAGCTCGACGGCGACGGCAAGGCCCAGCCGCTCACCGAATGGTCCAACTTCATGGAATGGCGTAAGGATCCGCTCGGTTCCAAGGTGCTTGAAATCCTGCGTGCCGAGGCGAAGCCGGCCCGCATGCCGGTGGTGCCCCGACAACGACATGACCCGCCTGTTCCTCGATTCCATGCCGATCAACAGCATGTCGGTGCTGATGGGCGCCGATGGCAAGCAGATCTTCGAATACATGCTTGAGAAGTACGCTGAACTCACCAAGTAGTTTCGTAGGATTCAAGGCTTAAGGCCGAGGGATTCGATCCGTTAACGCTGAACCGGTGCGGATCTGATTCCTCGGCCTTTTTTGTCGCGGACGATGAGATGCGCGACACGCTAATCGTTGCATGTACAACAGTTGTATATGCAACGGTTTAGCATGTGTGGTGTGACAGAAGTGACGAATGAACAATACAAGGAACCGTCAGGTTCACGACTTGCCGAAGTCTGGGAAAGTGGCCTGACCAAGCCTCCCAGCGTGGCCATTCGCTCGCTGCACAACGTGGTCAACCGGTATTTGCGCGTCACCCGTCCCGAAGAGGCGGAAGACGTCAGCAACGGCAACGTTGACATCATCGTGTACTTGGCAAGACATGATAACGAGGAGATCTTCCCTCAAGACATCGAGCAACGTTTTCGGCGTGACCCGATCCACATCATGCCGAGTGTTGGGACTGATGGAGCAGAAGGGGCTGATCGCCCGCGAGTCGGTGAAGCGTGACGCACGTCTGAAAAAGATCGTATTGACGGACAAATCGAGGCATATTGCCGAAGTGCTGCACGACAATGCGAAAAACATGGAACGAATCCTGTTGGAAGGTCTTGATGACGACCAGATCCGCCAATTCATGCACATGCTTGACGTCATGCAGACGAATCTGGTGAAAACAGGTTTGATCGGAGACGAAAGCCGATATTCAAGCTTGGAAATACAGGAACAGAATTTTGGCGAATCGCAGGTTTCGCAAAAGCCGCAGGTTTCGCAAGAATCGCAAGAATCATGCGATGGGCGGAATCCGCATAATCGCGATTCTCATGATGAATACGTTTCGCGCATACTGCGATGTCGCAGGAAATGGCGATCGCAAACAACCTCAGGTAACACACGTAAGCAAGTAAGTACGAAAAAGAAAGGACAAGGAGTGACAGCGGCAAACGCAACGACGTCCACAACGTCAAAACCAAAGCAACACGTCATTCGCACACTGGGCAAATCCCTGCGCGAATACAAAAAAGCCAGCCTGCTCTCCCCGGTATTCGTAGCCGTGGAAAGCGTGCTGGAAATCCTTATTCCGACTGTCATGGCATCGCTGATTGATGAGGGCATCAGTGGTGGCAGCATGCCGGCGATTTTGAAATTCGGCTTGATTCTGCTGATTTGTTCGGCGGTTTCGCTGACATCCGGCTTTTTGGCCGGAAAGTTCTCGGCTATTGCGGGCGCAGGATTCGCCAAAAACCTGCGTCACGACCAGTTTGAGAAGGTGCAGGGCTACAGCTTCACCAATATCGACCGTTTCTCCACCGGTTCGATCATCACGCGACTGACCACTGATGTGACCAACCTGCAGAACGCATATTCAATGATCATCCGCATGGGTGTGCGCGCTCCGATCATGGTGATTGTGGCGTGGATCTTCTCCTTCCGCATCAGCCATCCATTTCGCTGGTGTTCCTCGCCTGCATTCCGGTGCTCGCCATCGGCCTGTGCGGTCTGGCAGTACTGGTGCATCCGGTGTTCGAGCGCGTGTTCCACACGTACGACAAGCTCAACAACGTGGTAGACGAGAACCTGCAGGCATCCGC
>ENA-OQAN01000989-OQAN01000989.1-human-gut-metagenome-genome-assembly--contig:-NODE-989-length-13368-cov-2.754324_pt1 | contig 13368 bp, 9 predicted proteins | sample MGYA00242735_ERZ504527 | MGnify/ENA primary metagenome ERZ504527 (study PRJEB26092, sample SAMD00036230) | human gut metagenome | host: Homo sapiens | study: EMG produced TPA metagenomics assembly of...
TTCATTCTTAAAAATTTCACTCAAAACTTCCTTTGTCATCAAAATGATGTTTTATACCTTTGATGTCCTGATAGTTTTCGTGTCCTTTTCCTGCAACCAGGATCACGTCTCCGGCTTGAGCAGCATGCAGGCTGTGCGGATAGCTCCTTGCGGTCTGTAATGGAAAGCACCTTGTTCATATCATTGCTCTTGAGGCCGGCCAGCATGTCATTAATGATATCCTGCGGCTCTTCAAAGCGCGGATTGTCGGAAGTAATGATGACTCTGTCGCTGAGGCGAACAGCTTCCTGAGCATGATCGGGCGTTTGCCCTTGTCGCGGTTTCCTCCGGCTCCTACAACCGTGATGACTTTTCCTCTGCCGTTCAGAACTTCATGAATTGTATTCAGAACATTCGTCAAGGCATCGGGAGTGTGTGCATAATCTACGATTGCAGTATAACCCTTCGTTGAGCGGAGTGAGTCAAAACGTCCGGAAACAGGACGCAGTGTGCTCAGCAAGAGCAGAACATCTTCCGGTTGTTTTCCCAGCAGACATGCAGCACCATATACAGCCAGCAGGTTAGAAGCATTAAAGCGTCCGATGAACTGGACGTTTACTTCCCGGTTGTTGATATCCAGCAACATTCCTTCGAAACCATCTTCCAGCACCTTACCCTTGAAATCTGCCAGTGAGCGGAGCGAATAGGTTGCCACTTTAGCTTTTGTATTCTGCGTCATGACCAGTCCGTTGCGGTCGTCGGCATTTGTCAGGGCAAAAGCTGTTTTGGGAAGACCGTCAAAGAATGCCTTCTTTGCTTTCAGATAATTCTCAAAAGTCTTGTGATAGTCCAGGTGGTCGCGTGTCAGGTTGGTGAAGATTCCTCCTGCAAATTTCAGACCTCCGATCCGCTTTTGGGCAACAGCATGAGAGCTTACCTCCATAAATGCATACTTGCAACCTTCATCCGCCATCCGTCCCAGCAGCTGATTCAGTGTGATGGGGTCGGGGGTAGTGTGATCTGTAGGGATTGCTTCGCCGTCAATGTAATTGCAAACCGTGGAGATCAGTCCGGCTTTGTAGCCGAATTTGCGGAACATATTATATAATAAGGTGGCGATTGTCGTTTTTCCGTTTGTTCCGGTTACTCCGATCAGATCCAGCTTCGAGGTCGGATCTCCATAAAAAGTTGTAGCCAGACGGCCAACCGCATCTTCCGAGTCGTTAACCTGTATATAGGTTACAGTCTCCGACAAGGTTTCGGGCAGCGTTTCACATACTACGGCTGTCGCACCCTTTTCGATTGCTTTTCCGATGTAAGCATGTCCGTCAGTCTGTGTACCCTTGACGGCGACAAAAAGGTCACCTTCTTTAATCTGACGGGAGTCCATCTGGATTCCGCTTATTTCTTTATCCAAATTGCCTTTGACCATTCCTGTAGTAATGGCCTGCAGTATATTTCCCAGTTTCATTGTATTCTCAGTTTGTTAGTGTTAATGATATGGTTTGTCCTTTATGTATGTAACTTCCCGGCTGGATGCTTTGTGCACTGACTTTTCCCAGACCTGAAAGTTTTACTCTCAGCCCGTAACTCTCCAATAAGTATACGGCATCTTTAGCTCCCATGCCTTTTACATTGGGGACAAGCTTTTTGTTTGTTGTCATCTTCTTCAGTTCTGCCTCGTTCGCAGTATGTGTTGCCTTTCCCCAAACCGGATTCTTTCCTTGCGGAATACTGCTTCCGTTGCTGGCGATATTCAGTTGCTGCAGGATAAAGGCAGCCTCTTTCAGATCACCGTTTTTCACGTCGGGGATGAATATGGCAGTAGAATCCTTGGCTTCGGCCAGATCCTTGTACAGATGCTTTGCATAGATCCGTTCGGCAATGCGGCTGAACACGCTTCCGGCCTGTACACCTCCGGACGGATATCCGTTAGGACCTTCGATGGAAACGATGCAGCTGTATTTCGGATTTTCGGATGGGAAATAACCGCAGAAGCTGACCAGATATTTGGTCTTACCGCTTTTATATCCCGCCTTACCTTGGGAAATCTGTGCCGTTCCGGTTTTTCCTGAAACGGAGAACTGCTTGCTTCCGGCCTGTTTGGCCAGACCTTCAGAAACCACTTTCTTCAGAATTTCCCGGATATACATCAGGGTAGTGTCCGAACAAATCTTGGGATTGACCACTTCTGTTTCGAACTCTTCGACAATGTCTCCGTCGCGTGCAATGGCTTTCACGAACTTAGGCTTTACCATGACACCATTATTGGCAATGGCATTATAGAAGTTCAGGATGTAGATCGGAGGGAACATCGTTTCATATCCGATACTCATCAGGGTAAAGTGGTCCGGGCAAAGTAAGAACGTTCCTTGGGACCCAGAATACGCGGGCTGGCTTCACCGGCAATGCTAAGTGGAGCGGAGTGTCAATGTCCATTCTTCTCAAGCCGTCAATAAACTTCTGGGGATCTTTCCCGTAAAATTTATCAATGATCGTTGAAACACCCACGTTGGAAGAATATTCCAGAATGTGAGTTACATCAAGCGGACCGTAACCTCCATGATGCCAGTTCCAGTCTTTCATGTTGCTGCCATGCATGTTGACAATACCATTCCCGGTATCGACTACATAATCAGGAGTGATGTATTTATCCTCCATGGCTACCATGATGGATGCCGTCTTGAAGGTTGAACCGGGTTCCATCAGGTTGCTGATGGCGAGGTTTCTCATTTCGTAATAATTTCCGTCGCTGGCCCGGGTCATGTTCACGTTGGCTTTCACTTCTCCGGTTGCCACTTCCATGACGACTGCCACACCGGACTGTGCTTCAAGGTTCTTCAGCTGATCCACCAAAGCCTTTTCTGCAATATCCTGCATATTGACATCGATTGTCGTAATGATGTCATAGCCATCCACTGCCGGTTTGTCGACGATATTCAGGTATTTGTTCATCACCTTCTGGCGATGCGTGATTCCGTTTTCTCCTTTTAACAGAGAGTCATATGCCAGCTCCAGACCATTCTTGGCTCCTTGTGCCATGTCCGGATACATGTCTCCCAGTGTACGCATGGCCAGCGAACCGAAAGGTTTCTTCCGCTGGTTGAAGCTGAGTTCATGGAAGCCGCTCTGATACTTGCCGAGGCAGAATACCGGAAGTTTCTTTACTTCCTTGTATTCGATGTAAGAGATGCGTTTGGGATACAGCAGATAGTTGCGGCTCTTTTGTTTTCTTCCCTTGAGGATGTGCCGTCTGAACTCCTGGGCGCTTTTATCCGGGAATATCTGGTGAAGCCCTTCGCAGATTTCCTGCAGGTGGTTCATCAGCATGGTATCCTTCTTATAGCCTCCGGCCTTGAAGTCCATGTAGATTTTATATTCGGGCAGGCTGCTGGCCATCAGTTTGCCATCGGCAGAGATGATGTTTCCCCGGGTAGGCGGGATGGCCACATTTTCCTTGACGAAGCGGTCGGCCACATCTTTCCAGTATTGTCTTTCGGCAAACATGATGAGTCCCGCTTTCACAATAATGCATACGGACATCAGTGCAAAGAACAGCACGAGAGTCGTATAGCGCAACATAACTTTTTTTCTGTTCAGGTATCATGCTTACTTTTTCTTTAATCAGATAGGGGGGAGTGGCTGCAGTTTCCAGCGGAGTACCCTCCTTGGATATAAATTCTTCAATGCGCGACTGTCTGCTCTTCTCTGTCAGTTCAGAAGAAATGGTCAGGGCATCATATTTGATGTCGGTCAGTTCTTTCTTCAGCTTGTCGATCTCAATCAGCTCCTGCTGGCAGGCATAACGGTTGTCGATATACAGGAACGTCAGGATGACGATGAGCACAAGCAGTTTGGCTTGTCTCTTCAGCCAGTCGTGAGCCAGGATGTCTCCACCCAATATGCTTCGCAGGGTGATATGTGAAGTTTCTTGTCGTTTCTCGTCTTGTTGTTCCATAATCATCGGTCTTTATTTCTTTTCAGCGATTCTTAGTTTGGCACTGCGTGAACGCGGGTTGCGTATGATTTCTTCCTCAGTCGGAACGATCACCTTGTTGTTTACCAGTCTGAAAGGAGACTGCACGTTGCCGTAGAAGTCCTGAACGGATTTGCCTTCGGCGTTGCCGGTTTTCATGACATTCTTTACGATGCGGTCCTCCAGTGAATGATAAGTGATGACCGACAGGCGGCCGCCCGGTTTCAGAGCCTCGGTTGCCGCATAAAGCATTTCTTTCAAGGCTTCCATTTCCTGGTTCACTTCGATGCGCAGTGCCTGAAAGACCTTTGCCAGTTCCTTCTTTTCTCTTTCGCGTCCGTAGAGCGGTTTGACAATATCCAGAAAGTCTCCGATGGTAACGATCTTCTTGCTGCTGCGTGCTTTTACGAGGGTTGCAGCCAGCTTCCGGCTGTTCTTCAGTTCGCCGTACAGGTAGAATAAGTCGGCCAGCCGCTCTTCTTCGTACGTGTTCACGATGTCTGCGGCAGTGATACCTGCCCGTTTGTTCATGCGCATGTCCAGATTGCCGTCGAACCGGAACGAGAATCCCCGTTCCGAATCGTCAAAGTGATGCGACGAAACGCCCAGGTCGGCCAGGATGGCATCCACCTTTTCCACACCATAATAGCGCAGGAAGTTGTGGAGATATCGGAAGTTGCTTCGTACGAATGTGAAGCGTTCGTCATTCACAATATTGCGTTCGGCGTCTTCGTCCTGGTCAAAGCTGAACAGCCGGCTGTTCTTGTCCATGCGCCGCAGGATTTCTTTAGAGTGTCCTCCTCCGCCGAATGTCATGTCTACATAGATACCACCCGGCTGGATGTTCATTCCGTCAATGCTTTCTTCCAGTAATACAGGAATGTGATATGTTTGTTCAGTCTCGTTCATCAGTCCGTTTTTTGCTAGGAATACCTTATTATATTAATCAAGGCGTAAAATTAGATATTTCCCGACAAATACTAACTATAAATAAATAAAAAACTTTCAAGAAGTTATCAACAGGTCGTTAAAGCGATAAATGACCTGTTTACGGCTGTTTCTGCCGTGTTACATAAGTGTATTATTTCTCATCCGGAAGGAAAGCTTTGTATCTTTTTTAAGGTGAATTGTAACATTTTTCTAGAATAAATGAGTGACTTTTCAAAAGATACGTTACTTTTGCACAGTAAAAATGTGCGAAGATGGCTGAAAATTCTATTTTTTTAATTGACATAGATAAGGTCCTGAAGGATAAGGCAGGGGAAAAGGCCAAAAAGATTCCCCGTTTTGTCGTGTCCTTTCTCAAGCGCATTGTCCATCAGGATGAGGTAAATGCCTTTCTGACCCGTACGGCTGACAAGTCGGGGGTAGACTTTCTGGAAGCTTGCATGGAATATCTGGACATCAAGCTGGAAGTGGAAGGCATTGAAAACCTGCCGTCTGAAGGCTTGTGTACATTCGTTTCCAATCATCCGCTGGGAGGTCAGGACGGAGTCGCGCTAGGCTATGTGTTGGGGAAACACTATGGAGGCCGCATCAAGTATCTGGTCAACGATCTGTTGATGAACTTGCATGGGCTTGCGCCTCTTTGCATTCCGATCAACAAGACGGGTTCCCAGTCGCGGGATTTCCCCAGAATGGTGGAAGCCGGTTTCCGTTCGGATGATCATATCATTATGTTTCCGGCCGGTTTGTGTTCGCGCCGTCAGCATGGAGTTATCAAAGATTTGCCCTGGAAGAAGACATTTATCGTAAAGAGCGTAGAGACCGAGCGAATGGTAGTTCCTATTCATTTCGAAGGAAGAAACTCTAATTTCTTCTACAATCTGGCGAACCTCTGCAAGTTTTTGGGAGTGAAATTCAATGTAGCAATGCTGTTTCTGGTCGATGAGATGTACAAGAACCGTCACAAGACCTTTAAGGTGACTTTCGGGAAGCCTATTCCCTGGCAAACCTTCAACAAGTCAAGGAATGCAGCCGAATGGGCCGACTATGTGCGCGAACTGGTATATAAACTTTGAGAAAAAGCTATTAACAGAAATATATGGAAGATATTATTGCACCGATTAACAAGGAAGTGTTGAAGTCGGAACTTACGGAAGACAAACGCCTGCGGTTCACGAACAAGAGCCATAACGAGATCTATATCGTTACGTGGAAAAATGCTCCGAATGTATTGAAGGAGATCGGACGTTTGCGTGAGATTGCATTCCGTGCAGCCGGTGGCGGTACGGGAAAAGCACTGGACTTGGATGAATATGATTTGATGGAAAATCCATATCATCAGCTGATTGTCTGGAATCCGGATGCGGAAGAAATTTTAGGGGGATATCGGTATATACTGGGAGATGAAGTTGAATTTGATGCACAGGGTAAGCCTGTACTGGCTACGGCACACATGTTTAATTTCTCAGAAAAGTTTCTGAAAGAGTATCTTCCTACGACGATTGAGCTCGGACGCTCTTTTGTGACACTGGAATATCAGTCCACTCGTGCCGGTTCAAAAGGTTTGTTTGCACTCGACAACTTGTGGGATGGACTGGGTGCCCTGACGGTCATTAAGCCGAATGTGAAGTATTTCTATGGAAAGATGACCATGTATCCCAGCTACAGTCACCGCGGACGCGACATGATCCTGTATTTCCTCAAGAAGCATTTCTCGGACAAAGACAACCTGATAACTCCGATGGAACCTCTTCAGATAGAAACGGAAACCTCGGAACTGGAAAAGCTTTTCTGTTATGATACGTTCAAGGAAGACTACAAGGTGCTGAATATGGAAGTCCGCAAACTGGGCTACAACATTCCGCCGCTGGTAAATGCCTACATGAGCCTGTCGCCGACGATGCGTATGTTTGGTACGGCCATCAATGACGGCTTCGGAGATGTGGAAGAAACCGGTATTCTGATTGCGGTTGATGAAATTCTGGAAGAAAAGCGTGTCCGTCACATTGAGTCCTATATCAAGGAACATCCGGAAGCTTTGCAAATTACTTCCGGAGCCTGCTCGGTTGTGTCAAAAAAATAAAGACATCTGGATTTACTTGTAATAAGTCTGCCCTGTAACAGCCTGAAAAGAAAGGTTGGTGCAGGGCAGTTTTCGTTTGAAAAAACGCCGAAACGTTTTAAGTGGAACGCCGAAGCGTTTTGTCTGAAACATCGAAACGTTTTTTTAAAAGCCCGAAGGCTTTCTGAAGGCCCTCTGAAGGTGTCTGGAAGATGGGCCGGAATCGTGCGGTCGTTGAGGCCGAATCGACCGCACGTTTCCGTCTCATCGAGTAGTACGTTGAGGCCGAATCGTACTACTCGATTTGGCGGATTGTACTACTCGCTGTCGGAATGTCGTGCGGTCAGTATTTTCACTCCCAGATTTCTTGCTTCACGAAAGGAAAGTACATTCTTTATGTTCGTATATACATGAGGCGTCACAACTTTTCTGTAAATAAATATTTTGCGGATAGTTAACCGCAGAATTTGCGGCTTATTATTCGTATGGAACTACATGCATTGTCCGTATTTTAGATGCGGCTGATGATTGCCGCCATTCCTGCTTTTGCTCCACCTCGAATGGTGATATGTTTGTTTTTTACATGCTGCTGGGAAACAAAAAAATCCCGATTTCGCTTGGAAATCAGGATTTCATTGTCTTTTATTCTCTTCAAAGTGGTGCCACCAGGAATCGAACCGGGGACACAAGGATTTTCAGTCCTTTGCTCTACCAACTGAGCTATGGCACCAATCTCTTTTGGTTTGCGGTTGCAAAGGTATGCAATATTTTTGATTGTGCAAACTTTTGGGAGGAAAAAACGCAGTTTAAGGTGCTGAAGTTGGTTTTGGATGTTTAATGTAAATGGGAGAGTGGAATATGCGATGAAAGATGAACAGAAAAAAAGGTGAACGATGAAAAATAAGATTCCAATCGTTCACCTTTTTGACAGCTGTTATTGTTTAAGCGGGTTCCAGCCTTGCGCTTTGAGTTCCAGTTCGTTTCCGTCGCGGGTAACTAATGCGCAGCCTAGTTCTGCTTTGGTGATGTGTCCGATGACTTTGACATCCTTGATTTGTGAAACAGCTTCGTGAGCCGTCAGTGGAACTGTGAACAGAAGTTCATAGTCTTCTCCACCATTCAATGCGCACGTGGTCAGATTCATGTTGAATTCTTCAGCCATGACTGCGGTTTGATAATCAATCGGGATTCTTTCTTCGTAAACCCGGCAACCGGTTCCGCTCTGTGAACAGATGTGCATAAGTTCAGACGAAAGCCCGTCGGAAATGTCCATCATGGCTGTTGGCTTAATACCTGCCTTGGCCAGTGCCTCGATGATGTCCTTGCGCGCTTCCGGTTTTAGAATGCGTTCCAGCAGATATTCTTTTCCGGCAAAGTCCGGCTGAACATCTTTTTCTCCCTGGAAAACGGCTTTTTCGCGTTCCATGAGCTGGAGTCCCATGTAAGCAGCACCCAGATCCCCTGAAACACAGATCAGGTCTGTATCCTTGGCTCCGTTCCGATAGACCACCTGATCCTTGGGTGCTTCGCCGATGCAAGTAATCGAGATGGCGAGACCTGTAACAGATGAGGTGGTGTCACCTCCTACGATATCTACATGATGAAGCTGGCAGGCAAGTTTCAGTCCTTCGTAAAAGTCTTCCAGATCTTCGATGCAGAAACGTTTGGAAACGGCTAAAGAAACCGTGATCTGTTTCGGCGTTCCGTTCATGGCATAGATATCCGAAAAGTTGACCATGGCTGATTTGTATCCCAAATGTTTCAGCGGAGTGTAGACCAGATCGAAGTGCACTCCTTCCATAAGCAGGTCGGTCGTTACCAGCACTTGCTTTTCCGGAAATTCCAATACGGCCGCATCGTCGCCGATGCCATATTTACTTTCCGGGTTTTCCAGTTTGATGTCTTGGGTGAGGTGTTTGATCAGTCCGAATTCGCCCAAGGTTGCAATTTCAGTTCGATTATTTTCGTGCATAGTTTTTGTTATGATCTGTTGATTAGTTCTTTCATGATGGTAGTCATGCGCGGCTGAGCTTCATCGGCAGCCTTTTGTACCTCTTCGTGGGATACTTCAACAATTTTTCCTTCTACGCCCAGGTCGGTAATGACTGACATGCCGAATACCTTGATGCCACAGTGATTGGCAACAATGACTTCGGGCACGGTAGACATGCCCACGGCATCAGCTCCCAGAATCCGGAACATTTTGTATTCAGAAGGTGTTTCAAATGTCGGTCCTTGAGTACCAATGTAAACACCTTTCTGTACCTTAATTCCTTTTTCCTTTGCTATTTCGGTAGCTTTGTCAATGAGTTCCTTGGAATAAGCCTCGCTCATGTCCGGGAAGCGCGGTCCGTAATCAATGTTCTTGCCGCGTAACGGATGTTCGGGGAAGAAGTTGATATGGTCGGTTATGATCATCAGATCTCCAATTTCAAAGTCAGGATTGGTTCCTCCTGAAGCATTGGAAACGAACAAAGTCTTAATGCCTAGTTCTCGCATGACACGTACCGGGAAGGTAACTTCTTTCATGGAATAGCCTTCATAGAAGTGGAAACGTCCCTGCATGGCCATAATGTCTTTGTTTCCCAGTTTGCCGAAAATAAGTTTTCCGCTATGGCCTTCTACGGTTGAAACGGGAAAGTTGGGGATCTCGGCATAGTTTATTTCGTATTTCTCGGTAATCTCATGTACCAGACTTCCAAGTCCGGTTCCTAAAATAATGGCTGTTTCCGGATGGGTGTGCATTCTGGCCTTAAGAAAGGCTGCTGTTTCTTGAATCTTTTCTAACATATTCCTTGATTTTGAGGTTGAATAATTCTTCTTTTCCTAAAAACTTTACTTCAATGGGAAGTACTTCTATATAGGGCTTCAAAGCATCTTCCAGTAAAGGGTGACAGATCAGGCGTGCAGCATCTTTTTCTGTTGTAATAATACTTCGTTTCCCGGAAGGAAGTTCCCGGAAAGCATTATTTATTCGTGTCAGATCTGCAGCGCTGAACTGGTGATGGTCTCCAAAGCAGAGCGGGTGAACATATTGGGTATGTTTTAAAAGCTCTTGATGCAAAGGACCGGGGGAGGCGATACCTGTCACCAATAACAAATGTTCATCTGCCTGTATATCGTTAAGCTCCCGTTCAGGGCGACAGGCAAAAAGCGGTTGAAGCTTCCCGTATGCCATACGGGTGAAAAAGACTTCTTGTCCGGCTTGTGGATGTAGTTGTTCGCATATATGCTTTTCTTCTTCACTGTTAAGCTGCTCGGGACATTTGGTGATGATGAACATGTCTGCCCGTTGTTTGCCGCAAATAGGTTCTCTCAACGCCCGGCCGGGAGCAGAAGGTCATTCCAGACGGGTCGGTTGTAATCGATCAGAAGGATGTTTAGTCCTGGTTTCACATACCGGTGCTGAAAGGCATCGTCCAGAATGATTGCTTCGGTAGGGGGAAGCACATGGTCGCTCATCAGTTGTTGAATACCGTGGCAGCGGTCTCGGTCTACTGCCACTCGGATCTCCGGATACTTGTGAGCCATCTGATAAGGTTCATCTCCAATCTCGTTTGTCGATGACTGGGGAGTTGCCAGCACAAAACCTTTTGATTGCCGTTTATATCCCCGGCTCAGAACGGCTATGTTGTAGTCTTGTTGCAATAGCCGGATCATATATTCTGTGTGAGGGGTCTTCCCGGTTCCTCCGACTGTAATGTTGCCTATATTGATGACGGGCAGGGGGAAATGCTGGGATTTCAGTATGCCGGCATCAAATAGAAAATTACGTAGCCGGACCCCGATCCCATATAAGAAGGAAAGGGGCCTCAGACTCTGATAGATTTTGACAGCTGACGGTTTTCTCATAACTACTGGATACTGAGCTCAAAGGGGATTCGTGTTTGCAGACGATCTGCCTTATTCAGATTTTTCAATAAGGTGAAACCCTTGCTGAAATCACCGAATGTTGCTTCAACCTGGCTTTGGATATAACTGTCCTTGCGGGTTTTCATTAGAGTGGTCAAGAAGTCTTCCGGTTTAGGATAAGCTACAACATTATAATTCTCTATTTTGGCATGTTGGCTGGCTGCCTTCAGTGCTGTCTGGAGATTGCCCAGCTCGTCCACAAGTTTCAGTTCTTTCGCCATTGCTCCTGTCCAGACTCTTCCCTCTGCGATCTTTTTCAGATCTTCAATAGGCATGTTGCGTCCTTCTGCGCATCGTCTGGTGAAAAGTTCGTAGCCGTTGTTGACCGATTGTTGCATTAAGGCTTTTTCTTCAGCATTGAGCGGGCGTGCAATATTGCCCAGATCAGCCAGTTTGTTTGTTTTTACTCCGTCAATGTGCAAATCCAGTTTTTGGGTGACGAGTTCTGAGAAATCAGGCACCATACCGAATATGCCGATCGAGCCGGTTAAGGTTGTTGGTTCTGCTACAATCCAGTCGGCGGCACACGAGATATAATAACCTCCGGATGCTGCATAGTCTCCCATGGATACGATGACAGGTTTTTCTTCTTTAAGTAACTTGACTTCTCTCCAGATCTGTTCAGAACCGTATGCGCTTCCTCCCGGAGAATTGACACGTAACACTACGGCTTTGATGTTTTTGTCTTCCCGTAATTTGCGGAGGTCTGTGATGACTTTTTCAGAGTTAATGCCTTCTTCGTTATAATTGTAGGATGAAGAATTGTCGATTTCTCCGTATGCATAATAAACAGCAATAATGTTGCCGCTCTTATCTCGCGGTGTATTGCGTTTGACATTGATCATATCAGATAATGTCAATGTATGGAGCTTGTCTTTTTCTTTAAGTCCGATTTGTGATTTTAAGTAGGCGAGTACTTCGTCTTTATACATTAAAAGTATCTGCCAGCCCATTGGCTATACATGAATCTGCCGGTTGGAAATCCATATATTGATCTGCCAGGATATTTAATTGTTCTTGAGTAAGCTGGCGTGACTGGGCGATGTCATCAGTCATTTGGTTCCAGATGGACTGTACAAACGCCTGTGTCTGTTCTTTGTTGGCCGGACTCATTTCTGTTCCGATCAGTGGCTCAACGGCGGATTTATAAGTTCCAACTCTGAATATTTGTACGTTAATACCGACCTTTTTCAACAAATCTTTTACGAATAAAGTTTGTGCACTAAGGCCATGCCATGAAATGCTTCCTGATGGGTTGAGGATTATTTTGTCAGCTATACTTGCCAGATAGTATCCGCTTTGAGAATATCCTCCTCCATAAGCGATAATAAATTTGCCGCTTTCTTTAAAATCAGCAAGTGCTTGTCGTATTTCCTGCAAAGAAGCAGATCCGCAGCTGAAATTTCCAACGTTAAGATAGATGCCTTTTATTTGATCATTTTCTTTTGCCTTTGCAATAGAGGCAGAGATGTCGTTAAGTCCATAAACAGATTGCTCCTCATCTAATAGTTGATCGATAGGAGTTGGCTGATAACGTTCTGCAATGCTTCCCTGCAGATCTAGAACGAATACTGAATTGTTGTGCACAGTAGTTTCTGTTTCAGAGGAGGCTAGGAGGCCTGCAACACTGGCAATACCTATTATCATAAAGATAAATCCTGTAACTAATAAGCCCAGAATTGTAGCCAGGGTAAATTTGAAGAATTCTTTCATCGTTTTATCGTTTTGTAATTGTTTATAAACAACAAAGTTAGTTCTTTTATTGGAAAAAGCAAATGGCTTATGGGGAAACAAATCAATAGATGCCTGATGTTGACAAGTATTTAGAATTTGTTTCTGCCCATTCTCATTATTCCTTGTTGAGGGGACTCTGCTGGCGGATCAGCCAAACAAGGACGGAGCTGTAAGTTTCAAGCCATCCTCTCCCTGCACAGTAAAATCTTAAATGTAGAAAAAATAATGTAGTGCAAAGCTTTTCGGCTTACATGAGATCTTTTGTGCTATAATGTTTGCTGGCTTTATGAGATTTCCAGTAAATATAAAGTCGTCTGGAATTTTTAATTTGTATCAAGTTGCTCTGTTTGTATAGTCTTTCAGTAGGTATAAAGTATTCCTAATTATATGGAATTGCTCGAATGAAATCCCTTGGCAGATGTAAAAGTCTGTATGTGATTTCTCAATTAATATAGGGCTTACTACTTTGTTTGGGGCTTCCTGCCGGTATAACAAACCAGTTTTAAAAGGAATTTCTCAGTGTAAATCAGTTTTTCGCCTTTATATAATATATAATAAGGTGTAGTATGAAGGAGTATTCGACGAAGTATTGAAAAATATGCTTTAAAACATAATTGATTTACAGTTATTTACAAAAATAATTGAAAATTGTTTGAAAAAAGTGTTTCATAGAATTTGCAGGAAAGAGAAAAGGCTATACCTTTGCAACCGCTTTCGGGAGAGAGGGCTCAGGTAACTGAAACGACATGCTGAAAAATTC
>ENA-OQAN01000990-OQAN01000990.1-human-gut-metagenome-genome-assembly--contig:-NODE-990-length-13362-cov-2.745070_pt1 | contig 13362 bp, 17 predicted proteins | sample MGYA00242735_ERZ504527 | MGnify/ENA primary metagenome ERZ504527 (study PRJEB26092, sample SAMD00036230) | human gut metagenome | host: Homo sapiens | study: EMG produced TPA metagenomics assembly of...
AAACGCATTGAGAAAAAAATTAAAAAAATTATTTTTAGCGTCATATTTTGTTGTGGAAGTTGGCTAGTAAGTAGGAGAGGTAAGTTCTCTCCTAAGTAGGAATTTTTCCTATACATTTTCGGGAAGGTACTTAGTGCCTTCCCCTCCTCTGTTCCTTGATAATTGGATATCCGCATTATAGAACTTCCCATCCGGCGGAGCGTAGCAGAAAGAAACGCCATGACGATATAAAAGGATGGTTCAGTTATTCACTACAACGGACGGCATCAGTGATCATCGTTTTATATAAGAGCGCCCCTTTTATTCTGTAAGCATCCAGGCAGGAATGTGACGCCATGAGTCCGGGTGGATGATAATGATACACCAAAAGATCCGAATGCAGGGATAGATAAACCTTACGTTGTAATCAGTAAGACGTTTGGAATATCTGTGCGGATGTTTTGCCAGACATCCGGCTATAATGTGCCCATTTGATATCGGGGAAGTGAGAGGACAAATACGATATCCAACAACAAAAGAAAATCAATCGAAGTGTGCTGTTGATATCAGATACATGCAGCCAGAGTAACCAAATCTCTGGCTGTATTGATGTGATATTAACACAAATATAAAGATAAGAGGGTGGAAAGATGCATCGGAACGAATATCGGAGAATGGCACACGAAGAGGTGGAAGAGATATTCAGAGAAATACTTCCACAAGCAGGAATGAAAGTTCGGGAAGAACAGATCACACTTTGCCATCAAATGCTTTCCAGCCTGTGTGGAAACAAGATTGCATTATGCGATGCAGCAGTAGGGGTAGGAAAGACTTATGCATACCTGGTAGCGTGCATTCTTTTTCGAAAATACAGTCAATTGTTATCTGGATATTTTTCTATGTGCGGTCAGAGTCAGCCTATTGTGATCTCAACCTCAAGCATTGCATTGCAGGAAGCCATCCAAAGAGAATATATACCTTTTTTATCACAGGTTTTATTGAAGAAAGGAATCATATCTGCCCCTATCCAAGCAGTCATCCGAAAAGGGAAAGAACATTTTGTATGTGACAATCGGTTGGAGCTTCGGTTGGATGCAGTACGAAGAAAAGCAAAAAATCCACTGCAGAGAGAAGCTTTATATGCATTAAGAGAACAATATGACATGGACTCCGTACAGCATCTGAGTGGGTTTGACCGCAGGATGGTATGCGTCCCCAAATACTGCCCGGAAACTTGTGAGATGAGAACGTACTGTCGTTATCAAAAATATTTAAAAGAAGCTACAGATGAAAAAGTATTTATCCAGATCTGTAATCATAATTATCTACTGGCAGATACACTTCACAGAGCCAATGATTTCCGTCCTTTATTAAGAAATTATCAGGCACTGATCATTGATGAAGCACATAAATTTCCAGAAGCAGCAAGGCAGATGTATGGAAAGTCTTTCGGACCGGAAGATTTTATGGAAATCTGCAGTCTTTTAGAAGGGGAACATTATACCATATTGCGGCAAAACTTCGGGAAGCATTTTCACAGCTCTTTGAAAGCCTGCCAAGACCACAGGGAGTGTTAGAAGAACAGGCACGTTTTCGCTTTGTTCTCAACAGGGAGTCCAGACAGGCATTAAGAAACAGCATCCGCTGGTTGCAGCGGGCGGAAGATCTGTTGATCGGGAATTTATCCAGATGGACAAAGAACCGGCTGGAAGAGAGCAGGGAAGTCCTGTTACAGTTTTTAAATGTGGACCGGAACAATATATTGTTTTTAGAGTATACATCAAAGGGACTGCCAGTGTTTTGCACTGTTCATCGAAAAACAGAAAGTTTGATAAAGGCAGATATTTGGGAGCGTGGCTTTCCAGCCATTCTTACATCTGGCACCTTAAAAGCAGGGGAGAGTTTTCAAAGGTCAGAGCAACTGAACGGACTCGAAGATGTCGGAAGAGTACGTGAATATCAGGCTGATTCACCGTTCGATTATGATGAAAATTGTTTACTATACATGCCAAGACGGAAGAGAAAAGTGTATGATAGCTATCATGGAGAAATCCGTTTCTTGTCTGAGCAGATCCGAAAGCTGGTATGTTCCACATTTGGACATACTCTTGTACTGTTTACCTCTTATTCTATGATGGGGAATGTATACAGAGAATTGAGAGGGAATCTCCCATTTCCGTTGTTGAAGGTATGGAAAGATTCCCAGTCAGTGATCCGTGAATTTAAGGCACAGAAAAATTGTGTGCTTTTTGCAGCTGGTTCCTGCTGGGAAGCGTGGACTTTCCAGGAGATGTAGTATCTTCTTTGATTATTGTCCGTTTGCCATTTGCGGTACCCGATCCTGTGAGGGAAGCAGAAAGAGAACGATATCAGACTTTAAAGGAATATATTCAGAAAATCATAGTGCCGGATATGCAGATCAAACTGCGCCAGGGATTTGGACGAGCAATCCGGACGGAAACAGATACTTGTGTAGTGTCTATATTAGATTCCAGAGCAGGAAGAGGAGGGAAATACCACAAAGAGGTAATTGATGCACTTCCAGTATGTCAGATTACAGACAGAATGGCAGATGTAGAAAATTTTATTCGGAACCGAAAACGAATCGAATACTATATGTAACAGATTGTAGAGAAATTGTTGGTAGTGCTAAGTTTTCCAAAGAAAATAGAGAAAAATGTAGTGAGTATTTTAGGAGAAACCTTTCGGAATTGTTGGTATTTGTGAATAGCTTTCATAGCATAGAGTGGGTATACTGTGTATAGCGTTAGAGGAAAGGAAGTGAAGAAATGGAACATTTCATAGTGGATATGCAGACAGAAAAATCTAAGAAATACTATTTTATACGGGAAGAAGTCAGCCAAGAAATCGTTCTTCTTCCTTCCCAATATCTAATGCATAAAATGAGGCGAAAGGTTCGCCAAACACCATCAAGAGAAGCGCTCTTGTGATTTCATATTACTTAAACTATCTGTCTGAGAATCAACTAACGATGGAAGATGTATGGAATATGAAATACGAAAAGCAACAGGAACATTTTACAGATTTTCTTATATGGTTAAAGGCTGGGATGCATAGCAAAGATGAGTACACGAAAAAGCCATACAATGAAACTTGCAATGCATATCTCAAGGAAGTGTTTCGATTGTACAATTTTGCTGAACAGCAGGAAGGTTGCGAGCAAAGTTTAAAAGTATTATCTGATGCACAATACATTGTAAGAAATTCTGTAGGAATTCGAAAGATATTGAATCGGAGAAGTTTTCACGGATACTTAAAGGAAACAGGACATATAGGAAGAACTATAGAGCAGGACAAGATCGTTATTTTACTAAAGGCATGTGCAAATTGCCGCGATCAAGTCCTGCTTTTATTATTAGCAGAAACAGGTTTCCGAATCGGAGAAATTTTGGGCAATCGCTATGCAACAGATATTGATTATGAAAACCATCTGATCTATGTAAATTTTAGAGAAGATAATGAAAATGATGCACGTGCCAAGAATGCAGAATTCCGAAAGGCAAAAGTCAGTGATGCGACATTCGAAATCTTAAAGTTTTATCTGGAAGAATATAAGGACCTGATCTTTCAACAAGAGTATCTTCTGGTCAATGTGTCTGGAAAATATGCAGGGAAACCAATGCAGGACAGCGGTGTACGGAGTTTGATGGAGCGTCTTGAAAAAAAGACCGGAATTAAAGTGACACCACATATGCTGCGACATTATTTCGCAAATACCAGGAGAAAGGCAGGGTGGAAACTAGAACTTATCAGTCAGGCACTTGGTCATCGACACATTGAAACAACTATGAAATATTTGAATATAACAGAGGAAGAACTGATGGAAGCAAGTGATGCATTTTACAGCCAGCACCAATCCCTGTATGGAGTTGATCATCTGTTATAGGAGGAGGCGGTTATGTGCCTGCAATCAGATTACTAGATACTGAGCATCAAACGGAATTGGCCTATTTGCATGAACAGCTTATAGAGGGAGAACCAGTACAAGACAAGTCATGGAGATATGCAGAAGAATATCTGATGCAGTTAGGAATTTATAATGTGATATTAGTAGAAGAAAATGATGTTCGAAATTATAAAAGGTTTCTGCTTGAGGACAGGGACTGTACGATCAGGGCAGCAAATAGTATGACATCATTTCTCAGAAACAAAAAAGCATACTGGATCGAACAAGAATATGGTGATCTACTGGAAGAAATTCGGCAGTGCGAAGCATCGAAATGCCATTGACGGGTAATATCAAAAATTTTCTTATTCGGGAAGGGATACACCATATCCGAGAAATCGATTATTCTATCCGAGAAAAATATGAACAGTATCTTATGAAGGAAAAGAAGCCAGAACAGGTACTTCGGTATTTAAAGACATTGGATCGAATCAAGCAATATCATATCAGACAGGAAATGAAACAATTTGCAAACATAAAAAAATTTTATTTGAAATACGAACAGCAGATCCTTTTCCTGCCATATCTGCCAGATCAGAAACTGGCTATGGAATTTGATAAGGTACGTGATAAGACAGAATTGGTATGGGACTTTAGTGTCAAGGCTTCAGAAAAGATGAAACAGCAGATTTTTCAACTACTCATACATATTCTTGAGAATGTAAAGGATCCAAAGGATCGGAGAGTACGATTCCTGCTTCCTATGCAGTGGATGTATCAATATTGCATCAAGCAAGGGATAGTAGATATAGAAACCATAGAACAGGAAGAGATTGAAAAATTAGAAGAGATAGTAAAGCAGAAGGTGGTTAACTATAAAAACTCCATGCAGATTGTGGATAACAGTCGAAAAATTCTCTTTATGAGTGGAAAGCAGATCCACTGGCATGCAAATGTATGGTACATGGAAAGATTCCACCTTGCGCCAGAAAGAGTGAATCCATGTAATCCGGTGAATAGGTTATCTTTTTACCAAGTAGAAAATTTAAACAATAGAAAGCTGCTACAGGAATATGCAAGATATCAGATAGGAATCACAGGTCTGACCATTGGAAATATTCGAAGCCAGCAAAACTATGTGAAAAAATTTCTAAAGTATTTAGGGCCTGACGTATGTGCTCTTGATGTAACTGAAAAACAGATAGGTGCATATTTTAAGGAAATCCAGCAACAAGAAATTCAAGCAGAAACTGTGAACCGGCAGATACTGGATATCACAAAATTCTATGAGTACCTAAAGATAAAAAAACATATTAAGGCAATTCCGTTTCACCCGGAGTACTATGAGCAGAAAGTATATCCTATACATCATGACAGGAGCGTTGATGAAGATATTTATATGGAAATACTTCACAAACTGAATTTATTTCCAGAAGAATTGCGGTTGATCTTCCTGCATCTATGGGCAACAGGGTTAAGGATCAGCGAAGTATGTACGCTAAAAGGAGATGCATACTACTGGGATGGAGAGGATGCCTGGATCAAAGTGTATCAGATCAAAATGAAGGCAGATAAAATGATTCCTGTTCCATTTATGCTGTATGAGGTTATGCAACAATACATAAAGAAAAATCATATTCATGCAAACGATTATGTTTTTCAAGCTGAACAGGGAGGAGCATATAGAATAGGTTCATTTGTAAAACGTTTTCGAACGCAATGTAAAAAACACAAAATAGCAGATTGTGAGTATGTATTTAAAACACATGATTACAGACATACGCTGGCAACCCAATTTTATGATGATGGTGTACCGATACAAACAATTCGTGATTACCTTGGACATGTAGCAGAAGAAATGACTAAACAGTATGTGGACTATATGCCTAAGAAGATTGAAAAAGCAAATGACAATTACTTTGATAAACCAGAAAATAATATTGCTTTGACAATCACACCAAAGAAGCGGAGATATAGACATGAAAAAGGATAGGATACATATTTACGAAATGGAAAGCTATAAGCATGCCTCAGAAGAACAAAGAAATTCTATGAGAATATGTAAGATCCGTTATTTTGATCTGGAAGGGCTACCATCTAAGGAAGTGAAAGAAATCTTAGAAGCCTTTATATGGGAACGGGGGAAGACTTTAGCATTATCGAGCCTTGCTACTGAACTAACCACCTATAACAATATACGGAAGTTTTTGATAGAGAAGAATATAACAGTATTGCAGAATGCTGATCCAGAAAAGACGGTCAGAATTTTAAAGGGGTGGATGTTAGAAAAGGGATTGGCCTTGTCCAGCATGAAATACCGGGCTGCTTACGATATAACAGCCAGAGAAACACCAGCATTGGAAAGAAAACTGCGTCAGATTCTAAAATTTGCTGAAGTGAAAGATGAACGGGAAGAACAGGAAAAAGATATATGGGAGTTGGAGAAATTTGAATTTCCAATCAGAAGAAATCCCATAAAAAATGTGAAGACCCTTAACTTCACCGATATTTTACAGCCGGATATCAGAGAAGAGGTAAAAAGAACCATATTCTTACATTTAAAATATTCCGCACTTGGCACAATACATTCAGAGATGACTGCAGTAAAGAGATTTAGCCGCTTTTTAAATGTAAGAAAGCCAGAGCTGGAATCATTACAGGAATTGAGTCGAGAAGATATTGAAGACTATTTGATATACTTACAGACGGAGACAACCGAAAGAAAGAACTATCGTTCCGATCTGTATGGCTTAAAACGTGTGATTGAAGATGTGGGGAATATATATGAGAGAAGGCATCTTCTGCAACTTTTCTTAAATAATGATTTTCCAAGTACACCACGATATCAGTTTAAATTTTATTCAGATGCTACAATTAAGCGATTGAATTCCCACATTTTTAATATGGACGAGCAGATAGCCAGGGCATTGATCGTTCACCAGCTTTTGGGAACACGCATTTCCGATACGCTTACTTTAAGAATGGATTGTCTTAGAGAGAAAGAAGGGAGATATTTTGTCCGGATTGATCAAGTGAAATCCATTACTTATGAAAAGGCAGTTAGTAATGAGGTGGGGCGCTTGATTTTAAAAGCCATGGAATATACCAAAGAGCGTTACGGGGAAACAGAATATGTTTTTGTAAAAAAAGATGATCCCACGAAACATATCAATATGGAATGATCCAGGCACAAGTTATGAGGATGATCCGGCAGAAAGATATACGGGATGATAATGGGGAACTGCTGAAATTCGGGACACATATTTTTAGACACTGTTATGGGAAAAAATTGACCGAGCTTCATATCGAGGATTGGATGATAGCAAGACTACTTGGACATAAAACATTACAGAGTGTCCACACTACCGGAGAATCGGGAATAAAGTTATGGCTGATGAAACGAGAAAAACCAGAGAAAAAATGGACCTTATATTAATGGACATAATAAAAGGATGGGATGGATATGAATTATGAAAAGATGATAGCCGTGAATCGGATCGAAAGTGAGCAGAAAATTAAGCTGGCCACGATGGCTATAGAACAGTTGATAGAAAGGGGGGAATATCCATCGGTAACTCTGCTGGTGAAAAAAACTGGCTTATCAAGAGGGTTCTTTTATAAAAATCCAGAAGTGAGAAGCAGGTTGGATGCAGCCGTGCAATCGCCCAATGTATCATGTCGAAGAATTTGGAGTGAGAGTAAAGATTCAAAGAATGACAACACCGAGGCACTGCAGATGGATATCATGGAATATAAGGTCAGAAACCGAAGTTTGTCTCAGGAAAACGAGGAATTGCGAGGTCAGATAGAGGAACTTAAGGTTCAAGTGGAGAAACTAAAAAGCAGGATTAAAAAGAAAGAGCTTTCCATGCTGAAAAAATTATAATTAAAGGAAAAGGTATCTGATATGAAGTACGATAAGATTGTAGAGATAAGTAAAGAAAGATCAAGACAGAATACGGAAGTGCACTTAGGGCAATAGAGGAAATGCTGAGAGAAGGGGAATGGATTACCGTTGCCGAGCTTGCCAAGAGAACAAAATTATCAAGAGCAAATTTTTATGTGAATAAAGACATTAGAAAGTCACTTGATGATGCTAGATACAGGCAACAGCGTATGTTAAAAATAAACTTTGACAGCGTGATGGAAATCGAAGATTTGCAACAAAAATTGCGAAAACTTAATTTGGAAATGGTGAAACTGAGAGTTGAAAATCAAGAACTACAAGTAATCAACCGGAATCTTCAGAAAGAAATATAAGTGAGGATGGACGGCATGAAATACGATAAAGTAGTTGAAATGAATCAGAAAATTGGTAAGCAAAATGCCCGTATCGTGGAAAAAGAGATTGAAAGAATGATAGAAAATGGTGAAAGAGTTACGGTAGCAGCATTACAAAGATATACTGGATTTTCAAATTCATTCTTTTACAAAAATAAACTTGTTCGTGAAATTTTGTATGAAGCAATTCGAAAGCAGAATCAGTGTTATAAAAATAACCTTACTTCGATGTGTACTCAACAAGAGATAGAAGAAAAGATGATAAAACAACAAAAACAAATTTTACAGCTGGAGTTAGAGAAGAGGAAGTTGCTTGAGGAGAATCAAAGGTTGAGAGAGGTGTGTGGGATTTTAGGAAAGGAGAAAAGAGAAAATGAAATACGACAAAATAGTCGCTATTAGTCAAGAAAAAAGTAAGGTTAAAGCTGAGATTGCAAAGCAAGAAATTCAAAATATGCTGGATAGAAAAGAAAAAGTGACAATGGCTGCACTGATAAGAAAAACAGGATTTTCTAAAACACTTTTTTTACAGAAATATAGAAGTTAGGACAGCACTAGATAAGGCATATAGGGAACAAGGTGCGTGTTATAATCCGAAGCAGATTATTGTTGATAAAGTTATGGAAGAAAAGTTAAATACATTGAAGATTGCAGTTACCAAGCTTAAGAAGGAAAATATAAAATTAACATTACAAAATGAAGAACTTTTAAAAGAGATTGAAAGATTAAAATTGCAGCTAGAAAAGAAATAAACATATAAAAATAAAATAGAAAATTATGGACAATACGGTGGCTTGATTGGGAAATTAAGGTTGCCGTATTTCTTTATTTAATAGATAAAATGACCAAGGTGCATGCAGGAGGCTGTGGTTACGCCCAGTATCCATGCGGTTTCCAGAGATGGGGCTAGATTTATGGTGGTGATCATTGCGCTCGTCTTGATATTTAAAACACAGCTGACCACACTGGTCAACGATATTTTCGAAAAGATCACAAGTGAAAGTGCGGGAATCTAACGTGGAAAAAGGGGAGATCACAGCATTTTTAAGCCTGATATTTGTACTGATGATCTCATTTGTAACAGCAATTCTGGAAAGTGCATCCGTTCAGGCAGAGAAAAATCAGGCAAGGCTGGATATGGATCGTGCGGTGTATTCGGTATTTGGAGAATATCAGAAAGAATTATTGGAAGAGTATGGAATCTTTGCGGTGGAGGGAAGTTATGAAACCGGTAATTCTCAGAGAAACAGCTGATCGACAGAATGCACTATTATGGAGCGTCAGGAATCTGGCCGGAAGTAGAAGGGATTCAATTTCTCACAGATCAAAACGGACAGGCATTTCGGGAAGGCGCTGTCAAATATATGGAAGATCTGTATGGGATTTCGATTATTCAAGGATTGGGGCTCTGGCAGAAAAGTGGGAACAGCAGGAAATTACCGGGGAACAGACAAAGGATGAGAGCAATCAGAGTCTGGAAGAACTGGATGATATGTTGAATCAGAATCAGAGCTCTCTTCCGATGGAAAATAATCCGCTTCCCCACATTGAACAGTTGAAAAAGTCGGGTCTGATCAGCCTGGTATTTCCGAAAGAAAAGCAGGTTTCCCAAAAGCAGATTCGAGGGGAAGAACAGGCTTCCTCCCGTGCGCTGCGGTAGGAGGGGGACATTTTCGGTCAGAAGCGATGTGGATGAGATTACAAAAAAGCTGTTATTTCATGAGTACATTCTTAAAAAATTCGGAAATGCTGTGGAAGAAGAAAAAGAAAAACGATCGCTTGCCTATGAAGTGGAATATCTTCTGGAGGGAAAGACATCTGATCAGGAAAATCTGGAGGCGGTGCTGAACAAGCTGCTTTTGATCCGGATGGGGCTGAATTTTGTATATCTGCAGACGGATACAGCAAAACAGGCGGAGGCAGGAGCTATGGCATTGGCGCTTGCAACGGCAGTAGCGCTTCCGATGCTGGAGCCTGTAGTCAAACAGGTATTGCTGGCAGCGTGGGCATTCGGGGAAAGTGTCATGGATTACGTTCTCTGATGTCCGGAAAACGCGTTGCTCTGGTAAAAACAGCAGAGAACTGGCAGCTGTCGCTCTCTTCCCTGATGAAGATGGGAACCAGTGAAGATACACAGGAAGGGCTGATGTAACAGATGGATGGGATTACAAAGTTATCTGAGAATTGCTGTTGTTTTTAGAAAATGGAGATCATCTTACCATGCGTACGTGGATCGGGTGGAGCAAAATCTGATCTATGAAAAAGGACTTGCCTTTTTCGTGCAGATGCATGTGTAACAAAGCTCAGACTGCAAAACCTTGTTCAGATCAGAAACGGGTTATCTTATGAATTTCCACTCTATTTCGGATATGAATAAACAACTCCCGCACCCGGCACAGGTGCCCGGATCTACTGCCGAAACGTCCCCTCTGGCAGAGACACTCACAAATTTTAAAGAAAGGAAAAATGATGACACAATCAAATCAAAAACCATCCAATAAGAATCTAAAACGGGCATCTGTGCCGGGGGCGGGAGGAAGTATTACTGTAGAAGCAGCGCTTAGCGTACCGATCTTCTTTTTTGCGGTAGTATGTCTGATCTATTTTATTGAAATTCATAATGTGCAGACAACCATTCGGGCAGCGGCAGTTCATGCGTCCAAGATCTGTACGGAAGATACAGCACTTGTTCCGGTCTTAAATACATCGAAGCTGGAATCGGAAATTGTCAGGAGTATTGGAGCAAAGCGTCTGGAGAACAGTATTGTGAGCGGTGGAAGTAAAGGGATACAATGTGCGGGATCATATTGTAATCCCAATGGGAATGAGCTGAATGTTGTTGTACGATACGGAATCCGGCTTCCGTTTTTACAGTTTGGAAATCTGTCTGCAGAATATAAGGAAGAAATGAAATTCAGCAGTTGGAACGGATTTCAGAAGAAAGGTCTGGAGTCAGGAGATGAACAGATCGTCTATATTACAAAAACAGGGCTGGTTTATCATGAAGATTATCAGTGTACGTATCTGCAGCTTTCTGTCAGGTTTATCCCTTATGCAGACCTGGACGGAATTCGGAACGAAGACGGCGGAAGATATTATAAATGTGACAAATGTGTCCATGGAAGTGCAATGGCAGGAGTTTATATTACAAATACAGGGGGCAAGTATCACAACTCACTCACATGCGGCGGTCTGAACCGGACGATTTATGCGGTTCAGAAATCAAGGGTGGATAGGAAGAGGGGGATGTTCACGATGTACGAAATAGGAGAAATTTGTTTTGGAGGATATTTATGTGTTGTTTCCATGTGGGATATCAGAAAAAGAGAAATACCGGTTTGGCTTATTGCGGCAGGTGGGATTCTTTCGGCAAGTCTTGGATATTTTCATGGAAAAATTCCACTGGTACTAATGGTCACAGGCGCGCTTGTGGGCGGAGTGTTTCTTCTGATCAGCAGATTGACACAGGAGGCTTTCGGATATGGTGACAGTCTGATGATCGCGGTGACGGGGGTGTATCTCGGATTTTGGAATGTGTTGTATCTCCTTGTCTGGGCATATGTTCTGGCAGCAGTGTTTGCAGGATACGTGCTGATCAGGAAAGGTTTTCAAAAAGATGCGGCATTTCCGTTTGTTCCGTTTTTGCTGGCTGCGTATATAGGGATCGTCTGTCTGGGAGGGATATAAATGAGGTGTGTAAAAGGGAGTACCACAGTTGAAATGGCATATGTGATGCCGTTGATTTTTCTGGTATTTCTGATCATTGTCCGTACGACATTTTATTATCATGATAAAAGTATTTTAGACGGGATGGCATATGAAGCAGTTACGACAGCGGTTCAGACGGCACGGAATCCAAAAGCGAAAGAAGCGGATGTGGAGACGTTTTGCAGGGAACGGATCAGGTGGAAACTTATTTATTTTTCTATGCCGGAGGTGTCTGTGAATGTGACAGATGATGAGGCAGAGACGACAATTTCCGCGACCAGAGGGAAGATGTGTATCCGGGTAACAAGACAGGTAAAAATCCCGCATCCGGAGAAAAAGATCCGTTTGAAGAAAAAACTGGAAACAATAAAATAGGAGAAGTTGGAAGTGAATACAAAATATGAAAAAGAATTAAACAGAATCTGTCTGCATATTCATGTACCGGAGATTTATGAGGAAGATTATCAGATGCCGATGCTGAGAGCAAATAAAATTCCGGGCATTCTGGAAGTAAACGGCTGCGGAATCGATGGAGAGAGCCGGTATACATATGAAATCACAGGATTAGTTTCCATGGCGGTTTTATTTGAAAACAAGCAGGTTCAAAAAGGGGATATTGAGCAGTTTATCTATTGTCTTCTGGAGAGTATTTCGCAGCTGCAAAAGTATATGCTGCATCCGGGCTGTCTGTTGTTAGAACCGGAATATGTTTTTTTGCAGAAAACAGAAATATTTCTTTTGCTATCTGCCTGGAGGGAAACAGGAGCTCTGTGAATCATTTCACCGAATGACAGAGTATTTTGTAGAAAAGCTGGATTATGAAGATGAGAAGGGGATCACGCTTGCTTATGAGCTGCATAAAGCAACACTTGAGGAGAACTATGATCTGGATGCCATTATGCAGGAATACCGTACAGAATGCGAAGAAGCAGAAGAGGAGGAGGAGCCGGATACAGAGGAAGCGTGGGAAGAAGAGGAAATTTCTGATTCTCTGTTTACGTTGGATACGGAAGAGGAATATAAACCAGCAAAGGATACGGAGGTCATCCGGGAATCCGGCGGTGTATGGAGTGCCTGGAAAAAAGCGGCGCATAAAATCAGCAGAGGGAGACTTGGAAGATGGGGAAGCTGGATGATCTGATATTGGAAACAGATGGACAAGATGAATCCACTCACTTATAATAACTGTATTAAATTGCGCCTGATGAAGGGCGCGGAAAAGAGGGATTCAAATTGCAGAAAAACAAACAGACAGTCTGTACAGCGGCACTGATCGTGATCAATATGGGAATCTTTTTTCTATTGTCATTTCTGGGTAACCCGGAAATGCGGTATTTATGATAAAATACGGAGCCATGTACCCACCGTTGATTTTTGAAGATGCCCAGTATTATCGGTTGATAACCTGCATTTTTTTACATTTTGGGATCGATCATCTGATGAATAACATGGTAATGCTCGGTGCATTGGGGTGGAATCTGGAGAAG
>ENA-OQAN01000991-OQAN01000991.1-human-gut-metagenome-genome-assembly--contig:-NODE-991-length-13349-cov-1.136969_pt1 | contig 13349 bp, 16 predicted proteins | sample MGYA00242735_ERZ504527 | MGnify/ENA primary metagenome ERZ504527 (study PRJEB26092, sample SAMD00036230) | human gut metagenome | host: Homo sapiens | study: EMG produced TPA metagenomics assembly of...
CAAATGGTCAACCCAGCTTATTCAACAAACAAATTTGTTCTTTGTTAAGAAAGAAAAATGTTTGGCAAGTAAGGACTTTTCGTTTGGTCTTGGGTATTGCTTTATTTCTTGTTGTAGCAACAAGTTCTTTGGCCTCTTTTTGTTTTCTTCCAAAGGAACAAACTTGGGTGGCTTGTGGGTAAATGGTAATAATGACGGGCTTGTTTATGATTTAAAAGAAAAGAATTCAAAACTTTTTACTGGCTATACGGAAGATAATATTAAAGAAGTTGCTCTCGGTAAGAAGGTTCGACAAGAGTTTGAAAGAAGCATAAAGGCGGTAAGTGATTCAAAACTAAAATCTATTGCTGATTTTGACAAGAAGTACCAATTTCATACAAAAGAGGTCATACTGGTTAAGACTGAACGATATGGCTACTATAATCTGGTTCAGAAGGATGGAACAAATGTCATTTTAGACATAGGCTTATCAGAAGTATTTTCCCACGGATCAAACACTAAAGAATTTAAAAAGAGAAGTCTTTTTTATAAGGCGGAGGTTCCAAAAGCCTTTGTTGGTAACTGGAAGAAATTTGATGAGGATGATGACGCCGAAGGAAAAGCTACTATCTCTGAAAATGGTGTTATGACTACAGATTCCGATGATACAGATATCTTAATTGCTAAACCTTTAAGAGAATATCTGGTGAACAAATCAGGTAAAGTAGATAATGATAAGGTGCAGAAAGCATTTGATAAAATACAGAAGTCTCTTAAGTCACATGGTTATCAGGCTAAGAGTGTTAATGATATCTACCACGATGAGAGAAGTTCCTACTATTTTGCAGTTGTAGATGGTGGCAAGCGCATTGTTATCTTAGAGGATAGCTATGGAGATCTCTATTCAGGTTATATCGAAAGACAAGACAAAGATTAATCACGATACCTCTAGCAGGTAAGAAGTACCTAAATAAGATGCAGAAGCCTATCATTCCTCTAGGAGTGATGGGCTTTTTTTACTTGTAAATACGATATTAACTTATGACAGCGATACAATTAATTACATAATTGTTACAAAAATTACATAAAATACTTGATTTTTGTAACAAAATAGATATAATAGAAATATAAAAAAGAGGTTTATGAAAATGAAAAGTAAAGTTATCCGTGTTTGTTCCCTTGTTTTGTTGTCTGTAGCTGTTTCTACAGCACTTGTCGGATGTGGCTCTAAGTCAGAAAAAGACACTGCAGCATCATCTACAACGTCAACTTCTAAAGTAGTGAAGTCCTCTGCTAAAACAAAAACATCTGAGAAGAAGTCTGCTAAAAAGGCTAAGACAGAAGCTTCAGCTTCAAAGGATTCTCAAGGTCAAGAAGAAGCGAGTGCTCCTGAAGCTAGCTCTTCAAAAAATCAAGCTACAGAAGGAACTGATGGTCAAGTAGGAACAAGTGGTAGTGCTGCTTCTGAGTCAAACAAGTCTAGTCAAGCAACAGCTGATACCCAAAGTGACGCTCCTGTCCCAGCAGCTTTGGTTGGAACTTGGACTGGTACGAGTCCTCAAGCAACAGACATTAGTTTTACAGTTGATGCCGAAGGAAACATCACTTCAAAGGCAAATTTCAATGTGGATTACGAACCTTATCGTCAAAGCTCAACAACAGCAAAAGCCGTTCAAATTTCTGGAAATCTCTACGTTTGGGAGGGTGGCGATTTTTCAACCTTGCTTCCTGGTATTACAGGACTAGGGGGAGCTGGTTTCCAAGCTAAGCCTGGTTTTATTCTTGAAAATGGAACCTACACGCCAGTGCAATTCATTTCAGACTTGGGACCAACCTTTGATTATAGCAACTACAACGCTTCCCATTCTCATTAACAAAATAATAGGAAGAGGCTATCTGAAGAGGTAGCTTCTTTTTTGCCTCAACTCTTATCATTCAAGATCTCATTTCTGCTTAAAAAATGGTAGAATAGTTACATGCAAACAAAACCAACGTCAGCCTATGTGCATATCCCATTTTGCACACAAATTTGTTATTATTGTGACTTTTCTAAGGTCTTTATTAAAAATCAGCCCGTTGATGACTACCTACGGGCTTTGATTCGTGAGTGGGAGCTTTTAGATATCAAGGAGCTTCGCACTCTTTATATTGGTGGTGGTACACCGACAGCTATTTCTGCGGAGCAATTGGACTACCTTTTAAGTCATCTTCAGAAGAACTTGGATTTATCTAAGTTGGAGGAATTTACTATTGAGGCTAATCCCGGTGATTTGACGGTTGATAAGATTGAAGTACTCAAACAATCAGCTGTTAATCGCGTATCTTTAGGGGTTCAGACCTTTGATGACAAGCACTTGCGTCAAATTGGTCGCAGTCACAATCAAGCACAGATTTATGAAAGTATTGATAGCTTAAAGGCTGCTGGTTTTCATAATATTTCCATTGACCTCATTTATGCACTACCTGGTCAAACTATGGATCAGGTCAAGGAAAATGTGAGAAAGGCACTGGAACTGGATATTCCACACCTAAGTCTCTATAGTTTGATATTGGAACATCATACGGTCTTTATGAATAAGATGCGTCGGGGTAAGCTCAATCTGCCAACTGAGGACTTGGAGGCAGAGATGTTTGACTATATTATCCAAGAGTTGGAAAACAATGGTTTTGAGCACTACGAGATTTCAAACTTTACCAAACCTGGGATGGAGAGTCGTCACAATCTCATGTATTGGAATAATGATGAGTATTATGGTGTGGGTGCTGGAGCCTCTGGTTATGTCAATGGTGTTCGTTATCGCAATAGAGGGCCTATCCAGCATTATCTAAAGGCTATAGCTGAGGATGGCCATGCTAGACTTCACGAAGAACATCTGACTAAGGCGGAGATGATGGAAGAGGAGCTCTTCCTTGGTTTGCGTAAAAGTCGGGGGTGTCCATCAAACGTTTTGAAGAGAAGTTTGGCTTGTCATTCGCGGATACTTATGGAGACATTGTAAAAAAACTACAGGAAGATGGGCTCTTGGTCAAGGATCCAGAGGTGGTTCGTATGACTAAACGAGGACTCTTTTTGGGTGATAGTGTCGCTGAACAATTTATCTTGGAGGATTAGATGGGATTAAAATTTAGTATTCCTTATCAAATTCCGTTTTATGAGACGGATATCACGCATCAGGTAAAATTACCGCACTTATTGGCGTTTTCATTGCAAGTATCTGGTATGCAGTCAGAATCTCTGGGAAATACGGATAAGGACGTTTTTGATAAGTACGGTCTGGTTTGGATTGTGACAGACTATGCGATTGAGATTGACCGTTTGCCTCGCTACAATGAAAAGGTGACCATTACAACGGAAGCTATTTCCTATAATAAGATTTTCTGTTACCGTAATTTTTACATCACAGATGAAACTGGTCAGCAAATTATGCTCTTTAAGACTACTTTTGCTCTCATGGATTATGAAACGCGTAAGGTAGCAGAAGTGCCAGATGAGGTGGTAGCACCTTATGGAGCTGATAAGACTAAAAAGTTGCTTAGAGGGCCTCGCTATAAGGCTTTGGAAAATCCAATTGAGACGCTTTATCGTGTGCGTTATTTTGACTTAGACATGAATGGCCACGTTAATAATAGCAAGTACTTGGAGTGGATGTTGGATGTTTTTGATTTGGACTTTTTGACCAAGTACACACCAGCCCATATTGACCTCAAGTATGTTAAGGAAATTCATCATGGGTCAGAGATTTATTCAGGCTATGAGTTTGACCAAGAAAGTTTGAGCAGTCAACATCAGATTTGTGTTGATGGCAATATTCATGCTCAGGCCATTATCCAATGGAAAGAAATAGGAGAAGAGTAGGATGACATATAAAGGTTATTTGATTGATTTAGATGGGACTATTTACAAGGGGAAGGATCGTATTCCTGAGGGAGAAGCCTTCGTTAAGGAGTTGCAAAAGCGTCAGATTCCCTATCTTTTTGTGACTAATAATAGTATGCGTACACCAGAGATGGTGCAAGAGCCTTTGCGTAATCAGTGTGAGTTGGAAACGCCTCTTGAGACCATTTACACAGCTACTTTGGCGACAGTTGACTACATGAACGATATGAATCGTGGCAAGACGGTTTATGTTATCGGTGAGACTGGGCTTAAATCTGCCATTGCGGAAGCGGGATATACGGTAGATGAGGAAAATCCTGCCTATGTTGTGGTGGGCTTGGACCGTGAAGTCACTTATGAAATGTTGGTTAAAGCAACGCTTGCTATCCACAAAGGGGCTATATTTATTGGAACTAACCCAGATTTGAATATCCCAACTGAACGTGGTCTTCTTCCAGGTGCTGGTTCCCTCTTAGCTCTTATCGAGGCGGCTACCCGTGTGAAACCAATCATTATTGGTAAGCCTAAAGCTATTATCATGAACAAGGCTCTTGAAATCCTTGGGACAGAACGTAGCCAAACTATCGTGGTTGGTGATAATTACTTGACTGATATTACAGCTGGTATTAAAAATGACTTTCCAACACTTCTTGTGACAACTGGATTTACCAAGGCGGAAGAAGTTGCGGATTTACCAGTAAAACCAGACCATGTGCTTTCTAGTCTAGCGGAGTGGGATTTTGATGCGAACTAAGATTGAGGCTGTTCTGACTCCGATTTGGCTCTTGGCCCTGTCTATCCTAGTGACGATTTATCTGGCATGGGGCTTTTATTATTTTGATATTGATTGGATGCATCTTTTGGACTATGTCATTCTTGGCAAGACAGAGCTCTGGCATAATTTCAATATCCTCATGCAGTACCTGACCTTTCCTTGGGTTGGTCATCTGTCCATGCCTGATTTTCCATCGTCGGAGAGTGGGCTTAAGCATTTCCATGATGTGAAGTGGCTCTTTCATTTGGTACAGGGGCTTGTTATTGTACTAGCTTATCCAGCAGTAACCTCTCTTTGGTGTAATGTGAAGAAAGGGACCTTTGGTCTTTACGTTAAACTTTATATGAGTCTAGCACTCTTGCCAGTCCTTATTGGGGTTGTGGGGCTTTTTCTCGGATTTGATGAGTTTTTTACGCTCTTTCATGAAGCCCTCTTTCCTGGGATAGCAGTTGGCTCTTTAATCCAATCTTGGACCCGATTATCAATGTTTTGCCAGAAGAGTACTTTCTTCAGTGCTTTGTGATTTTCTTTATTATTTATGAGGGAATCATGGTGAGTTTGACTTGGTTGGCCCGTAAGCAACTTAAAATGTATTTGAAAAATAAGGAGTAGTTATGTCTATTCGTGATAACCATTTGCATACCCATCATTCTTATGATTCGGATGCGAACTTTACTGACTATTTGACGCATTTTGATGGGGAGATTGTAACGACTGAGCATTATGATCTCTCTAATCCTTATACCAAACAGGATGATGTGCCGAGTACGAGCCTATAGTCGTGAGATTGAAAGTCTTAACCGTAAGTATGGCAATCGTATAAAACGTGGTATCGAGATTGGTTATTACCAGCTAGGGAGAGGGATATTTTAGACTTTCTGGATGGTAAGGACTATGATCTCAAACTTTTATCTGTTCACCATAATGGGGTTAATGATTATCTTGATGATGAGGTAGCTGATATGGACAAGGCAAGCATTATTCAAGAGTATCTGGACAAGTTGGAGTACGCTATTGGTCGTGTGGACGCAGATGTTCTGGCCCATTTTGACTATGGTTTCCGACTTTTTGACGTGACTGTTGATGAGCTAAAAGCCTATGAGGAGCAGCTCAAACGCATTTTCCAGAAAATGCTTGCTAATGATTTGGCTTTTGAGCTGAATGCAAAGAGTATGTATCTCTATCATCACGAAGACCTCTACCGTTATGCTAGGCCTTGTTAAGGATTTGGGATGTCGCAAGTATTCTATTGGTCTGATGGCCATAAATTAGAGCATTTCCGTCTGAACTTTGATCAGATTCAGGAGCTCTTGAGAGAATTTGGCATTACAGAAGATATGATTATATAGCGAAGATAGCTTCAACTGAAGCTGTCTTTTTCTTAAGGAAATCTTAAAGAAAAGGCGTGGTTGTGGGAATTATAGAAGATTTTAAGCTTTGCTTGTTATCCTTAATTCAAGTAAAGGAAACTTATGGTTTCTATCTTATCTTTCAAAATTGGAGGTCTTCTATGAAATTTCTCAAAAGGCATGCCTATGCCTTAGTTTTTACCCTTTTTCTTATGGGGGCAAATGTCTACTCTCTCTTAAAGGTCTTTGTCATTCCCTCAGCGGTCTCAACGGTTTCAGCCAATACGACTAGTTCAACCACAGCGTCGTCGACGGCATCTACCAGTACTGGTAAGGTAACTAAGACGGATACGACTTATAAAGATGACAATATGGATATCAAAATCACGACAGGTAAAACCAGTGATACCACTTACTATGTGGCCGATATCCAGCTTTCAAGTGCAGATTACCTTAAAACGGCTTTGGCACAAAATACCTATGGGACCAACATCACCGACACTACTTCAAGTATTGCCCAGCAAAATAATGCGATTTTTGCTATCAATGGTGACTATTATGGGGCTAACCAGTCAGGTTATGTGATAAAAAATGGTCAAGTTTATCGTGATACTGATCGAAACAGTGATTATGAGGATCTTGCAGTGTACTCAGATGGTAGCTTTAAGACCTTTAACGAGAGCGATACAACAGCTCAAAAATTGGTCGATTCAGGTGTGGTGAATACCTTTGCCTTCGGTCCAACACTAGTTGAAAATGGCAAGATAGCTGTATCGGAAAATGAAGAGGTTGGTCAAGCCATGGCAGACAATCCACGTACAGCTATCGGAGTCATCGAAGAGAGTGATGGCAGTGTGCACTATATTGTCATTGTCTCTGATGGTCGTACCAGTGAATCGTCAGGGTTGACCCTCTATGAAATGGCAGAGTTGATGAAATCTTATGGCGTGACGACAGCCTACAACCTTGACGGTGGTGGCTCATCTACCATGTACTTCAATGGTCAAGTCATTAACAAGCCAACCACAAACGGAAACAAAATTTCAGAAAGGGCGGTGAGCGATATTGTTTACATCGGTTACTAAAAAATCAGCCAGCAAACACTTTTTCACTTATATCAGTTTAACCATTTTTAGCTTAGTCTTTACTTTTGTCTATGAACGCTTTTCTTATGGGGAATCATCATGTTTATGCGTATGATGTTTTTTGCACCATTAGCTGGAGCACTTATCTATCTGCTAACAGGAGTGGGAATGTCTTGGGTGAGAACACGTCTTTCAAAACTTCTTTTTAATTCGTCTATTGCCGTTGTTGCTAGTGCCTGCTTGGTTAAGGGAATCGTTGAGGTTTCAGGTCGTACAACTAGCGTGGATATGCCTTATTTGGTATGTTGCTGCAGGGCTGCTTTGTTTGAGTATTATGACAGGATTTATCAGACCTAGAAAATTGGCATAAAATAAGAGCTTGGAGCTGTGCTTCAGGCTTTTTTGTCTTACTTTGAAAAAATATTTAGGATAAATATACAAACCATAATAGGAAGAAATTATTTTTAAATGGGAAATTAGCCTGAAGATATTTTCATAAAAAATAACTGAGCCTGATTTTTTTGTGGTAAGGAATTTAGATATGAACGAGACTGTCTATAGTGATGGAAGTGACTGAATCTATCGATATTTGCGGTGTCGTAGGAACTTTTGAGACATGAGGTTCAAAACTTAGTCATGGAATTTCTTGGATGGCTACAATCATCTACCGAATCATTTTACCCGCGTCCGTCATCACCTAAGAAAAGTCTTAAAAGGCTTGTTTCTGCTATTAAATATACATGATTTTCAACTTTTTATAAAAATATACAAAAAAGACTTGCTTTATTCTGAATTTTCAGGTAAAATAAGTTAAAATCGAAATCGTTGATAGAAAAAGTCAGATCGTTTCACAGAGAATGCGGGAAGCTGAGAACGCATGAGATCAAAGACGACACATTCTTGAGAGCGTATGCGAACTCTGGATGACAGTAGTGTACGACGGGTGGTTCCGTTAGAGACTAGGAGTTACAAGAGAGACCTTGTGACTTCATGAGGAAGAGGGGGTGACCCCTGTTCGAATTAAGGTGGAACCACGTGCCAACGTCCTTGCAAAAGTTGTTTTTGCGAGGGCGTTTTTTGTTACACTTGCTTTTAGTATTTGTAGCTAGCCGTACACTTGGTTGGAGTTGAACAGAAAGGATAAACTATGGAAATCAAAGGATTACGAAAGATTGAACCCTATGTGCAGGTAGTCAGCCTGCTGAGAAAAATATCATTAAGTTGAATACTAATGAAAATGCCTATGGACCAAGTCCAGCAGTTCATCAAGCTTTAGCATCCTTTGATGCCCATCAGTTACGCAAGTATTCGACTTTGGATCAAGCGGCTTTGCGTCAAGCCTTATCTGAACAGTTAGGTGTTCCTGCTGATCAAGTGATTATTGGAAATGGGTCAGACGATATTTTATCAATGGCTTTTCTAGCTTTCTTTAATAGCGAGGAAGAAGTTTTGTTTCCAGATTTGACCTATGGTTTTTACAAGGTATGGGCAGATTTGTATCGCATCCCATTTAGAGAAGTGCCCTTGAACTCTTCATTTGAGATTGATACTCAAGATTATTTGGTTGAAAATGGTGGGATTGTCATTACAAATCCAAATGCACCAACAGGTATTTATAAACCTCTCAATCAAATTGAGGAGATTGTAAAGGCCAATCTGTCAGTAGTTGTGATTATTGACGAAGCCTATATTAACTTTGGTGGGGAGACGGCCTTACCGCTCATAGAAAAGTATGACAATGTGTTTATCACTAGGACCTTTTCTAAGGATGCCTCCCTTGCTGGCCTGCGTGTCGGTTACGGCATAGGAAGTCCTAAACTAATGGCTGTAATCAATGCCGTCAAGAATTCAGTTAACCCCTATAATGTGGATAGCATTGCGGAAGTCTTGGCGACTGCAGCGGTTAAGTCCTGGGACTACTATGAGGACACTTGCGCTAAGATTATGGCAACACGTGACTGGTTTAGCCAAGAATTGCAGGCGATTGGTTTTGATATCCTACCTTCAAAAACTAATTTTGTTTTGGTCAAACCTCACGGAGTGACTGCAGGTCAATTGTTTGATACCTCCAAAGTAAGAAAATTTATGTCCGTTATTTTCCAAAAGTGGAGCGTATTTCAGACAGACTACGCATTTCTATTGGGACGCAGGATGAGATGGAGCGCGTCTTAATGACAATACAGGAGTTACAAGCATGAAAAAAACGACATTAGCCTTAGGAATGCACGATAAACTTTTCAAACGTGCCCGTACCATGTATCAGATTGAACACCGTATCTGTGACTTGTTGATGACAAAGGGCTTTCTTCGAATTGAGACACCAACCTTTAGAGCATTTCGAAGTCTTTAGTGATCTTGTGGACAATGGTTACTATAATTTCTTTGATAAAAATGGAGATCTTGTTAGTTTACGTCCTGATATTACTAGCCAAATTGGGCGCGTGATTGCTTCGACACAAGTTCATACACCGATTAAATTTTCTTATTCTGGAAAAGTCTTTAACTACAATGAGGAGATGCGTGGCCTCTCAAATGAGCATACGCAGGCTGGTATTGAAATTATAGGATTTCCCGTTCACCAGGCCATGGAAGAAGCTGTGATCTCTGCTAAAGAGGCTCTGGATGCTGCCGGTGTCAAAAATTACAAGTTTGAGTTTTCACATGCTCGCCTCTTGCAACTCATTTTTGAAGAATTAGACCTTCCAGATGTAAAAGAAGCAGAGTTGGCGGCCTATATCCGTGACAAATCAATCACAGGCCTCAAGGAATTCACCAAAGAAAATCCAAGTCAATATGACAAGGTCTTGGAACAGTTGCCCTTCCTCTTTGGTGAGACCAAGGATGTCTTGACCAAGGCTAGACAGTTAACAGACAGTGAAGCCTTTTTGACGGCCTTGGATAGTTTGGAAGTCTTAACCAATCGCCTAGCAGATAGTCTCCCAGAGACGACGCTTGATTTGGCTCAATTGCCAGCAGTGCCTTACTACACGGGCATGATGTTTAAGGTCTTTGGTGATAAGGTGCCAGATGCCTTTGTATCAGGTGGCCGTTACGATAAACTGTTTGAACGCTTTGGTGCTACCGAGTTAACAGCGGTTGGTTGGGCGATTGATGTTGATTCGGTCTATCAAGCAGTGCATGATGATGTGGAATTTGGAGGTGACTTGGATGACTAGCAATCAAATCACAATTGCCTTGACCAAGGGACGTATTGAGAAAGATACGGTTAAATTACTGGAAAAAGCTGGCTTTGATATGTCTTTCATGGCCGATAAGGGACGTAATTTGATTTTCGAGAGTCCTGACAACCGGTTCCGTTTTCTCTTGGTCAAAGCTCCAGAATGTGACTACCTATGTTAGACACGGTGTCGCAGATATTGGGGATTGTCGGTAAGGATGTTTTGGTCGAACATCCGACAGGTATTTGGAAATGCTAGACCTTAATTTTGGTCTTTGTAAATTCTCCGTAGCATCAACAGAAGACTATAATCCTGATGACCATAAGCGTAAACGTATTGCGACCAAGTATCCAACCATTGCGACGGATTATTTTAATCAAAAGGGTGAGGATGTTGAGATTATTTCGATTCAAGGGAGTGTAGAGATTGCCCCTGTTATTGGTCTAGCGGATGCCATTGTCGATATTGTGGAAACAGGGAATACCCTTGTTGCCAATGGTTTAAAAGTTTATGAAGATATTTGCCGGATTTCAGCACGCATGATTGTTAATAAGGCTTCTTTGAAAAATAACAAGGAAGTTCTACCATTCATTTGTAAGATTGAATCACTTGTAGGGAACGAGGAGGTACCGTTCGAATGAAACGATTAACTGGAACAAATAAAGAAATTGCGGAGCTTCTTTATCAGGAGCAATTGGAACTGTCAAAAGAAAATAGAGACGTTGAAAGCACTGTTCAGGCTATCATTGAGGACGTCAAAAAACGTGGAGACGAGGCCCTTCGTGACTATTCAGCTAAATTTGATAAGGTTGACTTGACTGATTTTGAAGTTGGACAGGACCTGATTGATCAAGCCTTTAAAGAGATTGATCCAGAGGTTTACCAAGCCCTAGTTAATGCCAAAGAAAACATTGAATCTTACCACAAGCATCAGTTGGAGGCTGGTTTTGAGGACCAACCAAGTGAGGGTGTTATTCGTGGTCAATTGATTCGTCCCATCAATCGTGTAGGTGTTTATGTGCCTGGAGGAACTGCGGCTTATCCATCATCAGTTCTTATGAATGTCATCCCTGCTAAAATTGCTGGGGTTAAAGAGATTATTATGATTACGCCGCCACAAGAACACTTTGTTCCTGCGATTCTGGTAGCCGCCAAATTGGCTGGTGTGGATAGCATTTACCAAGTTGGTGGGGCTCAAGGGGTTGCGGCTTTGGCCTTTGGTACAGAAACGATTCCAAAGGTGGACAAGATTACAGGTCCCGGAAATATTTTTGTGGCGACTGCCAAGAAACAGGTTTACGGTATTGTCGGTATTGATATGATTGCAGGACCATCAGAAATTGGTGTTATCGCTGATAGTAGTGCCAATCCAACATATGTGGCAGCTGACCTCTTGTCTCAAGCAGAGCACGATACACGTGCACGCGCCATTTTGGTAACAGATTCTCAAGCCTTGGCTGATGGAGTTGAAAGTGAGATTGAACGACAACTCAAGCTTTTGCCACGTGAGGCGACTGCTCGTCCATCTATCGAAAATAACGGCCGAATTATTATTGCCAATGATACAGATGCTATGTTTGAACTCATGAACTTGGTTGCGCCAGAACATTTGGAAATTGCTATGGACAACGCCTATGATTATCTAGAAAAAGTGGAGAATGCTGGTTCCGTCTTTCTTGGTCACTTTACCAGTGAACCAATTGGTGACTACTATGCTGGTGCCAATCACGTTCTTCCAACGACAGCAACCAGCCGATTTTCATCAGCTTTAGGTGTGCACGATTTTGTCAAACGTATCCAATATACGCAGTATGACAAAGCAGCAGTCAATAAGGCTCAACACGATATCACAACCTTGGCTTATGCGGAAGGCTTGCAGGCCCACGCCAAGGCAATTGAAGTCAGAAACGACAATAATTGAGAGAGTAGAGGAAGAAGTTATGAGACAAGCAGAAATTGAACGTAATACCTTTGAAACCAAAATTAAGTTAAGTCTCAATTTGGATGCTCAAGAACCAGTAGATATTCAAACAGGTGTCGGATTTTTTGACCATATGTTGACCTTGTTTGCCCGTCACGGTCGTATGTCTTTGGTGGTAAAGGCTGATGGTGACCTTTGGGTTGATAGTCACCACACTGTTGAAGATGTCGGTATTGTCCTTGGTCAAGCTCTTAAAGAGGCCTTGGGCGATAAAGCAGGTATCAACCGTTATGGAACGGCTTTTGTACCTATGGATGAAACCCTTGGAATGGCAAGTTTAGACTTGTCTGGACGTAGCTACTTGGTCTTTGATGCTAGTTTTGATAATCCAAAATTGGGTAATTTTGACACAGAATTGGTAGAAGAATTTTTCCAAGCCTTGGCTTTCAATGTTCAGATGAATCTCCACCTCAAGATTCTCCACGGAAAAACAATCACCACAAGTCAGAAAGTCTTTTCAAGGCAACAGGTACGTGCCTTGCGTGAGGCTATCACAGTTAATCCTGACATTCATGGCGTAAACTCAACAAAGGGGATGCTATGATTATCGTCATTGATTACGATGCGGGGAATACCGCCAATGTTCTGCGTGCCCTTGAAAAGATTGGTGTGACTGCAGAATTGTCTGCCGATAAAGAAAAAATCCTAGCTGCAGATGGTTTGATTTTACCTGGTGTGGGTGCTTATCCAACAGCCATGGCAGAGCTTGAGCGAAGAGGCTTGGTAGCTGTTATCAAAGAGGCCGTAGCAAAGGGAGTTCCACTTTTAGGAATCTGCTTAGGCATGCAGATTTTAACGGAAAAAGGGCTGGAACATGAGGAAACAAATGGTCTTGGTTTTATTCCAGGTGTTTGCCGTGCTATTCCAGCCAGCAAGGAGCAACCTGTCCCACATATGGGGTGGAATGATTTGGCTGTTAAGCAAGCCAGCCCTTTGACAGATGGTTTAGATGGCCAAGCCGTCTACTTCGTTCACAGTTATTTCACAGATGTCCCTAGTCAATACATTGATGTGACCGCAGATTATAGTATTGAGGTACCAGCCATGATTCATAAAGACAATGTTTATGGGGCCCAATTTCATCCTGAAAAATCAGGGGATATTGCTTAGGTATTCTTGAAAAG
>ENA-OQAN01000992-OQAN01000992.1-human-gut-metagenome-genome-assembly--contig:-NODE-992-length-13345-cov-1.785444_pt1 | contig 13345 bp, 19 predicted proteins | sample MGYA00242735_ERZ504527 | MGnify/ENA primary metagenome ERZ504527 (study PRJEB26092, sample SAMD00036230) | human gut metagenome | host: Homo sapiens | study: EMG produced TPA metagenomics assembly of...
TCTTTTAAAAGTATCCATCAGCTATTTAGCTTGGTACGTGAAAAAGGACAGATACTACCATCAGTCATTTCGACTTCACGTTTTAATTTGTTGATTCTTATAATGTTGTTAGGGTTAATGAGATACGAACGATGGCAAGATACGAGTGAAGGACTAGCTTTTTCAAGGTCCTTTAGATTTGCACGAAAGGTCATTTGATTGTTTGTACCATGGAGTATCACATAATGCTTTTGCGGAGAAGTTTCAATATAGATAACTTGGTTTAAAGGTATGCGAATAGCTGTATGTTGTGTTTGAAAATCAAAAATCTCGTCATTCTCTATTCCAAGTGGTTTCATAGTTATAGCTAAAGCTCTGGTTATCTTTTTCCTAAATTCTATTTCAGAGAGACTTTTATCAATATAGTCTAGGGCAGATACTTGGTAATCAAAAACTAGTGGCATAAACTCTGAGTGGGTAGTGACAAAGATAATAGTAGCGTAGGGATTTTTTTCCCTAATGATTTTAGCAATATCGAGCCCTTTTAATTTTTCTCCCTTAATTTCGATATCAAGAAAAAAGAGCTGGTTAGAAGTTGTTGAATCAAATCGCTTCTATAAATTGCTGAGGCTTATCAAAGGTGTGTACAATAGATAAGTCTTTATTGTATTTTTTTAACTCTTGAGACAATACCATCTCCAGTCGTCCTTGTTGAATGAGATTGTCCTCTAAGATATATATATCCAATTGTAGTTCCCTCCAAATTTTTGTATGCTGTTGTTTTTATACTCATAAATATGTAATATTATATCATAATATGACTTAGTTATACAATTAGATGAAAAGAAGATTAAAATATCATGTGATATTTATAGTATGAATTTACCATTCGGGACATATAGCCACTTTTTGGGACGCTAGCTCTGATAGAGACACTTGAATGCTATACTGAAGATGTGATTGAGAGATCACACGATAAAAATTTTAGGAGGTAGTTGCCATGGGAACTCAAACAATTGAAAACTTTAACACCCTCGACCTTGAAACACTTGCTAGTGTTGAAGGAGGACGAGTCAATTGGGAACGATGGGGAATGTGTGGGGCTCTGTCGCCGTAGGTGCTTCAGAAGGATTCTCTGCAGCTGCAGTGGAACGGCTTTCTTCATTGGACCGTAATGCAATTGGAACTGGTGCAGTAGGTGCAGCTATTGGAGGTGGAGTAGCCTTACTTGGCTGTTAAGGAGAACAACAATGACACATAGAGTTTCAAAAAGGGATATAGTGCTATTTGTCATTGCCCAAGTAGTTAGCATATCCTTACTGGTACTTTTTTTTAGTCAATTACTTCATAACTTATCATCCGTATTCCAATTGGTCTACATCGTAGCAGCCCTCTTAGTGGTTGTGGTTGATATATTGCTCATTCGAAAAATAATGACAAGAAGAGAAGAACCAACTGTGTTAAATCAATTAAAAGCTTCCCTAGCTTGTTTCTTGTTACTGACACTTAGTTGCCTTCGTTTTTTGACAACAGATTTCTATTATCAAAAAGTTATCGCTATATTTGTAGGTTTTTTTTCATTATTGGGTTTCGTACTATTTTTATGGGGCATCAAGTATATCAACCATAATATAGAGAAGTAAGTAATTGACAAAATAAGGAGTATAAGCTAGGTGATACAAATGAAGAAATACCTAATCATTTTTTCGACTATTGCGATGATATATTTATATAGCAAAGTACTATTGTCATCAGGAAATATCTATCAACTTTTGTTAGCATCAATAGGATTCTTTTTCTTTTTATTTGGAGTCTATAGGCAGTATAGAAAGAATTAGTTAAAGCTTTTTCAATAAGACATGGACTGAATCAAAAATGATATTCAGTCTTTTTTTTTACTACTCGGGACATATAGCCACTTTTTGGGACGCTGGCTTTTAAATGACTATCAGTGTGCTATACTAAAGATGTGATTGAAAAATTAGTTGAAAGAAATAAGGAGGTTTTCTTAATGACAGGACTTAAATGGTTTGCAGGAGGCAAAGAGAGACGAGAACAAGCAGTAGCTATCATCGATGAGGTAATTGAAACTATTGGAGATAAGCCAGATTATGCTGATTTGAAGCAGGTCCTGTACTCCTACCGAACGGAACTTGCAGACTCTCGTTCAGCCACTCCCTATATCTTAAGCAGGATGTCACTGGAAATATCCGAAGTGGTCAGAAAAGACCAGCTAACCTTGTCTCCCTGTATCGAGGAGCGAATGGCAGAGTTGCGAAAATTGCTAGCGATTCGTTATGGCTATTGATGTCATTAGGGAGGATTTCTTGGTTTTAAGGTTGAGTTGTCCATTGAGAAAAGGAAGATGGGGCAAAAAGGTTCTTTTCCAACCTGTTGAGGAGCAGAGAAAGAACCTTAAGTCCTAGTTATGATTATGCCAAGCGGACAAGTGATTGTGATGAAAGGAGATTGCGATGCCTTATCTTAACCGACTTCGTTCAGGAACGTTACTTTATTTACGACTCATGGTTGTTGCCTTTGGTTTGATAGGTGGCAATATTGGTTTAGAATTATTATATAATGGTTCTTCTTTCTTATTTTGGCTACCTTTGGCATTGCTATCAATCTTTTTACTTGTGTTCCCCCTGTTGATTAAGCGAGAACTGAACAATCGTCCACTTGAGGAACGACAGTTTACTCCTAAACAAATTTACTCTGGTATGGGCTTGGCACATTTGGCTATTATTTTAGCTGGTATTTATCGTTTGCTGACGGTGAGAGATGCCGAATGGCGCCTAATCATTATTGTTGTGATTGTTTTGGATATTTGTTTACTAGCTTTTCTGACACCTAGAGTGCTTAAAATCATTAAACAAAGTGACGAGGTTAGAATCGCAGTTTAATGATAGACGTGCTTATAAAGATAGCGAGGCTGTAAGTGCTTATCTATGCTTTGGTAACTTTCTAGGTATTGTAAAAACTTTCTGTTTGAGAGAAGTGTGAGGTTTAAGTTTTATGTCAAAAAATCTACGTGCCTTACGGCCATTGTTTTGTCCCAATTGCTTATTGAGTGGATGGGATTCTTTTTAGGTATTCCTCTAAGTAAGATTCTGGTTTTAACAGTACTTAGTAGTCTAGCAGAGATTTTGATGCATCTTTTCCTAAGTAAAAAATCTAAAGTTACTTTGAGTGATGAAGAGATATGGCATCAATATTTGTTATTCGTTAAGAAGACGCTGTGGTTCTCTATTTTATTAGTTGCCATTTTTCTTTTTTATACGTTGACTAAATCTGACAGCTTAATGCCTTATTTTTACTGGCATATCTTTGTGTTGTTCCACTGTCTTGGCTACATCAATTTGTTTAAATAATATTAAAATGAATCGTAAAAATTGAAGACTAAATCTTGTTTATTTCCACACAATAAAAAAATCCCATGGGAGTTCTCATCCTATGGGATTTTTGCGATAAATACTAATAAGGCAATGTCATCTGACTTTGGCTTAGGTCCACAGTTACTTCATAGTCACTATTGTCACGAATGGTGTGCTCAAAGTCTGTGGTATAGAGAACGAGTCGTAGTTTGTCGCCCTTGTTGAGTTTGTAGATGGTTGGTTGCAAATCCAAACCGATAGTCATCCATTCATTTGGAGTGACATTCTCAATGCTAAGGAGGTTCTTGCGATTTTGCAGGTTAAGGTGTCCTTTGGTAATGACACGATATTTTGCCTGCTTGAATGGCAATTCACGTAAGGCTTCTTCCTTGAAGAGACGGCCGTTATCTAGATTCATGCGTTTGAGTGCGGGAATAGGTGCGAGATACTTCTTGTTACCCATTTCTAGAACTTGGGCCGAAATGAGACCACGGTTTGTGCTAGACTTAACCTTGAGCTCTAGGTGGACACGACCATTGATTTGGATATCTTGGTCCAGTTCAAAGTCCAAGGTAATGGCATTGGCTTTGTCTGCAAAGAGGTCATCCTTGAAGCTTTGGTAAGTCTTACCGTATTTGGCGAAGGTTTCCTCTTCATAATGGTTAGCGATGCTAGCTTCAGCCTCACCAAGCTGAATGTTTTTACCATTGTCGTGTCCAAAGTTATCGAGAACTTCCCAGGTCTGTTCAGACTGGTTGTTTTGCCAGATAACAGTAGGCAGTGTGTAGCCATTCTCCAAACCAAGGAGTTTCTGACAAATCAAGGCGTTCATGCTTTCTCGGAAGTCAATAGACTGCCAAGCATTCATGTAAACGTGGGCACCATTGTGGAAGAAGAGGTGTTTTTCAAGAGAGTCTGGAAGAGCATTGAACATTTGATAGACGTTAATCGGTTTGACATTCCAGTCTTGGCTACCATGTGTAAAGACAACAGTAGCTTTAACACGATCTGCGAACTGCACATAGTTACGGTCATGCCAGAACTGGCTATAATCACCATGCTTACGATCAATGGCTGTGCTTAGCTCATTGAGGTAGGCTTGGTAGTCTTTTTGGTGGCGTAGGTATTCTCCAGCTAATAGGGCACGAGAATAGGTAAATTCGGTCAAGGTGTCGAGATCTTCACCAGGGTATCCTCCAGGACTGACGAGGAGTCCATTTTCACGATAGTAGTCGTACCAAGAAGAAATACCTGCTTCAGCGATGACCATCTCCAAACCGTCGACACCAGTTGTAGCAAGGGCGTTGGACATGGTACCTAAGTATGAAAGTCCGGTAGTAGTCACCTTACCAGATGCCCAATCTGCAATGATGGTATACTGTCTACTACGGCTAGTAAAGGCGCGTGCACGACCATTGAGCCAGTCGATGACAGCTTTATAGGCCAGAACTTGTTGATAGTCTCCAGAGGTCATGAAGCCTTCAGAGTTGAAGGTACCAACACCCGATACATAGATAGAAGCCACACCACGAGCCAACATGTAATCGTTAAGCGTGTAGGTATCTGTGTGAGCAAAACGCTCCTGAGCCTTTGTGACAGGATTGATAGGCGTAAGGTCTGCCTCTGGTGTCTTGATTTCTGGTTGGCTAAGGGAGATTTCACCTGCTGGTTTGACGAGCAAATCACCTTCCATCTTGTGGGTGAGCTTATCTGAAGCAGGCTCGTTAGTCCCTTGTTGATAAGGGCTTGCGGTCATCATGGCTGGAACTGGGAAGTCCACATCAGGACGTAAGATAGTCACCTTGACCAAGTCTAACTGCCCATCTTTATCGGTATCTACAGGTGTTTCGACATAAACCACCTCACGGTGAAGCTGATTAGTGTCAAATGTTGCCAAGCTCTTACCATTAAAGAAGACGTAGTTATTACTTGCAGGGATTAAATCCTGAGCTACTAACTGATCAATTAAGGTATTGCCAGACTGTGTGCGTGTTGCCAACAACTGGTGCAGGTTGTTAAGGTACCATCAAAAGTGATTGGAAAAGCCATTTCCTCTAGGAAAGCAACACTATCTGTAAAGTCTACATTAGGGACAAATCCTAGCATTTGAAGAGCTACCAAACCAAAGACGTCAGCAGTCAAAGGACGGTCTGATTGGAAGAAGGTTAGGAGATCAGTCTCTGTATCAGCAATCCAATTTTTCAAAGCTAAATCAGTATCTTCAAAGAAAAGGAAGTGCTTGCGAACAAAAGCCTCAAAATTAGCTTTGGCACTAGCGTTTAAAGAGACTTCAAAGCCCAAAGAACGAAGTTCCTGACAAGCAATTTCAGGATTAACAGGGATGTAACTAAACTGGTTAAATTTCATACTTTAAAACCTCAAAAAAAGAATACGTAAACATTTCAGAAATATCTTTACATCAGACATTATACTTGATAAAATGATAGATGTCTAAATTATTGTAAAATGTGAAAGGAAATAAAGAGACAAATGAATGATTTTCTAAAAGAAGCGCTCAGTCATGATTGGATTATGAAGTACATTACTGAGTTTATTGGGACAGCTTTGATGGTTGCACTTGGTAATGGTTCGGTTGCCAATGTTGAGCTTAAAGGGACTAAGGTAGTAAGTCTGGATGGCTTGTTATTGGTTTTGGTTATGGTTTTGCGGTAATGATGCCAGCACTTATGTTTGGTGATGTTTCTGGTAACCACATCAACCCAGCCTTCACACTTGGACTTGCTGCATCTGGCTTGTTCTCATGGGTAGCCGTTCCAGGTTACTTGATTGCTCAACTTCTCGGTGCTTTCTTAGGACAAGCTATCGTGGTTTGGGTTCACCAACCTTATTATCTTCAAACTGAGAATCCAAACAACATCCTCGGTACCTTCTCTACAATCTCTGCTGTTGATGATAACTCAGACTCAGAGGAAAATCACAAACGTGCTTGGCTTAATGGTTTTGCCAATGAGTTTGCGGGTTCATTCCTTCTCTTCTTTGGTGCTCTTGCCTTGACTAACAACTCTTGGTCACAAATTAGTCTCACAAGCAGTTCAATATGGGTATGATAAAGAAGCTGTAACAGGTCAAATGGCTAATGGTGCACTTGCGGTTGCCCACATCGGTGTTGGTTTCTTGGTTGCAGCCTTGGTTATTTCGTTTGGTGGTGCAACAGGTCCAGCTCTTAACCCAGCCCGTGACTTGATGCCACGTCTTCTCCACCACATTTTGCCAACAACAGTTCTTGGTGAGCACAAAGGTGATTCTAAATGGTGGTATGCATGGGTTCCAGTTGTGGCTCCAATCTTAGCAGGAGTTTTAGCTATAGCTTTGTTCAAGTTCCTCTACCTTTAATCAATACAAAAAATCTGAAGTTAGTGCTTCAGATTTTTTTATGCTTAAAATTTTGAAAGTAATAAAAAACTGAGAAAATATTCTCAGTCACATTGGATTAGTCATTACTAGAATGGTAGCACCTAAGGTGTAAAGATTCCATAAAACATGAAGTGTGATACTTGCAGATAAGTTTTCTCTTTTTTGGTAGACCATAGAGAGAGCCAAGCCCATTCCGATATAAAGAGTGAGGTAGGCAAGATTAGTTGGCATATGAAAGAGACAAAAGAGACCAGAACTCACTAAAACAGCTACTGTCGAATAAGGCGATAACCAAGTGAAAATCCACTTACGAAAGAGCAGTTCTTGTAGGAAGGCTGTAGTCATCATACCAATCGCTACAGGTAGGATAGGTATGGTTGTTAGGGTCTTTTGAAGTTCTGCATGGTAGTTGGTGTGGGTCAGTAACATGAGGTTACTTCCGATAAGTCCCATCAAGAAGATAATGACAAAGCCCCAGATAATGGCTTTGATGTCCTTTCGATTTAAGCTAAAGCTGTGAATCAATCTTTCGCTTTTAGCCCAAAGATAGGTAATATAAAAAATAATGAGGTTGACAGCGATAATCCCCCAGCTTTCAAGGCTAGTGAAGGTCAACCCAGTCTGATTGTTATATAAGGTTGTCATACCTAAGGTGATGTTTGGGATAGCTATCATCAGCAGTAAAAAAAATCCCTGATAGGCATGTCTAAATGCCAGATTATTGACAAGAGTTTTCATAGACTCTATTATACTCTAAAATGAGGGAAATGCTAGCCCAAAAGTGAAGATAATGTAATGACTTTCATAATTTGTGTGAAAGAAAAGTGAAAAAAATTACAATACTGTTTTTTCTTAGGAAAATCCTTGTCACACAAGCTCTTTTCGGATAAAATAGAGAAGAATGGAGTTGTCATGACGCAATCAGGGAATTTTAAGTTTCACACACCAATCTTTCGTGTGAATAATAGACAGGAAAATATTGATTTTTACCAAAATACATTAGGATTTAAGCTTTTGACTGAGGAAAATGCCCTTGCTGTCTTCACAGATTGGACAGACCGTAACTCACTTTTTGTGATTGAGGAGTCACCAGCTTATCGTTGTCGCGCTGTTGAAGGTCCTAAGAAAATTAATAAAGTGGTCATTAAAGTTTCAAATCCACTTGAGATTGAATACCTTTTGGCGCGTGATGATCACCAAGCCAAGGCTATTTTCCAAGGGGAAAAGGGCTATGCCTTTGAAACAATCTCACCTGAGAATGGTCTTATTTTGATGCATGCCGAAGATGACTTGTCTACTCTTAAGACAGTTGAATACGCAGATGTTGAAGAAAAAGAAGATTTCAAAGGAGTGTCAGACTTTACGGTTGAGTCTTTGACCTTGAACGTTGTTGATACAGCCCAAGCAGCTTTCTTCTACGATAATCTTTTTGGCGAAGAATTGCCTTTGTCTATCCACTTTGAAAAAGCAGAAGGTCCTGACCTCCAAGTGAGTCCAGACCAAACTTGGGATTTGGAAATTCTAGAGTTTAAGGTAGCAGAAGACTATGACTTGCTTGCCTTGCATGATAAACTTGAAAAAGAACAGTTCTCTAGTTACCTAGACAGCAAAGGGAACTTGCTCGCACTCACTGACATGAGCAATATTGAGGTTTGGTTTACAAAGTAATGACTAATTTTCAACAAACATTGTCAACAATTACAGACTACATCAAGGCTGACATCTTTCCAGGTGCCAGCCTTGCACTTTATGACGGACAAGATTGGCAGGAGCATTATCTAGGAACTCAGGATGGAAATCATCCGGTAGTTCCAGGACTGACCTATGATCTGGCTAGTGTTTCCAAGGTAGTCGGAGTTGGGACCCTCTGTCTTTTCTACTTGCAGGCTGGAAAATTGGACTTGGATGAGAAACTATCGACTTACTATCCTGAAGTAGTGGATAAGACGTTAACCCTTCGTCAGCTTCTTTCTCACAGTAGCGGAATTGATCCTTTTATTCCAAATCGTGATGACTTAGACCAAGCTGGCTTGATTGCTGCTATTAATGCTATCAAAGTTAAGGCTGATAAACCTTTCTTGTATACAGATATAAATTTTATTCTCCTAGGTTTGATGCTTGAAAAAGTCTCTGGACAAACACTGGATAAGCTCTTTGACTCCGAGATTTTTCAACCGTTTGGTATGTCTGAAACACAGTTTGGCCCAGTTGAGGTAGCTGTTCCAACAGTTAAGGGGGTTACGGGAGGGACTGTTCATGATCCCAAGGCTCGAGTTCTCAAAGAACATACAGGTTCAGCAGGTCTCTTTTCAACACTAAAAGACTTAGAGATTTTTGTTAACCATTATTTGACGGATGATTTTGCTAAAAATATGACGCAGAATATCAGCCAATCCAACAAGGAACGTAGTGTCGCTTGGGACCTTCAAGGAGAGTGGATTCTTCATACTGGTTATACAGGTACCTTTGTTCTGATTAACATCCCAGCTCAACGTGCGGCGATTTTCCTCAGTAATCGTACTTACTACAAGGATGAGAGAGCTCAATGGATTAAGGACAGAGATGTTTTAATTGAGATAATGAAGAAGGAGTTGGTACATTCTGACAAATAAAAATAGAAGAGGGGCATCTTTTAATCCTCTAGAAGGTGAGATTAGTGCCGGGGCGACACAATTGTTTATCTTTTTGAAGATATGTTTGATAGTCTTGTCTTATGTGACATTTGTATGGCTGAAGCATCTATTTGGTGTTGGTCAGGTCGGGCAAGAGGTGGATATTCCAAAAGTTATTGATGTCATACTTTTGGGTGTGACATTTTATAGGATGGGACATGGCATCATATTTAAACTTTTTCATTTCTGTGGTTATCATGCCCGCCCCTTTGGAGAAGAGGATTACCGAGGTAGAACGTCATATATAGTATTTTTTGAAAAAACGACAGATGCCTACAAAATACTATATGATAAGCGCTCTCTTAGACATCAATTTCTTTATTTCCTAGCGACTCTTGGTAGACTCTACCTCTTCATCATCTTAGTCGTTCTAATCGGTTATAGCTTCACCTTAGGAAAAGTTGGCTATATAATCTTCTTGCTCTTATGTGGTGTTTTGATTTTTTCTGTAAGATGGCTCATACATCTGAAAAAGTCACTTTGTCCGTTATTTTAACTTAAAAGTTATCTCAGAGGAGTATTTTTACCCTATTTTTCTAAAGAAATAAAGACTAAAGTGATGCTTATACGAAGGGCTTACCAAGTTAATCAAAAATTACCATGTTTTGATTGGAATCATGAAGAAGGAGTTCATAATGCAACGGTCGCTTAAGCCACCTAAACAAAGCAGATTTGTCCCCTGGTTTCTGAGTCTGCTCTTTTGCATGCTTAACGGGAGTAGTCTCTTTGTCTGTGGTATGTGTTTTACAGTGGTGATCATTTTTTTGACGACGGATAGAGATGTTAGGCTCTTTTGTAGTTTTGGTATTTATTAGCTTGTTATCTAACCTTATTATTTCTTTTTATATTTTGATAAGAGAGCTACTATACAAACTGATTCATTGCCTTGGGTATCGTGCCCAATCCGATTTAAGAGTCCTTCGTATGAGAAGAGGGTTTGATATTCATTTTCCTGTGTTTGAAAAGTATGGTCAAGACTATAAGTTACTCTACAAGAAGCGTTCCAAGAAGCTTCAAATAGAGTATTTGCTTATATGTTTAGGATACTTTAATGGACTTAGTCTTATAATGATTACCTTTACAGCCCTATTGAGAGGAATATTTGAGCTACTAGAACTAGAATCAAGAATGGCATCTTCTGATTATAAACAATTTCTTGTTTTTTTGGTCTACATGGGATTTTTTGTCCTTCTTTTTACAGGACAGAAATACTGGAAAAAAATCACAGAGAGATTAAAAGCTAGAGAAAAATGTGACAGTGCTGGCTGTCGAGCATGGTTATCCTATATTTGCGACAAAAGAAGAAGCTTAAGCAGTAGGTCAACTGCTTAAGCTTTTTTACTTATTAAGGATTTTTCAACAGTAATGTGTTGGATACCAGCTTCTTCAAAGATGTTACCGACTTCTTGATAGCCATTATTGAGGTAGAACTTAAGTGCACTGAGTTGAGCATGGAGAGAAATAGTCTGGAAGCCTTGTTCTTGTGCAAAATCTTCAGCTTCTTTTAGGAGAATGCTCCCCAGACCTTGACCTTGGTAGGCATCGAGCACCGCCATACGTTGGAGGGTAAGCTGAGTCAAGTCTTTATTCGGTAGTAGGCGTACGGTTGCTGCGGCCTTGCCTTTGTCATCATATAGAACAAAGTGGATGCAGTAGGCTTCATTCGCATCAATCTCGATGGAGCGAGGAACACCTTGCCCCTTAACAAAAACAGTGTTTCGGATGGCTACGGCATCGAGGTAAGTTTCTGAGAGTGTATCTCTTGTATGTTTGATAATCATAGGGCAAGTGTAACAAAGTCTATAACTAATTGTCAACGAAAAAGCTTGATGAGAGGAGTCATCATCAAGCTTTTTATCTTGTTTTATTCTTTAATTTGTCGACCGTTTGTATCTTGGATAGGACGGTTATTTTTAAATCCAAGGGTTTGAGTGAATTTCTCCACTTGTTCCTTACTAACGGTTTCTTGATTCTTGAAGACAATCCAGTTAACACCCTCAGTACATGGTGGTGTTGTCAAGGAACCTTCGAAGTTGTAGTAGTCCTTGTCTTCAGGATAGAAATCATCTAGTGAGATAGCCTGAGGAAGCTCAGTTTCTGTATTGGCCGCCTGAGGCATTTTATCCCAGATTTGTTTTAAGGCTTGATTTTCATCGCCATAATTATAGAGAACTGAGATAACTGTGATTTTTCCATTATCAGTCTTGTAGACGAAGTGACCCTCTAGAGGATAAGTCTGACCATCAATTTCATTCTCACTAGGTGCGTGAAAATGGAACTGCTGTAATTTATAGACATCATCACCAATCGTTAGGGTATTCTTTGGATTTTTAAAGCTGACTTCAATTGTATGCCCGTTATTTTCAACTTGAGCCTCTGATTCTTGATTATTAAGGTTTAGTTCTGGAAGATCAACGTCCTCAGCTCCGGTGATATTGATCGGAGATTGTTCTTTACCATTTTTGCTGAGTTTATAATCTTTAGAAAGGTCACCCCAATGGTCTGGACCAGTAGCACCAGTATAACCCATTGAACGTCCTTGGACTTTGAGGATTCGGTTTTGGTATCAGACTGGCAGGCTACGAGTAGGATAGTACTTGCTACGAGAGCTACTAATCCAATTAGTTTAAAACTTTTCTTATTCATTTGTCCTCCTTATATTCTTTAATCTTATAACAATGATAGTTTACGTGTTATTAGACACTATCCATTTGACGTAATTGAGTATCGTTTCTCTATGGTGCTTCTGAGAAGGAAGTGTTTGGAGATACCAAACGGAAACGCTTTTATTTTATAGCTAATCTGATAAAAAGTCAAATGTAAATTATAGTAGATTTAGAAAAATATAATGAAAGCTGGTTTTTGCAAAAATAAAAAAACAGCAAACATTTTGAAATCATGATGTTTACTGTCTTTAATGTGTGTAATGATTCTTAATCGAACATTTTCTTTGCAGCTCTTAACAAGGTTTTGACATCTTTATCATAACGAGGTGTTTTCACCAAACGTGACATGGGGATACCAGCAAAATGGAAAGCTGCGATTTCTCCAGAACGAACAGCACTATTTTCTGTGAAAATCATTTGATAAGGTTGTTCGACAAATTCTCCAGTAAAGGCAAGGTTTGTTGAATGTTTTGGAATAACCTTAGGACGATCTGACTTGGCTCGATTGTTAAAGAGAGCAGAAGCATATGGCATATAGACAGGGATACAGTTAATAACACTGTCCATGATTTCCTCTTCTTTATCGCTGATATTGATAGGCCCTGGGTCTACCTTTGAAAGTTGTCCAATAAGTTCCTGGAGCATCTCTTTACCAGTCATTTCGATATAAGGTTTATCAATGATTTCCCCGTGACGACGAGGGTAGAGGAAGTATCCCCAAAGAACCGTTTCGTTTGGTTTTTGACTAGTGAAGTGAGGTTGGTGATGGACAACGATTGACATGGTTACATCTTTTTGACCGAGTGGTGTCACTGGTTCTGTAGAAATAAAGGAATTAAGGCGTTGCCTGGTTCCTGAGTGGTAATACGAGCAATTTCGTTCAAGAAGAGATGATTTTTAGTAGTGAGAGTGAAACTTACCCATTCACTGGCATCACGATCAGCGAAGAATTTATCAGGATTACCAAGGTTATAAAAATGATCTGATGCCTTTTTCCAAAGACTTGAAGCAGCAGCACCATAATCCATGTTTTCTGCAGCCGGAGTGTTGAAATCACCTAGTGTTGCAGAGTCAGTAATCGAACCGTTTGTAAAGATGACTGCTGTATCGTTATCCACTGGGACGAACTCATTTTCATCAGTTTTAGTATTGACCATGTGAAGACCAGTAACAGTAATTTCGTCTTGCATCTTGCTGTCCTTGAATTTCCAGTCAACAACACGACGATTAAGGACTATGTGACAGCCCTCTTTTTCCAAGTAATTTAATCAAAGGCTTC
>ENA-OQAN01000993-OQAN01000993.1-human-gut-metagenome-genome-assembly--contig:-NODE-993-length-13326-cov-2.771952_pt1 | contig 13326 bp, 16 predicted proteins | sample MGYA00242735_ERZ504527 | MGnify/ENA primary metagenome ERZ504527 (study PRJEB26092, sample SAMD00036230) | human gut metagenome | host: Homo sapiens | study: EMG produced TPA metagenomics assembly of...
AGATAATTTGTAATTTCAGAGGATTCGTAACGTTTTGGGTATCAATCATAACAAAATCCCTACTTCCCATAAGAAGTGGGTGGGGGAATTATGTGCCTTTATCTAAGCTTAAATGAAAGAGCCGTGATCTTTGTGCAAATCAGTAAATTGATGTTTGATTTTCATAAGTACGTAATAAATTTAGGTTTAAAGTTCGGTTTTACTATGCGCCAACATAGTTTTACTTATGGACTGAGCCATTTCCCCGGATGATTGCCGATTGTCCGGGGATGTTTTTTTCATGTTTTCATCTGTCTTTTCATAGTTTTAAGGTTAATATTTAAATTAGTTGTTATTCTATGGTTATGGTTTCTTCATCCATTGTGTATTCAAATCCGTAGTGTATTTTCAACACATTCAGAACGCTTCTTATATTTTTATCATTAAAAGAACCTGTATACACATCCTGTAATATATTTTTGTTCTTTATGTTGAAAGTTACTCCGAATTTACGTTCCAGACATTGGAATACATCTTTCATCTTCTCATGTCGGAAAGTAAGCTCTTTGGTCAGCCATGCTGTTTCCATTTTATTTGAAGTTTCTTCAAGACTCAATAACCCTGTCCGTTTATCGTATATCACTTTCTGGTTCGGCTTTACATTCAATGTATTATGAGCGGGATCTTTTGTTGTAACATTGACACTTCCTTCTACAAGAGCCATTTCAACAAAATTTTTGTGCTCATACGCATATACATTAAATGTTGTTCCTGTTACTGTAATATCCATTACTTCAGTGCCTACAATGAACTGTTTCTCTGTATTCTTTTTAACTTCAAAATATCCTTCCCCCGACAATTCTACCTTACGGTTATCACGTCCGAAATCCTGTTTGTAGGACAGTGATGATTTTGCATTCAGATGTACAAGAGTTCCATCGGGCAATGTTACCAATGAAGTTCCATGTTCACCTGAGTTTATGGTTATATTTTGCTGAGCAAGATATTCAATATCTTTATGCTGAGTGTAGTATAAAACACTAATGCACATGATAGTATCAAAAGAATGGATGCTGCTATTTGTAACCAATATTTTTGCACCTTCATGAATGGCGTTATGTGTCTTTGCTTGTTCAGTTTTCTATACAGAGAGTTTATTTTATCTTGTGATAAAGGCTCATAGCTGTTGAATTTATCCCATTCGTCAGAAAACAGAAACTCTAAATCAGCTTCAGATGACTGGTTTATCTTTGCCGATAACTCTTTAAATTCCTCAGAAGATATAGCTCCCGAACGGAATTTATCTAATAAATCTTTTACCTTGTTCTGTATGTTTGTGTCCATAAAACTATTACCTTGTTTATTGGTAATATCCACAAACACGTAAAATATAACATGTATATTTCTATGTTAGAAAACATAAAAATTAGAAATGGCTTAAAAAAAGGAGTAATATGAAAGAATATTGCTGAAGTTCGGCTCGTATTATTTTTAAGGCCGTTGATAATTGGTTACGTACTACTTGCTCTTTTATGCATAGTTGCTCTGCAATTTCTGCAACAGATAAATTTTGTTCCTTGTTTAGTTCAAAAATCTCACGTTGGCGTGGAGTAAGTTTTTCTTTAGCTTGTTTTAGTGCTTTACAGAACTGATCGAAGTCTATTTGTTTTTCAGCTTCATCTCCTGAAGTTCGTATGTTGTCATTATATTCTATAACTCCTCCATTGAGGTGTTATTTAACTGTCGGCGTAACTCCTTAAGTAATAAATGATAAGCAATTGTAAACAGATAAGCTTTGAATGATGACTCGGCATCTAGTTTTTCTCGGTTAATCCATATGCGATAGAATGTTTCCTGTACGACATCATCTGTTGTTTCTTCCGATTTTAAGTATTGATATACAAATTGATATAGCCTTGATACCCACATTTCGTACAAGGTTCGGTAGGCTTTTTCGGAACCGGATTTTACAGATAATATTAATCTTTTTTCATCTATCATATATTATATAAGGTTAAGAACTGTCTATTTTTGTGCTATAAATATGCAAATTTAATATTTTCTTTTATTAGTTGAACATATTGGTTGGTTATAGTTGGTGGTATGTGCAAATGTTTTTTGAAGCATTTATTGTTTATGTTGTTGCAAGACTGATAATGGTTGTCACTTTATAAAGTGATCGTTTGAATAATCCTTCTGATAGTATCTCACAGATTGCTTGTCTGGCAATTGAGGAAGAGGTTCAGTAATTCCTGATTGGCGGTATTATCTAACTGCGTTCCTTTTTCTGCTTCGAATATATTGAGTGTAGATGAGCATTCTCCACAAAATGTCTATGCCTATTATTTTTTCATGTTTCAGGATAATAGATAACAAATGCTCCAGTTCATTTAATGTAAGGGAGCCTTGATCCCAATTGGTAACGGCAGACTGTGGGTTAAGTACATCCTTATCTACAGAAATATATACCGGAGTATCGATTGTTTCGTTAGAAAACTGTTTCCACGAAGCTTCGTGTTGCAGACTTTGTTCGCTATAAAATTCCACTGTTTGCCGGTATTTAGGAGAAACATGCTTAATTAGGTTTTCGGATGCTCCTATGATAATTACTTTGCGTAAATAAGGGTTCGATTCTATAGTATCTTCTACCCAGCTTCCGCACGAAATCATTTCTTCGAAAAGAGGGGGCTGCATGTCTGGATGGTGATCGAATACTATTAACGAAAAAGGTTGCTGTATTTTATCTGTCCAAAACTTAGTCAGATAATGATAGTTGCCAGAGTCGATGAAATGAATCCCATCTGCTGGATAGTTTGCTATAACTCTTTTCAGTGCATGTGCACTCTCTTTGTCACAGTAGCATTCTACACCTTGCAAGTGTGTACAGTTTAGCCATGTAAATTTTTTATTGTGGGAGAAGGGTTCGTAATCATATACTCCCGTAAAGTTCATAATAACAACTGGCTTGTTCATAGTAGAAATAAAAAAATCCCTGTCCCGGATTTCTCTGGAACAGGGATTTGGTGGTTAGAATCGTTTATTTAATTTCAATCACTCTATTGGCTTCTTTCTTTTCTTCCTGTGTAATCTTTGGCAATTCAATGTTAAGAACACCGTTATCGACAGAGGCGCTGATTTTTTCTTTTTCAACATCTTCAGGCAGGATCATGCACTGTTCGAATTTAGAATAAGAAAACTCGCGGCGTAAATATTTCTTTTTTTCGTCTTTTGTTTCGTTCTTTTTCTCCATTGATATTACCAACTGATTATCTTCGGTAAGATGAATGTTGAAGTCTTCTTTTGTCATACCCGGAGCTGCAACTTCTATTTTATAGCTGTTGTCGTTTTCAACTACGTTAATAGCTGGAGCCGTTGCATTGGCTTTTTCCATCCAATCGTTATCAAAGAAATCATTGAAAATACTTGGTAACCAGTTCTGATTGTAATTTCTTCTAATCGGCATCATAATTGTAATCTCCTATTATTTAAGTTCTTTTTATTAATCTTGTTTTCTTAGAATCGTTCCTCCTTTCGCTTTCGCGATTCACCCGATATTGTGCAAACTGTATGCCGTCTGGTATGCCTGACATTATGATAGAATATTTTAACCTTCGTTGAAAGAAAGCCAGTTGAATTAAACTTTGATAAACATAGCATAGTGTCAATCGGTCATAAAAGTGGACAGGATGTCATTCTATATTTAGTGCCTGATTTGTATTCTTATCATTTATTCCTTATTTTTGCGCTTGTAACATTTAATATTTTATATTTATGAAGAAGATTTTATCGGCCTTAATGATTGTAGCTTGCTTGTTTATGGCAATGCCGGCACAGGCTCAGTTTCAGTTTGGTCTAAAAGGGGGACTGAACATTTCGAAATTGACTTTTTCGGAAGACATTGTAAAAGGAGATAATCGTACCGGATTCTTTATTGGTCCGATGGCTGAGTTTACAATTCCTATTGTAGGTCTGGGAGTTGATGTCGCTGCCTTGTATAATCAGTCGGGTGCAAAGGCTCAAAGTGGCAATGAGGAAGTCAGCCAGACTTTTAAAAGCATTGAGGTTCCTGTTAACCTGAAGTGGACGTTAGGATTAGGAAGTACACTGGGTGCTTATATTGCTGCAGGACCTCAGTTCGGATTTAATGTAGGAAGCGGACATTTTACTGAAAGTTTCGACATGAAGTCGTGCAATACTTCATTCAATGTAGGAGCTGGTGTAAAATTACTCGGTCATTTGCAAGCTGGAGTTAATTATAACTTTGGACTGAGCAAAATGGCTAGATCGGTAGATGATCAGATGACTATTGAGATGAAACGAAATACCTGGCAGATATCATTGGCTTACATGTTTTGATATACCAGGATCTGTATAAATAAAGGTGGAGAAATTCTGTTCATACAGAAACTTTCTCCACCTTTATTTATGTGTTTATAAACTACTGCTTGTCAGTCGCATGGATATATTACTCCCCATTCTTTTCTGAGGTTGTCCATTTGTTTCATGATGCGTAATGTTTCGGCATGAGGCATGTACGGCGATTCCAGCCATCCCTTTTCAATAGCTTCGATGGAGGCATATACCTGATACTCGTAGCCGCTGATCTGTTCCGGTGCATGATATACCGCTATGGTTTTATAGTTTTCATCGACAACCCGTACCGATTCAGGCAGTTGATATTTTCTACAATCAGATGCCCTTTGTCGCCCGAAATGACTCCCATTCTGTCACTTTTTGCATAGATACTCGATTGCAGGGTTGCCATTCTGCCATCTTTATAAAAGAGTGTTATACTTTCTTGCGCGTCGACTCCCGTTTGTGTCTTCTGGCAGACAGAATGAGTTTCAGCAATATCACTTCCGAAAGCCATTGCTGCAAAGTTTTAGTGTATAGACTCCAATATCGAGCAGAGCTCCTCCTGCAAGTTCCGGACGGATAATTCTTTCTTTGTTGCTTATCGGATAGCTGAGGTTAGCCGACAAGGTATACGGTGTTCCGATTACTCCTTCTTTCAGCAGTTCTTGTATTTTAAGTGAAAGGGGCATATACCGGGTCCATATAGCTTCGGTAATGAATACTCCTTTTTCTTTGGCGAAAGCAAGGAGATCTTCAGCCTGACGGGCGTTGGCGGTAAAAGCTTTTTCGCATAATACGGGTTTACCTTTCTCAATACACATATGTGCATTGTCGTAGTGCATGGCATGTGGAGTTGCGATATAGATTAAGTCGACTTCAGGATCGCTTGCCAGTTCTTCGTAGGAACCATATGCTTTAGTGAATCCCCATTTATTCGCAAATGCTTCTGCTTTCTCCTGATTGCGCGATGCTACGGCATATCGTTCTACTCCTTTCATCTTTTCCAGTGTGGCCGCCATCTTTTGGGCGATACCTCCACAACCTATAATACCTATCTTATATATCTTCATTTTTGGTTGATTTAAGAGTTTCTTTACAAAGCTATAAAAGTTTGCCTGACGTACCAAATGGGATAGAACTGTTTTTTGTAACTTTGCAGCCATGAAGAAGTACGTGGATGTCATAGTGCCTTTGCCCATAGCCGGACAATATACTTATTCCGTTCCCGATGAGTTGGCGGATAAGATAAAGGCAGGCTGTCGGATCGTCGTTCCGTTCGGGAGAAAGAAGTATTATACGGCTATTGTAACCAAAGTACACCAAACGGCGCCTGAGGCCTATGAAACAAAAGACATTATGGAGGTACTCGATGAATCTCCTGTTTTGTTGAGACGTCAGTATGATTTCTGGCAATGGCTGGCAGATTATTATCTCTGTACGTTGGGAGATGTATACAAGGCTGCCTTACCTTCTGGAATGAAGCTGGAAAGCGAAACATTAGTTGTCTTAAATCCGGAGTTTGAGGCACTGCAACCTCTTTCCGAGAAGGAACAGCGTATTCTTGATCTGTTGGGTAACGATTCGGAGCAATGTATTACACAACTGGAAAAGTCCAGTGGAATAAAGAATTTGTTGCCGGTAATCAAAGCTTTATTGGAAAAAGAGGCGATTCTGGTAAAAGAAGAGCTGAAACGCAGCTATAAACCGCGTGTAGAGAGTAGGGTGCGATTGTCTGCTGCTATGCAGACAGAAGAGGCCGTCCATCGTCAGTTTGATGCATTGGCACGTGCTCCCAAACAACTGGCTCTACTCATGAAATACATAGAGCTGTCCGGCTGGACTGGAGAAAAGAAAGAACTTAAGGAAGTTTCCCGTAAGGCTTTGTTAGATTCGGCTGGTGCTACTAGTGCAGTGCTTAATGGATTAATTGGAAAAGGAGTTTTCGAAATTTACTCGTTCGAAATCGGACGTTTGTCTGCCGAGCAAGTAAGTGTATCACCTTTGAACCCTTTAAGCAGTGCCCAGCAGCAGGCGTATAGCGAGATCCTGACGCACTTTCATCAGAAAAATGTCTGCTTGCTTCATGGTGTTACTGCAAGCGGAAAGACTGAAATCTATATTCATCTTATTCAGCAGGCAATTCAGGCAGGAAAGCAGGTGTTGTATTTGTTGCCGGAGATAGCACTGACTACACAAATCACCGAACGTTTGAAAAGGGTATTTGGTAATCGGCTGGGAATTTATCACTCCAAGTTTCCGGATGCTGAACGTGTAGAGATATGGCGTAAACAACTTACCGATGACGATTATGATGTAATACTTGGAGTACGTTCTTCGGTTTTTCTGCCTTTCCGGCGTTTGGGACTGGTCATCGTGGATGAAGAACATGAAAATACCTATAAACAGCAGGATCCGGCTCCACGTTATCATGCGCGCAATGCAGCTATCGTACTGGCATCGATGTTCGGAGCAAAGACACTGTTGGGTACGGCTACACCTTGTATCGAAACCTATTATAATGCTGTTCATGGAAAATATGGCTGGGTACAGCTTACCGAACGACATCAGAATGTTTTGCTTCCTCATATTGAGTGGTAGATATCAAGGAACTTGCCCGAAAGAAGCGGATGACGGCTCAGTTTTCTCCACTCTTGCTTCAGAAAATCCGTGAGGCACTTGAACAGAAGGAGCAGGTTATACTTTTCCAGAACCGCAGAGGATTTGCTCCGATGATAGAATGCCGTACGTGTGGATGGATACCGAAGTGTAAGAATTGTGATGTCAGTCTGACGTATCATAAAGGATTGAATCAGCTGACCTGTCATTACTGTGGTTATACTTATGAAGTTCCAAAGTCTTGTCCGGCATGTGGAGGGTAGAACTGATAAACCGAGGATTTGGAACCGAGAAGATAGAAGATGATATTAAACTGATATTTCCGGATGCCCGTGTGGCTCGTATGGACTTGGATACCACGCGTACCCGTACTGCATATGAAAGGATCATTGCCGATTTTGAGGATGGCAAGACGGATATTCTGATTGGTACACAGATGGTTTCAAAAGGACTTGACTTCGACCGTGTGAGTGTTGTTGGTATTTTGAATGCGGATTCGATGATGAACTATCCGGATTTCCGTTCGTATGAACGGGCTTTTCAGTTGATGGCGCAGGTTGCCGGGCGTGCTGGAAGAAAGAACAAACAGGGCTGGTAGTGCTACAAACCAAATCTCCCGATCTTCCTTTGATCGCTCAGGTAGTAAGCAATGACTATGGAGGATTGTTCCAATCACAAATTGAAGAACGTAATTTGTTTAAGTATCCGCCTTTTTACCGGTTGATTTATGTGTATTTGAAACATCGTAAAGAGGAAGTACTCGATCAGCTGCCGACTTGATGGCCGGGTACTTAAGAAACGGACTTGGTAGTCGTGTGCTGGGACCCGACCGTCCTCCAGTGTCGCGTATACAGACTTTATTTATTAAAAAGATTGTAGTGAAAATTGAACAACAGGCTTCGATGTCGAAAGTGCGTGAATATCTTCAGCAAGTGCAACGTGCCATTGTTGAGGATGAACGTTTCCGTTCGCTGTTGGTTTATTACGATGTCGATCCGATGTAAAAAATATTCGTATGAAAATAGACTGGATGTACATACGCATACCGTAGCAAGCGGTCATGCTTTTAGTTCCTTGCAGGAAATGGCACAGGCTGCTGCTGGTAAGGGATTGAAATTATTAGGGATTACAGAACATTCACCGGGTATACCGGGTACATGCGATCCGATTTATTTCCGTAACCTGCATGTGGTTCCGCGCCAGATGTATGGAATAGAACTTTTGTTGGGAGCAGAAATTAATATTCTCGACAGCGAAGGCAATCTCGATCTGGATGAGTTTTATTTGAAGATTCTTGACTTGCGTATTGCCGGTATTCATTCACTTTGTTATAAGTGGGGGACACCCGAAGAGAATACACATGGTATGGTTCAGGTTGTGTCTAATCCATATATTCATATCATTAGTCATCCGGGTGATGGGACTGCAAAGTTGAACTTCGAGCCTATTGTACTTGCGGCAAAGGAGCATCATACGTTGCTTGAGATAAATAATTCATCACTGAAACCTTGTCGGGGCAAAGTTGACGCCCGGAGCAATAATCTGGAAATACTGAAGTTATGCCGTCGCTATGATGTTCCGGTGATTTTGGGTAGTGATGCACATATCTCGTTTGATATTGCCACCTACGATTATGCATTGGAGCTGGTAAATGAAACTGAGTTTCCGGAAGAATTGATTATGAATACTAGCGTAAGCAAGTTTAAAAAATATTTAGGTATCAGAGTATGAAAAGAATCTTGTTCGTTTGTCTTGGGAATATATGCCGTTCATCGTCGGCAGAAGAAATTATGCGTACGTATATCAAGCGTGCAGGACTGGAAAAGGAGATAGAAGTAGATTCAGCGGGAATCAGCAGTTATCATCAAGGAGAACTTGCCGACGACCGGATGCGTGCACATGCTATTCGCCGGGGGTATAACATTACTCACCGTTCACGTCCTGTCCGTACTGATGATTTTTATGAGTTCGATTTGATTTTGGGTATGGATGACCGCAATATTGATGCCTTGAAGGAGAAAGCTCCTGATGTGGAAACGGAACGGAAAATAGGCCGGATGACCGACTATTGTCGGGTGAAGGTAGTCGACTACGTTCCTGATCCTTATTATGGCGGGGCTCAAGGATTTGAAAATGTACTTGACATACTGGAAGATGCTTGCGGAGGTTTGCTCGATAGCTTGACTCAAGAACTCTGATTGATGATTGTAAGATATCCAGTTTATATTTTTCTTTACGCCGATATACTGCTTCTTGTAAATAATTGATAACCAATGTGTATCGGCGTATAAGAAAAACATCAGCATATTTTGTCGAAAATATCAGCATATTTTCCTGAACTTTTCTCGATGTTTTTTGAAAATTTGTACAAAAAATAATAGAGTTAGAAGAGGAGCTGATTAGACTTGCTTTTTACCTGCACTTAAAGAACTGGTTGTATGTGTAAATTACATATATTTTTCTTTCCAGTGTTGATATTCTTCATTGAGTGATTCGGGAGCCTGATTGTACCAGCTGTAACCATTTCGACGCTCATATCCAAGTTCGGAAAATGATTTACGGGGAATTCCATCACGGTCGCAGAATAGCGGTTCTTCGTTTTCCAGGTCGTAAAAACGTGCCCATACAGGTCCGGCCTTTTCGTCTTTCACTACGTGTGTGTCAGGCTTGCCTTCAGGATCATGAACCGCTCAACACGTATGCCATATAATTTATGTAAATCAAGCCACTCCATTGCACCATTGACTGCTGCCTTTACCCGTTCGTCCGGATCGGGGAGTTCCATTAGCAGGTGAACCAGTGAGCAGCTTTCTGCCGTGCAGAAGGAAGGCAATTCGAATGTTCGGGCCGGAGCTGGTTTTAAGGTTATGTTGTCGTGTTGCTGACACCATATGGTCGGTTTACGATTTACTCTGATTTGAGTATTCAGAATACATTCTATCCCTTTATCGAAAGCGGCGGACAGACGTGCTTTCATTTCATCGTTTACCAGTATATCGAAGGGAGCTTTTCCGTCACGAAGGTTTCGGATGATTTCCATTGTTTGTACCATGGCATCATCATTGTATGTAATATATACTTGATATCCCCTATGTTCAGGCCAGAACTGTGGCCATCCTCCGTTGTCATACTGCCCGCTTAAGATAAACTCCACTCCTTTAAGAAAGGCTTCCTTATAACGTTCTTCGGGAGATTGTTGATAAAGTCTTGCCAGATAAGTCAATTCCAGAATGGTAGCGTCATTGTCGGTTGTGGAGTCATTGCGCCTGTCTTTATCTCCTAATACGATAGGAAGTTCTCCACCCAGTGGGCGGTGAATTGGAATGTTCTTAGGCCATCCTCCTGTTGTACGTTGAAAAGCTAGCACATTATCGGCAATCCGCTTTGCTTCATCGGTTGTGAAAAAACTGTCCGGACTGTTTCTTACAATTCGTTTCCATTCTCTGGTTGTATATTCATAATCCTTGAGGGAAAGTGCTTGTTGGGAAGATGCCGGCATTGCCATTAGTGCACAAATAGCACACGTCAGAAGATTTCTGCCGCTTGCTTTGAAGAAAGTATTTTTCATATCTGTATGTGTTTAGGTTTTACATCTCAAAATTATCAAAGAAGTGCCTATACAGATAATAAAAATTGTTCTTTCCTTGGTCTTTTTTGTGCAATGCCTTTTATTTCTTCAGTTCCGGATAGCTGATACGGGTATGGTACATAGTTTTCAGCTTTTCTTTAAAGACACTTTTTACTGTAGCAATATCTTTAAATGTTATCGGACATTCCTTGAAGTATCCTTCCTGTACCTGGCTGTCTATGATCTTGTCGACAAGTCCGGAAATACTTCTTCGGTATATTCCTTCAAGCTTCTTGAAGCTGCTTCTACCGAGTCGGCCATCATCAGAATAGCCTGTTCTTTGGTAAACGGATTGGGACCCGGATATCTGAATGCTTCTTTATCCACTTCTTCATCGGGATGCTCATTCTGATAGGATATATAGAAATACTTTGTAAGTCCTTGACCATGATGGGTGCGGATAAAGTCTTTGATCACTTGAGGCAGGTCATTTTTTTCAGCCAGCTTCATACCGTCTGTTACATGATTTATGACGATTTGTGCGCTTTGTTTATAGTTCAACTGGTCATGTGGGTTTACTCCTGTCTGGTTCTCGGTAAAGAAAGCGGGGTTCAGCATCTTTCCGATGTCATGATACATGGCACCGGTACGCACCAGCTGGCTGTTGGCACCAATGCGGTTGGCTGCGGCGCAGTCAGGTTGGCAAGTTGCAGAGAATGCTGGAATGTTCCGGGAGCAACTTCCGACATCTCACGCATCAGCTTGTTGTTGATGTTGGAAAGTTCCACCAGGGTTACATTCGAAGTAAATCCGAAAGTCTTTTCCAAAATAAACAATAACGGATAAGTAAATAGCAGCAAAATACCGTTTATAATAAAATTGACATACATATATGTGTTAAGCTGCGCAATATCGTTCACGTGTATCAGGTCGAGTGCAAAATAGAGTATGGTATATGTTATTACGACAATCAGGGCGCTGCGTAACAATTGTGAGCGTTGAGACAGTTCGCGAAGGCTGTAGATGCTGGCCATACCGGTTATTGTCTGCAATAAGATAAACTCATGTGGGGTTCGCAGGCAGATGGAGCAAAGCAGGATTGATACAATATGTGCCATGAAAGCCGTACGTGAATCAAGGAAGATCCGTATGATCATGGGAAGCATGGTGAATGGCACTATATATACACTCATGAAAGCATGAGCTACCATGATAGCTGATATGACGGGGAAGAATATAATAAGAAAGAACAATAACCCCAGACTACCTTTCTTTTGGTAATAATCTCGGCGGAACAGTGCCAGATAGGTCATGAAGCATCCTATAAGATAGATACAAACAGAATCTGTCCGAATAAAGTCAGACGTTTTTTCTGTAATAGTTTCGCCTCGTTTGTCCCATTCTTTTTGGAGTGATCTCAAGATATCGAATGTACGCTGGTCGATGATCTCGCCGCGGTCGATTATTTTCTGTCCGTTCATTACAAACCCTTTGGCCCAGGATACTCCGGAGAGGATATCTTTTTTTGCAGCTTCCGATTTTTCCGAATCATACATGAGATTAGGAGTTAGGTAATTATTCAGATTACAGCGTTGCAATAGTGTCTTGTTGTAATGTAACGTATCAGAATAAATCAGTTCCTCGTAGGCCCTCTTAGTGGTATACAGTTCGCTTACACTTTGTAGGATAGAAGTGTTTTTATTGATGATATGAATACTGCGCATGCTGTCTTTGCGCAAGTTCCCCAGCTGTTCTACTGGAATAATTCCTTTCTCGTATACGTTTTTCAGTATTCGTTCGATATGATGCGAATATGTAGGGTCAGGAATTATCTTGCGTAAGCTCCGGTTGTAATCACTTTTAAACTGGCTGATTGCTTTTTCACCTGTATTTTCCGACAGAAGGAAGTAGGGTGATAATTGGTCATGATGCTGTCTTGTTCCCGGCGGACCTCTTCATCTCCCTTGTATATAGGAAAATCGAATGATGCCTGTAACAAACCGTATTTCCATGGCTTGTTAATATCAAATTGATAGTTGAATGTACCTTCCTTTGGTAAGAAATAGACAATGACGGCAACTGCTGCCAAGAAAATGGCGCATTGATACAGTAATTTCTTGTATGAAAACTGTCTTTCTGCTTGGAAACTTTTCATGTGTTAGGATATTTTGCGTGCAAAATAAGAAAAAAACGGGAAATTTAGCTTAATTTTGCAGCGTATTTTTAGATAAAGACCACTATGGCAGAAAGAAAAGTTAGAGTTCGTTTTGCACCGAGTCCGACTGGTGCATTGCATATCGGTGGTGTGCGCACTGCCTTGTATAATTATCTCTTTGCACGCCAACACGGCGGAGATTTGATTTTCCGTATTGAGGATACAGACTCAAACCGTTTTGTTCCGGGGGCAGAAGAATATATTATCGAATCTTTTAAATGGTTAGGCATTAAGTTCGATGAGGGTGTAAGCTTTGGCGGAAATTACGGTCCGTACCGTCAGTCTGAACGTCGTGATATTTATAAGAAATATGTAAACGTATTGCTTGATAATGGTAAAGCTTATATTGCTTTCGATACACCGGAAGAACTGGAGGCCAAGCGTAAGGAAGTTCCGAATTTCCAGTACGATGCTTCTACACGTAATTCTATGCGTAACTCGCTTACGATGCCGAAGGAAGAAGTTGATAAGCTGATTGCCGAAGGAACACAGTATGTAGATACGTTTCAAAATAGAACCGAATGAAGATGTGCATGTACACGATATCATTCGTGGAGAAGTTGTAATCAACTCTTCTATATTGGATGATAAA
>ENA-OQAN01000994-OQAN01000994.1-human-gut-metagenome-genome-assembly--contig:-NODE-994-length-13323-cov-1.543271_pt1 | contig 13323 bp, 11 predicted proteins | sample MGYA00242735_ERZ504527 | MGnify/ENA primary metagenome ERZ504527 (study PRJEB26092, sample SAMD00036230) | human gut metagenome | host: Homo sapiens | study: EMG produced TPA metagenomics assembly of...
TAAATAGCTATAGTTTCCCAATTCTCTTTCCCTCAACGATAAAAAATGAATATTTTATATTTCTAAATACTCATCAAAAACTAATATTATTAAAACAACAAAAGGACTTTTCTAAAAAATATGAAAATTTATCGAATCTTATTGAAAAAAAGCTTTCAATGATTTAGAATGAAGCTATAAATGGGAAAAAGGAGTCTTTTTATTATGGACAAAAAAGTACATTATAAAATGCACAAAGTTAAGAAACAATGGGTAACCATCGCAGTTACAGGGATGTCACTCGGTGCAGTCTCAGCGGTTTCTTTAGGAACTAACGACGGTGTCGTTCAGGCAGACGAACATACGGATGCTACTGTAGCCATCCCCGATATTACTGTTGATACGGTACTGTATCTAACGATACAACGGCTGCTCAGGATCCAACTACAGCAGTTGCAGCGACAAACGATGTCGCAACTGACCAAGCAACTCCAACAGCAACTTTCGATTTGACAACTGATACAACAAATACAGTTGCAGCGAATGCTGTTGATACGGCATCGACTGTCGGTACTGATCGTGCGGCAACTACAACAGATACAACAGCAACCAATGATACAGCTGTTGATACGACAAATAACAACACTACAACTGACACAACAACAGTTACTGATCGCGCAGCGACACGTGAACGTCGTGCGACTGGTGCTCGACGTGGTCCTACAGGAGCCGTCGTGCTACCCCAGTTAACGGCAATACAAATAATGCCAACAATACTGTCACAGTAGTAAATAACGACCTTCCAGCAACTAATAATGTCGTAACTGATGGTCCAACCACATCAAACTATTAATGGAAAACAATACTACGTTGAAGATGATGGCACTATTCGTAAGAACTATGTTCTTGAACGTATCGGTGGAAGCCAATACTTTAACGCTGAAACTGGTGAATTGTCTAACCAAAAAGAATACCGTTTCGATAAGAACGGTGGAACAGGTTCATCAGCTGACAGCACAAACACAAACGTTACTGTAAATGGTGATAAAAATGCCTTTTACGGTACAACTGATAAAGATATCGAACTTGTTGATGGTTACTTCACTGCCAACACATGGTACCGTCCAAAAGAAATCTTGAAAGATGGTAAAGAGTGGACTGCCTCAACTGAAAATGACAAACGTCCATTGCTTACAGTTTGGTGGCCAAGCAAGGCTATCCAAGCGAGCTACCTCAACTACATGAAGGAGCAAGGTCTCGGTACCAATCAGACCTATACGTCATTCAGCTCACAAACCCAAATGGACCAAGCAGCACTTGAAGTTCAAAAGCGTATTGAAGAACGTATTGCGCGTGAAGGTAACACTGACTGGTTGCGTACAACTATCAAAAATTTCGTGAAGACCCAACCAGGTTGGAATTCAACTTCTGAAAACCTTGATAATAATGACCACTTGCAAGGTGGTGCCCTTCTCTATAACAACGATAGTCGTACAAGCCATGCTAACTCAGATTATCGTCTTTTGAACCGCACACCAACTAGTCAAACAGGTAAACACAATCCTAAGTATACTAAGGATACAAGTAACGGTGGTTTCGAGTTCTTGTTGGCAAATGATATTGACAACTCAAATCCAGCGGTTCAGGCTGAGCAGTTGAACTGGCTCCACTACATCATGAACATCGGTACTATTACTGGTGGTTCTGAAGATGAAAACTTCGATGGTGTTCGTGTCGATGCCGTGGATAATGTCAATGCTGACCTTCTCCAAATTGCTTCAGATTATTTCAAAGCTAAATATGGTGCTGATCAAAGTCAAGATCAAGCCATTAAACACTTGTCTATCTTGGAAGCATGGTCTCACAACGATGCCTATTACAAATGAAGACACTAAAGGTGCCCAATTGCCAATGGATGACCCTATGCACTTAGCATTGGTATATTCACTCTTGCGTCCAATTGGTAACCGCTCAGGGGTTGAACCACTCATTTCAAATAGTTTGAATGACCGTTCTGAAAGTGGTAAAAACTCTAAACGCATGGCTAACTACGCCTTTGTTCGTGCTCACGATTCAGAGGTACAATCAATCATTGGTCAAATCATCAAAAATGAAATCAACCCTCAATCAACAGGGAATACCTTCACGCTTGATGAAATGAAGAAAGCCTTTGAAATCTACAACAGAGACATGCGTAGTGCCAACAAGCAATACACACAATATAACATCCCATCAGCATATGCCTTGATGCTTACACATAAGGACACTGTGCCACGTGTTTACTATGGAGACATGTACACAGATGATGGTCAATATATGGCTAAAAAATCACCATATTATGATGCTATTGAAACCCTCTTGAAAGGCCGTATCCGCTATGCAGCTGGCGGTCAAGATATGAAGGTTAACTACATCGGTTATGGTAATACTAATGGTTGGGATGCTGCAGGTGTCTTGACATCTGTACGTTATGGTACAGGGGCTAACAGTGCTTCTGATACTGGTACGGCAGAGACACGTAACCAAGGTATGGCAGTTATCGTTTCAAACCAACCTGCCCTTCGTTTGACAAGCAACTTGACAATTAACATGGGTGCGGCTCACCGTAACCAAGCTTATCGTCCATTGCTTTTGACAACAAACGATGGTGTAGCTACGTACTTGAATGACAGCGATGCTAACGGTATTGTTAAATACACTGATGGCAACGGTAATTTGACATTTAGTGCAAATGAAATTCGTGGTATCCGTAACCCTCAAGTTGATGGTTACCTTGCCGTTTGGGTACCAGTAGGTGCTTCTGAAAATCAAGACGTGCGTGTAGCACCAAGTAAAGAAAAGAACAGCAGTGGTTTGGTTTACGAATCAAATGCTGCCCTTGATTCACAAGTTATCTACGAAGGTTTCTCTAACTTCCAAGACTTCGTTCAAAATCCATCACAATACACTAATAAGAAGATTGCTGAAAATGCAAACCTCTTCAAATCATGGGGTATCACATCATTCGAATTTGCACCACAGTACGTTTCAAGTGATGACGGTAGCTTCCTTGACTCAGTAATCCAAAATGGTTATGCCTTTACAGACCGTTATGATATTGGTATGAGTAAGGACAATAAGTACGGTTCATTGGCTGACTTGAAAGCAGCTCTTAAATCACTCCACGCTGTAGGTATCTCAGCGATTGCTGACTGGGTTCCAGACCAAATCTACAACCTTCCAGGTGATGAAGTGGTTACTGCAACTCGTGTTAATAACTATGGTGAAACTAAAGATGGTGCAATCATCGATCATAGCCTCTACGCTGCTAAAACACGTACCTTTGGTAATGACTACCAAGGTAAATATGGTGGTGCCTTCCTTGATGAATTGAAACGTCTCTACCCACAAATCTTTGACCGTGTTCAAATCTCTAACGGTAAACGTATGACAACTGACGAGAAGATTACGAAGTGGTCTGCGAAGTACATGAATGGTACTAACATTCTTGACCGTGGTTCAGAGTACGTGCTTAAGAATGGTCTCAACGGTTACTACGGTACAAATGGTGGTAAGGTTAGCCTTCCAAAAGTAGTAGGAAGCAACCAATCAACAAATGGAGATAATCAAAATGGTGACGGCAAGTGGTAAGTTTGAAAAACGTCTCTTCTCTGTAAGATACCGTTATAACAATGGCCAATATGCTAAGAATGCTTCATCAAAGATAACGACGGAAATGTTTACTACTTTGATAACTCAGGTCGTATGGCAGTCGGAGAAAAGACTATCGATGGTAAACAATATTTCTTCCTCGCTAATGGTGTGCAATTGCGTGATGGTTATCGTCAAAACCGTAGAGGTCAAGTATTCTACTACGACCAAAACGGTGTCTTGAATGCTAACGGCAAACAAGATCCAAAACCAGATAACAATAACAATACATCAGGCCGTAACCAATTCGTACAAATTGGTAATAACGTTTGGGCATACTATGATGGTAATGGTAAACGTGTGACAGGTCACCAAAACATCAATGGTCAAGAACTCTTCTTCGACAACAATGGTGTCCAAGTTAAAGGGCGCACTGTTAACGAGAATGGTGCTATCCGTTACTATGATGCTAACTCAGGTGAGATGGCTCGTAACCGATTCGCAGAAATTGAACCAGGTGTTTGGGCTTACTTCAATAATGATGGAGCAGCCGTAAAAGGTTCACAAAATATCAATGGTCAAAACCTCTACTTTGATCAAAATGGTCGTCAAGTGAAAGGTGCTTTGGCTAATGTTGATGGCAACCTTCGTTACTATGATGTAAACTCAGGTGAGCTTTACCGTAATCGATTCCACGAAATTGATGGTAGCTGGTATTACTTCGATGGTAATGGTAATGCTGTCAAAGGCATGGTTAATATCAATGGTCAAAACCTCCTCTTTGATAACAATGGTAAACAAATCAAAGGTCATTTGGTTCGCGTGAACGGTGTTGTTCGTTACTTTGATCCAAATTCAGGTGAAATGGCTGTCAACCGTTGGGTTGAAGTGAGTCCAGGATGGTGGGTTTACTTTGACGGTGAAGGCCGAGGTCAATTTAATCGTTTCTAAACTGTATGAACCGAGACAGTAGTCTCGGTTTTTATGGCATAACTGGGTTTCCGTAAAGACTGAGATGTGGACTGTGAATAGTCATTTAACCCTTTTCTTGGCTGAGTTGTGAAATACCTATGACTATTTGGTGCCCAGAATGACAGCAAAATAGCCTAATCCCAATGACTATTATTAATGCACAATTTAATACGAGAAAGCTTTAAAATTAGGGATTTTCATTAAATGGTTCCAATCTATTGACGAAGCGTCAAAGTCAATCTATACTAGGAGTAATACCAGTTATTTATTAGCATCCCTAGTCGAGGACTAGTCGCAGGCTTGGCCTGTGTCATTCCTAATAGGCCATTTCTTTAACAAATACAGTAAGCTCTAGCCATTCAAAGATGAGAAGTAGTTGTGATAGTTTATAGTGTATTTCTTATGAGAGTGTCTTTAGGGAGAGAAAACTCCATTAAAGAGTCATCATTTAAGTTATCGGGGTAATCTCATTTTGATGTCACTTTCATAAACTACTTGATAGATATTGCACATTAAAGCGCTATTTTTTTACTTAGGGGTTAAAATGATTAAAGTTCTTACACCTTACTTGTAAAAATTCGATTCTCGTATTATAGTATATATAAGAGATATCAAAAATTTTAATCTTTGATAAGAACTTGTTAGCTTCTCCGAGGGAAAATGAAATCTTAATAGAAAAGATTTCCATGAGAACTTAGCAAGTATAGGATTTTATTTCTCATAAAAAGAAGAAAGGGGGAGTATTTTTGAGAGCCTATAGGGAAGATGCGACTGAAGCAGCAGCAAGAACTGCCGAAGAGCATGTCGCACACGGATCAGGGAATACTGATTTAGTTGATACTATAGATCTTTCTAAATTATTGACTAGACCAAAACGTCACTCTGACCACCGTGCCCCCTCTCCATTAGATTTTGCTAGAGCTGATGAAGCTCTCTTTGATAATCATGCTCAATCGGAAACCGTGAGGATCCCATCTAAGCAAGAGATTATTTTTCAAGGAGCGGATTCGCAAACTCCAGATTCTGAAGTCATGGAAAAACATGTCTTTACGGGAACTAGAGATAGGAAGACTGGTTTAATCGAATGGGACAAGGACAGTTATACCTATCCTAAGATACCGGTACCAGTTGTCCAGGGCTATTTCGCTGACCAAAAGGAAGCGGGTTTTAACGTTGTCACACCCTATGTGCCAACGGTAACGGAACATGTGACCTATAGGAAATTGGGACGCATTATCCCTGTGACAGAAGATGGGGAATATATTCCAGGTGCTTTGACTAAGCAGTATAACAATAATAAAAAAGATCCACGAAAGGCGGGTGAGACAGCAACACCAGCTGTTCAAGATTATATGACAGATATTAAAAGTGTAGTACCGAACAAACCAGGAGGGGATACTCCGGTTGTGTATCGTAAAATTTTCAAGAAAGCCAGCATCACTTATATTGATGAAACTACCGGTGCTTACCTGGTTAGTGACCAGTTGACCGGTGAATTGGGTGAGCCTATTGAATACGGGACAGCAACTCGTATTAAGACTTTCAAGGACATGGGATATGACCTGATTCAGGACGAATTCCCTAAAGATGCCATTTTTGATGATAAGGATATTGATGATCAAGAGTGGTTTGTCCTCTTGCAACACGATGTTGCCAAGGTAGGGCCTGACCATGAACAAGTCCCAGATACTCCAATCAATCCTAATAATCCAGATGGACCTAAGTGGCCATCTAAGTATGCTTACGAGAAAGAAGTAAGCTTCACAGTCTTTTACAAGAGTACAGATGGCAATGCGGATTTGCCGGATGCCGATGTGCAAAAGGCTTATTGGGTTCGTACCCTTACTTTTGACAAGGTCACAGGTGAGCTTGTTGATGAGACAGAATGGTCACCAAACAAGACCAAGTATTATGACATCTATGCACCAGTTGTTTTAGGCTATTTTGCAGATAGAGTAGAGGTTAAAGGTAGAGAGGTTACTGAAGATAACATCGAAGAAACCATTACCTATGTTCCACTTGGTAAGATCATTCCTATTGATGCGAATGGACGCTTGATTCCAAACGTTCCAACGCCAACCTTCAACAATGATGCCAATAACCCAACTAAGGTTAGTGAGACACTTGTTCCTCACATTCCGGGTTATCGTCCAATGCAACAAAGTGTCATGCCTGAGAGCTTGACAGACGATATTCTTGTTGAGTACGCTCCAATCCTTGAAGATGTAAACGCAACCAACCTTGCAAACGGTCTTCTTCAAAGGAGCTGGCGAAGCAACACCGTCTGTTAATATCCAGTCAGACTTCACCTTCACTGGTCAATATAACCAAGCAGAAGACACTTACACTTGGGATCAAGACAGCTATACCTTTGCTAAGGTTAATGTCCCAGTTATCGAAGGTTACTATGCGGACAAGGCAGTGGCTGGTATGCAGATTGTTACACCTGATAAACCAGAAGCCACAGACAGTGTTGTCTATAAAGAACTTGGTAAGATTATCCCTGTTGATACCTTTGGTAATCCAATCGCGGATGCAGAACCAGTTCATTATGCTAATGATCCTCAAGATGCTACGCAAGTTATTGAAACACCAGCACCACAAGTTGCTGGCTACCAAGCTGAAAGTGAATTGGTATTGCCAATTGACCTCAGCATGGACCAAACCTTGGTTTACGAACCAATCTTGGATGATATTACACAAGATACGAAACAAACGGTTACCTTCCAAGGTGCAGGCTACAAAGATCCAGTTATCAACATTCAAGATAGCTTCAGCTTCCACGGTAAGTTTAACCAAGTGGAACAAACAAGCACTTGGGATCAAGACAGCTTCACTTACGATGTTGTAGAAGTTCCAGTTGTAGATGGCTTCTTTGCAGATAAACGTCAAGCTGGTGGACTTGAAGTTCGCCCAGACCTTCCAGAAGTGGAAGATACAGTAACTTACACAGAGCTTGGTAAGATTATTCCAGTAGATGAGTATGGTACACCAATCGAAAATGCACCTACTCCAAGCTACAACAACGATCCTGAAGATCCAACCATGGCTATGGAAACAGTCGTTCCAGATGTTCTTGGTTACATTTCTGAAAAGGCCTTTATTACTCCAGAACACCCAGGTCAAGATACCAACGTGGTTTATGCTAAGGATGAGCAAAAAGCTATTATCCTTTACATGAATGAGCTTGATAAGTCAGAATTGACTCGTGATGTTGTCGTCGGAAGCTCAGGTGAGAAGATTGACTACTCTACTGATGAACAAATCGCAAACTTGCTCAAACAAGGTTATGAACTTGTCAACGATGGTTATGCAGAAGCCTTTGACCACACTTACAATGGTGACTCTGACTTTGACCAAGTCTTCGAAGTGGTTCTTCGTGAACGTTTGGTTCTTATCAACCCAGATATGCCAGCACCAGTTGCAGGTGAAGTCGTAGATCCAAATGATGTGAATAGCCCATTTTGGCCAAATAGCGTAGAGATGCTTGAAAACCGTGCCGATGTGACACGTACCATCCAGTATGTCTTCGAAGAAGGTGGTTTGGCTAGCGACGACTACGTTGAAGTTCTTGATTTCAAACGTTTGGCTAATGTTAACCTTGTGACAGGTGCTATTAATTATGAAGCATGGTCAAGTACTCAAGCTGGCTTCTCAGCTGTGCCTTCACCTGAGGTTGTCGGATTTACACCAGACCGTATGGAAGTCGCTGAAATGACAGAGGTTTCTGTGGAAACACCTGAAATCATGGAAGTGGTTACTTACCTCAAGGATGCTCAGAAAGCTACAGTCACTTATGTTGACGGTACAACTCGTAAGAAACTTGAAGTGGTCGACTTGCTTGGTAAATCAGGTGAAGTGATTGAATACTCAACAATCGAACGTATCAAGTACTATAGCGACCGTGGTTATACTTCTTGTCTGATGGCTTCACAAACGGTGTCATCTTTGATGGTGATTCACATGTTGACCAAAACTTCATGGTTACCCTCCGTCATGGTACCGTTCAAGTAGGTCCAGATAACATCCAAGAAGCTGGTACACCAATCAACCCAGCAAATCCTGATGGTGCTAAATGGCCAGAACGTGAAAGCTATATTAAAGATGTAACCTTCACAGTTCTTTACACATCTAGCGATGGACAAGCAGAACTTCCTGCCAATAACATCCAAACTGCTCAATGGACACGTAGTTTGACTATTGATAAGGTTACAGGTGAAGAGCTTGGTTCAAGCTACTGGACTTCAAATAAAGGTCAGTTTGAAACAGTCATCACCCCTGAAGTAGAAGGCTATAGCGCTGATAAGGACAAGGTTGAAGGTAAGACAGTAGGTCAACGTAACCTTGAGGAAACCGTTGTTTATATCCCATTAACAGGCGATATTAACGGTAAACCTAAGGAAGACAAGGCAGACGATATCGTTGTTGAAGAAATCCAAGACCTAGAAGTTCTCGACCAAGTCGAAGAGCAAGTGGAATCTCATGATGGACCAGTTACTTATGGACCAGACGATGACTTTGAAGCACCTGTTTCAAGTCAAGCTGAGGGTAAAGGCTCTAAACACAAGATGCCAATTAATCTCTCAAATGAGGAAGAAGCAAGCAAAGGTAAGATTGAAGAAACCATCAATATCGCAGGCTTCACCGTATCGGTAACAGGTCTAGGACTTGGTCGCAACGGACGTAAAAAGAAAAATAAAAAAGATCACAAAGATCAAAAGGAAAAATAATATAAAGCCCTGAATGATTCAGGCATGCCCAGACAGAAAGAAAATCTCAAGTTGCTTAGTGCACTTGGGATTTTTTTGTGGATTACCTAACTGAGGTCTGTGGAAACTAAGTATTATAAACGTAAAAGAAGGCGTCAAAACATAAACAGACATTGATTAAATTGATGATAAAACTATAATCTAGTTACAAGAGCTATGCACATAAATGCTCATTCCATTATTGTTAATGACTGGTTTTTCAACTTGTCGCTTATTTTAAAAAAGAGGTAACTATGTCTATTTCGTTTACTTATTGTGGCGTTGCATGTGGCGTCATTTCCATTGATAATCAATTTTCATATTGGAATTGATCCTGACTTATCTCCTAAGGGAACTTAGTTCAGTTAAAGGATTTGTCTCCGAGAAACAAACTGATGTTCATAAGGATAAGTCTCTTCTTAGTAAAGTTGATGTATGGCTAATTACTCATGGGCATCAAGATCATTTGGATGATGTATGGAAAGATTATCTGAAAGAGAAGACGGTCATTTCTCCTAATAGGAAAATTTTAGATGGGGTGCCATGTTTAAATAATAGTGTTTTAAGATGGGGAGAAGAACAAGCATTCAAGTCGCTAACTACTGTATTACCATTAAAGCCTTACCGGCTTATCATGCCAGTAATTACATCATGCGAAAGATAGTTGGTAAGGTAAATGGCTATCAACTAACATTTACCACTTCGTCAGAAACTAAAGTCATTTATTTTACCGGTGATACTGTTTTGTACCCAGACTTAACCAAAAATGTCCCTAAAAATATCGATGCTATTTTTGCTAATTTAGGTGCTGTAAAATCAGGTTCATTTGGTGGACCATTTACCATGGACTTACAAATGTTAAAACCGAATGAATGATCTCCTTCAACCTAAAAGAAATTTATCCCATTCATATTGATGATTATAGTCATTACAAGACAACTAAAAAATGAAGTTGAAGCAGCAGGTTATAGGGTTTTAGCTGTTGGTGAGACCATCGATATATAATTAAGTGGAATAAAGACTTTACATACTTTTGTATGGGAGTCTCACTTGTGGTAACATCACTTCTATACTACAATATAGAAGAAGAAACAAAAAAGGAGTATGCCATGCCAACTGAATATGAAAAAATGATTGCAGGTGACTTTTATAAGCCAAGCGATCCTGAGTTACGTGCTCTAGCGGCCAGCTCAAGAGAAAAACAATGGGCCTTCAATGCTGAGCCTGACCGTCTCAAGAGGGCAGAGATTGTCAAATCTTGGTTTGGTTCGACTGGTGAAAATGTTGCCATGAATCCTCAGTTCGTTACGGATTACGGTGTTAATATCCATATCGGTGAAAATTTTTACTCTAACTGGAATTTGACCATGCTGGATATCTGTCCTATCACGATTGGTGACAATGCCATGATTGGCCCTAATTGTCAGTTTTTGACGCCCTTGCATCCGCTTGATCCAATCGAGCGTAATTCAGGCATTGAATATGGTGCTCCAATTACGATCGGTGATAATTTCTGGGCCGGTGGAGGCGTGATTATCCTTCCTGGCGTGTCCTTAGGGGATAATGTAGTTGCTGGAGCAGGAGCTGTTGTGACTAAGTCCTTTGGTGACAATGTGGTTCTAGGTGGGAATCCGGCGCGTGTGATTAAGGAAATTCCTGTAAAGAAAGACTAAATATAGCAACTCAAGGATTCTAGGTCCTTGAGTTTTCTATTTTTTGAAAGAATCTATTGACTTGAGCTAATAATTCTTCTATACTGCTAGTTAGCTAACAATTTAGTTAAGGAGTCATTATTTTGGACCATTTTGGGCGCTTGTTAAAACAAGCCAATAACAATATGATGCGTCATTTTGACCAGTTTGCTAGGCAATATGATTTGACTGGAAATCAGATGGCTGTCATTGATTTTATAACCAATCATGCGGATCAAGAAGTCTTTCAACGGGACATTGAGCACGAATTTGAGATTCAGCGTTCGACAACGACAGTGCTCTTACAGCGAATGGAGAAGAAAGGCCTGATTGAACGCCACACATCTTCAAAAGATGCAAGGCAAAAGGCGGTTGTTCTCACGGATAAAGCTCTCAGTATCGCTTCTGCCTGTCAATCTTATCTTCGAAAAGAGGAAGAAGAGTTTGCCCAGCAATTTTCAGCTAAAGAGAGAGAAGTCTTTCTCAAGATTTTACAACACTACCGTAATATTTAAGTTTATTTAGGAGGAACAAATACTTATGTCAGACGAAAAAATCTCCACCAAGGTCCTGTGTGCCATCTTTGCGACAGGAATCCTTTCATTTTGTGGAGTAGCTGGTGAAACAGCTATGAACATCACCTTTCCCGTATTGATGAAGGCATTTTCAGTCAATACGTCAACCGTACAATGGGTTACAACCATTTATCTCCTAGTGGTCGCTTGCGTGGTTCCCTTATCTGCCTATCTCAAGCGCTCGTTTAAGATGAAACCATTTTTCTGGTCGCCAACCTCTTGTCTATTTTAGGTGTCCTCATCGACTTTATAGCCCCTAGTTTCAGCTTTGTTGTTTTGGGGACGATTGGTTCAAGGGATGGGTGTTGGTTTTGCCCTACCTCTCATGTTTAACATCATTTTGGAGCAGGTGCCAAGTCGTAAGATTGGTCTCATGATGGGAGTTGGGACACTGATTACAGCAGTTGCACCGGCGATTGGACCAACTGTTGGTGGACTTTTGACAGCGCATTTTGGTTGGCGTTCCATTTTCCTTGTTCAGTTTCCTATTCTCTTGGCTTCACTGATTGCAGGGCTTCGCTCGATTGAGCAAAAGAGTGAGGTTAAACGTGAATCTTTAGATATCCTCAGTCTACTGGCTACCATCTTTCTTTTCTTGGGCCTGATTTTAGGTCTTCATGGGATTGCTGATCATGCTTTCTTTAGCTTCTCAGTCTTAGGTTGGCTTTTGATTGGAATCTTAGGTCTTGTCATTTTGATTTGGCGTTCTACAACATTAGAAAATCCCATCATCAACCTCTCTAATTTTGAAAAATCGGTAAACTGACAGGTCATATCATCGCTTTCTTTTCTTTCCAATTGGGTTCCCTTGCGATGAGTTTCCTCTTGCCAAACTATGTGCAGTTGGTTAACCACTCTAATACCACTCTTGCAGCCTTGATGCTCCTCCCAGGAGCTATCATTGGTGCAGGATTTGCTCCGTTTTCGGGTATCATTTTAGATAAGATGGGAGCTCGTAAACCAATTCTGATTGGAGCAAGCCTTATCGTTCTTGCTCAGTTGCTATTTAGCTTGTTTGGTCTCTCCCTTTCAAATACTTTGATTCTCGCCTTTTACATGATTTTCATGACGGGACTTGGGGTTGCCTTTGGTAATGTCATGACTAATGGACAGAAACAACTGTCGCTAGATCAACGTGCTGATGCCAATGCCATCTTTAACACGCTCCAACAATTTGCAGGAGCAGTGGGAACAACGTTAGCCTCTCTAATTGTTGCTATGAGTCAAGCTAATCACAAGATTGACTTTGCGCAAGCAACGGCTCAAGGTAGTCGAAATGGCTTTATGGTCTTATTTGCTCTAGCCATTTTCCAACTCCTTGTCTTAGTTAGTGTTGTCAAAAAGAATGATTAATAAGGTGTTTGAAGCAAAGGAAACATGCTTTCCCTTGCTTTTTCTTTCCTTAAATGAAATACTAATCTTACTACAAATTTTAGTATTATGTTAAGGTTTATGACTTATAATAAACTTAAAGAATAAACCAGTCTTCGATGAAGAGGATAGAAGAAAGGAAAGACCAATGTCTTTACTCAAGAAAATTCGTCCCGAACAACCACTAAAGAATCTTAGGTGGTTTGATATCGGTATTGTTACGCTCATTATGTTTGGACAGTTTATTGTCCGTTCGACTGAAATGTATTTGGCAAGTTTGTCTCCGACCGTAGCGACAACAGTTACTGAGACGTCAACAAATACAGCCAGTGAGGGAGCAGGCTATTCAAGTAATTT
>ENA-OQAN01000996-OQAN01000996.1-human-gut-metagenome-genome-assembly--contig:-NODE-996-length-13313-cov-1.433338_pt1 | contig 13313 bp, 21 predicted proteins | sample MGYA00242735_ERZ504527 | MGnify/ENA primary metagenome ERZ504527 (study PRJEB26092, sample SAMD00036230) | human gut metagenome | host: Homo sapiens | study: EMG produced TPA metagenomics assembly of...
ATGTACATGGGTGACCAGTCGAGAAAGTCCACTCTTGTAGAATATGGATTCCGTTTGCCGTCAGCAAAGGACAACAGACCGCTTAATTTTGAAGAATTTGAAAGTAAGGTAAATCAGATGTTGTTTGTATCTGCGACGCCGGGAGAATATGAAGAAAAGAATGAACTTTTGCGTGTGGATCAGATTATCCGACCGACAGGTCTTCTTGATCCGGAGGTTGAAGTGCGTCCGGTGGAAGGACAGATCGACGATCTGGTCGGTGAAGTGAACAAGGAGATTGCAAAGAAAAATAAGATTCTTATTACAACGTTGACAAAACGAATGGCAGAAGATTTGACAGATTATATGCGTGAACTTGGTATACGGGTGAAATATCTTCATTCAGATATTGATACGTTAGAGCGGACAGAAATTATTCGGGATATGCGTCTCGATGTATTTGATGTGCTTGTCGGAATCAATCTGTTGCGTGAGGGCTTGATATTCCTGAGATTACATTGGTTGCAATTTTAGAATGCCGATAAGGAAGGATTCCTGCGTTCGGAGACTTCGCTTATTCAGACGATTGGGCGAGCTGCCCGTAATGCGGATGGTCATGTTATCATGTATGCGGATCATGTGACAGAGTCGATGGAAAAAAGCGATTCAAGAGACAGAACGAAGAAGAAAGATACAGATGGCATACAATGAGGAACATGGAATTACACCTCAGACTGTTAAAAAGTCAGTGCGAGATCTGATCAGTATTTCTAAGAAGGTAGCGGCGGAGGAATTGCGTCTTGAAAAAGATCCGGAGTCAATGAGTGAAAAAGAATTGGAAAAACTGATAAAAGATGTTACAAAGCAGATGAAGAAAGCAGCGGCAGAATTGAATTTCGAGGCGGCAGCAGAGTTGCGCGACAAATTGATTGAGCTGAAAAAGCAGTTACAGGATATGGAAGGTTAGGAGTATACGATGGCAAAACAATATATAAAAATACGGGGTGCCAATGAGCACAATTTGAAAAATATAGATTTGGATATTCCGAGAAATGAACTTGTTGTGTTGACGGGCCTAAGTGGATCGGGGAAGTCATCCTTAGCATTTGACACAATCTATGCAGAAGGACAGAGAAGGTATATGGAATCGCTGTCTTCTTATGCGAGACAGTTCCTTGGCCAGATGGAGAAACCGAATGTAGAAAGTATTGAGGGGCTTTCACCGGCGATTTCTATTGATCAGAAATCAACGAATCGAAATCCACGTTCTACAGTTGGAACGGTGACAGAAATTTACGATTATTTTCGTCTGCTCTATGCAAGATAGGGATCCCACACTGTCCGAAATGTGGGAAGGAGATAAAAAAAGCAGACGGTGGACCAGATGGTGGATCAGATTATGGAGCTTCCGGAGGGAACAAAGATCCAGCTTCTTGCGCCGGTTGTGAGAGGACGAAAAGGAAGGCATGAAAAGTTGCTGGAAAAGGCAAAGAAAAGCGGTTATGTACGTGTGCGCATTGATGGAAATTTATATGAATTGTCAGAAGAAATTTCTCTGGACAAAAATATTAAGCATAATATAGAGATTATCGTGGACAGACTTGTTGTAAGAGAAGGCATTCAAAAGAGATTGACGGATTCAATTGAAAGTGTACTGGCATTGGCGGAGGGACTTTTGGTTGTGGACGTGATTGGCGGAGAACCTTTGAATTTTAGCCAAAGTTTTTCGTGCCCGGATTGTGGAATCAGTATCGAAGAGATTGAACCGAGAAGTTTTTTCTTTTAATAATCCATTTGGGGCATGTCCGGTTTGCTTTGGACTGGGATACAAGATGGAGTTTGATGTAGATTTGATGATCCCGGATCAATCGTTAAGTATAGATGAAGGCGCTATCGTAGTGATGGGATGGCAGTCTTGTACAGACAAAGGAAGTTACACAAGAGCAATATTAAAAAGCTCTTTGTAAAGAATATAATTTCTCGTTGGATACGCCGTTCCAAGATTATCCGCAGGAAGTCAAAGATATTTTGATTCATGGAACCAATGGACGAGAAGTGAAGGTGTATTATAAAGGGCAGCGCGGAGAAGGTATTTATGATGTTGCATTCGAAGGAATTATAAAAAATGTAGAGAGAAGATATCGTGAAACAGGCTCAGAGACGATGAAGGCGGAATATGAGAGTTTTATGCGGATTACGCCTTGTCATGAATGTGGCGGACAGAGATTGAAAAAGAGCGCGTTGGCAGTTGCAGTGGGAGATAAAAATATTGCGGAAGTCACGTCGCTTTCTATTGAAAAACTTCAGCAGTTTTTGGAAGGATTAGAGCTCACAAAGACGCAGGAGTTAATCGGTGGACAGATTTTAAAAGAAATCAAAGCGCGTATTGGATTTTTGATGGATGTAGGATTGGATTATCTGACACTTGCCAGAGCAACAGGAAGTCTTTCGGGAGGAGAGGCTCAGCGTATCCGTCTGGCAACACAGATTGGTTCAGGTCTGGTTGGAGTGGCTTATATTCTGGATGAGCCAAGTATCGGACTTCACCAGCGAGATAATGATAAACTATTGAAGACATTGAAACATCTACGTGATCTGGGAAACAGTTTGATTGTAGTAGAGCATGATGAAGATACGATGCTGGAAGCGGACTATATTGTGGATATTGGTCCGGGAGCGGGCGAACATGGTGGAGAAGTTGTTGCAGCAGGTACTGCAAAAGAGATTATGCGGAATAAGAAGTCTGTTACTGGTGCATACCTGAGTGGACGCATGCAGATTCCGGTACCGGATGTGCGCAAAGAACCGAAAGGCTGGCTGAAAGTAATTGGGGCAGCAGAAAATAATTTAAAGAATATTGATGTTTCATTTCCGGTTGGTGTAATGACGTGCGTGACTGGAGTTTCTGGTTCAGGAAAAAGTTCTTTAGTAAATGAAATTGTTTACAAAAGACTTTCTAAGGATCTTAACAGAGCGAGAACAATTCCAGGGAAACATAAGAGGATAGAAGGAATTGAACAGTTTGACAAAGTCATTGACATTGATCAGTCGCCGATTGGAAGAACTCCTAGATCGAATCCGGCAACGTATACAGGAGTTTTTGATTTAATCCGCGATCTCTTTGCGGCAACTGCGGATGCAAAGGCGAGAGGATACAAAAAAGGAAGATTTAGTTTTAATGTCAAAGGCGGAAGATGTGAGGCTTGTTCAGGAGATGGGATTTTAAAGATTGAAATGCATTTTCTTCCAGATGTATATGTTCCGTGTGAAGTCTGTGATGGAAAGCGATATAACAGAGAGACGTTAGAAGTAAAATACAAAGGAAAGAGCATTTATGATGTGCTGAATATGACTGTGGAGGAGGCGCTTCATTTCTTTGAGAATGTTCCTAGCATTCGAAGAAAGATGGAGACCCTGTATGATGTTGGACTTTCCTACATTCGATTAGGTCAGCCGTCCACTACACTTTCTGGCGGTGAGGCACAGAGAATTAAATTGGCAACCGAATTGAGTAAGAGAAGCACAGGGAGAACAGTTTATATTTTAGATGAACCGACAACAGGGCTTCATTTTGCGGATGTGCACAAATTGACAGAAATTTTACATCGTCTGTCAGCAGATGGAAATACCGTAATTGTGATCGAACATAATTTAGATGTGATCAAGACTGCGGACTATATTATCGACATAGGACCAGAGGGTGGAGACAAAGGGGGAACCGTTGTGGCAACGGGAACTCCTGAGGAGATTGTTGCCAATCCGGCATCGCATACAGGCAAATATATTGATGCAATCCTTAAAAAAAGTTTAAATTAAAAAAAACTCTTTGCATTTATTGGAATTTTTATTATAATAGGTAAGGTATATGTATAATAACGAAAGATGATAGAATAGATAAGTGCAGTGAAAGGAGAAATCAGATGTCAGTTGATATCGGAATTGATTTAGGAACCGCCAGTGTTCTCGTATATGTAAAAGGAAAAGGTGTTGTATTGAAAGAACCTTCCGTAGTCGCTTTTGACAGAGATACCAATGCGATCAAGGCGATTGGAGAAGAAGCGAGACTGATGCTTGGAAGAACACCGGGAAATATTATAGCTGTAAGACCGCTTAGACAGGGAGTTATTCAGACTATACAGTGACAGAAAGATGATTAAGTACTTCGTACAGAAAGCGGTAGGAAAGAGAACTTTTAAGAAGCCGCGTATCAGTATTTGTGTGCCGAGCGGTGTTACAGAAGTAGAAAAGAAGGCAGTGGAAGAAGCGACTTTTGCAGCTGGTGCAAGAGAGGTACATTTGATTGAAGAGCCGGTTGCAGCGGCAATTGGAGCAGGAATTGATATGCAAAGCCATGTGGAAACATGATTGTAGATATCGGTGGAGGAACTGCAGATATTGCGGTTATCTCACTTGGAGGAACAGTAGTAAATACATCAATTAAAATTGCAGGCGATGATTTTGACGAAGCAATTGTAAGATTTATGCGTAAAAAGCATAATCTATTGATCGGAGAGCGTACTGCGGAAGATATCAAGATTAAAATCGGGACAACTTATCCATTGGTGGAAGAAGAGACGATGGAAGTGCGTGGACGTAATCTTGTGACAGGTCTTCCAAAGACTGTGACAGTGACATCTTCAGAGACAGAAGAAGCTTTGAAAGAGACAACAAGTCAGATTGTGGAAGCTGTTATTGCGGTATTGGAAAGAACACCACCGGAATTATCAGCGGATATTTTGGATCGAGGAATTGTTCTGACCGGAGGAGGAGCTCTCCTTCGTGGATTGGAAGAGTTGATCGAGGAAAAGACAGGAATCAACACGATGACTGCCGAAGATCCGATGAAAGTTGTTGCGGTTGGAACCGGTCAGTTTGTAGAATTTATGAGTGGAAGAAAAGAAGCGTAAGTGTGTAGAGTGATTGAGGGGCTGTCTCTTGAAGAGACGGCTCTTGTCGTCTGGCGGCAAAATAATTTTGCTCGGAGAATATGGAGGATGGGGTTTGGAAGTCATAAAGGGATATGTAGAACATATCGTATTCCGAAATGAAGAGAATGGCTATACGGTGTTTCATTTAACAAATAAAGATGGAGAGCTTACATGTGTCGGGACTTTTCCCTATATTAGTGAGGGTGAGATGCTGGAAGTGTCCGGGAATATACGAATCACAATGTGTATGGCATGCAGCTGCAAGTGATTTCACATGAAGTGAAAGAGCCAGAGGATTTGATATCAATTGAACGATATTTGGGATCTGGTGCGATCAAGGGGCTTGGAGCTGCGCTTGCAGGGAGAATTGTACGCAAATTTAAAGACGATACATTTCGTATTATTGAAGAAGAACCAGAGCGTCTTGCGGAAGTAAAAGGAATCAGTGAACGGAAAGCACGTGAGATTTCAGAGCAGGTGGAAGAGAAGAAGGAATATGCGAAAAGCATGAATTTATCTTCAAAAATATGGGATATCGCTTGCTTTGTCAGCCAAAATCTATGAGCATTATGGTCAGAGTGTTTATCGTGTGATGGAGGAGAATCCGTATCAGATTGCAGACCATGTTCAGGGCGTTGGTTTTAAAACAGCAGACGAGATTGCATCGAAAGTAGGAATTCATACAGATTCCGATTTCAGGATACGAAGTGGGATTTTTTATGTGCTGCTGCAGAGTGTGACAGACGGACATGTCTATCTTCCACAGGAAGAGCTGCTCAGGCGAACGATGCAGCTTTTGGAAGTCGAGATCTGTGATATACAGAAGTATCTCATGGACTTAGCGATGGAAAAGAAAGTTGTTCTAAAAGAGAAAGAAGATGGAATCCGGGTGTATCCGGCGCACTACTATTATTTAGAGTTAAATACGGCAAAGATGCTTCACGATTTGAATGTTTCTTACGATATTGCGGAGGATGCGATTGAAAAGAGACTCCGGCAAATTGAGGAAGATGCAGAACTTTCATTGGACGAACTTCAGCGGACGGCAGTGAAAGAAGCTGTGAGGAATGGAGTGCTGGTTCTGACAGGAGGACCTGGAACCGGAAAGACAACAACAATCAATGCGATGATTCATTTTTTTGAGAGCGAAGGTATGGATATTTTTCTGGCGGCACCGACAGGGCGAGCTGCAAAACGTATGACGGAGGCGACCGGGTGCGAGGCGAGGACAATTCACCGGATGCTTGAATTGGCATACGCGCCAGGAAATGACGATAATCGTATGGAATTTGCGAGAAATCAAGAGAATCCGCTGGAGACAGATGTTATCATTATCGATGAGATGTCGATGGTGGATCTGCCGTTAATGCATGTGCTGCTCAATGCGGTTATGGTTGGGACAAGACTGATTCTTGTGGGAGACCAGGATCAGCTTCCTTCTGTAGGGGCGGGAAGTGTTTTGAAAGATTTAATCAAATCAGAATGTTTTCCTGTTATTACATTGACAAAGATTTTCCGTCAGGCAGAACAAAGTGACATTGTGGTGAATGCTCATAAGATCAATCGGGGTGAAGAGGTCATTTTAGATAATAAGAGCAGAGACTTTTTCTTTTTAAAAAGACAGGATGCCAACACGATCATCAGTGTTGTGATTGCGCTGATTCAAAAGAAATTACCGAAATATGTGGGGCAGATCCGTTTGATATACAGGTTTTAACTCCGATGCGGAAAGGGCTTTTGGGTGTGGAACGGCTGAATACGATTTTGCAGCAGTATCTGAATCCGCCCGATAAAAGTAAAGAAGAAAAAGAATATGGAGATAAGCTTTTTCGTGTTGGTGACAAAGTAATGCAGATAAAAAATAATTATCAGCTGGAATGGGAGATTGCAACGAAATACGGTCTTGTCGTAGATAAAGGAATCGGCGTATTCAATGGAGATATCGGAAGAATTACATCAATTAATTCTTATACGGAGACGGTAGAAGTCGAATATGAGGAAAAAAAGAAAGTAAATTATCCATTTCAGTTATTAGACGAGTTGGAGTTGGCATATGCTATCACCATACATAAATCGCAGGGAAGTGAGTACCCTGCGGTTGTGATTCCGCTTCTGCAGGGACCACGGCAGCTTTATCACCGAAATTTGATCTATACGGCGGTGACGAGAGCTAAAAAAATGTGTAACACTTGTTGGAAGCGATGTGACATTTCAAGAGATGATTCGAAATGCAAATGAGCAGAACAGATATACAAGTCTGGCGGAATGCATACAGGATTTTTAGACGATAACCAGGAGATGTGTCAAGAGTCCGTAAAATAATGAACATTTGGAAAAAGATTTTGGGGATAATTTATCCGAAAACATGCTGCTTTTGTGGAAAAGTCAGCGACAAGGAATTGTGCAAGGATTGTGCAGAAAAGGTAGTTTATATAACGGAGCCGAGATGCAAAAAGTGCGGTAAACCGGTTCGCTATGCTGAACAAGAATATTGTTATGACTGTCAGAAAAATGTGCATGCATATGATCAAGGAAGAAGATCTGGATACACAAGATGCCGGTCAGTATGTCGATATATCAGTTCAAATATAAAAACAGACGTATTTACGGAGAGTTTTATGCGAAAGAGATGATTCGAATCTATGGCAGACTGATACGGGAGTGGGAGATAGAGGTGATTGTTCCGATTCCGCTGCATCGTAAGAAAAAGAGATTTCGTGGATATAATCAGGCGGAGATTGTAGCAAAGCATCTTGGAGAGATGATGGGAATTCCGGTTGACAGCAGATCTGTAATACGCAGCAGATACACGAGACCGCAAAAAGAACTGAACGATAAGGAACGAAAACAAAATTTAAAGCACGCATTTTCAGTTACAGGTCAATGGAAGAACTACAAAACGGTGTTGGTCATTGACGATATTTATACGACAGGAAGCACAATTGATACAGTGGCAGAGGAATTGAAAAGCAGAGGTGTTCAAAAAGTGTGTTTTTTGACTATAAGTATTGGACAAGGATACTGAATAATGCTATACTGAAACTAATGTCTTGAGGGGAAAACAAGTTTAGAGGTGACGTTTTATGTTGAATGAAGAACGAGTAAAACTTATGGTGCAGCTTGCTTCCTACGAACAAAAAGAAGGAAAAGAAGATTTTAAGGTGAGTTCTTACTATAAGAAAGATTATGTGAGCTTTCATAGGCTTGGCGACAATGATCTGGACGACAATCGGATATGCGATGGTTGCCGGACTGATTGGAATTGCATATATGGATCAGGTTTTAGAAGAACTGACGTTGGTAAAAGCAATTATTTTAGTAGCAGTGATTTTGATAATCTATGTGATTGTGTTAGTCGCATATTGGATAGCGAGCGGGCGGTTTTATCAGAAAAAGCATAGTGAAGCCAGAACTCGCGTGAAAAAATATAGCCATAATCTGTTAGTGTTAAACAAGCTTTACGAGAAGGAGAATATGTAGATGGATCGTTTGATTGAGGTGAGAGAGACTATACTGAGACTATATGCGAGATATTCTAAAATTGTGGATAAAGGAGTTCAGTTTATTTTAGCGTTGGCAACTTTTATGTTTATCAGCAGTAACATTGGGTTTATGAAGATTTCAGCGAATCCGATGGTCACACTTGGTCTTGCAGTGATTTGTACATTTTTGCCGATTACAGCGACAGTGGTAGTGGCTGTGGCACTTACAGTTGTACAGTTTTATGCGTTGTCCGTGGGTGTGGCTGCGGTGGCAGCAGTGATTTTTTTAATCATGTTTATTTTGTATTTCCGATTTACGCCGGATAAGGCGATTGTTCTATTATTGATGCCGATTGCGTTCACACTGAAGATACCGATGCTGATACCGATTGTATACGGATTGACAGGAGGACCTTTATGTGCAGTTCCGATTGCATTTGGAACGATTGCGTGTTATATGGTTACATATGTAAAAGCGTATGAGACAACGATAAAAGGAGCAGGGGATTCAGAGATGTTTGCCCAACTCACCGCTTTTGCGCAACAGTTATTTAACAATAAGGAGATGTGGACTGCGATTATTGCATTTGTGATCTGCTTACTTGTAGTATATAGTGTGAGAAAATTATCAGTTGATAATGCGTGGAAGATTGCGATTGTTTCAGGCGCACTTGTATATGTGATCGTAGTGGTGATCGGAAGAGTCACGATGCATGTAGATGTTCCGTATGTGGCGGTTATTATTGGGACAATTGTTTCGATATTATTGGCGCTTGTGTTAGAGTTTTTTGCATTTGCGGTTGACTATTCAAGAACAGAGAATCTTCAATTTGAAGATGATGAGTATTTTTTATTATGTAAAAAGCAGTCCCGAAAAGTGACGGGTGACTGCACCTGAGAAAACGGTAAAACGAATTAATGAACGTCAGGAGACGTCGCGGATGGATGAGTTGAAGCAGGAAAAAATCCTGAAGAACCAGACCGACGAGATGCTTCTTACGAAAGCGTTGCAAGAAGAACTTGAGATTCAAGAATTACTAGAAGAAGAATTAAAACATTAGTAAAAAAGATGTGAAAGAGATGGAGGTGAGAAAATGGGACAGAAATTACAGAATTTCTTTGAAATATATTTTAAAGAGTTGTATTTCCCGAAAATACAGGTGACAGATGTTGTTGAGATTATTATTATTGCATTTTTGGTTTATCAGTTGATGGTGTGGATCAAACATACGAAAGCATGGATGCTTTTGCGGGGAATTATTGTTCTGCTTGTCTTTATTTTACTCGCGGCTATCTTCAAGATGCACACAATTCTGTGGATTGCAACGAATTCCATCAGCGTCCTGGCAACAGCAGCAGTTGTCGTGTTTCAGCCGGAGCTGCGAAGAGCGTTGGAGCGTCTCGGGCAAAAAGATTTTTGGATTGCAGTAGTTCCGTTTGAACGAAGCAAAGAATCAGGAAGGTTTGATGATAAGACGATCGATGCACTTGTGACGGCATGTTATGAGATGGGAAAGGTAAAGACCGGAGCATTGATTGTGGTAGAGCAAGAGATTATGCTTACAGAGTATCAGAATACAGGTATTGAGTTGGACTGTCTGGTATCCAGTCAGGTGCTGATTAATATCTTCGAACATAATACACCGCTTCATGACGGAGCAGTTATTGTGAGAGGTAATCGAATTGTCTCGGCAACATGTTATCTGCCGTTGTCTGATAATATGGGACTTAGCAAAGAGCTTGGAACGAGACATAGAGCAGCGGTAGGAATGAGTGAAGTGAGCGATGCGCTTGTGATTACAGTTTCAGAGGAGACTGGATATGTATCTATAGCAATGGGAGGACACCTTACACGGAATGTGAAGCCGGAATTCTTAAGAGAGAAGCTTGTCCATGTACAGAATAAATCTTTGGAAGAAAAACGGTCTATGATATGGAAAGGAAGGCGAAAGAATGAAAAACAAACTGACAAATAATTTTGTCCTAAAGTTCATAGCACTCCTTTTTTCAGCGCTTTTGTGGCTTATTGTGATGAATATTTCGAGACCGATTGTCACAAAGACGTTTTATCCGGAGATCACAGTCGCAAACCCGGAGGTGGTAACAGAGCATGGGCAGACCTTTAAAATTGCGGATGATGTAAAGCAGATTGCAGTTACAGTGAAGGCAGAACGTTCGATTATGGAAAAAATCAAGACGGAGGATATTAAGGCGGTTGCAGATTTAAAAGAAGAGCAATCAGGTTCTGTTCCGGTAAGAATTACCATAGAAGGTTTTGAAGGAGATTACAAGGAGGCATTACCTAATCCGAGAAATATTCAGAATTGTGAAAGAAAATATCGAAAATAAGACATTTCCGGTTACGGCGATTGCGACAGGAGATTTGCAAAGTGGTTATGTGATAGGTGAGCTGGAAGCAGAACCACAGTCCATTGATATCAGTGGTCCAAGTCATCACTTGGAAGAATCAGTAAAGTGGTTGCGAGAGTAGATGTGTCGGGGTTGTCGGAAGATACAACCTTAAAGGCGGATGAACTGATCTATTATGATTCAGCGGACAATGTTATAGATAAAAGCTTGCTATCCAGCGATGTGGACAGCAGTGGTGTGAATATTAAAGTGCATTTGCTGGAGACAAAGGAAGTGGAGTTGAAGTTTGACAATCAGAGATTGGAACTGAAAGCGGGTATGCAGTGTCAGGACTTCAGATCGAACCTCAGCGTATTACGATTATGGGAAATCGCGAAAGACGTGGAAAAGATAGATGACATAGAGGTTGCAAGCAGTGCGCTCAAACAGGAAAATCTTACAGAGACGACAAAGGTTGTGGTGAATATTACAGATTATCTTCCGGACGGAATTAGTTTGGCAGACAGTTCGGCGGGAAGCGTAGTGGTAAATATTCTGGTTGAAAAAGAAGGAATCAAAAATATTGCAATTCCGGTACGGTCGATAGCGGTAAACAATTTGCCGGAAGGCATGGAACTTTCATATGGTCCGGAGCAAAATGTAGAATTGCAGTTTGAAGGACTTGATGAAGCATTAGAAAATATGTCTGCAGAGAAGATTGCGGCATCTATTGATTTGAAAAGTTACAGTGAAGAAGGAACCTATGATGTTCCGGTTACAATAGCGAGTCTTCCGGAAGGATGCAGTTTTGTCGGAGGCGCCACGATACAGGTTATTTTGACAAAAAAATAAAATGAGAGGAGCTAAGAGAATGGTACGAAGAAAATTGACAATCAATAATCCAACAGGTCTTCATTTGAGACCTGCCGGGCTGTTTTGCAAGACTGCAATGCAGTTCCAAAGTAAAATTACATTTCTTTCCAAGAATACAACTGCCAATGCCAAGAGTGTGTTGAGCGTATTGGGTGCTTGTATAAAAAAAAGGTGATGTGATTGAGTTAATTTGTGAAGGTGAAGATGAAGAAAAAGCTATGCAAGAGATGGCGAGAATCGTAGAAGAAGGGCTTGGCGAATAGCGAACAGGAGGAAGAAGATGGCAAAAGCAACGTTAGTAATTATGGCAGCAGGTATTGGAAGTCGTTTTGGCGGAGGAATTAAACAGTTGGAACCAGTAGGACCAAATGGCGAGATCATTATGGATTATTCTATCTATGACGCTATGGAAGCTGGGTTTGATAAGGTTGTATTTGTTATCCGCAAGGATTTAGAAAAAGATTTTAAAGAAGTGATTGGAAACAGGATTGAAAAAGTTGTAGAGGTCGCTTATGCATATCAAGAGATTTCGGATATTCCAGAAGAATTTAAAGGAAAATATGCTGACAGAGCAAAACCTTGGGGAACCGGTCAGGCAATTCTTTGCTGTAAAGATGTTGTGAGTGAACCGTTTTTAGTAATTAATGCAGATGATTATTACGGAAAAGAAGCTTATGTGGAGGCGTATAATCATCTGATTCAGGAGCAGGAAAGAATGATAAACTTCAGGTGAGTATGGTTGGATTTGTCCTGGGAAATACTTTGAGTGAAAATGGCGGAGTGACAAGAGGAATCTGTAAAGTGGATGAAAATCATATGCTGACAGATATTGTTGAGACTTCCAATATTGAAAAGACGGAAAAAGGAGCTGCTGTTCGCACGGAAGATGGAATGGTAGAAGTTGATGTACATTCTCCTGTTTCTATGAATATGTGGGGATTACATCCCGAGTTTTTGAAGTACTTGAGAAGGGATTTCGAGAATTTTTATCAAAGGTTGAAGAAAATAGCTTAAAAGCAGAATACCTTTTACCTACAATTGTTGGAGATTTATTGGCGGATGGAAGCGCAGATGTAAAAGTATTGCGTTCACACGACAAGTGGTTTGGAGTGACTTACAAAGAGGATAAAGCGGCGGTGGTCGCTTCTGTGCGTGCGCTTGTAGATGGCGGTGTGTATCCGGAAAGTTGTTTTAGAAAATTCATTTCGGGGAGTCCCGAGTCTGATTGTCGGCAAGTTTAGCAGTTCTGGCTAAGCTTGCCGATGAATGAAAATAAGTCGATGCCGTTTCGGGCAAATATTCAAAAAAGAGAAACAGAGGAATTCTATAGATAGAAGAAAAAAGACAATATTATGCTTTTTTGTTGAAAAATGTAGGAAGATATAGTAAATTGGAACTGAATATAATTAATTAGGAGGTGAAAAAGTGAAAAGAAAAATAGTAGTGGTACTATTTGCTGTGATGTTGGCTTTTTCTGGTTGTAGCAAAGGGGAGACAAGTCAGCCGGAAAAGGAACCAGAGAAAAATGAGAGCGTAAAAGATGATGCAGAAGAGGAATTAGAGAATGGCACAGGATAAAATAGAGCAGAAATTAGGAGTCTATTATATAGACGAAACAACAGGAGAAATTACTAGAGATGAGGTGACTGTGGCAGGAGAGTTACAGGAAGTAATTGTTGCCAAATTAAAAGAAGCATCTGTA